>Ga0049085_10000951_pt1 | contig 11389 bp, 9 predicted proteins | sample GreLakmeSU08MSRF_FD_66721 | JGI IMG/M metagenome (GOLD analysis project Ga0049085, IMG submission 66721) | Freshwater lentic microbial communities from great Laurentian Lakes, MI, USA - Great Lakes metaG SU08MSRF | ecosystem: Environmental > Aquatic > Freshwater > Lake | place: Great Lakes... | reverse complement strand
ACCAGTTGGTTGAGTCCATTGGACGCAGAGAAGAGTCCATAAAGCACAAGAAACAAGAGTGCGAGCAGATCCGGGCGACTTGCCTCGAGGGGCGACCACGCCACTGCCAGCAGACCAAAGCAGATCGCCATCGCCAAACTCGTTTGCACCAGCATCCATTTTTTTACCGGCCGCCGCGCCACGCTTCCTGAGACAAACAGCGGCGGCACGCTCTGTCCGCCGCGGTTGAGCACGGGAAGCAGTCCGCGCAGCAAGCCCGAATCAACGACCGCATCGAGCACCGCCGGCATGATGATCGTCTCGGTTTTGAAAATCCAGCCAACACGCACGATGACTTGGTACGTCTCCAGCCAAAAAGTGTTGCGGGTCTGGCGACCGGCCGCGTTACCCGTCTGTGCGTTGTGCTCGTTGCAACCGTTGGGCATGCGATTACGATTTCCGATCTCGTTCCTGAGGTTGATCATTCGCTATACTTGGCAGCATGAGGCTTACCGTTGCAGACGTCCATCGCCGTTTCTCATTGGCGGTCGTTGGCCATCGCCTGCCTAGGCGTGAGTGCTTGGCTGTTGCCGTACACAGCCGAGACCTGCGCCGCACAGGTGCCCAGCAGTCGGCTGGTGTGGTTTGGCACCTACACCAATGAAGGCACTGGTGCGGGAGGCATTTATGTGTCGCGGTTTGATCCGATCACCGGCCAGTTGACCGCGCCGAAGTTGGCCGCAACCACAGAAAACCCATCGTTTCTTGCGCTGCATCCGACGCTACCGGTTTTATATGCCGTTTCGGAAATGGCCGCCAACAAAAGCCAGATTCTGGCCTGGAGGATTGATGAGGCAACCGGCCAGTTGGCATTAGCAAATCAGCAGTCTTCCGCCGGCGCTGGTCCCTGTTATCTCTCGGTCGATCGCAGCGGCCGCGTGGTGCTGGCAGCAAATTACGGCAGCGGCAGCGTGGTCTGTTTGGGGCTGAACAATGATGGCAGCCTGCGGCCAGTCGTGCCGGGATCATCAGGTGGTTTTCTACAGCACGCTGGAAGCAGCCTGCATAAGCAGCGGCAAGCGGGGCCGCACGCCCACTCCATTGATGCCGCTAGCGAGGGCCGCTTTGCAGTCGCCTGCGACCTGGGACTCGACCAAATATTGATTCATGCGCTCGACCCAGCGGCGGCAACACTCAAGCTCCATCGAGCGGTTGCTGTGCAACCCGGCGCCGGCCCGCGGCACTTCGCCCTGCACCCAAACAGTCGGTTTGGCTACGCGATCAATGAACTCGATCTCACCGTGACGGCATTCGCATGGGATGCGCAGGCTGGTACGCTTGCACACCTGCAAACGCTCTCAACGCTACCGGCGCACGTCGCCGACCGCACCGGCTTTTCCACGGCTGAAATTGTCGTCCATCCAGCAGGAAACTACCTCTACGCCTCAAACCGCGGGCATGATTCGATCGCGATCTATACGATTGACAAAACATCCGGCAAACTGACGTTTGTTGGCGTCGAGCCCATCCACGGCAAGTCGCCACGTCATTTTGTGATCGACCCCAGCGGTGCATTCCTCCTGGCAGCCGGTCAAACATCGGACACAATCAGCCTGTTTAAGATCGATCAAGCTACCGGCGGACTGGTTTTTACCGGTCCACTTCTAAAGGTTCCAACACCCGTTTGCATCTGCTTCTATCCATCCCCTTGACCATCCCTTGGATTCTTCTGAGTTGCCGATGAACATCTGCCTGCTGAAGTCGAAGATCCACCGCGCGGCCGTTACCGGCGCCAGCGTGGATTACGAGGGGAGCCTCACGATTGCTGCCGACTTGGCTGAACGCGTTGGGCTCCGAACCTATGAGAGAATATTGATCGGCAATCTTTCCAACGGTGAACGCTTTGAAACGTACGTGATCTACGGCCTGCGCGGCTCGGGCACCATCGAACTCAACGGCGCCACGGCCCATCTCGGCAAGCCCGGTGATCGGCTCACAATCATGTCTTTTGGCTGGTATTCTGGGGAGGAAGCCGAGCGACACAAGCCTGCCATCATCGTGCTCGGTGCCGACAATACAATTGTCCGCGTGGATTGATGGCAATGGGCCGTGCGACTCTCGTGAACAGATGCTGAGACTCTCCACCCGCAAGCGTTTGCCTTTTTCAAAGTGGACCGCTCTGTGGCTGGTGCTGGCGAGCGTCACCGGTGCCGGTTGTCGCAGCGACTTACCGTCCCACCCGGCCATAGGCCGCCGAGTGGGAAGACTGCCGTTGGTGGCGTTGACGGATCCGTCGTTGCCACAGGTGGAAACGGCCGAACCCACGTTCACCGGCAAGGTGACGCTGCTCAATTTTTGGGGCACGTGGTGCATGCCATGCCGCCGCGAGTTGCCGGGGTTGGCACGCTTGGCCAAGCGTCTGGAATCGGAGCCAGATTTTCAGCTCTTGGCCATCTCCTGCGGCAGCGGCGGCCCCGATGACCTTGCAGAAATTGCCGCGAGCACAAGCGATTTTCTTACCCATCAACGCCTCGCGCTCAACGTCTGGGCTGATCCCGATGGTGTGGTGCGCATGCTCTTTAGCGAGTCCCTTGGATTGGAGGCCTATCCAACCACCTACCTGATCGGCCCCGATGCGCGGGTGCAGGCTGTGTGGGTTGGCTACCGCTCCCGCGATGAAGCCGACATAGCCCGCAGCATTCTCGCGGCTCTCAATGGTCTGACGGCCCTCAAGCAGTCGACGGCTCAAGAAGAAGTGGACGGCTCAGGCACGCTCCCCAGCCGATTGAGCCGCTGAATGATTGCCGCTGCTGCTTTGCCAGGGTTGGCTGCACGGGTGACGGCCGAGGCCACGGCGACGCGACTGTAGCCGCATTCGGCCAATGCATCGAGGTGATCCAGCGTGATGCCGCCGATGGCAAATTGTGGGAGTCCATTTTCCCGAGAGATGGCCTTCAATAGTTCGGGCGTTGCAAACGTAGCAAAGGATTTTGTGGGGGAGGGAAAACAGGGACCGACCCCGAGATAGTCGGCGCCGTCACGAACGGCCGTCTGCGCCTCGGCCATGCTGTGAACGGTACGGCCGAGCAAACAGCGTGGGCCAATCACCCGTCGCACCAACTGAGCTGGAAGATCGTCAGAGCCAACGTGGACGCCGGCGGCACCGGTAGCGGCAGCCACGTCGGCGTAATTATTGACGACCACGATGACACCACCGCTGGGATCGTGCCGCTGGGCGATTGCCAAGGCATGCTGGGTTCTCTGCACAATCGCCGGAACGGATAGGTGCTTGTCCCGAATTTGAATCATGCGCACGTTCGCAGCGAGGAGCGACTCGATCAGATGGTCAAAGGCTGCGAGTGTGGCCTGGCCGTCCACCAGCACACAGAGCCTGATCTCGTGGAAATATTCCTGCGCACGCCAAACGCCCCGGGCTGCTCGCTCCATCGCATAGAGCCGGTAGCGAAGATTTTCAAACTCTGCGCCCGTGGCTAAAGCAACCAGCGGCACGCATTCCTGCAAACTGCGCAGGGCCTGCGCAGCTCGCGCCGCATTCGCCGCTAGCACACCGTCCACCGAGCCTCGCGGCAGGGCCGCAGCGGCCACGATCTCCACGCCCACATCGCCCGCTACATCGCGCACAAAAACTCGCGACGCTAAGCCGTTGTGGGCCAGCAGAGTTGCCAGATCGTGCCGCAGATCCTTGGCGAGTTGCGTGAGTTGGGCGTCGTTCAAAACAAAACGCACAACATCCTCGACCACGCGCAATGCCTCTGCGGCCCGGTTGGCGGAAGCATCCAGCAGTCGCCAGACTCCCGCCTCTTCCCCAGATTGTGCGACACCGGCTGTTTTCATACTGTTTTTCATCTCTCCTGTTGTAGCCTCCAGACGTCTTGGAAAAATATGGTGGCGTCTCTACACTTCGCCGCCTGCTGAAATAGAGAGCCGACTGCGAGCCGTCGCCAAACTCTCAACCCTCTGGTTCCTGGAGTTGCGATCGTGGGCCCTGCACGTTACCTGACGCTCCTCTGGCCCGGCATGCCGTGGCTGTGGCTGCGCGGCAGTCTGGCCGGTTTGATTCTGGCACTGGCATTTGCCGTCGTGCTGGATGCCGCCGTGCTTTCCAGCTGGATATGGTCGGAGGTGGTGGATCTGCAAGTCTCACTCGGACTCTGGACTGCCACGGCGGCCGTTTGGATCCTGGCCACGGTATCGGCACTATCGGCTTTTCCTCCAGCCTTGCCAGTGGCCCACGAGGAGGCCATGGCGGCACTATTTGTGAAGGCCCGCGATGCCTATTTGGCACGAGACTGGCTGTTGGCCGAAACCAGACTCTGTGCACTTTTGGAACTGTCGCCACTCGACGGTGAAGCCCAGCTTTTGCTGGCCAGCCTGCTGCGCCGCGTTGGCCGCGTCCGCGAGTCACGCGCGGCGCTTGAAAAACTTGCGCGGAGCGATTCTGGCACGCCCTGGCGGTCGGCAATTGCCCGGGATTTACAAATGATCGCCAACGCCAGTCCCACGGAAACAGCAGCCGAAGCTGCCACAATTCTGACCATCGATTCGCCCGCAAAAGTGTCAAAAAATGCCGCCGCCGGAGAGGTGGCTGCATAAAGCTGGCTGTGACAGGCTATTCTGAGACTTCTCCGGCAGACAATCGGCACCAACACTTCTATAATTGAATGCTGCGCCTAGGCGATAGGCTTGGCAGAATTTTTCGGTGTGTTTGCAAATGCAGAGTTTGGCGTAAGGTTTGCAGGTTTGAATGGACGAGCGGATGACTGCCGAATTGGCACGCCGCCGATGAGCTTAGAATTATCAAGGAATCACTCTATGTATGAGCGTTTTACTGACCGTGCTCGCAAAGTCATGCAGTTGGCCAATCAAGAGGCCCAACGCTTTAACCATGAATACATCGGCACCGAGCACGTGCTCTTGGGACTGATCAAAGAGGGCAGCGGCGTGGCGGCCAACGTTCTCAAAAACCTTGACATCGACCTGCGGAAGATTCGCATGGAAGTCGAAAAACTCGTGCAGAGCGGGCCCGACATGGTAACCATGGGCAAGCTTCCGCAAACACCTCGCGCCAAAAAGGTGATTGAGTATTCGATGGAGGAGGCGCGCAATCTCAATCACAACTACGTCGGCACAGAGCACATTCTCTTGGGTTTGCTTCGCGAGCAAGAGGGCGTGGCCGCGCAGGTGCTCCTCAATCTGGGTCTCAAGCTGGAAGACGTGCGCGAAGAGGTGCTGAATTTGCTCGGTCATGGCATGGAAAACGAAGGTGGTGAGCGGGCTGGAATGGGGGGTCGTGCCACTGCCGGTGCCGGTGCCGGTGCCGGTGCCGAATCGGCAACAAAGGGGGGGAAAAGTAAGACCCCGGCGCTGGACAGCTTCGGTCGCGATCTGACGGAATTGGCCCGACAGGGCAAGCTCGATCCGGTCATCGGCCGTGAAAAAGAGATCGAACGTGCGATCCAGATTCTGTGCAGGCGCACAAAAAATAATCCTGTGCTTCTCGGTGAGGCGGGGGTCGGCAAAACAGCAATTGTCGAAGGCTTTGCCCAGCGGGTTATCGACGGCAATGTGCCGGAGTTGTTGGCCGATCGTCGCATCGTCGTGCTCGACTTGGCCATGATGGTCGCTGGCACAAAATACCGGGGCCAGTTCGAAGAACGCATCAAGGCGGTCATGAACGAGGTGCGCCGCGCAAAAAACACGATTCTTTTCATCGACGAGTTGCACACGCTCGTTGGCGCCGGTGGTGCCGAGGGGGCGATCGACGCCTCCAACGTTCTGAAGCCGGCCTTGGCCCGCGGCGAGATCCAGTGCATTGGAGCCACAACCCTCGACGAATACCGCAAGTATATTGAAAAGGATTCGGCGCTCGATCGACGGTTTCAGATCATCATGGTCGAGCCGGCGACGAAGGCCGAGGCTGTCGAGATCTTGAAGGGGCTTCGCGATCGCTACGAATCCCACCACCGTGTCCAGATCACTGATGGGGCCCTCCTCTCGGCGGTCGAGCTTTCCAGTCGCTACATCACCGGCCGCTGCCTCCCCGACAAGGCGATAGACGTGATTGACGAAGCCGGCGCCCGCGTGCGACTCAAGGCGATGACAAAACCGCCGGATCTCAAGGAGATCGACGACGAGGTTGAGCGGCTCAACAAAGAAAAGGAAGAGGCCGTTGCCAATCAGGATTTTGAGAAGGCGGCGGCGCTCCGCGACCAAGCCGACAAACTCAAGAAAAAGAAACAGTCCATGACCCGCGACTGGCGCGATAAGTCGCGAGAGGCCGACGGTGTTGTCGACGAAGAGGTGGTGGCTGAAGTGGTATCAAAGATGACCGGCATTCCACTCACGCGAATGAGCACTGAGGACACCAAGCGACTGATGGAGATGGAAGGCGAACTCCACAACCGGGTGATTGGACAAAACGAGGCTTTGAAAAGCATCTCTAAGGCAGTGCGCCGCAGCCGTTCCGGCTTGAAAGATCCCAAGCGTCCCATCGGTTGCTTTGTGTTTGCCGGCCCAACGGGCGTCGGCAAGACGCTGTTGGCCAAGGCACTTGCGCAGTTCATGTTTGGTGACGCCGAAGCACTGATTCAGATCGACATGAGCGAATACATGGAAAAGCACAACGTTAGCCGCTTGATCGGTGCGCCGCCGGGCTACGTCGGCTTCGAAGAGGGCGGACAACTCACGGAGAAGATCCGGCGTCGGCCCTATTCTGTGGTGCTGCTCGATGAGATTGAAAAAGCGCACCCCGATGTTTTCAACATGCTGCTGCAAGTGATGGAAGAAGGGCGTCTGACTGACAGCTTTGGTCGCAATGTGGACTTCCGAAATGCGATCCTGATCATGACCACCAACGCCGGTGCCGATGCGATCAAGAATGAATCGTCTTTTGGTTTTCAAAAACCGGACGGTGACGCCAGCTACGACAGCATGAAGAGTCGCGTCAACGAACGAATCGAGAAAGTCTTTCGGCCCGAGTTTCTCAATCGCCTCGACGATGTCATTGTGTTCCATCATCTGACGATTGAAGACCTCAAACAGGTCATCGACATTGAGTTGTCAAAGGTTCGCGAACGGCTGGAAGACCGAGGGCTCAAGCTCGAACTCACCGAAGAGGCGAAGAATTTCCTGATCAAGAAGGGGTCCGACACCGACTTCGGAGCCCGCCCGCTGCGTCGGGCGCTGGAAAACTACATCGAAGATCCGGTATCCGAGGAACTCCTCAAGGGGGAGTTTGAGGGTAAGGACACGATCATGGTGGACTGCATTGAGGTGGCCGACAAGAAGCAACTAGTCTTCAAGGGCATCGTCACTGCCGAACCAGTGGCCGCTGCCACTGGCCATGAAGACGTTCCCGCCGCAGACTAACGAGAAGCAGCGGTAAAAAATCTGCCGCGGAAGTCTCGCCTAGGAAGTGCGCCGGTAACCTGCTGGATATTTGCTTCTCTCCAGTCTGCTCGAAGTCCGCAGTCTGCCTCAATTCCGCGCTGCCTGCAGAGCCGGTTCAAGTTACCTGACCCGTGCATCCGATCCCAGCGGTAAGGAGCGAAGTGCGCAGTTGCGTCCTTTGATGATCAATGGTATCCACACCCACAGCACCGGCGGAAACGACTCGGGCAAACGCGCCTGCTGCTGCCGGTGGACTGACTGCTTGGTTTGCAGTCCAGATTGCAAATCTCGGCTCGTTTGCGCTGAGTCGCGTGGCTGGGATCGGAGATGTGACGATCTTTTCCCTCAAGACGCTGGGCTGGATTGTCTCGCGGCGGCAGCGACGAGATGTTCTGCTGCCGAGTTTCTACCAGATTGGCGTGCTCTCACTGCCGGTTGTGGCGCTGACGGGATTGTTTATCGGCATGGTGCTGGCTGTGCAAAGTTTTGCCCAATTCAAGGCCCTCGGTCTGCAGACGCGACTCGGAGCGGTGATTAACCTCTCGCTTGTGCGCGAACTCGGTCCGGTGCTGGCAGCCACTATGTTGGCAGGACGCGTGGGCAGCGCAATGGCTGCCGAGCTGGGCACCATGCGCGTGACTGAACAGATCGATGCGATGGAGAGCATGGGGGCAAATCCTATTTATTATCTGGTCGTGCCTCGGTTTCTCGGCTGCCTCATTCTGATCCCGACGCTCACCGTTATGGCTGACTTTATGGGTGTGCTGGGGGGTTATCTCTATTCGCACCTGCTGCTGGGCATCGACTACCACCATTACTGGAATAATTCGCGCGAATACGTCGACGCCTTTGATTTCCTGATGGGCATCTTCAAGAGCTTCTTTTTTGGGGCCGCCATTGCCCTGGTGAGTTGTCACCGTGGATTCAACTGCACTCCTGGCGCCGAAGGCGTGGGGCGAGCAGCGACCAATGCCTTCGTGCATTCGTTTGTTCTGATCCTTGTGCTCGACTTATTTCTAGGAATTGGGCTCGACAACGTCCACGACTTTTTCCGTCCCGAAGGTCCCCGCAGACTGCTCTAAAAGCTGACGCACTCCGCCGACTCTCTACTGAGCTTGATCCACAACACTGCCATATGCCAACCACCAACACCAATCGCCTAGATGCAACCAAGCCGATGCTGCTTGAGATCGCTGCGCTCTCCGTGAGTTTTGGTAAGCAAGACGTGCTGCGACGGATTTCTATCGATATCCCAACGGGTCAAACGCTGGTTATTCTGGGCGAGAGCGGTTGCGGTAAAACAGTGCTGCTAAAAACTATGATCGGCTTGGTACGACCTTCGGAGGGTGGGGTGCGATTGGAAGGCTCCTCCTTAGCACACATGAGTGAGGCTGATCTGGGCCACATGCGCACCCGATATGGATTTGTCTTTCAAGGGGCGGCTCTTTTTGACAGCCTGACGATTGCCGATAACGTTGCCTTTCCGCTGCGCGAACACACCCTCCTGAAAGAGCCTGAAATCCGGGAGATCGTCAGTGCGCTGCTCACCGAGGTGGGCCTCCCCGGTTCCGTGGGACAAAAAAAGCCTGTGCAACTCTCCGGGGGCATGCGCAAGCGAGTCGGCCTAGCTCGTGCCCTTGCCCTCGATCCGCATCTGGTGCTGTACGACGAGCCAACCACAGGACTCGATCCGATCATGAGCGATGTCATCAATGAGTTGATGATGCGCGTGCGATCGCGCGAACACGTGACGAGCGTTATCGTCACGCATGACATGATTTCAGCTCGTAAGGTGGCGGACCGGATCATCATGCTCTATCCGCTCACTAGGCTTGGCGAGGATGAGGAGCAACTTGTTTTTGACGGCACTCCGGCAGAACTTGACCGCTCCACCGACCCTAGAATCTGCCAATTCATTGAAGGCAAGGCCGGCGCTCGGCTCACCGAAATGCGCGATGAACAAGCGCGGGCCGACGCCGCACCAGCGGCCACTGGCAACCCTTAAAATGAGCACTCCGGAGAGGTCTTCGATATGATGAACGAGCGAGTCATGCAATTTCGCGTGGGGGTCCTTGTGCTTGCTACGGCAATCATTGCGGGCATCTTGATCGTGTTGTTTGGCGATCTGCCATCGCTGGTGCAAGCCAGCTACCCCTTACGGATGAGCTTCGCAGATGCCCGTGGCGTGTCAGCCGGAACGCCTGTTCGTAAAAATGGCATCTTGGTAGGACGGGTTGGCAGCATTGTCCTCGATGAGCGCGGGGGAGTGAGTGTGGTTGCCGACATCGATTCCTATGTGCCGATCTATCGTGACGAGCAGCCGAAAATTAGCGGCTCTCTCCTGGGAGATGCGGAAATTTCTCTGGTGTCTGGACGGATCGTGCCGCCTCGCCAACGCGTCGGGAAAGATGAGGTGCTTATTGGGGGGATCAGTCGCGATCCCTTTGAAGCGTTTGCGTCGCTCGAACCAAAGCTGGCCTTGGCCCTCGATTCACTGACAATTGCCAGCGAATCCGTCAGCAAACTCTCCACAAATCTCGACAAATTATTCCTGGGTGAGGATGACAAATTTAAACAAATGGTAGATAAAACTGAGATTGCGCTCGAGTCCTTCAGCCTCGCCATGAACAACATCAATGACGTCATGGGCGATCCAAATGCCCGCGATAAGATGAAGGCGGCAATCGAAGCACTGCCCGAAGTGCTTGCCGATCTGCGATCCACCGTGAAGGGGATCAGCACAACAGTCGACACTGCTGATCGTAATTTGCGCAATCTTGAAGGGCTCACACGGCCACTGGGCGAACGCGGCGAGGAAATGGTGGCTCAGGTTGATCGCACAATCGGTCGCCTCGATGATGTCCTGCAGCAAGCCGCCATGTTTACCAAGGCGCTCAATCAATCCGATGGCACGCTCGGCAAACTCGTACGCGATCCAAAGGTCTACGACGATCTTGCCCAAGCGGCTGCCAATGTGAATTCGATCACGAAAGAACTGCGACCGATCGTGGACGACGTGCGCGTCTTCACCGACAAGATCGCACGCCACCCCGAGCAACTAGGCGTTCGCGGCGCGCTGGACCGCCGCCCGGGGCTCAAGTAAATCGAGGCCTCCGCTGGTGGCTTGGAGGCCCGGCTTGGCCGGCTCTAGGCCCCGATGGGAACCGTTATCTCGCCTTCCAGTGCCCGCAGATATTCGGCAATGAACTCGCCGTAGCGTGCCTTGACATCTGCCGGTAAATATTTGTAGCCGCGAAGGTGTCCTCGGCACTGAGCCGATCCGCACAGACACGGACCTTTGAGGTACTCGATCTCGTATTCAAAAGTCTCGTAGTCGAATGTGAGTTCTTCACCGGCCCGAATCGGTCGTAGCGACCTGGCCTCGATCTCCTTGGTGCCCGAGCGAATAATGAGACCACAATTAGGCGTGCAGGAGTGGTTGAGAAGCACGACCACGCCATCGGGCAGGATGTGGGTGTCAACATCCACCTGCATCGAGTGTCGCGTGCGTTTGGGCAACTGCGGCCCCCAGGCCTTCAGGATCGTTTCACCGGCAGCCAAGTCTCGAGCGGCACAGGCGGCACGGCCAAGATGGCCGTTCTTGATCTCAACTGGTTCGCTCTGTCCGGGCACGCGTTCCTGTTGGCTGTACGCCGACAGCCCCGCCATCTCCTCGAGGTTTGTTTCCCGCAGTCGCTTACCGTAGTGCGCTTCCAACCAAGGGATGGACTGCTCCACAGAATCAGCTTGCAGCAGCACAAGCTCGCCGGGCTGCACGGCATCGAGTACGTGCGCTGCCGAGTCAGACCAGTTGCCGCCCGCTTCGATCGTGGTGGGATGCCCCGGCCGCGATGCCTGCGCAATGCCCTCGGAGATCATCCGGGTGATTTCTCCCGGTTGCCGACCGCGAACATAGGCATCTTCATAAATCACGACCCGATCAAAAGTCGCCCCGAGCAAGCGGCCTTGGGCAATCAGGTCCTCGTCGCGACGGTCACCA
>Ga0049085_10000950_pt1 | contig 11411 bp, 9 predicted proteins | sample GreLakmeSU08MSRF_FD_66721 | JGI IMG/M metagenome (GOLD analysis project Ga0049085, IMG submission 66721) | Freshwater lentic microbial communities from great Laurentian Lakes, MI, USA - Great Lakes metaG SU08MSRF | ecosystem: Environmental > Aquatic > Freshwater > Lake | place: Great Lakes... | reverse complement strand
TTACTAAGTGGGCTTTTTCGGGTTTGATAGCGTAATACTCCCCGCGGAATGGGAGGATTTTCATGTTCAGTTTTTCTCCAGCCATGGCGGCAACTTTGTCGCAATATAGCCCGGCACAATTGATGACCAATCGGGCTTCAAATCTTTCTGTGTCCGTGTGAACAACTGCCCCATGCTCTCCTCCTACAATGGCCTGAATTTTTGAATTTAGGATAATGTTTCCGTTGGTGTTTAGTGTTATATTCTCGGCCAATTTTATTGCAACTTGTTTGTAATCTACGATACCCGTTTGGGGTACAAATACGCCTTTGAATCCTGAGCAATTGGGTTCGTATTGTTTGATTTCGTCTTTTGACAAAAATCGCAATCCCGACAAGCCATTTTGAATTCCTCTTTGGTATAAGGCTTCCAATCCTGCGATCTCTTCTGGTTTGATGGCAACGATGATTTTACCACATATCTCGTATTCTATATTTTGCGCTTTGCAGAAATCAATCAACATGTCATACCCGCGAAGACAATTTTGCGCCTTCAAACTGCCGGGTTTGTAATAAATTCCGGAGTGAATAACGCCACTGTTGTTTCCTGTTTGATGTTTGGCAACGGCGTTTTCCTTCTCTAAAATGGTTACGGTTAAATTGGGGTTGAGTTGTAAAAGTTGGTAGGCGGTGGACAGTCCTACGATGCCTCCGCCAATGATAATGATATCGGTTTTCATTGCTAGTTCAACAAAGTTACGATTCCTGTTTCATGAATGGAACATTGATTAGCGCATCGCCAATCAAACATTGTGCACATTTTAAGGGCTTACAATACAATTGGTGCTGCGCAATTAGGGATTGACTCCATTCTGCATTCGATTTATTTGGCTTACAACGGTGAAAGGTCGACATTTTTTTAGTGGTTGTATTGGTTTCCGATGGGATCGCAGATCGTAATTGCTCTGCCGCCATTTGGAATTCAGGTTTATGGGTCTCTTTGGCTAGCGTGTTCCAGAGTGGAATCAATCCGTTAAGGATAACCTTTTTTGCGTGTTCCTGGCCATTGTTTGGATTGTGCTTTTCAGATTGTTTATTCAATTCGTAGTGTTTGTCCCAATACTCGCCGAGGTTGGATTGAAAGCCCTTTTTGGTAATCGCATCAATAGTCTCTTGATTGGGGGAGTTGAAAAATTGCGACAATTCTCCTTTGATCTGAAATAGCCAACTGCCAAATTGAGCCAGCCGTATCGGTGCAAAAGAGGGGGGTCTAACTTGCCGGTTATTCCATTGCAAATAATCCAGTGGATTGACATCGAATTTAAGGATTTGGTACTGATAAGTTATGTTCAGCGATTCTGTGTATGCGTCGTGATCTTTTATCGCCAGTAGACCACTCGTTCCCAGCAGGTAGGCGATGATTTCGATTTCTGATTTTGCCCGTAAAATGAGCGATTTTTTTATGGTTTTACACAGATCGATGCAGTTATGTTGGTTTGCTTTGCCGATCCAGGCCGACATAAAAGCGTATAGAGCCGTGAGCCACCAATCTTGATTGAGTTGACTGTGCGCATCAATCAGACATTCCATTTTTCCATTGGTTCTTTGAATCAATGCGCGGCTCAATTGTTGGGTTAGTAGTTTTTCTGGAAGTGCCGTGATTTGTTGCGCGCAAGGAAGCGATGGCAATAAATGGAATTGGGTTAAGTTAAGTTTTGACACCCTTGATTTAATCGATAGGCAAGGGATGGGGTCATTGCCTTGCGTGAAACAAGGGCGATCATTTTGCCAAACAACGTGGAGGATTACGCCATTGTATCGGGGGTCTGTGTGGTGTTGGTGTAAATACCAATCGCTGGCCTTAATATGAATTTCTATCGCACCAAAACAATGAATTCCATTGATGGCGACTTCGGCATTGAGGAAGTCTGGTCCATTTTGGTTATTCCATTCTCCTTGATTAATAATTTGCAGTGGCTGGCCATTGTCTGTGGCTAAATACTGGGGTTGAAAAGCCAATTTCTCCCAAATGCGTTGCAATCCAAACTCTTTCACGGCTCAAAGATGGTAGTGCGTTTTGTGAAATAAAAACAGGTTTGGTTTCTTTGGTGATCTTTTCAAAACGCCAATTTTGTATTGGAAATAATGCAACGACTTCAGTATTTTACATCATCTTGCATTAATTTTGTTTTCCAGTTCATGAGCATCAAAAAACTATCCATTATAATCCCAGCTTACAACGAAGCAAAGACGATTCATCGTATTTTAAATAAGGTGATAGAGGTATCGCTGATTGATGGCATTGAGAAAGAGATCATTGTAGTCAATGATTGCAGTACAGATGATACGGATGTTGTTTTAGCGCAATACGCAACCGATCATCCTCAGTTGGGGTTGCAGATTTTTCATCATGAAATAAACAAAGGGAAGGGTGCAGCACTTCATACCGGTATTGCCCAAGCAACGGGTGATGTCTTGATTATTCAAGATGCCGATTTAGAATACGATCCCAATGAATTTAATATTCTGTTGAAGCCTATTGTGGATGGGTTTGCGGATGTTGTTTATGGGAGTCGTTTTACAGGTGGAAAACCTCATCGCATTCTGTTTTTTTGGCATTCTTTGGGAAATAAAATGCTTACTTTTATGAGCAATGCCACTACAAATCTAAATCTAACAGATATGGAAACATGTTATAAAATGTTCCGGACGGAGATGATTCAAGGTTTGACGTTAAAGGAGAAGCGATTTGGTTTTGAGCCGGAGGTGACCGCTAAAATTGCAAGAGTGGAAGGCGCGAGAATTTATGAAGTGGGAATCAGTTATTACGGCCGGACCTTTGCCGAGGGCAAGAAAATTGGTTGGAAAGATGGTTTTAGGGCCATTTATTGCATTTTGAAATACGGGTTATTTAAATAGAAAATGGGGAATCAAGACAATTTTAAAGAGTTTGATTTTGAGGGTGAAGAGAACCTAAGGGCAATCGCAGAGGCGGATAAATTTAATGAGTGGATGTACCAGCAAGTTACACCTCACTGCGATGGTAAAATTTTGGAGATCGGCAGCGGAATTGGCAATATCTCTTATTTTTTTGATCGAGATGGGATGGATATTGATTTGAGCGATATCCGTGAACAGTATAGGTCGTATTTGAAAAAGTCTTTCGAAAAACAAGCGGTATTAGATATAGATATTGTAGCGGTGTCATTTGAAGAAATACATGGGGATAAACTAGGTGCGTACGACGCTGTGTTTGCCTTAAATGTGGTGGAGCATATCAAAGATGATAAATTGGCGATTGAGAACATGATTAAGTTATTGAAGCCGGGTGGTAAGATCATTATTTTGGTTCCCGCGTATCAATGGTTATACAATGGATTTGATGTGGCTTTGGAGCATTTTAAACGATATACTAAGAGCCGTTTATTGGGTATTTTTCCAACTGCGGGAGCAAAATTGATTCGTTCATGGTACTTCAATTTCGCGGGTATCTTTGGATGGTTTTTGGTGGGTTCTATGTTGAAGAAAAAATTGATTCCAGAATCGAATATGAAATTGTACAATCTGCTTACACCCATTTTCAAAATAGCCGACAAGGTTGTGTTGAATAAAATGGGATTGAGTGTAATTGCGGTATATCAAAAAGATTAATCTGTTGATATGGATTAAATTCCGTGTCCAATTCATTTGTTTTGCAGTGTATGACGAACTCCGAGATTAATATAGAATCAAGCGTAAATCGTTATACGAAGCTGCAATGGCTGGTCTTTGGTATCTTTTTTATCGCCTTGATTGGCGGATTACTTTGTATTGATACTGGCCATGAGTGGGGAGATGATTTCATCTTGTACTTGCATCAAGCGCGATGTTGGGTTCGAGGTGGTATGCAAGAGTTGGCAATTTCAAATCAATCCTGTATGGACCAATCGGATGGTGTAATTGGTCCGTATTTGTATCCACAAGGATTCCCTGTTTTAATGAGTTTTCCAATGCGAGGCATCGATTTTTGGGGTTTCATAGGACTGAAGGTTTTTAATTACACCATTTTTTTGCTTTGTATGGTCGCCGTTTATCGGTGGCTGAGAATATTGTTTGATGATGCAAAAGGTCCAATATTATTGTCGTTGATTCTAATTGTGTGGCATCCAAAAATTTGGGAAGCCGCCAATCGACTTACATCGGATTTGTGGTTTACGGGACTAGTGGGTGTTTTCATGTTTTTGCTCTACTCGGGATGGAGAAATAACATGGCCAAGAATTTAACATTGGGGCTGTTAGTTTTTATGGCAACCTCAACGCGTACCAATGGTGTTTTTCTGTTAGTGCCTTGGGTATTGCTGATATGGCAAGAAAATCCAAAATTTCAGGGGGGATTGCGTGCGAGTGGAAATTTGTTATTGGTAATAGCCCTAGGTGGTTTGTGCGGACTGCTGGCTTTGAAAAACGACCTTGGACATGGGCCAGTTTACATGGATATGCTTAAGTCTGTGACCCCTTCTCAGGTTTTATCGAATGTTGGTTTGTATCTCAAAATGATTGGGACCTACCCATTTTGGCATGTTGCCACTATCCTTGAAGTTGTTTTGGGCGCTTGGTCAACTACGATTTTAGCGATGTTTTTTTGGGCGATAATTTTATTGGCCATTGTAAAGCGGGGTTGGCAGTTGCTTCCAATTTTGGCCTTTGTGGGAGTGAATTTGGCACTCTTTTGCGCTTGGCCCAGTCTTCAGGGTGTGCGATTACTGTTTGTCATATTTCCGATGCTAGCCGTATTAATTGTGGTGGGGTTAATGGAATTGTGGCGTATGAAAGGCCCTTCTTTTCATAGGGGATTAACATTTGGGTTTTTGCGAAAAACATCCAGCTGGGCAATCGGGCTATCGGCAATTTTATTAATACAAGGGTTGGCAACGAGCGTACATTATGTTTTCGAGGATACCAATCAAGCATTTTCAAAAGAGGTGAATGAAGTGTATTCATTTGTTGAGTCTTCTGTGAAACCGAATGAACGTATCTCTTTTCACAAACCTAGATTGATGCGATATGTAACGGGAGCCGAGGTTTTCAAAGTGGCCACGGATATACCCCTAAATGAATCGGATGAAGTGGGTGAGAATAAAAGATTTGACTTAGAGTCCGCTATAAATCAGCTAAAAGCCAAGCAAATTGATTATTGGATTTTGCCAAGGCAGCCAAGAGTAAGAAGAATAGATCTTCCCGTGGCATTCAAAAATCAAGGGTTTGTGATCTATTCAATCAAATAACGACAGTATATTTTGATGCTTACCAGGGTTCCTTGGGCTAATACGTGAGTGGATTTATGGCCAATATTAAAAGGCCATTGATTTCAAATCTTCTATGGAAATTCGAATGAATTTCCCGGAATTGCCAACCATCCACAGGTAATTTTCGCTAAAAACACAGGCATTGTAAGAGCCGTTAAATTCCAGTCCGCTTTTAAGGGTTTGCTTCGGGATATTTAACCAATTAATTCCGTTATCAAATGAGATATCGCTGCCATTGGTTCCTGTACAAATCGCAATTCTTTGGAAAGTTTTTATGCGTAAACTTTCATGTATGCCCGGAATCAAGGGTCTTGCACGGCTAATGCAAACGCCACTGCGATACCCTCCTGTATTTCCTTGCGTTCCATGTGCGCCCGACCATTTTAGGCCAAAATTGTTTGTAGTGGAATGTGCAGAGGCCCTCGTGCAACTGTCTGGTAGGGTGTAATTGCCACCCACGGCCAACATATTACCTGCATCGGACAAGCAAATGCCGTAAACACCCGAGCCGGCGCCCCCATCAAATGGCAGAGAAATACTTTCGTTTGCGACTATACGAGGTTGGTTTGTAGATAAGTGGACGCTTTTGTTTTGTTTGATGGTACTCTGTTTTTGGTTTTTGAATTTCACAATGTGATAACTCGGGTTGATGCCGCCACCAGCAAATCCAACCGTTAGACTTTTAAATTGGGGTGGTTCAGTTTGTGTGTGGACGTCATTTATTTCCGATGTGTCATTTTTTTTGGAGCTGGCATTCTTTTTTGGGGCGGTGACCTTGCTTTCGATTATCACAAGTGAGGTACCACTGGCAGCAAAGAACGATTCCAAGCTATCAAGGGGTAGATTCCAATCGCCAACGGGGAGCGGGTTCCAACTGTTTCCAAAGTCGATAGTGTAAAGTGCGGCGAAGAGCTTTTTTTTGGCAATGTTTGGATCTTGGGATTTAGTTTTGTGCTTCAATTTCTTGATGAGCACAAATTGGTTGCTGTTGCCGTTTACCTCAACGATTATTGGTTCTGGAATGATCGGGTCGCCGAGTACCATGCCAACCCCGGTCTTTGAATCTATTTCCAAAGCATCTAAAAATATGTCTTTTCTGAAATCCGTATAAACGATCGTCCAGATTTTCCCCCCATCGATGGTTTTTAAAATTACTGCAGAATCACCGGCACTCATAATTACGGCTTCTTTGTCGTTTTTTGCCCAAATGTCGCGATAGTCTTTGCGTTGTAAGGAAATTGAAGCATCGGAAACGCGGTTGTAATTTTCAACAGTTTGATTGCCATAGGGAAGAAAATAGGCCAATTTGGTGTTGGTTGCCAGCGGAGAAATCGTATCGAAATTTCGACCTCCGTCGGTAGTGCGAATCACGGTGCCTTTACTGCCCGAAAACCATGCAACGGAATCATTGAGAACAAATAGTCCGCGGTAATGCGCAGGTTTAATCGGTTTTGTGGGATTGTCATGTGCAAATAGATTTGAGGAAATATTGATGCATAATGTCAATGCTATGTAAAAAATACCTTTCAATAAAATGTGTATTATTTTTCGAAAAAAATGTGCAAATAACTTATAATCACTTGTTTTTATAAAGTCTGTGGTAGAAATTCGGTGTAAAATTAATATATGCCTATGGAAGAAACTACTACAAAAATTTTATTTACATCAGACAGTGCCCAAAATCAACAAACAATATGCGATGCTATTCTCTCGGTAGCACGCAAATTCAAAGGCGAATTGATTTGGTTGCAGAATGCTGCCAATGCCGGAATCACGCAAGCCCTTGTGGATGATCTCAAGAAGCGTGCGTACCGAGATTTGACAATCTCTGAAAAGTTGGGAGAATTTTGGTCAACAACATCCAAATCAGCAAACGATAGTAATGTAGAAATGACATTCGTATTTGCTGAGCCGAAAGTACCGGGATTTATGGGTGGTGGTATGGCTGCTTGTGTGAGCAAGTTCCAAAATCCCTTGATTTATTTTAATCCGAGTACACCTTGGGTTGAACCACGCAACGTTTTGATGTTGTTGGATTCTCATTCGGACTCACGTCAGAAATTTTACCGTGTATCTGTACTGGCTAAAATGTTTGGTGCCAAAGTGCATGTCTTGTCGTTATCATCAGACAAGGACAATGAAACGGTAAGGTATCTAAATGCGTATTCTGGACAGGGTTTTGACTACATGATAAAGAAGGGAATTCCCACCAATGAATTGGACCCTAAGGAGGGCGTTGATATGGTTTCCACAGTTTTGGAGGAGGTTGGAAAAATTCAAGATTGTTGGGTTTCTTCGATGAATGTGACCGATGGTGGTGGATTTATGAAGTCGGGACCATTTCAATATTATTGCGCTCAATTGCAAGTCCCATTGATGGCATGCGCGGTGCAGGAAATTGTGGGAAGCGGCGGTTCTGGGTTATGATGTAAATATTAGATCGAGCAATGAGGGGCGGCCAAAGGCCGCCCCTCATTTTTTATTTTGAATCTGCTATGTTTTCAAGTTGCGTATTCATACACATTTTTAATTGAATTCATACATTTTTGATTGATGTGGAATACTTGCGTTGACCAAATCCATTAGATGACCGAAATTGCATCATTATGTTTACGTCGGTAAGAACGATCCAAGAGTATGTTTCCGCTGGTGAAACCCCCGAGATTTTGTTTTGGGTGGGTTGCGCGGGTAGTTATGATGAAAGGGCTCAGCGAGTGAGTCGGGCCTTCGCAAACATTTTGTCCCAAGCAGGTGTGAAATTTGCCATTTTAGGTGCTGAAGAAGGTTGCACTGGCGATCCTGCTAAGCGCGCTGGAAATGAGTTTTTGTTTCAAATGCAAGCGATGCAAAATATCGAAATACTCAATGGATACGGAGTGAAACGCATTGTAACGGCTTGCCCTCATTGTTTCAATACTTTGAAAAATGAATATCCGAACTTGGGTGGAAATTATGAAGTGATTCATCACACTCAGTTGATCAATGAATTGCTGAATGATGGTAGAATCGCCATAGAAGGGGGTGCCTACCAAGGCAAGAAAATCACCTATCACGACAGTTGTTATTTGGGAAGGGCTAACGGAATTTTTGAGGCGCCGCGTATGGTGATGGATCGGTTGGATGTTGATTTGGTGGAAATGAAACGATCCAAAACCAATGGGTTTTGTTGTGGGGCCGGGGGCGCGCAAATGTTTAAGGAAGCCGAAAAAGGGAATCAAGAAGTTAATGTAAATCGGACTGAGGAAGCATTGGGTACCGGCGCAGAAATCATTGCTGTGAATTGTCCTTTTTGTAATACGATGATGCGCGATGGAACCAAGCATTTTGAAAAAGAGGATCAAGTACAGGTGTTGGATATTGCCGAAATTGTGAATGGTTCTTTAAAATCGTGATGACCTCCATTCTGCGAAATTCATTGAATGCCATCAAATTGCCCGATTCCTCCCGGGTTTGGTTGTTTGGTGCCCAACGAATTTTAACAGAGATAGAAGAAATATCAATTCATAGGCGATTGTTAGATTTTATTGCAGGTTGGCAAGCCCATGGAAAGGATCTGACTGCGGATTTTTGCATAATACATCGATGTGTTTTGATGGTGGTGGTAGATGAATCCAAAGAGGCGCCTAGTGGTTGTAGCATCGACAAGGTATTTCAGTTGTTACAATCGCAAAAGGAAAAATTTGGTTTGGATTTTTTCCACCGGACCTTGGTATGGATTTTCAAAGGCGATGATATTTGCATATTAAATAAAAATGAAATTCAAGCGGGGTTGGATTGTGGTGTAATTACAGACAATACAATGACTGTTAATATGCTTGCCAATAACTTGGGAGATGTTAAAATGAATGGTTTAAGACTCACACTAGGTGATTCTTGGATTGCCCCGAAATTGAAATTTACACATGAAGGATAAAAGAATATTAACATTGTTTTTAACTATATTTATTGACCTATTGGGTTTTGGAGTGGTGATTCCCATTCTGCCCAATTTGGCAAAGGGTTTGGCAGCCTCTTCAACATTGCCTTTTAATCCTGATGTTGCGGTAGGGGTTGTTGTGGGCTCATTTTCTATCATTCAGTTTTTGTTTGCACCCATTTTTGGATCGTTGTCTGATCGTATCGGCCGGAGGCCGATACTGTTGTTCAGTATCCTCTTCAATATTGTTGGATATATATTGTTTGGGCTGAGTTCTAGCTTTGTTTTTCTTTTGTTGGCGAGGATTGTTTCGGGATTTGGGAGCGCTAACATTGCTGCAGCACAAGCCTACATCGCCGATATTACGCCACCGCAGGATCGTGCAAAACGAATGGGAATTATCGGCGCTGCCTTTGGTTTGGGTTTCGTTTTTGGTCCGCCCATTGGTGGTTGGTTGTACCACGCCGGGGGTGAAAATGGATTGCGTTGGGTGGGTTTCTTTACAGCTGCGCTGTGTGGTCTTAACTTTCTCCTTGCTTGGTTTATGTTGCCCGAGAGTTTGGAGTCTAAGTCTGTCCACAAACGCAAAGTGTCTGACACATTTAAGGGATTGGTTACTGTTTGGCGTTTGGATGTGATTGGTGAGTTGTTTGTAATCAATTTTATTTACGTCGCGGCCTTCAGTATGATGTACGGAAGTTCAAGTGTCTTGTGGAAGGAAAAGTATTTGTTAACCCCAGCGGGTATTGGGAATATTTTTGGTTTCATTGGAATTTGTGGGGCTATCGTTCAAGGCGGACTGATTGGTGTATTCACCAAACGAGTGGGTGTCCGCAGGATGCTGTTATGGGGCTGTCCAGCCATTGCGATGGGCCTGATGATTATTCCATTGCCCGAAGTGGGAAATATATTTTATGTGGTTCAGGCCATTTCCATTGTATTGCTTTCTTTGGGTAACGGAATGATGATGCCTGCAATTAATTCATTGGTCAGCAGAAATACACCCCCAGAATCACAAGGTAGAATGCTAGGTTTATTGCAAAGCACGAGTTCTTTGGCACGGGCGTTTGGGCCATTTATTGCCATGGTTTTGTATCACCAGTTTGTAAGTTTGCCCTATTTAGTAGGTGGCGGTTTGATGTTAGTTGCATTCTTCTTCTCGTTATTACTGAGTAAAACATTAAGAGTAAGCGATCCAGATCCTGTTCCAAATCCAAGTAAGGGGTAATCGGTTTTTACGTTAACTTGCCTAGGTATGACATCCAAGCCACTGAGAATATTGCATCTAAATGCTTCTTCCTCGGGTGGGGCGTTTGTTGCTGCGCAGCGACTTAATGAGGCACTGAATGGATTGGAAGGTGTTGATAGTGAACATTGGGTTTTTGATGGCGGTGAAGGTGACTATTACTTATGGGCCAACACTTGGTTAAAGAAAAAATGGGCTTTTGGCTTGCATGCTTTAGAGAAGCTCGATTTTTTGCGTTTTGAAGCAAATAAAATTATCCGATTTGCATTTAGTCATGGTAAAACGGGTGTAAACATTTCCAATTGGCAGGCGGTACATGACGCAGATGTTATCCATCTCCATTGGATCAATAAAGGTTTCGTGAGCTTGAATGGTCTGGGAGATCTCATGGGCCTTGGTAAGAAAATCGTATGGACATGTCACGATATGTGGCCTTTTACTGGGGGTTGTTATCATCCCCGGGGCTGTGATCACTTTACGCGGAATTGTGGCGATTGTCAGTATTTGAGATCTCCAAAATCTAATGATTTGTCAAGCCGAGTATTTGAGGCCAAAAGAATTGCCTTTTCTGCCGCTGGAAATCAATTGCAATTTGTTACTCCAAGTGAGTGGCTTAAAAATCAAGCAGACAAAAGTGGAATTGTGCGGGATTACATAGAACAAAGGGGTCAAATACAAGCCAGTGGCAGGCAGACGTTAAAAAGTGAATCGGGGTTGGCAATGTCTGAAATCAAAGTGATACCCAATCCCATCGATACAAACTATTTTAAGCCTTTGGATATAGTGGCGGAATATCCACCCATTGAATTTGATATTTCTAGCCAGACAAAGCCGTTTGTTTTGATGTTTGCAGCTGCGAATTTGGGAAATCCTGCCAAAGGTTTCGCAGAGTTTAGGTTGGTTTGTAACGGGTTGGTCGATCGCGGGTTCACAAATATTTATGCTTTGGTAGTGGGGGATAATCGACTTCCTCAGCGTGATTTGGG
>Ga0049085_10000948_pt1 | contig 11420 bp, 5 predicted proteins | sample GreLakmeSU08MSRF_FD_66721 | JGI IMG/M metagenome (GOLD analysis project Ga0049085, IMG submission 66721) | Freshwater lentic microbial communities from great Laurentian Lakes, MI, USA - Great Lakes metaG SU08MSRF | ecosystem: Environmental > Aquatic > Freshwater > Lake | place: Great Lakes... | reverse complement strand
TTGCGCGGCGTCTCCTGATCGGCGGGTTCGTACTCTCGGCGTTCCCGGTTCCCGGTGTCGCACAGTCCGAACCCCGCTACGATGCGGGCAACCCCACGCTCCAACAGATTTGGGTCGACCCGGTCCGGGGTAACGACCGCTCGAGCGGGCGCAGCGCCGCCGAGGCGGTGCGTACCCTGATCGAAGCGTGGAACCGCATTCCACGCAATACTGCCGGCAGCCCCCTCACCGCCAGCGGCTACGAGATTCGCTTGCAGCCCGGTGAGTATCCGGCCGACACGATTCCGCACTACATGGAAGCGCGTTATGGATCGGCCACCGCACCGATCGTGTTTCGGGCGGTGAATGGCACCGGTACGGCAGTCCTGCAATCCGGCTTGAACATCGCCCATGTCGCGTACCTCTACTTCTTTGACCTCGACATCATCCCCACGCCGGCGGCCGACGTCTTTCACTGCGAGGACTGCGATCACACCCTGCTGCGCAACGTGACCTTCACCGGCGGCGCCCGGCCGGTCGAGGGGGTGGAGGCCGAGGTCGCTCACGAGACGGTCAAGGTGAACCAGTCGACGCACTTCTATATCGAAGATTCGCGTATCGGCGGCGCCGGCGACAACGCCATCGACTTCGTCGCCGTCCAGAACAGCCACATCGTCCGCAGCCGCGTGTTTGGTGCGAATGACTGGTGCGGCTATGTAAAAGGCGGGTCGGCATCGATCCTGGTGGACAGCAACGAGTTTCACGACTGCGGCGTGGGCGGCTTCACGGTGGGGCAGGGCACTGGCTTGCAGTTCATGTCGGCGCCGTGGACGCACTACGAGGCGTACGACATCCGCGTGGTCAACAATATCGTGCACGACACGGAGGGCGCCGGGCTCGGGGTCAACGGCGGCTACAACGTGTTGATCGCCTGGAACACGCTCTACCGGGTGGGCACGCGCAGCCACGTGCTGGAGGCGGGATTTGGCGCCCGCAGTTGTGATGCAGCCGACGTGGCTGCTGAGCGTACGGCGTGCGAGGCCCGCCTGGCCGGCGGCGCGTGGGGCACGACCGTCGTGGATGACGGCGATAACTTCGTTCGCATTCCCAACAACCACGTGTTCGTGCTGAACAACGTGGTGTTCAATCCCGCGGGTGCCGGCAGCCAGTGGCAGCACTTGCAGATTAACGGTCCCTACAGCGGTGGCCCCACCGGGACCGGGGCGCCGAACTCGAATCGGGCCGACAACGATCTGCGCATTGCCGGCAATGTGATCTGGAACGGGCCGGCGGGACACCCCATGGGCACTGGTGATCAGTCGGGCTGCCAGGCCGATCACGCGACGTGCGGTGAACCTTATATCGCTGCCAACAACGCGGTGAACACTCAGCAGCCGAGCTTCGCCAATCTGTCAGCGGGTAACGTGCGACCCACCGCTGCGCTGGCCGGTGCGCGAAGTGTGACGATACCTGACTTCTCGTATGGCGATCTGCCATCGCCTCCCCAGGCGCCAGCCGGGGCGAGGTCAAACCGGATTGCGCTCGATCGCTACGGCCGTCCGCGCGGCGCCAACGATCCGCCAGGCGCAGCCCTTCCACCGCAATGAACCAAAGAGGCGGGTCTGCAGACCCGCCTACGGCAAGTGGGTTGCACCTACTTGGTGCATGCCTAATCGGCCAGCGCGTCTGCCGGAGTTCGCTTACACCGGCCCACTTTCACGCGCTCGTGGTGAGTCGCGAGTCAAAGTCGAATTTCACTGAAGTGGTAGGTCGCTGGAAGCAGATAACTGGCGACGAGTGGCAGCACTCCGGTCACAGGAATACGCTCTGGCAGGCTGGGTATTTCGACTAAATCTTGAGGGAGCACGACGCGACCGAGGCCGTGGTTCGGCATATCGTGGTGAACCCGCTGCTCCTTTACGTACGCCGTTACTTACCCTGCAGCGTCGCCAGCTATTCAACCAGCGATTCGATGCGCCGCTTCGCGGCCTCTTCATTACCCGACGAGGCCAGAAAGGCGTTGGCCCACTGCGGCATGTCACCGCCGCCGGTTCCTGGGCGGAGATGGTTGATTGCGTGCCGAGCGTGATGGCCAACGCCAACGCAAGGCCGAATCCGCAAAGTGTCAAGCGCATGGCGATACCTCTTGTCCGGTATCGGTGCAGAACTGGCGCCGGACTGGCGCGCCAAGGGAGCCCCCCCGCGCCGCGAAAAATCCTCAGGGCGCTGAGGAGGGTGGCACCCGCTTCTTTGTCGCCTGCTCGAACGCGTACGCCAGTTCGAGCAGCTTCGGCTCGCTGCACTGCGCGCCGACGAACCCAACCCCGAACGGCGCCGGCCTGGCGTTGAAGCCGGGTGGCAGGGGCGGGTTGGGAGCGTTCGGCACCATTCCGAAGGGCACCGCGATAATCGGATAGCCGGCGCGCGACGCGACTCCGGCGCCGCTGCCGCCTGGCGTGATGATCGCGTCGAGCTGGTGGGCCCGCAAGACGGCATCGATGCCCTGGTCGCGGCTCAAGCGATGGTCCTTCGCATGGTCGGCATCGTAGCGGACCTTGTCGGCCACCAGATCCATCTCGTCCGAGATGTCGAGACGCGATTGTTGGTAGCGGATCGCGCCGGCCTTGGCGTGCGCCATGTTCCAGTTGCGCAGCTCGGTCAGCGTCTTGACCGGGGCCGACGGTCCCAGGCTCGCCAGCCATGCATTGAAGTCGCGCTTCATGCCGTACTTGAAGGCCACGGTGCACTGGGCATCCTTACCCCTCGCGTGTTCCGCGCCGGAGCAGTAATCAAACACCGGGAAACTGTCGTTGGCGTCGGTCGCGACAAAGCTCGGCAAGTCGGCAGGCGCTACGACCGTGGCGCCCTGCTGCTTGAGGACGGCAATGGCGTCGGCCATCACCTTGGCCTGCTCGGGGTTCAGCCCGCCGCGCGGCTCCTTCTCACCAGGCAGCGTCACGCGGTCAAGGTAAAACGCCCGCGGCACGCCGATGCGCGCGCCCTTCAAGCCGCCCGCATTGAGGAACTTCGTGTAGTCGCGGCCGGGGGGCGGCGTGCACGTGCGCGTGGCCGCATCGTTCGGATCCGGTGAGGCCCCTTCCATGGCGCCGAGCATGATCGCCGCGTCGGCCACCGTGCGCGTCATCGGTCCGGCGGTGTCGTGATCGGCGGTGATCGGAATGACGCCGTAGCGGCTGATGCGGCCAATCGTCGGCCGAATGCCGACCAGCATGTTGGCATTGGCGGGGCTGATGATCGAGCCGCCGGTGTCGGAGCCGACACTGCCGGCCCACAGGTTGGCGGCGGTGCCGATGCCGGAGCTCGAGCCGCCGGTCTGCAGCACCGGCCGGCCGTCACCGGGCTCGGGGCGCGGATCCGGGCGCGGGTCGTAGGGATTGAACCCGAAGCCGCCGACCGCGTTGTAGTTGCCGGGCATCGCGGTGGGATTGCCGGCGACCCAGTTCGCCAGTTCGGTGAGGCCGGTCTTGGCGATGATGATGGCGCCGGCGGCCACCAGGTTCTTGGTCAGCGTCGCCTCGTACGGCGGGACGAAGCCGGCAAAGGCGAGTGCGCCACCGGTCGTCGGCATGTTGGAAGTGTGAATGTTGTCCTTGAGCGCGATCGGGATGCCGTGCAGCGGACCGCGCAACTTGCCCTGCGCCCGCTCCCGATCCAGCACGTCGGCCTCCTGCAAGGCCGCCGGGTTCACCGCCAGCGCGGCGTTCAACTTGTCCTCGTAGGTGGCGATGCGGATCAGGTACTGCTCGACCAGCTGCCGCGAGGTGACCTGCCCCTTGGCCATGGCCACCTGAAGCGCGGGGATGGTGGCTTCGACGACGGTAAACCGCCCCTGTCCGCTGGGCAGGAGCACAAACACCGAGACCAGCAGCGCGAGAACAGTGGCAGCTCGTTTCATGCGGGTATTCTAATGGGGATGGAGATTACTTTCGAACATGCCTGCCATCTCGTGGGCAGTGCCTTGCGCGGCTCGGCCCGGCAGGAGGTTGTCGCCGACGCCGCGCGTGCCAAGAACCTGGGCGCCGCCTTGCTGCGGCTGCGCGACAGCATGCGCGCCAACGAGTTCAAGGCGGCCGCGCAGCCGGTGTTGCTCGATCGCATGATCCGGAGCTACGACGGCCGCACGCGCGCTGAAGGATTTCACGTGCTGCACGACTGGGACGGCGTCTCGCAGCAGGTCAACCCCGACATGATTCCGGTCGACGTGCTGCACTTCCTGGTCGAACAGCGCGGGCCAGAGCCGGCGACCACGGTCGAGTTGGCGATCCTGCTCGACTATTACTTCGCGCACGTCCTGCAATTGCTCACCCTGCGGGTGTGGGACGACGGCGATGCCGATCGCAACTTCGATCGCGTGCAGGAGTTGCTCGACGAGCTGCAGGGCCCCAACGGCAGTGGCCAGCAGTTTGCCGCCGATGCCGAAACGCTGCTGCTAATCGGCACGTCGCACTACGAGTTGGACGAGACGGGATTCACGATACTGCTGGCCAAGGTTCGCACCTTGAACGAGGAGCACCAGGCGAAAATCGGCCTGGGACACGTCGCCAGCCTGGGGTGCCACCTGCGCTTTGGGTTCGAGGCGCAGTGTGGGCGCGACACGGTGGCCCTGCGCGACGACAACATCGCTGACTATCCGTGGCTGTGCTTCGCGCTGGCCGCCACCGTGCGGCAGTATGACCGCCTGGTCACGGCCGGAATTGAGAACCGTGATCGCGCGGTGGTCGAAGAAGCGCTGTTGAATGGGTTGACGCCGGACGCCCGGGCCTTCGTCGGCGTGCCGCCCGCGTCGCTGAACGACTCAGGCCGCGACCGCGCCCAGTTCCTGGACCTGTTCACGAAGCACAAGACGGCGCTGATGGCCGCGTTCGAACGCCATCGTCCCACCGAGACGGCTTATTCCCCACTTTCGTTCTTCTTCAACTTCTCGCACAACGTTGTGAAGGGTACGGTCGTCGATGCGCTGCTGTGGGGCGAGGCCTGGGACCTGACGCTGAACGACCTGTTGACCGGGGTGCCGAGGTCCGGCATTGAAGAGGGGTCGCAGCAACTGCTGGCCGCGACCCTGATGGGCTATGCGCGCTCCAACCCCGATCGCATTCGCGGGCGCCTGATGCCGGTCATTGTCTACGACCCGCAGGCAGGCCGCCGCGCGTTCACGATTGCGATGGAGAAGCTCGCACAGGACTAGTTCTTGGTCGCCTTCCACGGTGCCGGCCCCGAGGGGGTCATCACGGTTCCCTCAATCTGGTTGCCGTTGATCGTGCCGGTGTAGGTGAGGCCGCCGGCGATGAAGTTGATGTCCGCGCCCCTCAGCGCCGTGCTCGCAATCGCATGCGTGCCATCCTCGGTCGTGATCGAGCCCTGGATCATCTGAAACTTCTGCGTCAGCGTCAGGCTGCCATTCGCCATTGTCCAGGTGCCGGCCGCCTTGGCCGGGACAATCCAGAGCAAGGCCTCACAAAAGCTGGTGCAGTCGGTGCTTTCGTCGAGGGTGAAGTGATCATCCGGGTACCAGTCGTCGATGCCGAAGGTGTTGCCGGCAATGCGCGACCCAGGCGCCATCTCGAGAAACTTGGGCATCAGCCGGTTCAGGTTGACCGGTAGCAGGAACAGCGCCAGCACGGTGGCCTTCGAGATGTCGGCGGCATACATGTCGCCTTCGACAAACTGCGCCTTGTCGGCGACACCGGCCTCGGCGGCGAGCTGGCGCGACAGCGCCACCATGTCGGGGTTGAACTCCACACCGAGCGCGCGGGCGCCGAGCCTGGCGGCGGCAATGATGTTGCGGCCATCGCCGGAGCCCAGGTCCATCACGAAATCATCCGGCGTGACCTTGGCCATCGCGAGCATCTTGTTGACCATGCCCGGTGTCGACGGCACCCACACCACGTCCTTGCCCGCTTGCCCGTTGGTGGGCTCGAACGGTTTCTTCGGTTCCTGGGCGTAGGCAACCGAGCCGATGGTGAGCGCGAGTGCCAAACAGAGTGTTCGTGTCGTCATGGTGTGCATGCAGGGAACCGGAACGCGCCGATGCGGGTGGAGTATGCCGTCGCGTCTTGCTTCAGGTAATCGCCGACGTACCAGATCGTGCAGTCGTCCGAGGGGTCGACGGCCGTCTGCGTGTAGTCCTCCCACCGCAAGGTGGTGGTCTGCGCGGCCTCGCCTTCCACCAGCACCGTCTCGCGCAGGCCGAGGACGCCCAGGGGGTCGCCCGGTATCCGGCCGGCGAATCGCTGGCCGGCAAAGTGTGGCGTCCCGCCGAAGGAGTAGCCGATGCCGATGTTGCCGAACTTATCGATCGCCGGGCTGGCCATCCACCTGAAGGAAGGTGCCAGGGGTGCCACGGGTGCGTAGGTGCCTTGCTGGTGCAGTGCCGGGTGCCCCGAGTCGTTCAGCCGGAACTCGTACCAGCGCACGCCGCCGCCACCCGCCGCCGTGTTGACCGAGTGCACCGCGACAATCGATTCCTGGTTGCCGATGCGCCGATAGACGACGCGGGCCATGAGCTTGTCGCCTTGCGCGTCGAGCCGGCGATCGGTGCCGGGTTGGGGCACGCAGTTGGTCAACTGGCCATCGCACAGGTAGTGATAGGGGGCGACGGCGATGCGTGCCGGTCCCTCGAGGCGCGTCTTTGCGAGGTCGTCCCAGTTCGTGAAGAATTTCCACGCCACGATCGCATCGTCAGTGAAGTCCTTCTTCAGCTGCGTGCCGCCGGCCGCCAGCATCACGTTCGGCGCGCCCCGGCGGGGCACCTGCGTCCCGTCGAGATCGGCGTTGTTCAGGAAGTTGACGTCGTTGATGACGAAGCACTGTTCGCGCGCCGGTCGGCCCTTCAGCATCGCCTCGCGCTCGACCACGCAGGCGTGCTTCTCGATGACTTCGTCGCCCGTACTGGTGGGCACGTAGTAGCCATCGGGCCAGACGGCGGGGCGGGGATAGTCGGGGAACAGTGGCCGCAGGAACTCGTAGCGGTAATACGACCCAAGCGGATCAGCGCTGGTGCTGATCGCGTAGCACATGGAAAACGGGCCCTTTTCCTGCGGAGGTTTGCCCTGAGCGGGGGCGGGGCCGGGCGCCGGCACAGCGTTGGCCGAGTCGACCGAAGCCGGTTGAAAGAGCGGCACGGCTGCGCCGGGTTGGTCGCGGCGTCCGGGTGGGCTGGCGTAGGGCTTATCGCTCGCGGTCCACACCGGCGGTTGGTCGGGGCGCGCGGCGGCCCGCGAGAAGGTCGGCATGACGATCAGCCAGCGGTTGGCGAGCTGGTCATATCGCACCACGGCGTCGCCGTTGTTGCGCTCCTCGCACGCCCCACCGAAGCCGCGGAAGACGTTGTTGGTATTGACCGGACCATAGAGCACCCGCCCGGTGGTGTCGAAGCGGTGGCCTTTCTTGGTCACGATGGCCATCCGCGAGTTCACGGTCTGAACAAGGTGGTCCGGGCCGACTGCGAGGGAATTGTCGGAAGGATTGCGGAGTGTCGCCATGCCCTGAGGGCCAGTGAAACCCGCGCCGAGTCCATCGAAGCTTTCAACCAGGGCCGTCGCTCGGCGCGTGCCCGGTACGGTCTGCTCGACGGTCGTGACCGCCTGGCTCAATCCCAGCAGAAAAACGCCACCAATCAATTGGATCGCGATGCGCATGGGCAGGGTGCCTGAGCCGAGTATATATGCGCGTCGCTCATCACATCATTCATGTAAAATCCCTGTTGCATCGGCGACGGATGAGCGACGATGTCGAGTTCGATTGTCACCTTTTGGTTTACCACGGAGGAAGCTGCAATGAAGAGTGTTAGGCGAATGTTTGTACTCGTTTGTATGGCCGTACTGTTGGGCGCCCCAATCGCTAGCGCCCAGACGACCGGCTCGATCACGGGTACCGTGACCGACGCCAGCGGCGCGGTGCTGCCCGGTGTGACGGTCACCCTGAGCGGCGAACGCTTGATTGGCGGTCAGCAGACCCAGGTCAGCGACACCGACGGCACCTACCGCTTCGATCGCCTGGTGCCCGGCACCTACGGCGTGAAAATGGAACTGCAGGGCTTCCGCTCGGTCGACCGTCCCGATGTCCGCATCAGCGCGGCGTTCGTGGCCACCATCAACGGCAAGATGGAAGTGGGCTCGCTCAGCGAGACGATTACCGTCACGGGTGAATCGCCGACGGTTGACGTTCGCTCGAACGTGCAGCAGACGGTGATGAACCAGGAGATCCTGGAAGGCATCCCGACCGGCCGCGACCCGTGGTCGCTGGCCAAGCTGATTCCCGGCGTGCAGGTGGCGACCTATGACGTCGGCGGCACGCAGTCGATGCAGCAGAGCAGCATGTCGGCGCATGGCTCGAACACCAACGACGTCAGCTACAACATCGACGGCGCGACGGTGAACTGGCCCGGCGGCGGCGGCGGCGCGACCATGATCTACTACGACCAGGGCATGTTTGAAGAGGTCAACTACATGACCTCGGCGATCCCGGCCGAAATGCTGGCCGGCGGCGTCTCGATCAACATGGTGACCAAGGACGGCGGCAACATGTGGAAGGGCAACGCCCGCTTTAATTTCGCGAACGACGCCCTGCAAGCGGACAATTTCGCCGCCACTAAGGCGCTGGTGCCGACGTTCCGCGGCAACCCGACCAAGAAGACCTACGACTTCAACCTCACCGGTGGCGGCGCGCTGATCCAGAACCGCATGTGGGTGAACGGCACCGTGCGCACGTGGATCGTTGACAAGTTCGTCAATGCGACCAATACCGACGGCACGCAGGCACTCGATGACAACGACCTGAAGAACTATTCAGGTAAGCTCGTTTACCAGGTGACGACCAATCAGAAACTGATCGGCAGTTACTTCTGGAACAACAAGATTCGCGGCCATCGCCGCGACAGCAACGACATCATTCCAGACATCGCGTCGGTCGTGCAGACCAACCCGGTGCAGACCACGCAGGCGAAGTACACCGGCATCAGGGGCGGCCTGGTGTTTGAATCGAACTTCAGCATCATGGACGGGCAGACCAACTACATCTATCAGCCCGACACCGACCGCTCGCTGGTTCGCATCATCGATACCGGCACCACCGAGGTGTTCAATGCCTCGACCCGTGAAGACCACCAGCCGAACTCGCGTACCCAGTTCGACAACATCGTGACGTTTGGCAAGAGCGGCATGGGCGGCGAGCATCTGATCAAGGCCGGCGCGCAATGGAGCCGCCTGTATTACGGCTCCGACTACTCGGTGCTGAACGATCACTGGCTGGTCTACAACAACCGGGTGCCCGTGTCCATGCGGCAGTGGAACTCGCCGGCGCTTTCGGAGAACGACGCGGTCGTCACCGGGTTCTTTCTCCAGGACTCGTGGTCGATGAAGCGGCTGACCCTGAACATCGGTGGGCGCTACGACAAGTATGTCGGGACGCTGCCTGAGCAGTCGCGTGCGGCCGGCCGCTTTGCGGCCGCGCAGACCTTTCCCGAAAAAGAGGTGATCAACCACAGCATCGCGGTCTGGCGCGCCGGTGCGTCCTACGACTTAACGGGCAGCGGCCAGACGGCGCTCAAAGCGAGCGTCAGCCGCTATGGCTTGCAGGTCGGCATCAATCGGGTGCAGGACGTCAATCCACTGACGGTGGGCTCGCGCGACTGCCCGTGGGGTGACGCCAACGGTAATCGTCGTTTTGACGAGGGCGAACTGACGGGCGTCTGCCCGGCGTTCGGCGGCGGTTCCGTGACTGGCTATTCGCCCGACGGCATCGACTGGCCGTACTCGGATGAGATGACGGCCGGCGTCGAGACGCAGTTGCCGGGCGCAGTGCGCGTGGGTGCCATGTTCTATTACCGCACCAACCGCAAGCAGATCGGCCAGATCAACACCTTGCAACCGGCTTCGGCCTACACCGCGCACACGGTGACCATTCCGAACGGTCCTGGTGGCACGATCGCCAGCCCCAAGCCGACCACGGCGACCGTCTACAACATCAGCACGGCCGCGAACCCGCTTGCCGCGAATGTCCGCGACAACGTCGACTACCTCGATACCACCTACAAGGGCGTCGAGTTCACGGCGACCAAGCGCTTCTCGACGAAGTGGCAGATGCAGGCGGGCTTCACCCTCGGCAAGAATGAAGGTGGTGTCTCGGGCGGCACCGATCTCAACGACCCGAACAACACCGTGTACCCGACCGGCATCATCGGCAACGACTCGGAAACCGCGTTCCGGCTGTCGGGCAGTTACCTGCTGCCCTTCGACATCAACGTGTCGGGCTCGATGATCGCCAACAACGGCTACCCCTACGTGTCGACCTTCAACCTGACCCGTGCCGTGGCCGCCACCCAGGGGATCGCGCTCACCCGCGCCAGCCAGGCTATTCAGCTGAGCGAGCGTGGCGACGAACGCTACGACAACGTGACGATGTTCGACATCCGCTTGTCGCGCACGTTCCGCTTCGGCGGCCGCAGTTTCCAGCCGCAGATCGACTTCTTCAACATCACCAATGCCGACACGGTCGTGAACACCACGGTCGCCGTCGGTCCGAGCTACCTGCTGCCGGCAGGTGGCGATCCGATCCTCTCGCCGCGCATCATCCGCGTCGGCTTCTCGCTGAACTTCTAAGACCTCAACGGGCGCGATGCTTTTCGGCATCGCGCCCGTTCTACGTACGGCAGACGGCGCGACACCAATCGCCGCGTGGGGTTCGTGGCTGACGCCCCTCGTGGGGCTTGGCTTCGCCTCGTGGGGAGCGTGTCTCTGGACGAGAATTACCGCAAACGGTCAGACCGCTCTCGGTCGACCACGCGAATCACTCTCTCGATTGGCTGGTTCGTTCCGGGCCACTGGCTGCGGAGGCACTGGACGGCGGCGATGCGATCTTCCGTCGGGCGACTCAGCCAGAGCGCAAGGCGTGCCTCTGGACTGGCGACCCGTGGCCCACGAACCATCGAAGCGAGCGTGCGCCTACCGCAAGGCCCCAATCACTTCCTGGGAGCCGACGATGGCGAACAGCAGCAGGATGCCGACCAGCAGCAGGTTGGTGTACCACGCATTGTGCGGGACTGCTTCGGTCCACTTCACCCGGTTGTTCAAGTACAGCAGTGTCGCCGCCAGGAATGGCACGAACAGGCTGCCGACGATCGTGTAGAGCACGATGATGGCGATCGGCTGTCCGGTGAAGGCGAACGGCAGCGGCACCAGCGTGATAAAGGCGAGTGCCAGCCGGTACGGCGTGCTGGTCACCTTCACCACCTCGAGACGGTCGGCCGGCGACATCTTTTTCAGGATGCCGTAGAAGTCCGCATAGAGATACGGCACGCTCTGCCACACGCCGAGCAGCGAGGCAAACACCGCTGCCCAGAAGCCGGCCAGGAACGCGACCCGGCCGAAGGTGCCCAGCAACTGGCCGAGTGCCGCGGCCATGCGTGGCACCGCCTCGTTGTT
>Ga0049085_10000947_pt1 | contig 11422 bp, 6 predicted proteins | sample GreLakmeSU08MSRF_FD_66721 | JGI IMG/M metagenome (GOLD analysis project Ga0049085, IMG submission 66721) | Freshwater lentic microbial communities from great Laurentian Lakes, MI, USA - Great Lakes metaG SU08MSRF | ecosystem: Environmental > Aquatic > Freshwater > Lake | place: Great Lakes... | reverse complement strand
GTTTCCGGAATCCGCGAAGCAGCCAGCGTTCCGATCAACCCGTTGGCCAGGCCTGGGGTGCTGAGCACATGAATCTGGCCCAGGATCGCCGTGACCGACGCCTTTGAGTCGTTGATGGCGATCAGGCGACGGGCGGCCTCGATTCGGTCGGAATCGGCGGCGGTGCTTTGTGAAAGAGCCTGGACCAGCCGTTCGGAGATTGCGGGAATCTGGGGGGCGAGAAGGTCGCTCCGTCCCCACTGCGTGGTGAGTTGCACCAAAGCTACCTTGCCTGCGTCGGGGGCCTTGGCCACGGCGGCCTGAATTTGGGCGATTGTGCTGGGCGTGAGCGCGGGGATGCGTTGGGCGGGCCATCCGGCGGTCAATCCTTCTAGGATGGCGGCGGAGACGGTGGGAGGGGCGCCCGCAGCAGCCAGTGCTAACCTCAGGGCATTGGGTTCAGTGGCCGCGTGATGGCGAGCCACGGTACGTAGCACCTCCAGCGCACCGGGGTCGTTGGGGCCACCGAGAGGGATGAGGTCAGGAAGGCTTGATGGTGCTGGGTTCCTGCTGCAGTGAGGGCGTCCTTGAGCCAGGGATCGGTGGTGTTCTGCGCGTTTTGGAAGGCTTCGATCAACGGAAAGATCGAAGCGGTGTTGCCCCGGTCGGCGATCGTCAGGAGCGCTGCCAGACGGACTTGAGCGTCGGTTTCTGAGACGAGAAGTTGTTTCCAATCGGCGGCGGTCCATCCGTCAGCAGGGAGTGTCATGACCGCAGCCCGACGCACGGCGGGCGAGGCGTGGCGCAGGACGGACAGAGGCACGGCGTCCGATGCGCCCAGCCCGTGCAAGGTCCAGAGCGCGTGGAGCACCCGCGGGTTCAGGTTCAACTCATCGACGGTGGTGTTCGAGGTCATCCGAACCAATTCCGGCACGAGGGAGCGGTCTTGCGTTTCGACCAACCGGCGTTGGGCCTGAAGGCGAACCTCCATGACGGGTGATCCCAGAGCCTCCAGCCAACGGGTGCTGTCTCGGCCCGACAGGTCGACCTTCGGCGCAGGTTGGCCGTCGCGGTGGGTGACCCTGTAAATTCGGCCGTGAGCCTTGTCCCGCAAGGGCGTCTCATAGGCGTTGCCCTTGCCGTTCTTGAACCCGTTGGGCACGGGGTTGTGCTGAATGATGAAGTTGTACCAATCGAGCACCCACAGAGCACCGTCCGGCCCCACCTCGGCCATGATGGGCGAGAACCACTCGTCGTCGCTGGCTAGGAAGTTCTTTTCGTTGATTGCCTTGAAGTCGGCACCGGATCCCTGAAAGCGGAACTGCCCGATGAGGTGGCCCGTCGGCTCGGTCACAAAGGAGACCTGATTCCAGTAGTCCTTGGGAAAGCTCCGGGCGGTATACAGGGCCGAACCGGCGCCCGCGGTGTATTTGCCGTGCCAGTCTACTTGGCGGACGTTCTGGGCGATGGGGTGGTAGAGCTGATTGTCGGCGATGGATTCCATGCGGGCCGCCGACCATCCGTTGACCGCCTCATAGTATCGGTTGGGGATGGGCATGTACCACGCGGCGTTCCCGTTGGCCGTGGAGCCAAACACGTAGCCTTCTTCGGACAATCCCAAGCCCCAGGTGTTGTTGTTGCTGGAGCGGACGAACTCAAGGGCCGATCCGTCGGGCCGGAAGCGGAAAACGCCCATGCCAAATTTGACGCGCTTGCCACCGACCTCGCCGTCGAACCCGCTGTAGCCAACCACGCCCCAAACCCAGTTGTCGTGCCCGTAGCGGATGTTGCTCGCGGTGGCATGGGTGTCGCCCATGTTCCACCCTTTGAAGAGCACCTTGCGTTCGTCGGCTTGATCGTCGCCGTTGGTGTCGCGCAAGAACAGCGTCTGGCCGCCCTCGATCACGATGAGTCCTCCGTTGGCGTGGCAGAGGCCTGTCGGGATGGAGAGCTTGTCGGCGAAGATGGTGAACTTGTCTGCCTTGCCATCGCCGTCGGTGTCCTCGCAGATTTTGATCCGGTCGCGTCCTTCGCCGGGTTTCTGCAATTCATTCGGATAATCGACTGTCTCGGCGATCCACAGCCGTCCTCGTCCGTCAAACGCCATGCTAATGGGTTTCAGGAGGAGGGGCTCGGCCGCCCATAGTTCCGCTTGGAAACCCGAACGCAGAACGATCCGTTCGGCGGATTTGGCGGGTGCCAAGGGTTCCTGCATTCGGGTGATTTTTTCGCCCTCGATGCCCCAGCGCTGACCCGCCAGATAGTTGGGCATCGGGTGCGGGGTCTGTTGGTAGGGCAGCGGGGTTAAGTCGCTCTTGGGACGCAGTTCTTCAATGGCGGCGGCCAGAGGTGCGGCGGCGACCAACAAGGGCAGCAATTGACGCAGGGGATTCATGCAGTGTCTGAGTTGGGAATAGTCGATCCAGGAGCAGAGGGAAATTTAAACTACGGTTCACGCCAAAAGCTTGTGCAGCAACTGTCCATGAATGTCGGTGAGCCGGAAGTCGCGGCCTTGGAATCGAAACGTCAGGCGTTGGTGATCCAATCCGAGCAGGTGGAGCAGAGTGGCGTGGATGTCATGAACATGGGCGCGGTCGGCCACGGGGTTGAAACCCAGTTCATCGGTCTCGCCCAAGACTTGCCCGGCTTGAATGCCCGCGCCGGCGAACCACATGGTGAAGGCGTCGATGTGGTGGTTGCGTCCGGTCTTCTCACGGGTCTCGCCCATGGGGGTGCGACCGAATTCGCCGCCCCAGACGACCAGCACGTCATTGAGCAGGCCACGGGATTTCAGGTCCTTGATCAAGGCTGCGCAGCCTTGGTCCACCTGATGGGCCACCTTCGCGAGGTCTCCCTCGAGGGTTTCGCCGGGGCCGCCGTGAGAATCCCAGTTGGTGTGGTACAGTTGCACAAACCGCACGCCGCGTTCGACGAGTCGGCGGGCCAACAGGCAGTTGCGGGCGAAACTGGGGGTGTCGCGGGTGCAGCCATAAAGCGCCAGCGTGGCATCGGTCTCGCCCTGAAGGTCGGTCAGTTCGGGCGCGCTGGATTGCATGCGGTAAGCCATCTCGTAGCTGGCAATGCGGGTAGCGATCTCTGGGTCGCCGGTTTCGGAGGCTCGGCGGAGGTTCAAGTCGCTCAAGGCATCGAGGGTTCGACGCTGCGATTGGGCGCTGATGCCTTCGGGCCGGCTCAAGTTTAGAATCGGATCGCCCGAGCCTCGAAGCGGAACCCCTTGGTGGCTGGTGGGTAAGAATCCGCTGGACCAATTGACAGCCCCACCTCGCGGCCCGCGCGGCCCGCTTTGCAGCACGACAAATCCAGGAAGGTCGCGCGATTCGCTGCCGATCCCGTAGGTCACCCACGATCCCATGCTCGGCCGGCCGAACTGCCCGCTGCCGGTGTTCATGAAAAGCTTGGCCGGGGCGTGGTTGAACAGGTTGGTGGCGCAGCTTTTCACCAGGGCGATGTCGTCGACGATGCCTGCGGTGTACGGGAACAAATCGCTAACGGTGGCCCCGGATTGTCCGTATTGGCGGAAGGTGCGCTTGGACCCAAGCAAGGTGGACTTATTTTTGAAGGAGGAGTCCATGAAGGCGAAGCGCTTGCCTTCCAGAAACGAGTTGGGAATGGGTTGACCGCTGAGTTGGTTGAGCCGCGGTTTGGCGTCGAAGAGTTCGAGCTGGCTGGGGCCGCCGGCCATGAACAAGTAAATGATGCTCTTGGCGCGGGCCGGGTGATGCGTGGCCGGGGTCTTGAGCGATTCTGCTGTGGCCGGCGCGGAAGTTGGGCCCGAAGTTGAGCCTGAAGTTGGGCCGGTTTGCCCTTCGGCCAGCATCGAGGCCAGTGCCAGGTTGCCCAAGCCCATGGCGCAACGTCCGAAGAAGTGCCTTCGGGTCAGGTCTTGCAGCGATTGAGGGAGGGGGTCGTTTTCCATGGCGGCGGCGGGTTGGGTCACTCCCGGGTGATGGTTTCGTCGAGGTTGAGCAACACGCGGGCCACGGCCAGCCAGCCGCCCTCAGGTGGGGCTCCGTTGGATCCGCCGGCCGACCGCTCTTCGCGGAGCAGGCGCAGAAGTCGCTGTGATTCCGCGGGCGCTGGGTGCCGTGCGGTGCATCGGAGGAACCCGCCGGCAATTCGATCGGTATCTGTTCCCTGTGTGGAAGCCATTTGACGGGCGATGTGCAGGGCCAGTTCGTGGAACTGGGTGTCATTGAGCAATGTCAGCGCCTGCAACGGGGTGTTGCTCCGCAGTCGGCGGGTGCACGTGGTGAAGGTGTCCGGTGCGTCGAAGACGGCCAGTGCGGGATGCAGCGTGGCGCGCTGGATCCGGGTGTAGAGCGCGCGTCGGACTCGTTGCCCGCCGCTGCTCGCCATCCAGTCGCGGTTGCTTTGTGTGAAGGCGCCGAGGCCGGCGGGTTGCGGAGGTTGCACCGGGGAGCCTCCCAGAGAGCGGTCGAGTTGACCGGAGGCGGCCAGTGCCACGTCGCGGATAATTTCGGCGTCGAGGCGGAGGCGGTTTTGCCGCGCCAGCCACCGGTTGAGGGGGTCGATTTCGCGCAGGTCAGGCCGTGCGATGGATGACTGCCCGTAGGTCTCCGACTTCACGATACATCGGTGCAAGTGCTTGAGGCTCCAGCCGGATTCCTGAAACTCAACAGCCAGCCAGTCGAGCAGTTCTGGATGGGTGGGCGGGGTGCCTTGAGTCCCGAAGTCGTTCTCCGTCTCCACAAGGCCGCGCCCGAAGTATTGCTGCCACAATCGATTAACGAGCACGCGGGCGGTGAGGGGATGGGTGGAAGACACGAGCCATCGGGCGAGGTCGAGGCGCTGGTACCGGCCATTCTTCGGAGGCAGGGGCGGCAAGATCTTCGGTGTCGCGGGCAGCACTGGCTCGGCAGGGCGGGTAAAATCTCCCTGGATGAAGCGTTGGGTTTCGCGCGGTTGGGTGCGTTCGCTCAAGACCAACGTGGTGGCCCATCCCGGAGACTTTGCTTTGGATTCGCTGATGCCGGAGGGAAGTCCTTCAATTTCGAGAGTGGGTTCGTCCTGGTCGTTGAAAAAGGCGAACAGGCCGTAGTAGTCGCGGTGGGAGATGGGGTCGAACTTGTGGTTATGGCACTGGGCACACCCGATACTAATGCCGAGTAGGGCCGAACCGGTGGTGGCCACCCGGTCGAAGATCGATTCGATGCGGAATTGTTCGGGGTCGATACCGCCTTCTTGGTTGATCTGGGTGTTGCGGTGAAAGCCGGTGGCTGCGCGCTGAGCCACGGTGGCCTCGGGCAGAAGGTCTCCGGCGAGTTGCTCGATGAGGAATTGATCGAAGGGTTGATCGGCGTTGAAAGCAGCGACGACGCCATCGCGGTAGGGCCAAATGGATCGAGGGGCATCGACGCTGTATCCGTTAGAGTCGGCATACCGGGCGACGTCGAGCCACCAGCGGCCCCAGCGTTCTCCGTGATGCGGTGAAGCGAGCAGGTGTTCGAGGATGCGGTCGCGTTCGGTAGGACTGTCGGTGGTGACAAACCGGGCGGCGACCTCGGGTTCGGGGGGCAGGCCGATGAGATCGAGATGGACCCGGCGCAACCAGGTGGCGGAGTCGGCCGGGGCCGAGGGTTGGATGCGGAGGCGTTGCAAGGTGTCTCGAATGAAGGCGTCGATCGGATGGTGTGTGGCGGCGGTTCGGGGCGTTGGGGGGCGTTGGGGTGGAATGAAGGACCAGTGGACGAACACGCCTGGGACTTCTTGGGCTGGGGCGGCGGCTCCGTCGGCGATCCAACGGCGGAGTGTCTCGATTTCGGGGGGTTGAAGCGGAGGCCTGTGGTAGGGCATCCGTTCGATCTCCGAATGGGTTCCGTCTAGGACTTGTATCAGCAGGCTTTCAGAGGGTTTTTCAGGGCGGACTGCGGGTCCGGATTCGCCCCCTTTCCGAGCACTTGCGGCGGTATCTAGGCGGAGGTGGGCTTTGGGGTGTTCGGCTCCGTGGCAACTGACGCAGTGCCGGGTCAGCAGTGGTTTGACCTCTTGGAGGTACCGGTTCTCGGGCTCGCCTGCTGTGCCCGCAGCCATGGCCGCGAAGGCCAACAGCCAACCAAGACAATGGGCTAAACCGGGCTTCATAATGATCAGGGACAGGCTATGGGTGCATCTTGGAATAGGAAAGCGTCCCGTCAACTGAGGGCGCGATCGAATTGCGGTGGTAGCATGCGGGGTCGGTCCCACCTATTTACATAAAAGGGGCCACTCTTAATTATTTCCTAGTGATTAGGGACTGGCTCGGAAGGGGGACGTTTTCGGTGCGTTCTTGGGTTTGGGTTGCGCGGTACCAAGCTTGCGCTCGCAGGAAGACTCTGGGGAAGGATGGAGCTATCGCGCTGTGCGCGAGGGGATGGTTTGATCGCCTTCAATGCTCGCTCCGGCCCGATCCCGCTGCTGCTTTGTGCGCGGCATGACCGTCGCGGGGTCGGTCCCGCATATTTACACAAAAGGTAACACTCTTAACTATTTCCTAGTGATTTAGGACTGGCTCGGAAGGGGGACAATTATTCGGTGCGTTCTTGGGTTTGGGCTGCGCGGGTGCCTAGTGAGGGGCGATGGGTGGGGTGGGTTCGGTCTGGGCTGGGTTTGGAGGGGGCGCTGAGGCAGGGTGTCGTTCAATGAAACGGGGTGGGATGTTTGGATGGGGGATTCTTGGTGGGCTGTTGGCTGCGATGACCTGGGCGGCAGACCGGCCGGCCAATTCGTTGCCCGGTGCCTTGCGCTGGATGGTGGTGGCGCATCGCGGCGAGCATGTCCGAAATAATGAGAACACCTTGGAGGCCATTGAAGGCGCGATTCGGGCAGGCGCGGACTTGGTCGAGATGGATGTGCGTCGTTCCAGTGATGGGCAGTACTTGCTCATGCACGATGCCACGGTCGACCGGATGACCGATGGCAAGGGTCGGGTTTCTGAGAAGACTTGGGCGGAGTTGTCGGCTCTCCGGGTTGCGAGCAAGGCGCTGACGAATGTGGCCTCTTCTCGTATTCCGCGCCTTCAGGAAGCGCTGGAGGCGTGCCGGGGTCGGATCCAGGTGTACTTGGATTTCAAGGCCGGGGATCCGGCCGATGTGGTGCGCATCCTCAAACAGGTGGGGATAGAGTCGCGGGTTTGGGTGTATGACCACCCGGGCGGTGCGGCGCGGTGGCGCAGGGTGTTGCCCGGTGTTCGGATGATTTTGAGTCCGCCGGCTGAGGCGCTGCGTGATGAGGAAGCGCTCCGCCACTTTGTTTCTCAATACCGTCCTGAGGTGGTGGATCAGGCGCCGTCTCGGGAGTTCGTGGATTGGTGCCGAGATTTAGGCATTCGAGTGTGGCCGGATATTCAGCGTCCCGACGAGCGGCCGGGCTATTGGGAGAAGTTTCTGGGTCTGGGGGTCGATGGGGTGCAAACCGATCACCCACTCGAACTCAAGGCGTGGCTCGATTCAGTAAAATCTAAGTGAGACCTTCTTGCAGAGGTAGAAGTGGTGCTTCCGAGGACTTGGAAACCTCGAGAACAGAAGTTTTTCTCGTTTGCTCGATTTGCTCCGATAACAGGAGGGGCTGCGTCGCCTAATTATCAGATGCAGCTTCTTTGAATCAAACCGACGCGGTCATCGGAGGCAGGAGCGGTCTGGTTTGCAACAACGCCATCCTCATCGTGGAGTATGCGTGGGAGAAACAGAGGGAGAAACAGCGGGAGGGACAAGACCCCGTCTCGGCCGCCCTCGAGGCGTGCAAGCTGCGCCTGCGGCCGATCTTGATGACGTCCATCGCCTTCATCGCGGGGGTGTATCCCTTGGTGATTTCCTCCGGAGCGGGCGCTGAGATGCGGCAGGCCATGGGGGTTGCGGTATTCTCAGGCATGATCGGAGTCACCGTCTTCGGGCTCTTCCTGACGCCGGTCTTCTACGTGGAGATCATGAAGCGGGTGGGGCGGTCGACTGCCAAGTAGGGCCCCAATGTTGGAGCAGTGGATTGCATCTCCAGGGCCTAGACCTAGATCGTCGGAGCCTGGACTGGGTTGCTTTAAACCAGGCTGAAAGTGCATGTTTTATAAGCTTTCGACGCTTTTCTGGGGAAAATATTAAAAACAGTTGCGGGCGATCGGAGGTCGGCGTAGCAACCTTTTATTCCCCTTGGAAGTTTCTAGCAAATCCATGCCCCTTTTGCGCACTCGCTCTAAGGCTCTGCTGGGTGCTGGTCTCGGGCCAGGGGCGTGATAGACGCACTACTCCATCCGCTATGAAACCCTCCAAATCACTACCATTCCTGACCGCCGCGCTGCTGGCCGGTCAGGTTTACGGCCAAGCGCTTCCAACCAAGCCAGAAGACAACGGTGTCAGCCCGGTGGGCGAGACTGTGTATGTCAACACCTCCGACATTCTCAACAATGGCAGCACTGAAAGCCTCGGTGTGGCCATTGGCCGGAATGGCAACGTGATGGTCGGGTGGGAGGATGACGGTTCCGACCTGACCGATTTGGAAGCGGTGTGGACTTTGTTTGACCGCGACAGCAAGCCGGTTACAGCGGAGACGACCATCACTTCGGTGGATCCCGCTTTTGTCGGACAAACGCTCACCTCGCGTTTCCTTTCCTACTTCCGCAAGGACGGTAGCGCGATCTCTGGCCGCACGGGTTGGGGACCCAAGATTAAGTCCAACCTCTTCGGCGACGGTTTGGGCATGGGCTCGACGGCCTTCGACCTCGGCCTCGAGGTGGTGGAGTTTGCGGGCTATCAGGATGCCGGCGATTGGCCCGCGGTGCAGTTGTTGACCGACGCGGGCATTCCGGTGGGTATCGTGAATGGTGTCCCCGTCGAATACGGCGCCCGTCCGGGAAACATTCGCATCGGCGATTGGGAGTTTCTCTCTACAGGCAATGTGGTCGTGATTGGTGAAAGCCGTCAGGGCGATGATTTGGTCACCCTTTACAAGGGCGAGGCCGCGGCCAATCACGTGACCGTTCGCGTGGTGGATAAGACCGGCAAGGAGATCAAGGTCACCCAGTTGGCCAGCGCTACTGCCACCAAGGCTGAAATGTGGCATGGGTCCGGTGTCACCAAGAGCGGATTTGCGGTGCGTTTTTCAGACAACGGCGCGGGCCGGGTCCGGTTGTTCGACAATGCGGGCACGGCGGTTTCAACCAATATTAATCTGGCCGCGGTCTCGGGCAATCCGATCGCCGGCAATGGCGGACGCGGTGACGGCGTGGGTTTCCACGGCAATGGCAATGATGCCTACGCTTCGGTGGCCGTTGGTAAGGATGAGGCCGGTAAAAACCACGTCTGGCTCACGGTCCTCAATGCCAATGGCACGCTGCGTTGGAGCAAGACGGTGGCCGATGACATGGAGCTCTTGGCTCCGGGACGCTGCGATGTGGGCATGGATTCCCTCGGACGCGTCGCGGTAGTTTTCGACGATACGGCCGGCGCGGTCGGCAATGGCCGGATCATCCTGGGTCGTGTGTTTGACGCCACGGGCAAGGCCTTGGGCAAGACCTTCTATGTCAGCGAGAAGGAGCTTCCAGCTCCGGAGACCTTGGAATCTAAGAATCCGCGTGTGGCTTTCCGCAACGATTCCATTGCCGTGGTTTGGGAGAGTCGTAATAGCGGTGATCCCGATAAGCGCGTCGTGGCGCTGCGCCAATTCGTAATTCCGGTGCGTCCGGGCAGCATCGAGTCGGCCGGTCTCAAGCGCATCGTCTCTGACACCGCGATGATCGTTCCGGCGGCGGATGCGCTGGGCAACTGGGAGCCGTTTGCCTCCGTGGTGGGCACCTCCACGTTCCTTATCGAGGGCAATACCTTTGCCGATGGCAGCACCACCGAGCAGCGTTATGTGGTGGCGATGCAGCCGGCCAAGGGCGGCGCCATGAAGCTGGGTGAAGCTTTCTTCAATGACGCGGGTGTTCCGTTCAAGGGGGTGATCAATGCTTCTCGGCAAAATGGCAATCCAGGCCGCGTTGCCGGTGATGCCCGACCGGGTGCCGTGAACTTCATTACGGGTGCCGAGGCCTCCCCGCACGTGGTGGAAGGGTTCAACAGCGACAATCGCTTCACCGGTGGCTTCGATCGCCTGGGTGATGGTCGCTACGGGACGGTGCAGACCTTCAAGCTCGATCCGACCGCGCTCACACAAACCGCTCTGAGCAAGGCGCAGGATTCGGCCAACGGCCGGCGCGCATCCGGCACGGCCCCAGGCAACCAAATCTCCCGCTTCGGTGGCGATGTGGTGTGTCTCAGTGACGGCAACTTCGTGTCCGTGGTCGAAGACCGTTCGAACCAATTGCGTACCGACGGCAACTGCGCCACCGCGACCATTTTCTCGGCCGATGGCAAGGTAGTGAAGGAAGCCTTCAAGGTCGCCGACGGCGATCTCTGGGCTAACGTGGCCGCCTTCAAGGGTGGTTTTGCCGTGCGTGTCGCGGGTAAGTTTTATTTCTACAACAATGCCGGCGCACTTCAGGGCGAACCGGTGGCCCAGACGGCCTCGGGTGAGAACTTCGACGCGGGTCGCGGAGATGGCACCCGCCTGGGTGGCCACATCAACCAACCGTGGGTGTTCCTCGTGGGTCGGGTTGTAGCCTCTACGGCCATCCGCGTGGCCATTTGGGACGGAACCACTCGCACGCTGGCGGCCTTGGCCGATGTGAGCGAGGGCGGTTTCCGGGCGGATGCCGATCGCGCGGTGGTTGCCGCTGACGGTCTGGGTCGCTTCACGGTTGCCTGGGTTTCCAAGCCCGACGGTTATGAAGCCCAGCAGGTGGCTGCCCGTGTGTTTGAATTCGAGGCGGCCACCAAGACGGTCAAGCCCCTGACGCCGAGCTTCCTGCCCTTCGTCAACACTTCGCCGGTGGGTGGTATCCGCTCGGTCGGCATGAGTGTCGCCATGACAACCCAGCAAATCCTCGTGGCTGCTAAGGGTGAGATCAACTTGCAGAACAAGCCGGATCAAGGAGCCAATTCCACCAAGGAAGTCAACTTCTACACGGTCATCTCGCACCCGGCTCCGAAGGATGATCCGACCCCGCCGGTGGGCGGTCCGATCACCACGGCTCCGCGCATCTCGGTGGCCTTGGCTAATGGTCAGCTCACGATCACCTCCGATCCGCAACCGCTGCCGGCCGGATTCGTCCTCGAGGTCGCTCCGAGCCTGAACGGTCCGTGGGTGCTACAGCCGGGAGCAAACACTCCGATCACACTGCCTCTAGGTACCGATTCCGCCCGATTCCTCCGCGCCATTAAGCGCTGAGGAAGGGTTCAGTTCGCAGGAAAGGGGGGTGGAGCAATCCATCCCCCTTTTTCTTAGCCGGAACGATTCAATTGGATCGGTCGTGCTGGCTGCGTCTTCTTCCGCAAGAGCTTCGTTGTTCACTCGTTACGGGCCTTCAATCGGCCCGCGCCTCGCTCTCGCCTCGTCT
>Ga0049085_10000946_pt1 | contig 11433 bp, 10 predicted proteins | sample GreLakmeSU08MSRF_FD_66721 | JGI IMG/M metagenome (GOLD analysis project Ga0049085, IMG submission 66721) | Freshwater lentic microbial communities from great Laurentian Lakes, MI, USA - Great Lakes metaG SU08MSRF | ecosystem: Environmental > Aquatic > Freshwater > Lake | place: Great Lakes... | reverse complement strand
GGCAACGCTTTCTTTTTTCCTGAGCGATAAAGGGATTCTGGCCGCCAGCCACCAGCCGACTGACTTAACGGCTCTTCTGCGGGCTGCCCAAACCAATCCGTCTAATCCCACAGCGCAATTTACTCTTATTGCCGGTTTATTACGACTCACCGACCTTGGCCGCGCGCATGAACCGGCCGCCTTCCTGCACGCGCAGAATTGGCTGACCTCGGCCGCGGCCCAATCCTGTCAAATTTCCGATCTGCCGGCTAAATTTAATTAAGTCTTAAGCCTCGAGTTGCGGGCGGGACGCTTCTGGCCAGTCAATATGATAGAACTTGCCGCGCGGTTGGTCGGTGCGCTCGTAGGTGTGGGCACCGAAGTAATCGCGTTGCGCCTGGAGTAGATTGGCCGGCAGCCGGGCGGAACGATAGCTGTCGTAGTAGGAGAGGGCGGAACTGAACGTTGGTGCGGCGACGCCGCATTCGGCGGCGAGCGAGACGACTTTGCGCCAGTTTTCCTGCGCCCGTTTCACCATCTTATTAAAATACGGGTCGAGGAGCAGATTCGCGAGATGTGGGTTCCGGGCATAGGCCTCGGTAATCTTTTGCAGGAAAGCGGCGCGGATGATACAGCCGCCGCGCCAGATCTGGGCGATCTCGCCGAAATTAAGCGTCCAGTTGTATTCCTTCTGCGCGGTGCGCATGAGCTGGAAGCCCTGCGCATAAGAACAGATCTTCGAGCAGTAGAGGGCGTCGTGGATCGCCTGCACAAGAGCCTTCTTCGAGCCGCGGTATTTCTTGCTCGGGCCCTGCAAGATCTTCGAGGCGGCAACCCGTTCCTCCTTGATGGCAGAGATGCAGCGGGCAAAGACGGACTCGGCGATGGTGGGAGCAGGGACGCCCATGTCGAGCGCGTTGGTCGAGGTCCATTTACCGGTGCCCTTTTGGCCGGCGGTATCCAGGACGATGTCGACGAAAGCTTTCTTTTTCGTGAGCGGATCCTTCTGTTTGAGGATGTCGGCCGTGATCTCGATGAGGAAGCTGTCGAGCGCGCCGGCGTTCCATTCGGAAAAGATGGCGCCCATTTCGGCCGCCTTGAGGCCAAGTAGACCCTGCATTAGAGCGTAGGCCTCACAAATCATCTGCATGTCACCGTATTCGATGCCGTTGTGGACCATCTTGACGTAGTGGCCCGCGCCGTTCTCGCCGATGTAGGTGGCGCAAGGCACGCCGCCGACGATGGGCTGGCCGGGCGCAGCACCCGTCAAAGGTTGGCCGGTCTTTGCATCAACCTTCGCGGCGATAGCGTTCCAGATGGGGGCAAGCTCCTTATACGCCGCGGCGTCACCACCGGGCATGAGTGCTGGACCGAAGCGAGCCCCTTCCTCGCCGCCAGACACGCCGGAGCCGATAAACCGAAGACCTTTAGCCTTGAGAGCTTTTTCGCGGCGGATGGTGTCGGTCCAGAGCGCGTTACCGCCGTCGATGATGATGTCGGCGGGTTCGAGCAGCGGCACCAGGCCGTCGATGACGGCGTCGGTCGCTTTGCCCGCCTGCACGAGAATAATCATTTTGCGCGGCTTAGCCAGGGAAGCGACGAACTCTGGGAGCGTCTTGGTGCCGACCACCCCACCGGGCGTGGCGGGATTCTCGGTAACGAATTTATCGGTTTTTTCTACGGTCCGATTGAAGACGGAGATTTGAAAGCCGTGATCTGCGATATTGAGCGCCAAGTTTTGGCCCATAACGGCTAAACCGATCAATCCGATGTCAGAGTGTTTTTTACTCATAAGGGCTACATCATTAGTACCGGCCTCCCGAACACCAATCTGATTTTCGGCCCGAGGGTGTAATAAAACCAACTGATAGGCCTAATCAGCTGATTAGGACTAGGGCGCCCGTTGCTGTTTGGTGGCGTAGGCTCCCGCGCTAGGAAAAAATGGCGCGACCAACTGAACGATTGGGGTAAGAAATTTGGGTTCATTACGGTTATAGACCCAGGAAAAAAAAACCACCACCCCGACGACAAAGATTAAAACCCCCGCAATAACTTTATTCATTTGCAGGATCCGGCGGACGACAAAAATAACAACCAGCACCGCTAAGACGGCGATTCCAAGCTTAAGCCAAACCTCCGAAGGTTGGTTTTTTAGTTTTTCTAAAGCCGTGACTGCAAATAATAACATCCCTTGACTTTAGCTGGAAAAATGGGGGAGACGAGTCCTTTCTGCAGAACCGGCAAGGCACCCGCCGGCGTGCGGTCGGCCGCTTTTAATGATACCGCGCGGCGCGGCCGAAATAATCAAGCAGCCAAGCCTCTTTCCAAATCCGGAAACGCCCCTCTGCGGAAATTTTCCCATATTCCTCTCGGTCGATATGGGGCATTAAATAACCTAACTCTAGATTAATTACCTCTAAATGCTGCTGCTGCTGCTGACTGTCTTCACTCGGACTAATTTCCCACGCGATCGCTTTTTCCCCCGCCTGTTTTACGCGCTGAGTATGTTGCGTTATTAAGCGGGCGAGACTCCGCCGCCAGGGGGTGCGCACCACCAGCCAACCCTCCGGATAAAAACCACCAAAAGGAATATAAAGATTATCCGTTACGTAGCGCCGCGTTCCGGTTGTTAAAGTAGCCAAACTAAAACAAACCGTGATCACATTATTTTCTTGCGGAACGAATAACACGTGAACCCGGATAGTGTTATCCTTGTTATGATAAACCGAGGTCCGGAGCCAAATCCCACCCCCAATCTCAGCCTTAAGCGCTTGCTGATGCGTAAACTGATTGTTTCGCAGCCAATCCCGCACGCGGAGTAGGCGTTTTTGCGTCGGCCATTCATCACCGCTCGTATTAACAATCGCGCGCGGAAAAAGGGGTAACGGGCTTAAGCTGATCGCGTTTATTTTTAGCCAATTAAACCCTGCTTCACATAAAAACCAGGTGAGGAAAAAAAACCCCGCGACGACCCCAACCGGTCGATCGATAAAGTTTACCTGTTCATTTGCTTGGGCCGCCAAAACTGCGAAAAGAATCCACCGCAACCAACGAATGGGTATCGCTAAAATAGGCGATGCTAAGCGCTGGTTAACATAATACAGCAAAAGTAAAGTCCCCAGCGCGGGCGTAATAAAAAAAATAATTTCTTCTGCCATGATTACAAAAACGGTGCACCCGACCCGAGGGTTCGCGTTAAACAGACTTGGTTGTTTCCCCGCCCCCTTTAACGAAGCCCGCTTAACTTAGCCGGACGGGCATAATGACGCAGACAAAGCTCTCTAAGGTTTTAAATACCCCAGGGCTAACCTCGTCTTTAAGCTCAAAAAAGACCTCGTCTTTTGTCAGCGCCCTTAAGGGATCCATCACAAACTGCGGGTTAAAGGCTACTTGTAGGTCCACTCCGCTATAAGCGATCGCCATTGATTCATGGGATTCACCAAAGTCGGGAGAGGAGGCGGTGATTTCTAATAAATTCCGGGAAAGCTTAATTTTAACCGAATTCGATTTTTCGGAGGTAACTAAAGCGGCCCGATGGACACATTGTAAAAAAAGTTCACGCTCTAATTTAATCCGCTGGTGGGTTTCTTTAGGAATAACTTGCTGATAATTAGGGTAATTACCCTCCACAACTTTAGAAAATAAATAAATACTATCGCTGAGGCCGCTCGTGTCCTTCCCGGTGTCTATTTGGAAGGCGGCGCGGCGTTCATTAAAAGCAATTTTTAGTTTATCCCCTTTTCCCAGCAGCCGTAAGAGTTCTGCCACGGTTTTCGCCGGTAAAATAATTGCTCCCGCACTGGTTGCTGGCACCGCCAGTTCTTTGCTGACCAAGGCAAGGCGCCGGCCGTCTGTTGCGACCAAGGTTAATTTTTCCTCTTTAAAGTTAAAATAAACCCCATTCAGGATAAACCGCGTTTCATCCGTAGATTGCGCGTAGGAGACATTGCTGAGCATGGTCGCGATCTCCCCTTGCTCCAGGGTGTAGGTTTTGTCGTCGGTCGAATCGGGTAATTTAGGGAATTCTTCTGCGCCGATCCCCATAATTCGAAAATTAGAGCCGCCGGAAGCAATTTTAACCTGGTGATTTGCCGTCGAATCGAAAGCGACGTCTACATTGGGTAATTCCCGGACTATCGTCGCTAGCCGCTTGACGGGTAAAGTAACCGCGCCGCCTTCTTTTACCTCGGCCTTAATTTTACAACGGATCCCTAAATCTAAATTGGTGGTTGTAAGCGAAATGCAGTCTTTTTCTGCTTCGATCAAGACGTTGTTTAAAATAGGCATCGCCGCTTTAGACCCAACAACATTGAGAACTTGGGCGAGGCCGTTGCTAAAATGATCGCGGTTAATCTTAAATTTCATCGGGCAGGAGTCGTTAAAAGGCTTTTAACTAACAAAGGATGATTAGAGCGGTATTCAATAAGGAATTATTCGTATTATTATGGGGGGTGAATTTGGTGATAACACCTATTTCTCCAGCGAAGCTAAAACAAAAGGACAGGTGAACCCTATCAGAATAATAGCGAATAAGACGAGGTTTGTTCACAAAAAATAGTTATTCGGAAGTTTCTTGCTTCATCTTCACTATTTTTCGCCGCAGGGCGCGCCTCTGCACATGGCGAACACCTTTTTGATAATGGGAAAAAAGACCGTAAAAAATATAGGCTAAAAAAAGAAAGAAAAAGGCAATTTCTTGCAGCCGCCAAATTATTACCCCCCCAATAATTAACCCAACAAAAGTACGAAAACGAGTCTTCAACTCCCAATTAATCTGTTTAAAACTGGGATAACGAATCGTGCTGACCATCAAGAAAGAAACGAGAATGAGGAGTAGGGGTAGCGTAATGGTTAATTGGCGCAGTTCGCGGGCATTAACCACCATGTTGAGCAGTAACAGAACCAAAGAGGCGATGGTCCCCGCGGCCGCCGGAACCGGGAGGCCTAGAAAATCTTTATTAGACTCAGGATCGCTGCGATAGAGGAGCGGATTGGTAATGACATTAAAACGCGCTAAGCGGACGGCGCCGCACAATAAGTAAACAAAAGCGATGATCCAGCCCAACTCCCGAAACCAGGGGTATTCTTCGCGGGGCGTCAGGATTAAAAAAAACACCATTAAAGCCGGCGCGACGCCGAAAGAAACAACATCGGCGAGAGAATCAAATTCAGCGCCAAATAAAGAGGTGCGGCCCCCCATCCGCGCCAAGCGGCCATCTAAAGAATCAAACACGACCGCCGCTAAAATAAGCCAGACCGCTTGAGTATAAAGCGCACTAGAGGCACGTAAGGCATCACCCGCGGCGTGGAGGGCGGCGTAATCACCGGCATCGGTAATTAACCGAGCCTGAATACAACGGATGATAGCTAAAAAACCACAAAGGAGGTTACCCGCCGTCATCAAGTTCGGCAGAAAGTAAATTCGGCTCGCTTGGGTAACGTTGTAGGGATTATCGCGTTGTTCGAGGTCAGACATGCCGGTTTATTTAGTAAGGCTTTCGAGGTACTTCCAAAATTTAGAATCCTGCTCAACTAGTTGTTGTTCCGAGACCGGTAATTTCATCCGAAAAAGCCAATCTTCCAGGGAAGATTTATGGAGAATATAAAGCGTGTGTAGGGTGGTCCCCTTCACTTCGAAATAAAAACGAAATTCGCCCGCCCGGAGACGGTAAAGGCTTTTGCCGCTGCGTTGAAAACAACCGAGTGGCTCTCGTGGATTAGCGAGATCGCGCGGTTGAATTTGAGAAATAGGCTCAATGGCGGCTAATTGAGCCAGCTTATCCAGGCGATTAAGCTCGCACATGCTTTGCTCAGAAAAAGTTACCTGATACATAAATAAAGAGAGGGGCTGATGAGGCGGGAATACCGGCGAGGGTTTTAAGCACAAGGAAGGTGGCCTGAAAAGAAGCAGCGGAACAACGGGATAACTATTGGGAAAACTGATGTTATGTCTAGGCAACATCACCACGATAAAGGGCGGAGGTTTCTAGATAACCTGAGCAAAAAGGACAGGAAAGTTACCAGAAAATCACCTGAAGCAGCTGGGCGCGGCGATTACATGAGGTACTAACCGAGCAAAAACAGGGAAGTTATCGCTGAGGGCTCAGTTTGCGGCCGATCGATCCAGCAGCGTGGTCGACCAATCAACCAGTAATTTAATTTCTGCGGGGGTAAGGCGGGCTTCCGGATGAAGCCAGGTATAAGAGGGTAAAGGCATATTATGATGCGTCACTTCCTCCGCAATTTCCTCTGCTTTTTTCCCGGCGCGCTTAGCGGAATAAGTTCCAAAGACGGAGAAGTTTAAATGCTGCTTACCCTCATTAACGTGTTGGGTAAGCCACCAACTTACGGGCTGAATATTGGCATACCAAGGGTAGGACGTGTAATTGGAGTGACAATCGTAACAGGCGCGTTTCAGCAGGGCTAGTACGGGCGCAGGGACAGGGTGTTGTCGTGTTAGATCGGAAGGGCTCAGCGCGAGGGATTCATTTCTGGCGGGCCGCCAAAACTGCAAAAGGCCCAAGGCTAAGCAAAAAAGAAGGAAGCACCGAAAAATTATTTTTTTCATAAAAACTAACGACGGGTTCATAAATAAGCTTTGGAAAAAAAAGCCAGAGATTTTTTAAGGGGAAGACCAGCGCACGAGGGGTTGTTGCCCGGCGACATAAAGCGGATGACGGGGATGACCGGCTCGCGTAGAGCCAAGGCACCATAGTTTTTTTCCAACAAATAAGCGGGCCACGGCCGCCCCGCGTTCACCAAATTCTCCACCCACCCCCCAAGCGGCGACAATTTGGGCGCAACGCGCGGCGGCGATTAATAATTCAGCATCGGTTGCCAGACCAATGGGATTAGGAGAGGCCAGCATAACTTTGGGATGAGGTGTCCGCAGGGCAAAAAGATTTGCCATCCAGAAGCCATCAAATCCCTCGCGGCGGGAGAAAGCCGCAATGCGCGTTAAAGTGGGATCGAGGCGGGCTTCATCGGCGGTGCTTGGGTTTAAGCCAATCCACAAAATTAATTTTTCCTGCGGGCCCGGATTCCACCGATGAATTAAGCGGTAGCGATGCCGTCGGTCAGGGGAGAAAAGGCACTCATTTTCCACAGGAACAAACAAAGCGAGATTTTAGCGCGGGGCAAGCGCCCCCCGGTTAACTTAAAATTAGGCGGAGGCTTTCTAGGTCGAGCGTGGTCGCCAAAGACTCTTCCTGAATAACCGCTGCCGCCATTGTCGCTTTATCCTGTTGGAGGGCGCGGATTTTTTCTTCCACGGTGCCGCGCGCCAGCAAGCGGTAAGCAATCACTTGATTGCGTTGGCCAATTCGATGGGTGCGGTCAATGGCTTGGGCCTCCACGGCCGGATTCCACCAAGGATCGTACAGGACCACATAGCTGGCGGCGGTAAGGTTGAGACCCGAACCAGCGGCCTTAAGGGAAAGTAAAAATACCGGTATGGTGGGATCGGTTTGAAAGCGGTCGACGAGCGCTTGGCGGTTTTCTGTCTGCCCAGTGAGGATGAGGTGAGGGATTTCCCGCGCGGTCAGCTCGGCCTGAATTAATTCGAGCATAGAGACAAATTGCGAGAACACCAAAACCTTATGCCCTTCGGCGACGAGGGGCTCCAAAGTTTCGAGGAGCGCATCAAGTTTAGCGCTCGAGGGAGCTTGACCGCTCGCGGACCCCCCCGCGAGGAGGCGAGGGTCGCAACAAATTTGGCGAAGGCGGAGTAACGATTGAAGAATATTGAAGCGTTGGGCCTCGAACTCGCGTGAGCCTTGAACGCCGAGCAAGATTTGGCGCGCGCGCTTTAATTCTGCATCATATAAAGTCCGCTGAGTCCCTTCGAGCTCACAGACAATTTCCTCTTCGATCCGGGGCGGTAGGTCTCGGGCCACTTGAGATTTAGCCCGGCGGAGGAGGAAGTGACGGACGCGCGCAGCGAGACGCGCGCGCACGCTGGTCGGGTCTACCCGTTCATCATACAAGCGTTTAAAGGCGCTCTGCGTGCCGAGCAAACCGGGCATGGCAAAAGCGAATAAACTCCAAAGATCAAGCAACCGATTTTCAACTGGGGTACCAGTTAAGACCAACCGATAAGAGGCGCGCAGGGCGCGGGCGGCTTGCGCGGTCGCACTCCCGGGATTCTTAATATTTTGGCCCTCATCGAGAATAACCGCATCCCAATGGCCGGCGGAAAAAGTATCTGCGTTGAGCCGTAATTGAGCGTAATTTGCGATGATGAGCTGGCTCCCTTGCTTATTGGTTAGAATCTGTGGGAGCGCAGGGTCGAATACCGCGGGGTGTAAGGTAGGCGCAAAGCGAGCGGCTTCAAGGGGCCAATTAGTCGTGACCGATTTTGGACACACGACGAGCGCCCGAAAGGGTTTTTCTGGATTACGCTCGGCGAGCCAAACGAGCCAGGTGAGGGCCTGGACCGTTTTACCTAGACCCATATCATCAGCGAGCACCCCGCCCAAGCCGTGAACTGAAAGCCAGGCGAGAAACTCAAAACCTTCTCGTTGATAAGGGCGGAGGGTGGCGGTGATGGCTGCGGGCACCGCGGGAGGCGGCACGGCGCGTAACTCAATCGCCCGCTGCCGTAATTGCTCCCAAGCCCGGGTATCAAAGACTTGGCATAAGCTTTCATCACCAGCTAACTGCAGGGCGTGATAACGATGATGTTCACCGGCCGTCGGGTTTTCTGCGAGACCGAGCGCGAGTAGACGGGCTTGCTGGGCTTCATCAGTTCCGATGGCGAGGCGGCGCCAACCTTTACCCTCCAGACGCACAAAGCCTCCGCGAGCCGCGAGGAGTAAAGCCACTTCAGCTTTTGTGAGGGTGGTATCAGCCGCGCGCACAACCAAACGAACATCGAACCAGTCGCGCGCATGGCTATCAGGTTCAACCTCGAGGGCAAAAATAGCGGCATCAGCCGCGCGGACCAGTCCAGCGAGTTCGTCGGTGGCTTCTAACACCGTGTTAGCAGGTAGCGTGGCGATCCAATCAGAAAGATCATCGGCAAACGTCGCGGTAACGGGGCGCTGCCAGCAAGGTTGCTGAGGGTGTTCAGCAGACCACTGTAAACTGAAGTGCAAGAAAGGCGCGACCGCGGCTTGAGCCGGGGTGTGGTCATAGCTAACGAGAGATTCTCCTTCCCCTGGTGTTGGGGTCGGCAAGGCGGAGATTTCTCGCCAACCAGTCGGGGTGTAACGCTCGCGGTGAGTGCCATCGGGCGTGAGGGTGGTGAAATCAACGTTGAGTAACTCTTGTGATTCAGCCTCGTCGTACTTGCCAACTGCGCCCGGGCGAAATTCCAAAGATAAGCGGAGGTGGGGGCGCAACGGTTCTTCGCGCACGGGCCGCTGAAATTCAGCTGGAATCCGCGTCCCTGAGCGCAGGAAAAAACTCATGGCGGCTGGCAAAGTGAGTAAAGTGCGCGGTAAAGCCACGGGCATGGTGGGATCGGCGGCCGCATCCGGATCAGGGGCGCCTTTTTTCTCCGCGAGCGGCAGTGGACCGCGATAAACCGTCGAATCGTGCAAATAGAGCGGGGTCGGTAATCCCTCCAAGAGGATCAAAGGGCTGGGAGTGGGGGAGCCATCAGCGCAGGTTAAGATAGCTTCGAGTTCATTGGCCTCACCCGCGCGCGCGCGCAGGGTCCAAACAAAAGCTGTCGGGGAGAGCGTGAGCGCGGCGCGGTCGGCGCCCACGAGGCAACTGCGAGCTAAGGGATCCGTCAGGGCGGCGTGGAGGGCGGCGCGAAATTCGCGCGCTTTGGGGGTGGGCTGAACGGAGCCGTGTTGAAAGACCGCATCCCGAAAAGCTAAGGCGAGTCGCAGCGCGGGTTCCGCAAAAAATAACGGAAGTTGCCGAGAATCGCTTAACCACTGGCGGAGGGTCTCGGGATGTAATTCTTCCCACACGGTCAGCGCGGTGATGCGGGTTTCCCAACGCCAAGCGCGATCGTTTAAGCGCAAACGTATTTCATGTTGGGGGGGGCGCGGTAATTCATCCGCCGCGACGGCGGCCGGCAAAGCCGCTTGCAGTTGTTCAAAACGGCGCGTCCATTCCTGTCGATTCTGGGTATTTTCACGCGCGGCAATCCGCGCTTCGGTGGCCGCTTGGTCAGCCAGCGGGAGAATAAATTCTGGTAAGGGCAGTTGGCGGCGCTGTAAGGCCACGGCAAGAAACGACCACAACTCTAAGGGGGTGGTTGGAGGCTGGTCGCGTTCCCACCAACCTTCACACCAGGGTTGCTCATTATACCCATAAGCGAAATGCCGGTGCGAAGGGGGCAGTAACCAACTCAGCGAATACGGATCAAGCTGGCCGCCTTGTAATAGCAGCGCGTGGGTTTCCGCGAGCCGGCGCAGCCAAGTCTGCTCCGTCCGCTTCAGGGTGCGCCCAAGAGCTATAGCGACGTGGGCCGTGAGTGATTCGCTGACCGCGGGGGCAGCTGCGGATAAAGCTTCTTCGGCGGGAGCTTCCCGCAAGCGATCAAGGAGGGCTAAGCCTGCAGCATAAACGTGCTTACAATTAACCTCGACCGTACAGGTGCAAACCGAAGCCCAACCATGGGCGGCGTCGTGATCAAAACGAATGGAATACAGCTCAGTGCCTTGAACTTTAGCGAGCGCGCGGGTGTTAATAATGCGCAGCGCGCGAACCCGGCCTTCTCGTTGATAAGTTTTACCGCGTTGCCGCTGGGCGGAAGCAAAGGTTCCAAGCCAAGCCGCTAATTCGTCCGCGTGGCGGGCGAGGGCACTATCGGTGGTGTGAAGAGGATGACTGGAAGAGGACAAGGGTGAGAACCAAGACAAGAAAGTGACAAAGCGCCAGCTTGACCTGCGATTATTACAGAAAGATGCGCGGGGTCATCATGACCGCAGTGCCCACCGAAAAAAATCTCAACCGCTGGGCTTAATAGACGTGTTCGTCCAGCAGCGCAAATAATTCCGCCTCCGTAATGCGCTTTTGCTGCATGGAATCACGCTCGCGCAAGGTAAAGGTGTCGCCCGGTTTTTCGACCGTATCAAAATCAATGGTTACACACCAAGGGGTGCCCGCTTCATCTTGGCGCCGGTAGCGTTTACCAATGGCACCCCCATCGTCATAGAAAACCGCATATTTGCGCTTCAACTTGGTGTACAAGTCGCGCGCACGGCCCACGAGAAGCTCTTTATTTTTAATGAGCGGCAGGACGGCCACCTTAAAGGGAGCCAGTCGGGGTGAGAGGCGCAGCACGGTCCGTTGTTCAACGTTACCCTTTTCATCCGGCACGTTTTCGACGGCGTAGGCGGCGCAAAGCACGGCAAGGAGGATACGATCTACGCCCACCGCTGGTTCAATGACATGCGGCACAAATTTTTTCTTCGTCGTTTCGTCAAAAATCTCCTGGGGCTTACCGGAAGCGGTGGCGTGTTGGGTCAGGTCGTAATTGCCGCGGGCGGCGAT
>Ga0049085_10000942_pt1 | contig 11460 bp, 14 predicted proteins | sample GreLakmeSU08MSRF_FD_66721 | JGI IMG/M metagenome (GOLD analysis project Ga0049085, IMG submission 66721) | Freshwater lentic microbial communities from great Laurentian Lakes, MI, USA - Great Lakes metaG SU08MSRF | ecosystem: Environmental > Aquatic > Freshwater > Lake | place: Great Lakes... | reverse complement strand
TTCTAGCCGAATTAAACCGGTTAGGTTTTGAAGTCACACGGAAAAAATCAGGCACTATAAAAATAGTACCCCCTGCAACTATTAAAGGACCTGTTTATACTACGCACGGAACTGAATCAGCATTGCATCCCATGCGAAGAGACTTTAAAAGATTGTACAACGTGGAACTCACTGTGTGAATCTGTCAGAGTGTGAGTAGGTTAGTGGTTGGCCTACCACGCTCTTCTTGTTTAACTGCGGCAATAAATAATAATATAAATAATAATATAATATATTAAATAATAAATTAAATTTTAAAATAGATATTAAACTGCCGCAAAACAATAACATGCACAACACAACATAACACACCAATACAGATAACACAACATAAACAATACACACAAACAACACAACAAACCAAAGTTTTAACAACAACAAACCTATAAAAATTGTTAACCAAACACACAAAACCAACCCATTTTAAAGGTAGACCCAGATAAAACATATATAATATTGTATACTAGTTCACCCTTTCTCACCACTTGCCCCCACATCACCTACAGCACCATACACACAATGCTTCACAACTATAAGAGTTCTCTCAGACACTCATCGTGAACATCCCCCATATTCGCTCTCTAAGCATTATCACATCCACCCCAATACTTTATCCCCCCTATTAAGGACAATACCCTTTATGAATTTCTCACCATCTATAAAGATCTTTGCTGCGGCTTTAGCCATTCTAATAGCCCTAAAAATATTTTAACTATTCTAACCCTAAAATAAAAAAATAATTGGCGGCGATTTTGCACAGAAAATGTATTGATAATACCAGATAAAAAAGTACATACAAAATTTAAGACCTAAAGGTCTGATACCATAGTCAAAAACGTTCTTAACTAAACTTCCCCCTCCTTTCATAAGGTTAGGACGTTTAAAGACGCGTAGGATACGTCTTTACAAATGTGTATCTGAGTGTCCAGTAATGTATCGGCATGCAATTCCCCTTTCTGCCAGTACATTACTGGCATTCTACTATTTTTTAAAAAGGCAGAAGGAACTTTCAATTATGCAAATACAACAAGAACAAGTCACCCAAATACTGCAAGTCCACAACTCACTGTGGAACGCATTATACGACTTTGATTCCGACCAACACACACTACACTACAAAGGTACACAATACTCTATCAAAATCTCTGCCGATAGAGGCTATGCTAGCGTAGTATTACCTAATCCAAAAGGTATAAATTTTATGTGGATTACCCAAAATTTACATAAATCAACCTACGGAACTGTCTCAATCCAACGTGCTCGAGAACAAAATCAAGACCACAGAATAACATGGATAGTAGACACACACCAAGGTTCTTTCAAATATAGATCCAATATAACAACTACTGTTCAAGACAGTATAATGATAGATGGAGCTATTGAAATATACGACAATTATGGAACAGAAATCGTCTGGTCAAACAATTCAAAACTTATAACAACGAAAGCAGAATTTTAATATGTTTTTATCTGAAAATAATAATGATCTTAAAATGATGGAAATTCAAGGCGATCTATACACTGCGTTAAATGATTATCAAGAAACATTTGACCAATACGTCGACAAATTTCCAACTTTAGATATCAACTTTCAAAATTCTGTAAACGTAAACCATTATATTCAAGGTTTACAATCTTTAATTGAAGGTATGATTCTTATCAAACAAGCTCTCAAAGCTGTCTGCATAATCAACAGCGTAAGCATTGAATCTTAGCAAAAAATGTTAACCCTATGAGTTTATATAGGTTTTGCTTTTTTTATACTATATAATATATATGTTTGTAATGATAGTTTCTGAAAAACTTAAGATATTTACAAAATATCTAAATTTTCACACTTTTATTATATACCTTTATATAAGATACAAGTATGAAAATATCAAACCAAACAACCTCATAGAGGAGAACCGAAATGCCAAGAGGTAAAACAAATGCAATTGAACAGCTTATTAACGGAAAATACGCAGGAGCAGCTGAAATCACGGTTAAGCAACTTGCTGAAGAAGTTGGATGCACTGTTCAAAACGTTTATCTCTACGTTAGAAAGAATCCTACAAGATTCTCTAAAGTACGTAGAAGCGTATATAAAGTTAATCCAATTGTTTCTTCAGCTTCTGTCGCCCACAGCGTCACCAGCTCTGTAAACATCTAGCAAAAAATGTTTTAACATTAAAGTATCGTTACTATTAAACAATCATACTTTAATGCAAGTTTGTTTAGCTGTCCCTCGACTTTAGTTAGTGACTTTAGTTGAGGGGCGGCTAAACCAAAATAAATATGATATACTAGGCTTATGAATAATTATGTAATGCCCGTTAACGCGGGCAGAAAATAGGAATCAAAGAACACGAAGATACTTTCAAGTATCTAGGAAGTCGGAGATGGCTATCACTGCCAATCGTTAGGGCATCGTAAGTCCTCACAATCTTCGGTTTCTCACCACGCCATACTAATGTTAAGTGATTTTTGCTTAACAAACAAAGACGAAAGTGAGCAACCTATGCACACAATTAATACAATAATATGTAATACCCTTATTATATTTGCTGCTCTGTTTTACGGTTCAGAATACGTTGAAACCACCAATGACATATCGGCACAATTTGCCAAAACTGACATTGTAGTAACTCAACTCTCTGAAACGCTATATACAGAACAAAGATATATACGAGACACACAACCAGAAACTCCATCCATACAATACAAACATGGTGATGTTTCTTGGTTACCAATACTAGCTGCCCAAGCTGGATGGCCTAAGAAAACTTGGCCTAAATTATCATCAATAATTTTGCGTGAATCTGGTGGTTGCCCCAACAGAAAAGGCGGAGATGCCGTTGATTTAAATTGTAATATAACCCATGTCACAGAATGGTCACATCGTTCTGACACTGGTCTTTTACAAATCAACGGACTTAACTACGACACATCACGCAACAAATGGGCTGCAGTTTGTACCGAATTAAACATCTGCAAACAAGAACTCTTATTGGATCCACTAACCAATCTTAAAGCTGGAAAACTGCTTTACGATCTATCAGGTTGGGGTCCTTGGGATCCATGCACATGGGGCCCTAAGTTCGCCAAAAGATGTAAACAATTATCTAATGATTAAATAATTGTCATCAAACTAAAAATTTTAAAACATATTTATATCTTATATAGTATATTCCAAAAGAAGAGATGTTAATTAAAACATCTTCCAATCAAACTATGAGGTAAAATATGTCAGTCCAATACAGTGATGAAACACGAATCGAGTTAGCACCACGGAAATTTGCGCTCAACGAACAAACTAAGGTAATCACCTTTATTGTAGGCGAACCACCATCAATATCTGGTCGTGGTCGTCGCGCAAATCCAGTCATAGCCGAAATTTATACTGGCTTAATGACAAACCGTAAAACGTGGGCTCATGTCAACATTCCAATAACTAACAGAAAACAACAAGCAAGCATTGTTGCAGCATTATACGCACGTTCACGAAAAGACAGTTTGTCTTTAAGCACACGTTCGTACTTTAATGATCGTACAAAGCTTATCGACTTGTGGGTAATGGTTTCATAACCCAAACAATGTTGTTCCTGGGCACCGTCCCCATAACGCAGTGCTCAGGAACAAGCTAATTAATTTAATATTATACTTTTTTGGTTCATTCAAAAAAGAAGGGATTATTAAAATTTCAAACCTAAAGGAAAATTATGATTCTTAAAAAATTTCAATCTATTAAACCCAATCAAAAAGAACCCCTGTATTGCACAGCATGCGGAGAGCAAACACCAATAGAATCCTGCGGCAACGGCCCTAATAATGGGCTTCATTTAACAGGATTTTCTGGCTATTATGGCGGTTTCACCGACTGGATGCCTTACGCTTCACAAGATGATTTAGTCACCCAACAAGAATTGTTTCAAACCTACAACGATGCTTGGTTTTGCCACAGCTGTTGCGTAAAGTTATTTGCCGTTTTTCCTAATCTTGCTTCCGCAGTAGGAATACGCAATAAAAACTTTCGCTCCAACATGCATCACCCAACTCAAAATGATATTCCATGTTGTAATTATTGTTGGAAAGTAGAAAGATCACCATATATAGAAGATGATTTTATCGAATACGTTCCACAATACAACCCAATCACCAAGCAACTGCAATGGAAACAAGTATAATATTTTTTATTTAATTTCATACAAAATATAACCCACAAATTATTTCAAAAGGATCAAACATATGTTAGCATTTGTTTTCGTATTGGCAATAGCATCAACAGCTTTAGAGCTGATGATAGCATCACAAGTTCCTTGGTGGCGACAATGGAGTCACAAAAGTAAAACATTTAACTTAGTTAACTCTATGTTTATCTCATATATACTTGGTATTGCATTCGGTGCAGCTGGCCTAATTGCTATGACAGCAGGCATCGTATCAACCTTTATGACCATTCCTGGTTATTCAATTCTTAATTGGAATTACGATACACCAAAAGCACATGCGCAAGGCGGAAACCGTTATGCTAAAATTAAACTTGATGCCAAACCAAAATATGAGAAAACAAAAGAATTAACTGGAGATTTAATTAAAATTGGTTGGATTACTGGAAGAGTAATAACATCCCCAATTTGGATTCCAAGAAAAATTTATCGCAAAGTAAAATCTATATCATAACAAACCATCCACTACAACATAAAGGATAAAACTATGAATCAAGAACTACCAGATTTTGACAACCCAGACCAATATTCATTTCCAATGTTCAAACTCTTGTCCAAAGATGTTCGAGCATTGGCAGTTAAATTCGATCGTAACTCTGTACGGGAATTAGTATCAATCTATTACCGTCTTCAAGATGACCGAATTGCTTTAGCTGCCCAAGCACGCGAACTTGAAAAGACTGGATCTCCACATGAACTAGTTGAATATCTATCTAATCAACTAGGCTATTTGGAATCATCACTAAAGAAGCCACTAGAAAACTTCGCTAATTCTTACGAAGTTGGACGTTGGGCTTTGTCTCAATACGGAATCGGTCCAATCATTACAGCTGGACTCATTTCCCATATCGACATTACCAAAGCGCCTACAGCAGGTAGCTTATGGCGCTATGCTGGTATGGACCCCACATCCAAATGGGAAAAAGGCGAAAAACGTCCTTGGAATGCTGAACTGAAAACTCTGACCTGGAAGATAGGTCAAAGTTTCATGAAGTTTTCCAACAAAGACCAATGTTTCTACGGCAAACTTTATCGTCAAGACAAAGAGCGCCGCATAAGCATGAACGAATCTGGTGCTTACACAGAACGTTCTAAAGAAATCTTGGCTTCTAAAAATTGGCGCAAAAACAAATCAAGTGACACACTTCGAGAAGGCATGCTTCCAGCTGCACAAATCGACGCACAAGCACGAAGGTTTGCAGCCAAAATATTTTTGTCACACTTTCATGCTGTATGGTTTGAAACCCATTACAACAAGAAAGCACCAACTCCGTATACGATTGCGCATTTGGATCATGTCCATGAGATTCAAATTCCAAACTATACACCGTTGGACAAATAGGTTTAACACAAAGTTGCGCTTGTGTTAAAATAATAAAATAATAAAATAATAACCCCCCAATAAAATAAGGAGAAATAATAATGTATACCATTGCACTTGCAATTCTGATAGGCTTTGTTGCTGCCCAAGTAACAAATCTTGTCGTAGACAATATTCCTGCAGTTGGCCGTATTCCGGTCATCGGCAAGAATGACAATCTATTCATTGCTCTCACATTGCTCACCGTATGGTTGACCGACACTTCAGTGCTCGGCACCTACGGTATCGGAAATGGTGACCAATGGGTTGATGTCGTCGGTAGCGGTTTAGCCATCGTTGGTCTTACCAACGTACTAAACTCTGTTGTCGGCTATTTCGACACACGTAAGTAATTTTATTACCAGGGGTGCGCCTGGTTTACCAACGCACACTTATATAAAATGAATCATAGAGTCAGAACGTACCATCCGGTAAGAATGAATCATAGTGCTCGATTTGTAACACGCGGAACGAATGAATCAACCGAGACGATATGTAACATAGTTGATAAATGAATCATCGAGTTCTAGTGTACCAAACGTATCGAATGAATCAAACCATCTGATAAGTAACATGAGCATCAAATGAATCAAGCCCTTGGATTAGTATCACGTAAAATAAATGAATCACTTTCATTGAAATTGTATCATAGAAAGAGAATGAATCACGAGAGATGAATTTGTATCATTTTGCTGAAATGAATCATAATAGTTAAATTAGTATCAAAGGACTTAAATGAATCACGACGTGAAACTAGTAACATCGAGACAAAATGAATCAGAGGTCAATACTTGTATCATCCATTAGGAATGAATCACCCTGCGAGACTAGTAACATCGAAATAAAATGAATCACAGACAACAAATTGTATCATCATTCAATGATAAATTATATCAAAAAAAAATTTAAGGAGTTACACTATGTTACAAGAACTTGTTCCTTGTATAGTATGTGAAAAAGCAGTAGTTTACTATGCCAAAACTACAGGCACTTTAGCTGCTGCAACCTATATTGCAATACATCCTACCTATCCATCTAATTTTGATGGCAATCTATATAATGCTATTATATGCGACCAATGTTTAGATAACGCTATACAATCCAAAAGATTATTAGCAAACATATAAATCAGTTGACTTAATTTGTATCAAGGCACTTGAATGAATCAAGATTGTCGATTAGTATCATAGATGTAAAATGAATCAACATGTGTGAGTGTACCATGGACGCTAAATGGATAACTGGTTTTTTGTATTAGCTTAAATATATAAATTTTAAAAAGGGAAACATAACCATGAAAAGGAGAAATAAATGACATTTGAAACCTACAAACCAAATGTTCGTTTGAAAGCAATGGCCAACGGTCCACTGCGTTCCAACAACAACTATCAATTTGGTTTCTATGATATTGGCGTACTACGTCACGCTCTTGAATATTCAGGTTCAAGCGAGTATCGTGTCTCTGCACTACCAATACCACAAAATGAATTCGATCTTTCTAATTTACAAAAGATCATCAATCATCCAAGTATACAATATGCTATCGTAGATAAAGATAAAATTGTTTGCACCATCATTAAAGAAAAACCAGGTTGGATGTCAGTTCTTAACGACATGGGTTACCAAGTTAAAGGTGGCGGTAAGACAGCAAAACGTATGAAATCCTTTCATCGTGCCAGTCTTATAAACGCTCACTTTAACACCCTCAATATCCAATGGGTAGAATCTTTAGATTTTAGTCGATACAATTTTACAACCGAAGATTGGTCAACTTGGATTTCTGATCAATCCACAATCGATCGGCTTTTAGACGGAGCATTTGTCGTATCTTCAAGACTCATACAACAAGCAGTAAAGAATTTACCTGTATACGAACCATCAAATACGCTCGATTCTAACGAGTATTATTATGATCCTACAATTCGTCAACAGCTTACCCACTTCTTGTTACGGTCTAAAGTTTTTAACGCACGAATACTTTGTTCCGAAGGCATTATCAAAGGTAACATGTTTGTGCGCGACGACCTACCAGAAGGAGTAGATGTAATCACATCACGAGCTAATCTAAAGAAAGAAGTCTCATACCAAGGTGGCTTCCGTCTTTTGGCAGAACCCCAAGGTCCTAAAACTCGTGTTATTACAGACGACCAAACAGTTATCAACATGCCCAAATTATTTCGTAAAAGCGACATGGAAATGTGGCTTCAAGAAGAATACGAAAAAATGTTTACCAGAGCATGTGACGGCAACTTGATCACCGATTGGAAATCAGTGTTCATGCGAAACTTTTCACGAGAAAATCAAGACATCGAAGATGTCGAAGCACAATCTCGTATCAGTTACGTAGGTTACCGTTGGGTAAGTATGGGTTTGTCAATTACAAACTCGCCATGGTTATTTGAAACATTAGCAATATCTCATGCCAAACCGCTTCAAAAACGTATTCCAATTCCTTGCGCACTATACGAGCAAGTAATTCCAGAATCGCTTGCAGCGATGGCAGGATACCCAACCTATGTGGAAGAAGGCACAATCAAGAAAATCAATGAAATTGGAGTTCACGTAGTGAGCGACTTTGATTGGCTTGAAATGTATGAATCCCACGGCGGTCACGACCAAGACGACTTTTTTAAACTCTTCTATCGAACCATAGAATCTGGTCCGAGAGATGGTCAAAAAGTAGTCATAGTTGCTCGTTCCCCAAATGGTTTCGGTGAATACTCAATATTTAAATATGTAGAAGGTCAATCCTATCCAACCTGGACCAAAGCAAATGGTGAAGAAATCTCTTTTCCATCAGTAAACGGTCGTGGTTGGCCAGAACGTCTATCCTCTTGTATACATACAGACAAAGTTCGTTATCTTGGACTACCTGGATCTAACAAAAAAGACGAAGAGCGTCCTTCTACAGAACAATATTCGGTACAAGATGTTATGCGAGATGTTCAAATCGCCATGAAGGGCGGAAATGTTGGTCGCTATGTTAATGCATCTATGTTGCATTCCATGGTTATAACCAAACACCGCCCTGTTCAACTTTGTTCACTAGAAAAAGCAATTGATGGTTGCACTCAAACTAGTGACCCAGATGACCGTACATCAATTGACATGGAAGCAGATATCATAATAGATGAAGTTCTTGCTTCAGGCAAACCAATCGACCGTGATTTCTGGTTCAATCGCTTTCGTGCATTATCTATAAAGCACCCAGAAGTAGAAACACACGAAGGTAAAATTACTCAGTTGAACTCATTGTGCAACGAGTATTACAATCGTTATGTCAAACGTGTTACGGAATATTCGCAAACACATATTCGTCCACTGGATGTCGTGCACAAACTCGGACAACGCTTATATTATCATGCGTTGCCTGTTTTGCGCAACTTCAGAATGAATATTTTTAATGCGAATGCATCAGAAGTTGTTCAGATATCTAGTGGAATTAAACGCACCGAATGGGAAGGACTTTACGGATCAATCGTACAAGCCATCACCTCATTCAAACGTTTACAAGATCAGCATGATTTCATTCTTGCTTTGTATTCTGCATCAATCAATAACCCCACCAGCAATGGTAAGGTAACTGATCAAATCGTAATGAACCGAATTGTATATCCATATCTTGAATCTGCTTTGATTCATTATGGCATAGGCAAAAAGGTTGTTATGACCTTTGAAGATGGAGAACCACAAATCACAGAACGACAAGCCGACAACTGGAGTTACCCTGATGAGAATGATCAACTCGTTGAATTTCATGACATATTTGCTTATCAGCAATATCATGCACAATTCTCCGATATTGTTCACACAACATCAAATATAAACCAACCAGTTAAACGCAGACTACAAGCTGAGTTCTAACAAAAGAAAGGGGGGCATCACGCGCATAGCGTGGTGTCCCCCCCCTTTTACTAACTAACCCTAAAGGACAGCGATGAACACAATAAACCCTAATTCAACTAGTGATCAACTATTTAAAAATTCGTTAAATTCTAATTTTACGAATGATCAAATTTATAAAATGATATCAGGAGTAGTTGGACAAGTAGATGCTATATACAAACAATCTCACACTAAACCCCAATATTTAACTTATAAAATTGGAAAAAAAACTGCTTCTGTTTTTAAGTTTATTCGTTCTCCACAAATGAAAGTTTTTAATATGATTGTTTTTTGGGCTATGTTTGTAGCTTCCTGGATAATCACAGCAGTTACATACGGAACAATTCCTGCTTTTATAATATTTGGTTTAATTATTGCTGTTTATACCGATATCACTGCAACTGCAGTTTCGGCAATCATCCAAACAACAATGGTTAACTACTATTCTGGATTGATTAAAAATGCCTGATTCTTCAGACTCAGTGCCCTTTACATCATTAGAAGAGTTTAACAAATTTTTAGATCGCATAAAGGAAAATGCTTACGACGAATTTGTTAAAATATCTACATACTTTACCGAATATGTAAAAATTAACGGTTCTGATAATTTTAAAACTTTAATGGTTGTTTACAATCGTGCTAAAGATATTACTGCCATTGTAACATGTAAGCCAGTAGAAAACAAAAAAGACTTATATAAAGCTATGGCACAAATGTTATTTTTTCCAGCGTCCATAAATTCATCTTTATTTATGTTTGCGCAAGATGCAAAAATAACTGTAGAGAATAAAATCGATTTTTCTCAACCACCTCAAAAAATGGATGCTCTTGTAGTTACATATGTGACTTCAAGTAAATGCGTTGTATTCACAGTTCCATACACAATAAGTTCCAGCAATGAAGTCCAATATGATTTTGATCAAGCCTTTTTAAGCACTGTCGCAAGTTCTAGAGGAACTACAAATAATATTTCTAGAGGTGATATGATAGAGCTGTTCTTCATATTTTCTAAGTTGGAATCCAATGGACCATTCTCATATTACGAAATTTTAGAATTCTTTAAACATTCTGGTTATGAATTCCAAATCGTAAGTGAGAAAGCGTTAACAAGTAAAGGAATCGGTATACCAGTGAAAGTTCAAAACTAAAAAATATTATGAAAACATTAATAAAACCCCCCACTAAAAAAAATAAGAATAAAAAACAGGTAGAAGTTTGTTGGTACGAATCAAATACTAAGATTTGTGGCCAACTTAAACATGTAGATTACTTTGAAATTTTAGAAAGTAAAATGGTTTACGAACCATACTATGGCGATATAGATTTGTTTGGTTTTTAAATATGACTCTTGTTTTACGTCCTTATCAAATTGAAGCACTAAATGCAATAGTTAATGCCGAAGCCAACGGCATTAATAAACAGCTTGTAGTACTTCCAACAGGAGCTGGTAAAACTATATTATTTTCAGAGTTACCTTCAATCAGGCCAAATTCTTTACCTATGCTTGTTTTGGCTCATAGAGAAGAGCTTTTAAATCAAGCCAAAGAAAAAATTCTTTCTGCTAACCCTAATCTCAATGTAGCCATTGAACAAGCAGAAAAAAAAGCTGGCCAAGCAGACGTCGTTGTTGCTTCCGTAGCAACATTGGGCAGAAATAATACTCCTAGAATACTAGAATATGATAAAAATTATTTTAAATCTATAATAATTGACGAAGCACATCACGCTGCAGCACAAAGCTATAAAAGAATTGTTGATTATTTCAACGCTCCATTCTTGCTTGGTGTTACTGCTACACCTCAAAGATCTGATTCAACTAGACTTACTGATATATTTCAGGAAATAGTTTATTATAAATCCATACAAGATCTTATTAAAGAAGGATGGCTTTGTCCACTTGTTGGATACCGAGTTAACACAACTACAGACCTTACGAACGTGGAGATGCAAAATGGCGAATATAATCAA
>Ga0049085_10000941_pt1 | contig 11461 bp, 10 predicted proteins | sample GreLakmeSU08MSRF_FD_66721 | JGI IMG/M metagenome (GOLD analysis project Ga0049085, IMG submission 66721) | Freshwater lentic microbial communities from great Laurentian Lakes, MI, USA - Great Lakes metaG SU08MSRF | ecosystem: Environmental > Aquatic > Freshwater > Lake | place: Great Lakes... | reverse complement strand
CTAATTGTTAAAATTATCAACATTACAATTTTTTCTTTTATTAAATCTATAGGAAAAAATGGAAAAAGAATTGGCGTTAAAACAAAAATTATTAGAGAAAAAAATAATAATTTTTTAGAGTGATAATGGAGTGCTAATATTGATATTATTGGTATCAAATAGCCAATAAATTGCGGAGAGGCAACATTATGAAATGATAGAAAAATTAAAATTATTGATGCCGAGCCTTCGATAAATAAAAGTAAATCGATTAAAATTTCTTTGTTTTTTTTCTTGCTAATCACCAAAATCACAAAAGTTGTAAAAATAAATAAAAAGTAAATTATTTTAAATAAATGTCTGGCTAAAAAAACATTTACGTAATCATTAGGTTTAATCGACATGCTCATTGCTAAATAAATTTCTGATTTAATTCCTAAAATTTTATTGGTTATAAAAACATAATTTCCTATAATTGAAAATATTTCGCTTTCCCTAAAATATTGCGAAGAAATATTTTTAATCATTTTAAAATCAAAGAAATATTCAAAAGTTAATATGACCAAAAAAATTAATAAAATTAGAAATAAGGTATTTTTAAAAGTTAAAAATATAAATTCTGATAAATTTTTAGATTTTTCATAACTATGAAAAAAAAACAGCCAATGGCAAGTTAAGAGAAGGTATAATTTTTGTAAATATTCCAAAAATTGACAATAAATAAAATTTAAAATTATGTTTACGGTTTGAAATATCAAAAAATAATATACCTAATGTAAAGATTAATACGCTTGCGTACTCTGCACATTGATACACAAAAAAAGAAAGGCATAAAGTTAAAAATAACCAAATAAAATAAAACTTCATTTTTTTAAGAATTTCAATTTTATTACCGTTAAGTTTTAATAAAATTTTTAATGAAATTTTCATGGCAATTAATTCAAAAATTAGCATGAAGATATTGATAAAAAGGAGATGCTCAAATTCATTTTCTATTTTTATCAAGCCAAAAGGAAAAATATTAAACAAAGCGAAAAAAGGAGGGTATTCAAAAAAAAAATCTTTGAAGGGAGTTAGAGAGTTATTAATGATTTTTTTATAAGTTTCATAGGTAATAAAGCTTATTATAGGGATGGTGATCCAAAAAATAATTATAATTTTTACAATAAAAATGGCAATGCATTCGATTGTAAGATAGTTAATTTTTTGATTATAATTTTTTTGATCGATTGATGCCATTTTTAATAGATTTTGAAATCAAATTTTGGAGTTTATTATTCTTTAAAAGATTTTCAAGTGAGGCCTCGGTTACGCCTTTTTTGCTTGCAACAGTTTCAATCATTTTAGAAAAATCAAGAGCGCTCTCGAAGCTTAATAAGCTTGATCCTAGAAATAATTTTTTAGTTAAATCGTAAGCGGTTTTTTCAGAAATTTTATAAGAAATTGTAATATCGAAAAAAATCTTTTGCATTAAAAAAATATAGGCCGGACCGCAACCGTAAAGCGCCGTTAAAACATGAAATAATTTTTCATCTTCAACTTCAAAAGCGGTGCCAAAATTTGCAAAAATATTGAGGATAATTTTTTTATTTTCGGCAGTAAGATTTCTATGAATATAGGGGATTATACCTTGATTTACTTCAATTCCAAGATTTGGCATTGAGCGCACAATTTGTTTTTTTGAACCAAAAATTTTGCTAAAAAAATTTAAATTTTTGCCAGCTAAAATTGAAATAAATATAGTGTCTTTGTGAAAAATTTTTTCTTTCGTGAATTCTTCGAGAATTTCTTTTGATTCTTGCGGCTTGATGCAAATAAAAACTATATCGGCAATATAATTTTGAGGAATTTTTTCTAAACTATCGATATAGTTTAAGTTGTTTATTTTATTGGATTGGGAGGGTTTTAAAACTAAAAAATTACATGAAGAAAAGTCTTGGTTTTCAATAAGATTTTTGGCGATAATACCGCCCATTTTACCGCATCCAAGAAAAAAAATATTTTTGTTCATGGTTTTTTAATTAAGCTTTGCGATCAGCAATCGCTTGCTTGATTTCACCAATCGCTTTAGCTGGATTTAAACCTTTTGGACAGGATTGTACGCAATTCATAATTGTGTGGCAACGATAAAGTTTGAACGGATCTTCAAGCGCATCAAGCCTTTCAGCTGTAGCCTCATCGCGTGAATCTGCGATCCATCTTTGAGCTTGCAATAAAATTGCAGGGCCAAGATATTTTTCACTATTCCACCAATAACTTGGACAAGAACTTGAGCAACACGCGCATAAGATGCACTCATAAAGACCATCAAGTTTTTCTCGTTCTTGAGGAGATTGATCGCGTTCTTTTTGCGGATTGTTTGGTTCCGAAGCTTGAAGCCAAGGTTTTATGGATTTATATTGAGCATAAAAATGAGTTAAATCTGGCACCAAATCTTTGATTACGGGCATGTGGGGCAAAGGATAAATTTTGGTAACCTTTGATTTGCAATCAGAAATTGGCTTAGTGCAGGCGAGGGTGTTGCTTCCATCGATGTTCATGGCACAAGAACCGCAAATTCCTTCACGACAAGAGCGACGAAAAGCCAAGGATGAATCTTGTTCAGACTTCATTTTTATTAAAGCATCAAGAATCATTGGACCGCATTTATCGGTATCAATTTCGAAACGATCGACATGCGGATTTTTCTTTTCAGCATCTTCGGGGTCATAACGATAGACCTCGAAAACTTTGATGTTTTTAGCGCCTTCTTCAGCTTTAAAAGTTTTGCTGTTTTTGGTATCGATTTTTGAATTTTTTGGGAGCGTAAATTCTGCCATATTTTTTAAAAATTTTTTTTAAATTAATAAACTCTTTTTTTAGGAGGAAAGGCTTGAACCTCATTGCTTAGTGGCTTTAAAACCACTTCGCGATAATCAATTTTAGTTTGAGCTTTATCATCGCACCAAATTATGGTATGCTTGAGCCAATTTTCATCATCACGATCTTTGAAATCATCGCGAGCGTGTGCTCCACGACTTTCTTTGCGATTTAAAGCGCTGTTAATAGTAACTAGAGCTTGTGAGCGCAAATTATCTAATTCAAGCGCTTCAATTAAATCGCTATTCCAAATTAAACCGCGATCAGAAATTGTTAAATCTTCAAAACTTTTAAAGATTTCTTGCATTGCATTAGATCCGTCTTGAAGAATTTCTTCAGTTCTAAAAACGGCGGCATGTTTTTGCATACAATTTTGCATTTCTTGACGAATTTTAGCGGTTGAATATGAGCCTTTGGCATTGCGAATTTTTTCAAGGCGATGCAATGATTCTTCGCCAGCATTTTCTTTCAATTCAGTATGTTTACTATTTGGCTTAACGACCTCCGAAGCTCTAATCGCAGCGGCGCGACCAAATACTACTAGGTCAAGAAGTGAATTTGAACCTAAGCGATTAGCGCCGTGAACTGAAACGCAACCCGCTTCGCCAATTGCCATCAATCCTTGTACCACTTCAGTTTTGCCGTTTTTAATATTTAAAACTTCAGCTTTGTAGTTGGTTGGAATTCCACCCATATTATAGTGAACTGTTGGTAAAACTGGAATTGGTTGTTTTGTAACATCAACTCCAGCAAAGACTTTGGCGGTATCAGAAATTCCCGGCAATCTTTCGTGAAGAACTTTCGGATCGAGGTGATTTAAGTGAAGATAAATGTGATCTTTATTGGGGCCAACACCTCTTCCAGCAAGAATTTCCATGGTCATAGCTCTAGAAACAACATCGCGACTTGCCAAATCTTTGGCGTTTGGAGCGTAGCGTTCCATGAATCTTTCGCCTTCTGAGTTAACTAAATAACCACCTTCGCCACGAGCTCCCTCTGTAATTAAACAACCTGAACCATAAATTCCAGTTGGATGAAATTGTACAAATTCCATATCTTGAAGCGGAAGTCCTGCGCGTAAAACCATGCCATTGCCATCTCCAGTGCAAGTATGCGCAGAAGTTGCGGAGAAGTAAGCGCGACCATATCCTCCAGTTGCCAAAACAACCAAATGAGCTTTAAAACGATGAATTGTACCGTCGACCATTGATAATGCTATAACACCGCGACAAACTCCATTTTCCATAATTAAATCGAGCGCAAAATATTCGATAAAAAATTGCGCGTTATGTTTTAAAGATTGTTGATAAAGAGTGTGAAGAATAGCGTGACCAGTTCTATCGGCTGCCGCGCAAGTTCTTTGAGCTGGACCGCCTTCGCCATATTGTTTTGTCATGCCACCAAAAGGGCGTTGATAAATTTTGCCATCTTTAGTGCGAGAGAAAGGAACTCCGTAATGTTCGAGTTCAATAATTGCATCGGGCGCTTCTTTGCACATATATTCGATGGCATCTTGATCGCCAAGCCAATCTGAGCCTTTGATGGTGTCAAACATGTGCCAGCGCCAATCATCTTCACCCATATTGCCAAGTGCCGCCGAGATTCCGCCTTGAGCTGCAACGGTGTGTGAGCGAGTTGGAAAAACTTTAGAAATGCAAGCGGTATTTAAACCTTTCTGCGCCATACCAAATGTAGCACGAAGACCAGCGCCACCAGCACCTACGACGATAACATCAAATTCGTGATCGGTAATTGAATAATTTGCAATTTTTTTATCGGACATTTTAAAATTTTGTTAAATTTAATTAATCAAATGAAGTTTAAGAATCGCAATAATGACCGCCGTTGCAGTTGTTATTGAAACAAAGTTAACCAACATAATATAAAAATGAACTTTGACTTTATTGGTTACATAATCTTCGATGATTACTCTCATGCCAAGCGAGCCATGATAAAATGATGTTGAAAATAATAAAATCGCCATAAAGGCATTAAAAGGATAAGCGAAAAAAACTGGTAAATATCCTTCGGGATCAAGAGCGATTTCGACAAGAGACAAGACCAACCAAATGATTAATGGAATCAAAGCAACGGCAGAAACTCTTTGAGAAAGCCAATGATGAAAGCCAGTTTTAGTTGATGGAGCAATTTCAATCTTTTTCATAATTTAAAATAGTTTAAGATAGATGGTTGTGATAATTGTCGCAATTGTTAAAAACAAAGAAGTCATGATAACTAAATAGCTGTTTAATTTGGCTTTCTTCAAATCAAAACCTTTGCCGATATCCCAAAATAAATGGCGAATGCCGTTACAAAAATGGTAATATAGTGAAAAAGTTATGGCAATAATTGCGCCATAAAAAAGCGTGTTAATTATTGTCATTGTAAGGCATTCACAATTTTCTTTTTCAGAAATTGAGCCAATATTATAAGTATAATAAACTATGAACCACGCGATGGCGAGTATTGAAAAATAAAGGGCCACGCCAGTTAAGCGATGCATAATTGAAGTTATTGATGAGATATTCCAGCGATATATTTGTAGGTGCGGTGAAGTTGGTTTGTTATTTATTTTATGGTCTGACATTTTAAAAAAAATTAATTTATAAAATTTGTTTTTCTTAATTTATAATCTTAATTGATTCTTACAACAAAAAAATAAATAATTTACAAAAAATTTAACAAAATTTATAAATAATAAATGCAAAATCAGCAAAATTTTCAAAAAATATTATTTGGAATTGGTTCAAATCTTGGTGATAAAAATTTAAATATTTCAAATGCGATTGATAAACTCCAAAATTATTTATCTCTAAAAAATATTAAAATTTCAACAATTTATAAAAATCCTGCAATGGTTCCGCCTCAAGCTCCAATTGAGTGGAATAAAGAATTTTATAATATTGCAATTTCAGCCGATATTGATTTAAAAACTTTTGATCCATTAAAAATTCTTGAGATAATTAAAAAAATTGAAAAAGAGCTTGGGCGCAAAGATTCTAAAAGATGGGCGCCACGCGAAATTGATATTGATATTTTGTTAATCGATGAGATGTTTTTTGAAGAAAAAAATATATTAACAATTCCGCATGAAGGATTGTTAAAGCGAGATTTTTTTTATAAAACTGTCGAAGAAATTGAGGTTGAATTATTAGAAAAAATTCGTCAAAAAATTAAATAATTTTACGCAACAAAATTTATAAATTAGCGTTTTTAATATCGGCTTCTACCATCATTTTCACTAAATCTTTAAATTTAACTTTTGGCTCCCAGCCCAGTTTTCTCTTGGCTTTAGAAGAATCTCCAATTAATAAATCAACTTCGGCGGGACGAAAATATTTTGAATCAATTTCAACATATTTTTGCCAATCTAAGCCAACAATTCCAAAGGCTTCTTCAAGAAATTCTCTTACCGAGTGAGTTTCTCCAGTGGCAATAACATAATCATCAGCTTCGCTCTGTTGAAGCATAAGCCACATGGCCTCAACATAATCACCGGCAAAGCCCCAATCGCGTTTGGCATCAAGATTACCAAGATGAATTTTATCAATTTTTTTGGCTAAAATTTCAGCAATTCCGCAAGTGATTTTGCGGGTTACGAAAGTTTGTCCGCGACGCGGAGATTCGTGATTAAAAAGAATTCCACTGCAAGCAAAAATTCCGTAGCTTTCGCGATAATTAACCGTAAGCCAATGACTATAAAGTTTAGCGCAACCATAAGGGCTTCTAGGATAAAATGGCGTTGATTCATTTTGCGGAACCGCTTGAACTTTACCAAACATTTCACTTGAAGAGGCTTGATAAAATTTAGTTTTGATGCGCGTGTCGCGAATGGCATCGAGAATTCGACAAGTGCCAATTGCATCAATATCAGAGCTATATTCAGGAATATCGAAACTTACTTTGACATGGCTTTGCGCTCCTAAATTATAAATTTCATCGGGAGTTGTTTTTTCAATAATGCGACATAGCGAAGAGCTGTCGCCAAGATCGCCATAATGTAAAAATAGTTTTTGATTATAAAGTTTTTTGTCGTTGTAAAGATGATCGATTCGCGAAGTATTGAAAGAGCTTGAGCGACGAATTACGCCGTGAACTTCGTAACCTTTATTTAATAAAAATTCAGTTAAATATGAGCCGTCTTGACCCGTGATTCCAGTGATTAAAGCCTTTTTCATCGGTGATTTAATTTTGTTAAAAGAGTTTAATTGAAAGGGTTTTGTGAGTTAGTTTTTAAATGGTCGGGGCGGAGAGATTTGAACTCCCGACCCTCTGGTCCCAAACCAGATGCGCTAGCCAGACTGCGCTACGCCCCGAGGATATTTAAAACTAAAATCTAAAAAAATTAATTTTTTTTCAAACACAACTATTTAAAAAAATATTTGATTTAGAAAAATAAATAATTAGTTTTTTAGAAATTATTTTCACTAATAAAATATTAATCACCATAAAAAGTCAACCATGAAATTTAAATTCCTAAAAATTTTCCTTACATTATCATTATTTTTTCTAAGTTTTTTTGCCAAAAAGGCCCAAGCTTGGAGCGGTTATGATTAAGAAACCAAAACCGAAATTGATATCGGTCAAGGTAATTTAGTTCGCGAAGGTAATTTTGTTGAATTTTACGATTCCAAAGATGATAATTTCCACAGCGCAAAAATTAATTTTATGCAATCAAGCGCTGGCGGAGTTGAGATTAGCGTTCTCGATCTTGATACAAAAAAAGAACGAAATTTCATAATGTATTAAATATTTTTTTTTAAAAATTGTTGGATAAAATTTAACGGCACCTTGTATTTGGATATTAAACTTTCTATTTAATTTTTAGAGAATTTTTTTAAAAAAAATCAGCACAAAATATATGAATATCGAAAAATTTACTGAAAAATCGCAAGCGATTTTAGCAAACGCGCAAACCTTGGCGTTAGGGTCTTCGCATCAAAAATTATTGCCTGAACATTTGCTTCAAGCCATGATTGATGACGAAGATTCTTTGGTGCAAAAAATTATCGGTTTATGCGATGGTAATTTTGAAATTTTAAGAGCCGAAATTAGTCAATCTTTAAAGAAAATTTCACGAGTTGACGGCAGTGGCGCATCTTCAATATCAATGTCGCAAGAGTTAGCAAAAATCATTATTCTTGCCGAAAAATTAGCGCAAAAAAATCAAGATCAATTTGTTTCAATTGAAATTTTATTGCAAGCAATTTTAGAAGAAGAAAATAATCAAGGAGCTCTGGCTTTGAAAGTCGCCGGAGTTAGTATTCAAGCATTAAGAAACGCAATTCAAACAATTCGTGCTGGCAAAAAAGCCACTTCATCTTCATCAGAAAACACTTATCGATCTTTAGAAAAATATGCTCAAGATTTAACCAAAAAAGCTCGCGATGGCAAGATTGATCCCGTTATCGGTCGCGATGAAGAAATTCGTCGAGCCATGCAAGTTTTATCGCGACGCACTAAAAATAATCCAGTTTTAATCGGACAACCCGGAGTCGGCAAAACCGCGATTGTCGAGGGCTTGGCGGTGCGCATGATCAATGGCGATGTTCCTGAAAGTTTAAGAAATAAAAAATTAATGGCGCTTGATATGGGCGCTTTAATTGCCGGCGCAAAATTTCGTGGCGAATTTGAAGAAAGATTAAAAGCAGTTTTAAATGAAATCGAAAATAATGATGACATCGTTTTATTTATCGATGAGCTTCATTTGTTGGTCGGAGCTGGCAAAACTGATGGCGCGATGGACGCTTCAAATCTTTTAAAACCGGCTTTAGCGCGCGGAACTCTTCATTGCATAGGCGCTACAACTCTTGATGAATATCGTAAATATATTGAAAAAGATCCGGCTTTGGCGCGAAGATTTCAAGCGGTTTATACTGAAGAGCCAACGGTCGAAGACACTATTTCAATCTTGCGTGGCATTAAAGAGAAATATGAAGTTCATCATGGCATAAAAATTAAAGATTCGGCTTTGATTGCGGCTGCAACGCTTTCAAATCGTTATATCACCGATCGATTTTTGCCCGATAAAGCCATTGATTTAGTTGATGAAGCGGCGAGTGCTTTGAAAATTGAGCTCGATTCTAAACCAACTGAACTCGATGAAATCGATCGCAAAATTATTCAACTAAAAATCGAAAGTGAAGCGTTGAAAAGAGAGGAAGATAATTCTTCGAAAGAACGCTTGAAAAAAATCTCGGGCGAATTACTTACGCTAGAAAAAAAATCCATGGAAATGTCGAGTTTGTGGCAAGCTGAAAAAATGAAAAGAGTAAAAATTAACGAATTAAAAAGTAATATTGAAGATGCTAAATTTGAACTTGAAAAAGCGCAAAGAGAAGGCAATTTAGCTAAGGCTGGCGAAATTACTTACGGCAAAATTCCTGAATTTCAAAATGAATTATTGAAACTTGAAGCATCATCGAGCGACAACATATTGCGTGATGCGGTTTCAGAAGATGACATCGCTAATATTATCGCCAAAATTACCGGAATTCCGCTCGATAAAATTATTTCGGGCGAGAAAGAAAAATTATTAAAAATGGAAGATTTGTTGCGTAAAAGAGTGGTCGGACAAGATTATGCTTTAACGGCGATTTCTAATGCGGTTAGGCGCGCAAGGGCAGGGCTTCAAGATGCTAAACGCCCAATTGGTTCATTTTTATTTTTAGGACCAACGGGAGTCGGCAAGACTGAAGTTTCTAAGGCTCTCGCCGAATTTATTTTTGATGATGAAAGCGCTTTGCTTCGCATCGATATGAGTGAATTTATGGAAAAGCATGCCGTATCAAGGCTTATCGGCGCTCCTCCCGGATATGTTGGTTATGAACAAGGTGGAGTTTTAACCGAAGCGGTGCGTCGTCGTCCATATCAAGTAATTTTATTTGATGAAGTTGAAAAAGCGCATCACGATGTTTTTAATATTTTGCTCCAAGTACTTGATGATGGCAGGCTCACTGACTCTCATGGCAATATCGTCAATTTTACGAATACAATAATTATTTTGACTTCCAATCTGGGTTCGCAATTTTTAACTGAAATTGATGAAGATGATGAGGATTTAAATAATAAAATTAAGTCTCAAGAAAAGGCGATGGAAGCGGTGAAGTCGCATTTTAGACCTGAATTTTTAAATCGCCTCGATGAAATTATTATGTTCAATAAATTAAATCGTAGTGATATGGATTTGATTGTCGATGTTCAAGTCTCTAAGCTTGCGACGCGATTATCAAATCGCAATATTTCTCTTACGCTTGAGGAAAATGCTCGACATTATTTGGCTTCAAGAGGTTATGATTCACAATATGGCGCGCGACCTTTAAAACGCGTAATTCAACGCGAAATTGAAAATATTTTAGCCGAAAAAATTCTGCGCGGACAACTTGCCGATGGACAAAATGTAAAATTAAATTATGAAAATGAAGCGTTGGGATTTGTAGTTGAGAATAGTCTTGTCGTGGTTTAGGAAAGGGTTTTTGTATTAAATTTAAGTATTGACTGTCAGAAAAAAACATATTATTATCTGACAAAAATTATCAATATTTGAATAAAAATCTCATGATTACCGATAAAATTTTAAAAAAAATAAAGTCTAAAAAAAGGGGTTGGATTTTTTGTGCCAAAGACTTCCAAGATGTAGGAACGAGAAACGCCATCGATAAAGCCTTATCGAGGATGGTTGATGATAATGTGAGTAACAACGACAACAAAATTATTAGAATTATTCGTGGCATCTATTATTTTCCTGTAATTCAAGATGGCATCGGCATTATTCCGCCAAGTTTGGACGAAATTGCTAATGCAATTGCAAGAAATTCGGGTGTTGCAATTTATCCATCTGGAGCAAAATGCGCGAATATGCTTGGACTTTCTAATCAAGTTCCTGCGCAAAATATTTATTGGACATATGGCAAATCCTTAACCAAAAAAATCGGCAAAAATACTGTAATTTTTAAGCATATTCGAACTAATCCAACCACAAATATCCCATTGATTGTAATGATTGTATTAAATGCTTTAAATTATCTTGGCAAAAATAAAATTGATGATGCGATGGTTACTCGATTCTCTAAAGTTTTGAGTGATTCAGATAAAAAATATTTACAAAAAATGTCATCAAAAGTTTCGGGATGGATTGCTGATTTTATTCCTAAAATTATCGCTTCTTAGCAATGAAAAAATTCATCACATTATCCCAAATTGAAAGAAAAAATCTTATTCAAAAAGTTGCTTTTGATCTAGGAATGAGATTTGATGTTGTCGAAAAAGATATTTGGGTTTGTTATGTTTTGGAAAAATTATTTTCGTTAGAAGAATTGCGAGGAAAGCTTGTTTTTAAAGGCGGGACTTGCCTTTCAAAAGCCTATGGTTTGATTGAAAGATTTTCAGAAGACATCGATTTAACAATCGGTAGATCTTATTTAAATCTTAAAGAAAATCTTAAAAAAAACAGAACAATTAAATCGGACATAAGACATAAAGCCCATGATTTTGTAAAAGTCGAAATTTATGAATTACTAAAAAAAGTTTTTGAAAAAGATTTAGAAAAAAATAGCTGGAGCTTGAATTTTAGTGAAGAAGATGAAGATAAGTTGACTTTGCTTTTTCAGTTTCCATATTCCGA
>Ga0049085_10000940_pt1 | contig 11461 bp, 9 predicted proteins | sample GreLakmeSU08MSRF_FD_66721 | JGI IMG/M metagenome (GOLD analysis project Ga0049085, IMG submission 66721) | Freshwater lentic microbial communities from great Laurentian Lakes, MI, USA - Great Lakes metaG SU08MSRF | ecosystem: Environmental > Aquatic > Freshwater > Lake | place: Great Lakes... | reverse complement strand
TTTACCTCCCGATGTGATAGTTTTGATAGTTCTTTTTGCTGACTGATCTTCAAGAACAACTTTATCCCTTACCAGTTCCACAATTTTAGGAGTAGATGATAATTCCTGCCCGGCAGGAATAACCTTTAAACGAACTATTGTTCCTTTTGGACCTTTAATTTTTGTGACCGTTACATCCAGTCTCCAACCAATCACATCAACAAATTCACCAGCCTTACCCTGTGCCACAGCAATGATGCGGTCGTTTGCCTGTATGGCTTTTGATTTAAATGCTGGTCCACCAGGGATGATCTCAGCGATCTTCACCACTTCATTTTCCAACTGTAATCTGGCACCAATACCTTCGAATGTACGGGCAAGGTCTTCATTGAATTCCTGAGCTTTGTTAGGAACAAAATAGCTTGTATGAGGATCTACAGTTCCTGTAAAGGAATTCATGAAGATCTGATAAACATCCTGCTGATTAAACTTGGTAGATTGTGAAATTAGGTTCTCATAGCGCTTTTTGAGTGTTTCCTTGATCTTTTCTTCTTCTGTGCCAGTAATCTTAAGATTAAGCATTTCATATTTTACTCGCTTTGACCAAAGGCTATTTGACTCAGATTCTGACTTCAACCATGGCAATTTCTCGCGATCATAGGTATAGGTATCATTGCTGGTGAAACTGAATTTCTTCTCGATCTCTTTTAAAGCAAAGCTTACCCGATCATTATAACGCTTTTGATATACATTGAATATATAGAAAGGCACACTCAGGTCTCCGCTACGTACATCATCATCCATTGTTAGACGGAATTTCTCAAAACCAGCAATATCACTTTGTAAAAAGTAACTTCTGCCACCATCCAGAGCTTTTAAATATTCATCAAAAACAACTGATGAAAAAGCATCATTAACTGCAACTTTCTGATAGTGAAAATTCTCTATCAGCTCAACCAGCGATTTAGCAACTACTGATTGCTGCATATCAGGCTTCAGGTCATTTACTGATACCACAATATTTACCCGTGGATCGGCCTGGCAGGATAAAGCTGCAACAATAAAAATGGCCAGACATATTCTCTTTAACATTTCTTTAACTGATTTTAACTTCATTGTAGATTTTATGGTATCTAAATTGGTACCAAATTTAAAACATAAGCACGGCAAATATCAAATTGACATTCAAACCATGTAACATGTATGTAAAAATTTTACATAATGTGCTCAATATATCGAAAATACAAAATACAAGCATAAAATTTATGTACGATATTTTAATTTGCTTTTATTAATAAGGCTTCTTTTTAATATAGAAAATTCAGAAAAAGTAGAATTTGCAGCGACAGGATCACCCCTATTGGTTTATAACTCTGCAAGATGGTTCTTTATTTCAATTAATTTATAATTGTATTTATTTTTCAAAGATAATTGTTCTGCTTTCCTGCTATCTCTTTATGCCAAAAGATGATCTCCGATTGACATTTTTATAGGAGCAAGATTGATTAGAGAATTGACTATCCTTGATGGATCGTTCATTTTTCTGGCACGAGTATTGGATTAAATATAAACCATTTTGACTCTGAAAATCGTCTCTGCTGCTGTTCTATCAAGGCCAGTTGATCATAACATTTAATAGTCCTAGACTTACCTTTTAATTGATAAAAACAAAGTGATCATTAAAAATTTTAATACTTTTAAACATGACTTTAACATTCCTTATTCACCAGTCTAAAGCATTCTGGCGCTCAAAAAATACAGGTAAAAGCATTGCCATGAGAATAGTCATGGGTATTCTGATTCTATACCTACTCCTAAATGTATTGGTAGTTGCGTTCTTCATAGACAGGATTCTTGAAAAAACCTATCCAAACCAGGAGATCATACCTTCATTCAATAGTCTATTGATGTATTACTTTTTAATTGATCTATTGATGCGTTTCCAGATGCAGGAGTTGCCCACTTTGGCTGTCAGACCCTATCTGCACCTTCGGATCAATAAAAATCAACTGATCAATTACCTTTCACTAACCTCACTCGGAACAGCATTCAACCTCAGTCCACTACTCTTAACGTTGCCATTTCTGATTAAGGTAATACTCCCTGAACATGGGCCTGCTACATTCTCAGCTTATATTTTAGCGATTACAGGCATGACTCTTACCAATCATTTTTTTAGTCTTTGGCTAAAGCGGAAGGTTAATCTAAATGCAATGTGGATGCTAGTATTCTTTGGAACACTGATACTTTTGGTGTCCCTGGATTTTTATTTCAATCTCTTTTCAATTTCTGCACTATCCGCACAGATTTTCAAATCATTGATCAATACACCACTTTATTGTTTGATATTCCTATTGCTTGCAGGTATCATTTACCTGATTAATTACAGGTATTTGAAGAATAATCTATATCTGGAAGAACTGCATTCTGCGGATAATTCGCATAAATCAAGCACTGAGATTCCATTTTTAGGAAAATTCGGCATGGCAGGTGATTTGGCTGCAAATGAGCTAAAACTGATTCTTAGAAATAAACGACCACGTTCAGTCACAATGATGAGTTTGTTTTTCATGTTTTACGGACTAATCTTCTACAACAGACCAGATTTTTCTGTCTATCCAATCATATTCTGCGGAATGTTCATGACCGGAATTTTCATCATCAATTATGGTCAGTTCATGTTTAGCTGGCAAAGTGCACATTTTGATGGTATCCTGGTAAGCAAGATCAAGACAAAAGATTTTTTCAGAGCAAAGTTCTTACTGTTTACGATGTTCTCAACAATAAGCTTTCTACTTACTATTCCCTATGTTTATTTTGGGTGGAGGGTTCTGGCAATTCATTTCATTATGTTGATCTGGAATCTGGGTGTAAACACACTTCTTATTTTATTTTTTGCAAATCGTAATTTTCGCAGAATTGATCTGAGTAAGGGCTCAGCATTTAATTGGGAAGGTGTTGGTGCATCCCAATGGATATTATCTTTACCCTTATTATTAGGGCCTTTCATTATTTTCCTGCCATTTAATTTGCTTGATTATCCGGAGGCAGGGATCGTAACAATAGGATTGATAGGTCTGTTATTTATAGTAACAAGAGCGTATTGGGTCAACAAATTAATAGAACAATTTCAGGAAAAACGATATACGATTGCCGAAGGATTTAGAAATGAATAATATGATTGAGATATTAAATTTAAAAAAAGGATATAATGGGGTAACGGTTGTGAACATTCCGCAACTAAGTATCAAAAGGGGAGAATCTATTGGCCTTGTTGGAAATAATGGTGCCGGAAAGACAACCTTATTTCGCATGATGCTCGACCTGATCAGGCCAGATGCTGGAGAAGTATTATCTAAAGAGAAAAATGTGGCTAATACAGAAGAATGGAAAGATTATACTACATCCTATCTGGATGAAGGTTTTTTGATCGACTATCTAACTCCAGAAGAATATTTTCATTTTATTGGTGGACTCCACAACAAAAATAAAGCACAGATAGATTCAGAGCTAGTACAGTTTACTGAATTCTTTAATGGAGAAATCTTAAAAAAAGGAAAATACATCCGTGACCTTTCCAAGGGGAATCAAACCAAAGTTGGTATTGCTGCAAGCCTGATTCAGAATCCGGAGGTATTGATGCTAGATGAACCTTTTGCCAATATTGACCCAAGTACGCAGATCCGTTTAAAAAACATAGTAAAGGAATTAAGCAGAGAGCAACAAATCACCACTATTGTTTCCAGCCATGACCTGAATCATGTCACAGAAGTTTGTGATCGCATACTATTGATGGAAAAGGGAAAGATAATCAAAGATATTGCGACAAATTCAAATACACTTCAAGAGCTTGAACAATACTTTTCTGTACTATCTTAGCTTTAAATTAAAGCATTTTAAAAATGAATTTAAATCTATCAGGAAAAAGAGCTTTGGTATGCGGAAGTACACAGGGAATAGGAAAGGCCACAGCAATTGAACTCGCACTATTAGGGGCAAGTATTACTCTGATTGCACGAAACGAAGAAAAACTTCGGGTTGTTTTAGAAGAACTTCCTTTACAGAATGATCAGTTGCATGATTTTCTAATCGCCGATTTCACAGATCCCATACTTCTTAAAAGCATTATCGGCAATTATACTACCAATAACAAGGTAGATATCTTAATCAATAACACTGGCGGACCAACAGGTGGCCAAGCTTTAGATGCTGGTACAGATGAATTTATCTATGCATTTAATATGCATCTGATCTGCAATCAGATTCTTGTTCAGGCAATCGTTCCCGGAATGAAGAAAAATCATTTTGGTAGGATCATTAACATCATATCCACCTCGGTAAAAACCCCATTAAAAGGTTTGGGAGTATCCAATACAATCCGGGGGGCAGTTGCAAGCTGGGCAAAGACCCTTGCATTAGAACTAGGCCCTTTTGGAATTACTGTTAACAATGTCTTACCAGGATTTACCATGACTGGCAGACTGGAATTCTTGATCAATTCCATTGCACACAAAGAGGGCAAAAGTATGGATGTAGTAAAAGATGATATGATCAGTACCATTCCGGCAGGAAGAATTGCCGATCCAGCTGAGGTAGCCGCAGCTGTTGCTTTTCTGGCGAGCCCTGCTGCATCTTATATAAATGGTATCAATATTCCTGTGGATGGCGGAAAAACACCTTCATTATAAACCCTTAATTCATTAGCCAATGAACATGCTCAACACCATTCATTATAGCATATTAATGCCAATTACTGTCTATTTTTCTATAGCAGGAATATCCCCTTTAGAATTAAGCAGATCATCAAAATATCAGCATAATGAAGCTGAAATAATTGCTGAAAATGCTAAACCAAAATTAGTTTCAAACCAATTCAAATTTACCGAAGGCCCGGCAGTTGATAAAAAAGGTAATGTATTTTTTACCGATCAGCCAAATGATAAAATATGGAAATACAGTACCGATGCACAATTAACTGTATTCCTAGATAAAACCGGTCGATCAAACGGAATGTATTTCGACAAAAAGGGTAATCTGCTAACCGCGGCTGATGAAAAAAATGAACTCTGGTCAATAAGTCCCGATAAAAAAGTAACGATTCTTTTAGATAATTATCAAGGAAAGCTCTTTAATGGCCCAAATGACCTGTGGATCGACCCGAAAGGAGGCATCTATTTTACAGATCCTTATTATCAGCGCCCGTACTGGGAAAGAAAGAAAACTGAGTTAAACGGACAGTACGTTTATTATTTAGCGAAAGGAAAAACAGTACCAGTTATTGTTGATAGTGATCTGGTACAACCAAACGGAATTGTAGGTTCGGCTGATGGGAAAAGCCTTTTTGTTGCAGACATAGGCGATAAAAAAACCTATAAATACGAGATCTCCAATAATGGATCACTAACAAACAGGACATTATTTGCAGAAATGGGCTCTGATGGGATGACACTTGATAATAAAGGTAACTTATATCTTACCGGCCGTGGTGTGACTGTGTTTAATTCGTCAGGTAAACAGATAGCGCATATCGAAATTCCAGGTTGGACTGCAAATGTCTGTTTCAGCGGGAAAAAGAGAGATGTACTGTTCATAACATCAAACACAGCAGTGTACACATTACAAATGATTGTAAAGGGTATTTGAGAAAGTTTATGCATAAAAAAGCCCTTTAATAAAAATTAAAGGGCTTTTTATCTTTTTAAACTTTTAACCAGCAGGAGATGCAACTACTTCACCTTTGATATAAATTACTTTAATCGGGGTTTTTGCATTCGACCTAATAGTTAAGCCCTTACTAAATGGTGCAAGAGCAGCAGCATTGTAGGTAACTGAAATAGTTCCTGTTTGACCTTTTAAGACTGGTGTGTTGGTGTATTTAGGAACGGTACAACCACAAACACTTTCTATATTGGTAATAATCAATGGTTCATTTCCGGTGTTTGTAAACTTAAACTCAACACTAACTGGTTTACCCTGTGGGATCTTTCCAAAATCATGAGTTTCCTTTTCAAACTTAAATTCAGCCTTTTCTTCAACTTTAAATGCTGTTACAGAAGCGAATAAAAATACTACGCTGCAAAGAATGATTAACTTTTTCATACTTATTTATTTGTTTTTTAATGGTAATGAAGCGTGCATGAACTTAAAATATTTCGTTTTGCGAGCATTAGGCTCATGCATTATTTCTAATAATTTAACGGTTTCTGTTTTATGCTTTCAATTATACGACGAGTATTCAGATAAGTATAAAAGAAATCGCGGTTACTTAGAAGTAACAAAATTAATAATTTAGGTAGTTAGAATTCAAATTTTTTAACAATTGTTATTCAAATGTTACCTGAAAGATTGCTAAACCATACCTAATTTATCAAGCTCTAACGAAAAGATATCATTAAAAAAGCAATAAAAAAAATCGGAAATTTCTAAAATAGCAGCCAAAACCTTACCCAATTTCTCAGAGGTAAAGGTTATTGATCATGCAGCTATTAAAATCTTCTTTCCGGTTTTTTATCTTCAGAAATCCGCACACCTATTTTCCGGCCGTACAATTCTGTTCCGTCAAGTGCTTCAATAGCTTGCTGTCCGGCAGCCTCATCATCCATTTCAACAAAACCAAAGCCTTTACTTCGGCCACTTTGTTTATCGACGATCAGCTTCACAGAAGTAAGCTCACCATATTTTTCAAAAATTTCTCTTAATTCCTTCTCATCTACTTTAAATGGAAGGCCTCCAACGAATATATTCATATGTTTATTGATTGTTTAGTTTCATACTATTGATTTACCAAACCCTGGTAATATGGGTGTTTATCGATCCTCGTAATTTCAGGATCACCTATGGCTGTTAATACACGCCGGGCACCTACCAGTGTCCTGGATTGAAAATCATCATAATTCTTTGAGCCACTGATCATGCTATTGATCCTAATAAGTCCGGCAGCCTGAATAAAATCCCCATTACCAATATAAATCGCTGTATGGCTTACTCTCCTATTGCGTTTATCAGCTGCAAAAAACAAATGGTCGCCGGGTTTCAAATTGTTCAATGCCTTTGAGATGCTTAACGTATCATTCTCAAGTATATCTACTTTATCGCCAACAAGAGCTTGCTGCGATGCATCTCTTGGAAGTACTATTCCATTGAGAAGATAACTAGTTTTGGTGAAACCACTGCAATCCATTCCCTTAATAGAAGTTCCTCCCCATAAATAAGGAATACCAAGAAAATTACGAGCAGTTTTTAATATCTGCTCGGCAGTAGGATCAGGACGGTTTTTCCATAGATCAAAAGATTGAGCCCTTTTTATTGAAATGTAGGCGATACGTTTATCAGGAAATTCAATTTTATAGAATCCGTTTGATTCAGATAACACCTGTAAAATATTGCCTGCAACAAGATCAGAAATGGTTAAGGATGATTCAGAAGCTTCAGAATATGCAAACCCAAAAAGATCTGTATAAACTACCTTTTCTGCTGCCTGCCAGTTTTCATAATCTGTCTTATTCATTGGAGTAACTCCTTCGGTTTCAGTCCAGCTTAAATAATTATCAGGAGTGCGAACAAAAAAATGGCCTTTTTCCCTCTTTAAAATTTTAACCGGGGTTCCTAAAGTGGCCTGGGTAGCCATCTCAGCTGCATGATTTGGAGCATATCGGGTATTGATCACAGAAAGGTTGGCAATACCATAGATCTTTCCTTCCAGATTCTTAGCGGGCAATACCTCATCATTGATGATTGCTGATATATTTTCTGATTTCAATAAAGCTCTTAATTGCTGAATTGCTTCAGCCTTAGTTACCTGTAAATTGAATGTTAAAGGTTCAGATGTTTGAAGTTTTAGCTGAAAAAATTCTATTCTTTTATCAGGCGCATATTTTTTTTGAATCTGAGCCGATAACTCATTGACACGCTTGATCAAGATAGAATCAGGCAGAGCTGCTTCTAAAGAGAAACTGAATGATAGAGTAAGTGCAATTAAAAAAAGTTTTTTCATATAAAAATAAGTCGAAAATCATTATAGTCATGACATGACTACACTAATTTCAATTATCATTTAATCCATAAATTTAAACAAAGAATATTAAAAAATTATTAAAAAAGCATGCTTGTTATATTTTTGTATACCTGCATTTAAGCCTTTAATTTTCAATAGTTGATACGTTCAATTGTGAGAAATAATTGTCTTTAAGTATGAATTTGCTTTAGCCAATCCATCAGGGATGAATATTTATATGAAAAATTTAACTCTCTTTCAGTTCTTTCACTTGAAATGAGTTTCCACCTAAGCTTTTCTGAGATGAAAGTTGGTGGTTCTAGTTGTTCAGCTCTTGCGGCCAAGGTATAAAACTCTTCTTTACTAGGATGAGATGGAGAACAACCATTATACACTCCATCTGCGGTTTGGGATGCTATCAGACAATTGATCAGGCTGATCACATCATACTGATGGATCATGTTTACTGGTGCAAGCCCGTTTGGTACATTTGTTTTACCTGCAAAAAATCTGCCAGGCATTCTTTTTGGTCCAATCAGGCCGGATAGCCTTAATAAAATTACCTTCATATTCAGGCCAGATAATAAGTCTTCAGTTTCTTTGATAACCATGCCTGATTCTGTTTCCGGATCTACCGCTGAAAATTCAGTCAGGGTAGCATTAGAATCAGGATAAACAGAAGTAGAACTTATAAAAATCAGTTTTGAAACCTTACTTATTCTTAGTTGATCTATCATAGTTTTAGCCATTTTGCGGTAATTGGCCAAACCGTCAATACTTCTTCGTCCCGGTGGAATAGATATAATAAGAATATCTGCGTCTAGAAAGTCATGCAGATCCTGATCATTACTAGAAGTATTAAATTGTATTAAAAATGGGTCAATTCCTGCTTCTTTAAAGATTGCAAGTTTATCTTGGCTTGTTGTACTCCCTTTTACCTGAAAACCCCTTGAAATAAGGTTGAGAGCAAGCGGAAAACCTAGCCATCCGCAACCCAATAGACTTATTTTTGATTTATTTTCCATTTACTGATATCCCAAAGGTACATTGATTAATCCTTAATCTTGTTTTGCATCAGGTTTGAAACAATCCTGTTTAAATAAATAAATCAGCATGAAAAGAACAAATTAAGAATAGCAAATTAGGATGAGCTATAGATGTATTAATCATGTGCTCAAAGGATCTTTTTGAACCATTTTAACAACCCGCCCTTATTGCCATATGGAGGATAGGCTAATTTACTGAAATCAAAATTTGACTGAAACATGATCCCACGTTCATGAGAAAAAGCCTTGAATCCATAGAAACCATGGCAGCTGCCATTACCACTATTGCCAATGCCACCAAATGGAAGATGAGGATTAGAAATATGCAGCACCACATCATTTACGCAAGTTCCACCTGAAGAGGTTTGCCTGATCGTATCCTGAACTATTGAATCTGATCCAGAAAATATATATAAAGCCAATGGTTTTGCTCTTTGGTTAACTAGATTGATCGCTTCCTGAATAGAAGAATAGGTAATTACGGGCAAAAGCGGGCCGAAAATCTCTTCCTGCATGATTGCAGACGAAAGTGATACCTTATTTAAGATAGTAGGCTCAAGCGTATGATCTTCATCGCTATCTGCACCACCTTTCACAATGCAAGCCCCATCTTCAACGGCCTTATTCCTCAAATCCTTTAAGCGATTATAATGCCCTGAACTAATGATCTTTCCATAACTTGTTCGATCAAGAATATTATTTTTACGATATAGCTGATCAATTTTTTTTGATGCAAGCCTAATAAAATCCTGCTCTTGTTCAGCTTTAACTAAAACATAATCAGGGGCAATACATGTTTGACCGGAATTCATATACTTTCCCCAAACTACCTTTTCTGCTGCTTTCTCCAGATTAGCATCCTCGGCAATAATTACCGGCGATTTACCACCTAATTCAAGTGTTACCGAGCTCAGGTGCTTAGCTGCAGCTTCCATGATCACCTTACCAATCTTCGGGCTTCCGGTAAAAAAAATATGGTCGAAAGGTAATTTTAGTAAAGATTCAGATAACTTGGCATCGCCTTCAAAACAAGCAACTTCCTTGCTTTCAAAATGATCAGTGATCAATTTTGTGACCAGAGCAGCGGTCGCGCTGCTTAATTCTGAAGGTTTAAGCATGGCTGTATTACCGGCAGCAATGGCTGAGACCAGTGGGGCCATGAGCAACTGAAATGGATAATTCCATGGTGAAATGATCAGAGAAACTCCTTTAGGCTCGTAATATATTCGGTTTCTAGTGAATAAACTGCTCATACTTGCTGAAACCCTTTTTGGCTTCATCCAGGAGGAAAGGTTCTTTATGGCAAAATCTATTTCAGCATAAACAAAATAAACCTCTGTTAAAGCGGCTTCAAATTCACACTTGCGCAAGTCTTTTTCAAGTGCATCAAAAATCAGCCTTTCATTATCCTGAATCAGAATCTTTAGTTTTTTAAGCTTTTCCTTCCGCTCATTTGCCTTGGTATTTCTTAACGTTAAGCTATGAGCCCTTTGCTGCTCAAATAAATGGTTTAGGTTTTCTTGCATAGGGGATAATTACGGATTTCAAGCAGACGAATTTGATTTCTAAAAATTCATAACCGGATGTTTCTGATCAAAATCTGTTGCTTTTTGATAGGCCTGGGTAATTTTTAATAATTTGCCTTCGCCAAATAACTGTCCGGTAAAGGTAATGCTTACCGGCAAACCATTTCTGAAACCATTGGGTAAAACTACGCAGGGGTGGCCACTTAAATTTGTCGCCAGTAAATTTTGCCCGAATGCCGGTGCTATAAAAACATCAATACCCTTCATTGTTTTATTGAGCTGCTCAATAAGTATAGTTCTTGCTCTGTTAGCCTGAATATAATCTATAGCTGGGATAAAATGAGCTGACCTGAAACCACTTGGCCAAGCATTTTTATCCTGCTTGACCATCAGGTCGTCACGATTCGACAAAGAAAGCTCCTCAAAAGCAGCGCCTGATTCAGCAAAAAGAACAATCAGCAGATCTCTGTAGGGCAATACAGGAAGTTCAATTGGAACCATCTCTGCTCCCATTTCCTTTAATTTTTTAAAACTCAAACTGTCATTTGCTGAATTAGCATATTTTCTATTGAATTCTGATGGGATATAGCCGATTCGAAATCCCTTTAAGCTAGATCCAATAGGCGAGCTATAGTTGAAAGGTGCTGAAATCAGGCTCAGGTCTTTATCATCTGTGCCCTGAATAGCACTGAATACGATGGCACAATCTTCTACACTTCTGGTTATTGGACCAAGCTTATCCATACTCCAGCTTAGGGCCATTGCACCATATTTACTGATTCTGCCAAAGCTCGGGCGGAGTCCGGTTGTGCCACATTCTGATGAAGGAGATACAATAGATCCAAGAGTTTCAGAACCAATCGCAAAGGGCATACATCCTGCCGCTACTGCTGATGCAGATCCAGCTGAAGAACCAC
>Ga0049085_10000939_pt1 | contig 11470 bp, 11 predicted proteins | sample GreLakmeSU08MSRF_FD_66721 | JGI IMG/M metagenome (GOLD analysis project Ga0049085, IMG submission 66721) | Freshwater lentic microbial communities from great Laurentian Lakes, MI, USA - Great Lakes metaG SU08MSRF | ecosystem: Environmental > Aquatic > Freshwater > Lake | place: Great Lakes... | reverse complement strand
AATACATGTACAGCCACGGGGTGGCCTCCATCGCCCTGGCGGAATTATACGGGCAGACCAAATCGGCCGCCGCCCGGCCCAAGCTGGAGAAAGTCATCAAGGTCATCGTCAGTTCTCAAAACGAGGAGGGCGGCTGGCGTTACCGGCCCGTGGCGCGCGAGGCGGACATCTCCGTGACCGTGCTGCAGGTGGTCGCGTTGCGGGCCGCCAAAAATGGCGGCTTGGACGTCCCGCAGAGCACCATCGACAACGCCGTGAAATACGTGAAGCGCTGCTTTCATCCGGGCACTGGCGGGTTCACCTACCAGCCCGGGCAAAGCCCCGGCTTCGCGCGCACGGCGGCGGCCATCTATTCCCTCCAGGTCTGCGGACTCTACGACGATCCCCTCGTCAAAAAGGGTTCGGACTATCTGATGAAGGAGTACAAGGAAGGCCAGGCTGAACACTGGACCTACGGAAATTTTTACGCCGCCCCGGCGCAATACATGCAGGGCGGTGAGACGTGGGCGAAGTGGTATGGCAAGCTCAACAAAACGCTGCTCGCCAAGGTCACGACCAAGAATGACACCTCGTTTTGGGATCATGCCAAGACCGGTCTGGATGGCGGGGGCGCCGTCGGCCCGGTTTATTCGACCGCGGTTTACACCATGATTCTCTCCATGCCCTACCATTACATTCCGCTCTACCAGCGGTAGTCGTGGCGCGGGCGGTTCTGCGGGCGGAGGAGTTGTTTCCCCCATCGTTGCCTTGGTCTGCGGGCGAAGAAAACTTTCTCGACGCCAGGCCGGACCGGGTTATTTCGTCAAGCCGGGCCGGGCTGGGAAGCAGAACTGACAATGAACGCATGGGGCAAAGGTTGTGGTGATCGGAAACAGGGTGAGATGGCGCGGTCGGGCGCGGCGTCCACCGGCCGGAGGTTTTTTTCACAATCGTCCCCCGCCGCGCGCTCGAAAATCAGGCCGTCCGGGTGGCAGGGTTGAGGTTTCCATGCTCCGGTTTAACGACGAATTCATTCCCCCCGGAGCCGGCGCGGAGTTGACCGGTCTCGACCAGTTGGCCTGGCTTTTTCAGCACGGCCGTCCCACCGAAAAGGAGCCAGCGCTCCGCCAGTTGATCCTCGCCGCCGCCGAGACAGTGCTTGCCGCCTGTCTGGACGCCACCGACCCCGCGACCGTGCAACTCGCCGCCGCCGGCTTGTGGGAATGCTGGCTTAACGAAAAAGGTCCGGAGGCCCGGAGGCGCATGAATGAGGGCGTTGAGCGTCTGTTGGCGGGCGATCTGGCCGGTGTGCAAAAAACCTTCCATGGCCTCTCCGTGAAACATCCCGACTGGGCCGAGGCCATCAACAAAAAGGCGCCGTGCTCTACCTGCGCGGGCGGGCGGGTGAAAGCCTCGCGCTCTGCCGCCGGGTCGTGGAGATGAAGCCGCACCACTTCGGCGCCTGGAGCGGCATGGCCCTCTGCGCGGTGCAGTTGGAATACTGGCACACCGCGCTGGACGCTGCGAAACGGGCCTTGAGCCCCCAGTCCGGCGCTGCCGTGAACCTGGAAACCATCCGGCTCGCCAAGTCCAAACTGGCCGCGCCTTGATTGTCTCTACCTTTTTTGGAGTTTGATGCTACGTTCGCGCCTCATGAATCAGATGATTCTCCTGGCCGCCCTTGCGAGCCTCGTCGGCGCGTTTCCGGCGCTGGCGCGCGTCGGGGAAGTGCAGACGCGGGAAGGAAAATATCACGAAGGCCAGGTGCGGTTCACGCGGGAGGGCCTGGTGGTGATCAACGCCAGCCTGGATTCGGTGACGCCGGTGGGCCTGACCAATCTGGCCCGGGTGATCTTCCAGACCAACGACGCTTTTTACGGCCTGGAGGCTGCCGACGAATCAGTCGAAACCCTGCCCGAGATCTGGCAGGAGGCCGACATTGGCAAGGTGACCCTGGCCGGCAGCACCCGGCACATTGGCGGCGTCTTCACCGTGCGCAGCTCCGGCTTGGACATTGGCGGCGAGAACGATTCTTTCCACTACGTTTACAAGGCTGTCACCGGCAACACGGAAATCGTCTGCCGCGTGGTCAGCGTTCAGTACACCGATCCGCTGGCCAAGGCGGGGCTGATGGTGCGCGACGGCCTCGCCGAATACTCGCGCCAGGTCAGCGTCGGCCTCACCGCGTGGCGGGGCGGATTTTTCCAGACCCGTGAACGCGAGAGCACCCGCGCGAACGTGACCATGTATCGCGAGAACTATGCGCCGCAATGGATCAAGCTGCGCCGCGAGGGCTCGCAGTTCACCGGCTTCCAGTCGAAAAATGGACGGCAGTGGACCATGGTGGAGCGCGTGACCGTGCCGATGAACGAGAAAGTTTTCGTCGGCCTGGCCGTGGCCAGCGCCCGGGAGTTCGCGCTCAACTGGACGACCATTGACAAGGTGCGCGAGGCTCCCTCGCTGTTGAATGTTGATTTTCTTCCCCAGGTGGAGCTTGTCAGCGGCTCGATGCTGTCCGGGCGCATCGATTCGATCAACGATCAGGAAGTGAATTTTTACGGCTCTTATCGCAGCGTGACCGTGCCGACGCGCGCGGTTTCGCGGATTTTCTTTCAATGGCTGCCGGTGGAGATGGCCGACAAGGTCCGGGGCGGGCGCACCGGTGTGCTGCTGGGGGATGGCGATTTTTTCGACGGCGAGTTCAAGGTTGTCGATAAAAACAAGCTGACCATCAGTTCGGTCCTGTTCGGCCTGCGCGCGTTCGAAATGAACAACGACCTGATGGCGGCGGTGTTCCGCCGGGGCGCGCCGGTCCGGCCCGTGTTTGAAGTGCGGACGACGGATGGATCCATCTGGCTGGCGACCTCGCTCGCGCTGGCCCGGGACGAAGTGGTGCTGGAGGAAAGCGCGCTCGGCCGCGTGCGGATTCCCTCCTACGAGCTAGCGGAAATCCGGCGCCGCTGATCAGGCGCGCACCCGGTAAACCAGGAACAACTCACCCCGCACCCGCTGCATCGACTTCAATTCCAGCCGCGCGGCGTCGGCGAGTTTTTTCGCGCCGCTCCCGTCGGCCGGCGTCGGCGCGGCGCGGCCGCCGAGCAGCAGCGGGCAGAGTGTGAGATGAACTTCATCCACCAGTCCGGCGCGGAACAGCGCGTCGTTGAGTTCGCCGCCGCCTTCGCAGAGCAGTCGCCGGACGCGCCATTTTTTCCGGAGCCAGCGCAGGGCCAGCGCAAAATCGATCTGCTGCGCGCCGCAAATTTTCACCGCGTCGGCCAGGGCGCGGAGCCGCGCTAGCTTTCTCGGCCCCGCGCGGCGCGTGGTCAGAATGAGAATAGGTGAGAAGCGATGCCGGAAAATTTCCGCGTGCGGATCGATGGAGCCGGAGCCGCTCACGATCACCCGCAGATTGTATTCGGCCAGTCCCCGCCGCCGCCGCCGCTCCCGAAATTTTTTCGGGCCAGGTCCCATGTTTACCGGAAACGAATCGACTGTGCGCGCCCCGGCCATCACCGCGTCGGCCCCGGCCCGCAGTTGCAAAAGCATCTCATGATCGCGCCGGCTGCCAAACGGAACGTAGCGCCGGCTGGCGGGCGCGATTTTTCCGTCCGCCGTCGCAGCCACGTTCAGAAGAACGAACGGACGCGCGGCGGCCGGTGGTTTTCGCAATCTGGCTTTTGCGCTCATAAAATCAGCATGGCGTCGCCGTAGCTGAAAAAGCGGTAGCGCGCGCGCACGGCCTCGGCGTAGGCCGCGAGCAGCAACTCCCGCCCGCGCGTCCCGCCGGGCGCGGCCAGGGCGCTGACCAGCATGAGCAGCGTGGAACGGGGCAGGTGGAAGTTCGTCACCAGCGCATCGACAATTTGGAAATCGCGCGGCGGATGAATGAAAATATTCGTGCGGCCCCCGCCCGCGACGAGCCGCCCGGCGTGGCGCGCGGCCACGCTTTCCAACACCCGCACCGTGGTGGTGCCGACGGCGATGACGCGGCGACGTTTTTTTTTGGCGTCGTTCACGGCCCGCGCGGCCGGCTCGCCGATGAAGAACCGCTCCTCGTGCATGACATGTTCGGAAATCTTTTCGGCCTTCACGGGCGCGAAGGTTCCCGGCCCCACATGCAGTGTGACGAAACAAATCTCCACTCCGAGCGCGCGGATTTCGTCGAACAACGCGGCGGTAAAATGCAGGCCGGCTGTCGGCGCGGCCACGGATCCGGGCGGGTTCGCGTACACGGTCTGATAACGCTCCAGATCATCCGGGAGCAGATTGGGTGCGGCCCGCCGGATGTAGGGCGGGAGCGGCGTTTCACCCAATGAATCCAGGAATTTGCTGAGGTCGGCGGTGCCGGTGAACACGAGGCGCCGATGTCCCTCGTCATTGATCTCGACGACCCGGGCGCGCGTTTCGGTGATCTGGCCTGCGGGAGTCTTGATCAAAATTTCCGTCCCCAGGCGCGCGCGCTTGCCGGGGCGCAGCATGGCCCACCAGTCGTTCACCGCGTTTTCTTCGAGTAGCAGCATTTCCAGTTCGCCACGCGAAGTTTCATTGATCCCGCGCAGGCGCGCGGGAATCACGCGCGAGTTGTTCAGCACCAGCAGATCGCCGGCGCGGAGAAACTGGGTCAACTCGCGAAACCGATGATGCGTGACCGCACCGGTCGCGCGGTGCAGCACGAGCAGGCGCGACTGGTCGCGCTGCGGCGCGGGGGATTGCGCGATCAGTTCTTCCGGCAGCGGAAAGTTGAAGTCAGCAGTCAGCACGCGGCGAGTGTGTCTTTTTTTTGTGGGCTGACCAAGTGAAAGCGGAGCCAGGGGAGTCGGGCCGGGCGGTGAATAACTTTTTGTATAATCAATCAAAAAAAGTTTGACCTCAGGTAGAAAACGGTAAGAATCGGGTCGTAACGGTAAGTTGAGGGACAAGATGGTTCCTCGCCCCAAATCAGCTATGGCAACAACAGATTCCAAACTCCCTGAGTTTCACGGGGAATTTTCCTTCGGGATCGACGGGAGTCGGCGGGTGATGATCCCGGCGAAGTGGCGGCCGAAGGATCCGGGGGTGGAGTTTCATGTGATCCTCTGGCCGATTCAGACGAAGGAATACCTGTTGGTGCTGCCGCCGGAACGGTGGCAGTTGCTCTTGGAAAGACTGAAGGGCAACTCGATCAACAATCGCGGGCTGGCGGCGTATGAGCGGGAAATTGCGCGGAGTTCGGCCGTGCTGGAGCTGGATAAAGTCGGGCGCTTCTGTCTGCCGGAAAATTTGGCCGAGCAGGCCGGCATCAATGGCGAGGCGTTTTTTGTCGGGCGTCTAAACAAGTTTGAAATCTGGAATCCGAAGCGCGCCAAGGCGGCGGCGGCGGCGGATGTTGCGCTGGTAAACGAAATCGCTGGATCAATCGAGCTATGAGACCAATGGAATTATTGACGATGGGAAACAGTGTTCAGGCATCGAAGGATCATCCCAGCCGTTACAAGATGACCCGACGTGCTTTGTTGCCGAAGTTCGGCGCGGAGAAAAATTCACCGCCCGGCCGGGCCGGGACGGAACAACCAACATCGCAAGCCATGAAAACTGAAACAGCCGACCTGGCGGCGCCTGCGCCCAAGAAGACATCGGCCCCGCGTCCGGCTGAATTCCCGCTGGCCCGCTGGGTGTTTCAGCGCCATCCGTTCGTGCCGCGCGCCGTCACGGCCGCCATCCGGCCGGCGGTGCAGAGCGAGCTGTCCCTCGCCGCGGTGAAGGTTGTTCGGAACGACTTGAGTGATGCCGATCTGGAACTGGTTCCCCTAGGCCAGGCGACGGCGCCGTTTGCGCCGACGGCCCCGCGTGCGATCACGCGGATGTGGGACCGGTTGACGGCCCAGTTGTTCGGGGCGGGGAAGGCGTAGGCAACTTTTAGGAGCCATGCAACGTGTCCGATTACGACCACAGCCCGGTGATGGTGGCGGAGGTGCTGGCGGCGCTTCAGCCCCGGCCGGGCGGGCGGTATGCCGACGGCACGCTCGGTGGGGGTGGGCACGCGGCCTCCATTTTGGCGGCGAGTTCACCGACTGGATGGCTGTCTGGGTGTGATCGCGATGGCGCCGCGGTTGAGGCGGCCGGGCGGCGGCTGGCCGAATTCGCGGGCCGGTTCGAGATCCGGCGGGGAAATTTTTCGGAGTTGGTGGAATGGGCCGGGCCGGGCAGTTGCGACGGGGTGCTGCTGGACTTGGGCGTCAGTTCGCCGCAGCTCGACCGGCCGGAGCGGGGATTTAGTTTTATGCAGATCGGAAACCTGGACATGCGGATGGATGACCGACAGTCGCTGACGGCGGCAGAACTGGTGAACACGGCGTCGGCGGATGAACTGGCCCGGATCTTTTGGGAGTTGGGCGGCGAGCGCGAGTCGCGGCGGTTCGCCCGGGCGATCGAGCATGACCGGAAGCTGCGGCCGTTTGAGACGACGGGACACTTGGCGGATTTGATCGGGCGGCTGGCTCCGCGGCACGGGAAAAAATCCCATCCGGCCACGCGGGTCTTTCAGGCGCTGCGGCTGGCCGTGAACGACGAAATAGGTTCGTTGCGGCTCGGCCTGGCGGGCGCGGTCAGACTCTTGCAGCCCGGCGGCCGGCTGGCGGTGATTACGTTTCACTCGCTGGAAGACCGCACGGTGAAGGAATTCGGCCGGGAGCGGACGCGTGAATACACCTTCGAGGACGGGGTGGATGTGCCGGAGCTGCGGCGGCCCTGCACGCCGGAGCTGCGGTGGGTGGCGCGCAAGGCGGTGGCACCCGGCGCGGCGGAAGTGGCGGCCAATCCGCGCTGCCGCAGCGCGCAATTGCGGGTGCTGGAGAAAATTTAATGGCACGGAATCGAAAATATCAGTCGGCGGCGGTCCGGTTCGTCCCGGGCTTGTGGTGCGTCTTAGGTGTAATCGTCATCGCCGCCGTGTCGGTCGGCTTCGTCTGGCATAAGCGCCAGATCCAGGACCTTGGCCGGCAGATTCGCGATGGCGAGATCAAACTGGAGAAGCTGCGCGAGGCCAATGGCAAGCTGGGTCGGCAGTTGATGACCCTCCGCTCACCGCAGTTCCTGGACAAGCGCATCAAGGAACTGAACCTCGGCCTTGTTCAGCCCGCGCCCTCGCAACTGCTGCGCCTTGTGGAGCTGCCGATGGAAACGGCCACGCCGGTGCCCGCGCCGCCGCCGCCGCTCTATGCGGCCCGGCAGACCGGCCGCAGCGATAGATAATTTTTTTACCGCCGCCCGTGACGCCGTCGGAGAGGAACCGATCGGCACGGGCGGTTGGTAAAGTTTTACAATGGTTCACAATTCACAACGCCGCCTGAAGGTTTTGACGTTCCTGCTCGGAGCGTGCTTTGCGGGATTGTGTGGCCGCTTGGTCTATCTCCAGGTCTTTCGTCACGAAGAGCTGCACGGGGTGGCCCGCACCCAGCATCATCGCCTCATCGTCAAGGCGCCACTGCGGGGCGACATCCGTGACGCGCGGGGCAACGTCCTGGCCACAAGCGTGCGCGTGGCCACTGTCTGCGTCGATCCCGCGCAGCTCGTCACCACCAATGCCGATTATCGCCCGCCGATGGCCCGCCTCCTCGCGCCGCTTTTGAAGATGACCGAGGCCCAGCTCAACCAGTCCTTCTCCCGGATCTGGCGGACCAACGAACAGGGCCGGACGGTGACGAACCATTACGTCGTGCTCAAACACAAGGTGCCGGTCGAGGACTGGGAAAAAATTGACCTCGCGCTCGACACCCAGTTCACCAATTCGGTGCGTGACGCCCTGGCCGCCTACAACGCGGCCAATCTCGCCAATAAAAAATTCAAGCCTCGCCGGACGCTGCCGACCCGCGAATACCTACGGCTCTCGGCGACCTGGCAGCAGGCGGTCTATGCCGAGGATGATCATTTGCGCGTCTATCCGAACCATCAGCTCGCCGCCCATGTACTCGGCTTCACCAGTGTGGAAACGACCAATGTGGACGGGCGTCCGGTCAGCCACACCCTCGGCCGAGAAGGTGTGGAATGGTCGATGAACAACAAGCTCACCGGGGTGCGCGGCTGGGTGTTGACCGAGGCGGACAGCCGCCGCCGCGAACTCGTCGTCTTTCGCGAGCAGGACGTGCAGGCGCATCCGGGCCTGAACGTCGTGCTCACGCTGGACGCCCGCGTCCAGCAGATCGTCGAGGAGGAGATTGCCGCCGTGATGCAGAAACATTCCGCGGCGGCGGTTACGGCCCTCGTCCTTCGGCCCCGCACCGGCCAGATTCTGGCGATGGCGAGCCTGCCGGTCTTTGATCCGAACCGGCTCGCCGGCACCACCGACGAGATGCGCCGCAACCGCACCGTGGTGGACACCGCCGAACCTGGTTCCACGTTCAAAATTATCAGCGTGGCCGGTGCGATCGACAGCAGCATCGTCGATTTGCACGACCAGTTTGATTGCGAGCGCGGCTCGTTCTTTTTCGCCGGGGCCAGGCTGGGCGACCACGGCAAGGGTTACGGCATGATGTCGGTCGAGGACATTGTCATCGAGTCCTCCAATATTGGCACCGCGAAAATCGCCATCAAAATGGGCGAGGCCCCCACCTACCGCTACATTCGCGACTTCGGCTTCGGCCGCAAGACGGGCATCGAACTGCGGGCCGAATCCGCCGGCATCCTGCATCCGCTCAAGGACTGGACAAAAATTTCCATCTCGCGCGTGCCCATCGGCCAGGGCGTGGCCGCGACCCAGTTGCAGATGGCCCTGGCCATGTGCGCCGTCGCCAACGGCGGGCAGCTCATGCGGCCCATGCTGATCGATCATCTCGAAGACGGGACGGGGAACATCGTGACCCGCTACCAGCCGCAGGTCGTGCGTCGGGTCATCAGCGAGCGGACCGCCCGGCAGATGGTCACGGCCATGAAGGGCGTGGTCACCAAGGGCACGGGGGTCAAGGCTGCCCTGGATCATTACACGGTGGCCGGTAAAACGGGCACCGCGCAAAAGCCGCAGCCGGGTGGGGGCTACAATCATGAAAAGTATTTCGCTTCCTTCCTGGGATTTTTTCCGGCGGACGATCCGGAGCTGTTCATCTCGGTTTCCGTGGACGAGCCGGGCACCAAGGGCCAGCAGTACTATGGCGGCACCTGTGCCGCGCCCGCCTTCCGGCGCATCGCCGAGCGCGCCGCCGGCTACCTGAACATCCGGCCCGACAAGTCTCCCGCCGGCGAAGCAAACGATCCGCTGGCCGGTGGGGGCACCTCCAGTCCCGCGCCCGGCCTGGCCTCGGCCCGGAGGACCAATTGACCTGATGCAACTCAAACAGCTTCTCCAGCATCTGCCGGTGGTGAAAGTCGAAGGCCCGCTCGAACGCGAGATCTCCGGCCTCACCTACGACTCGCGCCGCGTCACACCCGGCATGGTGTTTGTGGCGATCCCCGGCGCGCACACCGACGGGCACGACTTCATCAACAGCGCGATTGACCGCGGCGCCTCCGCCGTCATCTGCGAGCGCAACGGCTTCACTTCGACCCGCGCCACCAAGGTGAAAGTGGCGGACGTGCGCACGGCCCTGGCCCGCGCGGCGGCCGCGTTCTACGATCATCCCGCCACGAAACTGCAGGTCATCGGCGTCACCGGCACCAACGGCAAGACCACCGTCGCCTTCATGATCAAGGAACTCCTCGAAGCCGCCGGGATCAAAACCGGCCTGCTCGGCACGGTGCGCTACGAGATCGGTGACCGCGTCATCCCCGCCCTGCGGACCACGCCGGAAGCCCTGGAAATCCAGCAGATGATGGCCGCCATGGTGCGCAGCGGCTGCCGGGCCTGCGTGCTCGAGGTCAGCTCGCACGCGCTCGAACAGCAGCGCGTCGCCGGCATCGATTTCGATGTCGCCATCTTCACGAACCTGACCCAGGACCATCTTGACTATCACGGCACGATGGAAAATTATTTTACCGCGAAGCAGAAACTTTTCACCGGCGTGGAGCAGGGGGGCAAGCGCGGGACGGTGGTCATCAACATCGACGACTCCTACGGCGCGAAACTCGCGGCGGCGACCAACGCCGAGGTCAACCTCAGCTACGGCCTTACGGCGGCGGCGAAAGTGCGCGCGGTGAACATCGACCTGGGCAAGGACGCCTCGCGCTTTATCATGGAGACGCCGGGGAAAAATTTCCCCGTCCGCCTGCCGCTCATTGGGCGGCACAACATTTACAATGCGCTCGCCGCCGCCGGCGCGGGGCTGGCCCTGAAAATTCCCGCCGCGACCCTGCAGTCCGCCCTCAGCACCATGCGCCCGGTGCCCGGCCGGTTGGAGGGCGTCGCCGGTGGCCAGCCCTTCAGCGTGTTTGTCGATTACGCTCACACCGATGACGCGCTGCTCAACGTGCTGGGCACGCTCCGCGAGATCACGCCCGGCCAATTGCTGCTTGCCTTCGGCTGCGGCGGCAATCGCGACGCCGGCAAGCGCGCGAAGATGGGCCGCGTCGCCGCGCAGTTCGCGGACTTCACGATCATCACCAGCGACAATCCGCGCAAGGAATCGGCGGCGGACATTACCGCGCAGATCGAGGCGGGTTTTCACTCCGTCCGCGCCGAGGGCTGCGCGGTGGAACTGGACCGCAGCCGCGCCATCGCCGCCATCTTGGCGCGCGCCCAGGCGGGCGACACGGTCCTGATCGCCGGCAAGGGCCACGAGACCTGTCAGGAATTTGAGGACACGATTGTGCCGTTCGACGACCGGGTGCATGCGCGCGAGGCGCTGGAGAATCTTGGGTTTACCGGATAAAAAATGAACTGGTCAGCGGTCAGCCGACAATGGTCCGAAGTGGCCGCCGACATGGGCCGATGGCGTGAACTGGTTTCGGGCCGTGACCGTGTCCGGCGAGCGTCGACCATCCCTGAAAATTCGTCTATGGAACCGCGGAACTTGCAATACATCGCCGCCGCCTGCGCGGGGCAGCAGTTGACTGGATCGCCGGAGACGGTGGTGCGGCGTGTCTGCACGGATTCGCGCCAGGCGCAGGCCGGGGACTTGTTCATCGCGCTCGCCGGGGAAAAATTTGACGGTCATGATTACTTGGCCGAGGTCGGGCGGCGGGAGGGCGCGGCGGTGGTGCTGGAAAAAGCACGATTGCCCGTCCTGCCGCTCGGCTGCGCGGTCATCAGCGTGGAAAACACCCGGCAGTCGCTGGGGCGGTTGGCCGCACAATACCGCGCGGATTTCAAACTGCCGGCCGTCGCCGTGGGCGGCTCTAACGGCAAGACCACGACCAAGGATTTGATCGCCGCCGTGTTGCGCCAGAAACATTCCACGCTCTGGAGCGAGGCGAGTTTCAACAATGACATTGGCGTGCCGCTCACGCTGCTCAAGCTGGAGCCGCATCACGAGGTCGCCGTCCTCGAAGTCGGCACCAATCATCCCGGCGAACTCAAGCCCCTCGTCGCCATGATCGCGCCCCGCTACGGCGTCATCACCAGCATCGGGCGCGAGCATCTGGAATT
>Ga0049085_10000938_pt1 | contig 11474 bp, 12 predicted proteins | sample GreLakmeSU08MSRF_FD_66721 | JGI IMG/M metagenome (GOLD analysis project Ga0049085, IMG submission 66721) | Freshwater lentic microbial communities from great Laurentian Lakes, MI, USA - Great Lakes metaG SU08MSRF | ecosystem: Environmental > Aquatic > Freshwater > Lake | place: Great Lakes... | reverse complement strand
CGAATGCCCGAACCCGAAATATTTTCTGAGCGAAAATCTTCATCAATAATAATAATTGGGAAGCGAAATTTCATGGCGACTTTCTAATGGATTACAAAGACTAATTAAGTCTTACTTAGGCTTTGGGCAAGGTCACACCCTGCTGGCCTTGATATTTTCCGCCCCGATCTTTATACGATGTTTCACAAACTTCATCACTTTCAAAAAAGAGTACTTGGGCACATCCTTCACCAGCATAAATTTTTGCTGGCAAGGGGGTAGTATTCGAAAACTCAAGCGTGACATAACCTTCCCACTCGGGCTCAAAGGGTGTGACATTGACAATGATGCCGCAGCGCGCATAAGTACTTTTACCAACGCAGATGGTTAACACACTGCGTGGTATTTTAAAGTATTCAACAGTACGTGCCAAAGCAAAAGAATTGGGCGGAATAATGCAAACCTCACCAGAAAAATCGACAAACGATTTTTCATCAAACTGCTTCGGATCAACAATCGTGCTATTGATGTTAGTAAAAATCTTAAATTCATTAGCGCAGCGAATATCGTAGCCATAGCTCGAGGTGCCATAACTCACAATTTTTTGGCCAGCCGCATTATGGCGCACTTGGCTAGGCTCAAACGGGCTAATCATGCCCTCTGCGGACATGCGTCGAATCCAGGTATCTGATTTAATAGTCATGGCGGCATTGTAAAACCAACCTGCCAAACTTGGGGTAATTTAGCCCTCAGGCTTCGCTAAAACAACCCGTTCGGGAGCGTTGTAGATCTCAAAATGCTTACCAGAGCAGCGGGCCAGTAAGGTTAAATTGGTTTTCTGCGCCAACTCAAGGCCCATTTGGGTTACACCAGAGCGTGTTAAAAGAAAGGGAATGCCCATTTGCGCACCCTTAATCACCATTTCCGAAGTAAGTCGCCCCGTTGTATAAAACACTAAATCACGGTTTGGTTGGTTTGCTAGCCACAGTAATCCAGAGATTGAGTCGACCGCATTATGCCGCCCTACATCTTCAATAAAATGAAGCAAGCGAAGTTGATCTTCGGCCAAGCGCTCAAACACTGCGCAGGCATGCACCGAGCCAGCCTGCTTATAAATCGTATCGTAAGCCCGTACAGCCTCTAAGAGAGAAATAATGGCCGCTTGAGCTAAGCTTGGACCAGTAGGTAATCGTATTTGCTGCATCTCTTCCATTAAGCCGCCAAACATCGTGCCTTGGCCGCAACCGGTGGTAACCACTCGCTTACTGGTCAGGGCATCGATATCAACCGAACTACGGTGCGTTTTTACAGCGGCCGAATCGGTTGCCCAATCAACCTGAATACTGTGAATGTCTTCGGGTGACTCTACTAAGCGTTGATTCAGTAAATAACCCAATACCAGAGCCTCTGGGGCCGCGCCCAAGGTCATTAAGGTGACTACCTCGCGCTTATCCAAATAAATCGTTAAAGAACGCTCACAAGGGATAAAAGTGGTTTTTTGCCGGCCTAACTCATCCGTAATGCCAACTTCATGCACTACGGGCACCGAGGCTTTAGAGAGGATCATTTGCGAACTCATGGCTCATCACTTTAACCGCAGACTAAAATTACTGCTGAACCAGCATAATTGAGCTTTTATAACCTAGCTCTAGACAACGATCTAGAAACCGATTTATAGACCGATTTAAATACCGACATAAGTAAAGCGATTGAATTCCGAATGAGTAGTCAACCACCAAACCAACTGCCCCACGTGCAGCGCCGCATGTTAGTTACCTCAGCTTTACCCTATGCCAATGGACAAATTCATATTGGTCATTTGGTTGAATATATTCAAACTGATATTTGGGTGCGCTTTCAACGCCTAAGGGGTCACGAAGTTCACTATGTCTGTGCCGACGATACCCACGGCACACCAATTATGTTGCGCGCAGAACAAGAAGGTATTAGTCCACAAGAATTAATCACCGCAGTCTGGCAAGAACACAAACGTGATTTTGATGCCTTCCATGTCTCTTTTGATAATTACTACACCACCAACAGTCCTGAAAATCAATCTTTAGCAAGTGCTATTTATCTCAAGTTACGTGAAGCGGGCCTAATTGAGAAGCGCACCATTGAACAGGCTTATGACCCCGTTAAAGAAATGTTTTTACCCGATCGATTTATTAAAGGAAATTGCCCCAAATGTGATGCTGCCGATCAGTATGGCGACTCCTGCGAAAAATGCGGCGCAACTTATGCACCTACTGACTTAAAAAATCCTTACTCAGTGGTCAGCGGTGCAACCCCTATTCGCAAAGCCACAGAACATTATTTTTTCAAGCTATCTGACCCACGTTGTGAGACCTTTTTACGCGCTTGGACACAAGTCAATACCCCTTTGCAAGCCGAAGCCCGCAATAAAATGAAAGAATGGGTAGGCGAAGTTGGTGAAAGCAAATTAAGCGATTGGGATATTTCCCGTGACGCACCTTATTTTGGTTTTGAAATCCCCGATGCGCCAGGCAAATATTTTTATGTCTGGCTTGATGCCCCAATTGGTTATTACGCTAGCTTTCTCAACTATTGCCAACAAAAAGGCTTGAATTTTGAAGAATGGGTTAAGCCCGATTCAACTACCGAGCAATATCACTTTATTGGTAAAGATATTCTCTATTTCCACACCCTTTTTTGGCCAGCAACCCTGCATTTTGCTGGCTATCGCACCCCAACCAATGTGTTTGCTCATGGCTTTCTCACGGTTGACGGCGAAAAAATGAGCAAGTCACGTGGCACTCTAATCTCGGCGCACAGTGTCATCACAACTGGCTTCAATCCAGAATGGTTGCGCTACTACTTTGCGACCAAACTTAATGCCAGCATGGAAGACTTAGATTTAAATTTGCAAGATTTTGTCGCGCGTGTCAATAGCGATTTAATCGGGAAGTATGTCAATATCGCTAGTCGTAGTGCTGGATTTTTAATCAAGCAATTTGCTGGTCAAGTTGCCGATGCTGCTATGTCACACTCTTTACTTAATCAAATTCGAGCTGCTAGCGAACCGATCGCTACGCTTTATGAAACACGTGAATTTGCTAAAGCATTAAGGTTAGTGATGGAATTAGCCGACCAAGTCAATGCTTTTGTAGATGAACAAAAGCCATGGGAACTAGCAAAAGATCCAGCGCGTCAAGTAGAGCTACAGACTGTTTGCAGTATTACGCTCGAAGCCTTCCGCGCTCTAAGTCTTTATTTGAAACCTGTTCTACCCCAACTTGCAATTGGCGTAGAACAATTTTTAGCCTTGCCTCCTCAGCAATGGCAAGATATTACTGTACCGTTAAGTAGCAAAAATCCAATTCGACCCTACCAACATCTAATGGGCCGTGTTGAGGCCAGTCAAATCGAAGCACTTATTGCAGCGAATCACTAAAGCATTAAACCGATGGTTGGCATTAAGCATATTGACTCAACTTAAAATCGTTAATAATGGTGGGCAGTATGAGACGTGTCGCCCGCTAGTAAAGAGCATAACTCATTGAAAATATTAAGAAAATTAGCTTCTCTATGAAAAAATATCAATCTGATATCACCCGCTTTTTAGCTAAACTTAAGATAGATCAGCCTAATTTAGAAGCAAGTCAGCAAGCTGGCCGCGCGCTTTTATGGGATAAAACTCCCCTGAGTTCTGAAGATCAGCGTCGCGCTCTTGACGCCAAAATAAAGCAGCGGGCTTACGTCTACTCCAATGATTGATTCAATCGCTAGCGAGAAAGACAGCACACCATCGGTAACCGATGGCATGTCGGCAGCATTTGCCAAGTTGTATGGTGAGCCCCTTTTTCAATTACCAACTGATCTTTATATCCCACCCGATGCGCTCGAAGTTTTTTTAGAAGCTTTTGAGGGACCGCTTGATTTATTGCTGTATCTCATCCGTAAACAAAATTTCAATGTCCTCGATATTCCGATGGCCGAGGTTACTAAACAATATCTCATTTACATTGATCAAATTCGCCATATCAACTTAGAACTTGCCGCTGAATATTTATTAATGGCAGCGATGTTAATTGAAATTAAATCGCGCATGCTCCTGCCAATGAAAAAAGCTGATAGCGATGAAGAAGTTGAAGATCCACGTGCTGAATTAGTGCGCCGTTTATTAGAATACGAACGCATGAAATTAGCTGCCCAAGAATTAGAGCGCATGCCTCAACAGGGGCGTGATTTTCAAATTGCGCATGGTTATGTTGATACCAGCGTCGCAGTCGTTTGGCCTGATGTGAATGTTGGCGATTTACAAATGGCTTGGCGTGATGTTTTGCACCGTGCCAATCTCAATGCCCATCACACTATTACCCGAGAACAGTTATCAGTTCGTGACTTTATGACCCGTATCTTGCGTCGCTTACAAAATACTCGCTTCGTTGAATTTGGTGAATTATTCGAAGAGGCCATTGCTACTGGCATGGGTGTGGCGGTGATCATCGTTAACTTTATGGCTATGTTAGAACTCTCGCGTGAAGCTTTAATTGAAATTACTCAAGCTGAACCCTATGCCCCAATTTATGTCCGGCTAGCCTATTCGCCTAATACATGAAAATTATTAGCGATATACAAGAGTTACGCTCCCAATTACGCGGTCAAAATCGTGCCTCCTTTGTGCCCACCATGGGCAATCTTCATGAAGGGCACCTCTCTTTAATGCGCCTAGCAAGACAGCATGGTGATCCAGTGGTTGCTAGTATTTTTGTAAATCGTTTGCAATTTGGTCCCAATGAAGATTTCGATACCTATCCTCGTACCATGGATGCTGATATAGCTAAGCTTGAAAAAGAAGGGGTTTATGTTTTATTTGCACCGCGTGAAAAAGATTTATACCCCGAACCTCAGGAATACCGTATCAATCCACCCCAACAATTAGGCGACATCCTCGAGGGAGAATTTCGGCCAGGGTTTTTTATCGGCGTATGTACAGTAGTCATGAAGCTATTTTCTTGTGTACAACCCAGCGTCTCTATTTTTGGCAAAAAAGATTACCAGCAATTAATGATTATTCGCCAAATGGTGCAGCAATTTGCTTTGCCAATGCAAATCATCCCCGCAGAAACTATTCGTGCTGCAGATGGCTTAGCACTTTCTTCTCGCAATTCATTTCTTGCGCAACAAGAACGAGCAGAAGCGCCCCAACTACAAATTGCCTTGCAAGATTTACGGCAACAAATTTTAAGTTTAGGAGTCAGTAATCCGCAGCAATTATTAGCCCTAGAACAAAGGGCAAAAGATGGCCTAATCGCCCGCGGCTGGCAACCTGACTACATTGCCATTAGGCGCCAAAAAGATCTTTTAATACCAAGCGAAATAGAGAGCGAGCCCTTGGTTATATTGGCCGCAGCGAAATTAGGCAAAACCCGGCTAATTGATAATTTAGAAATTTAAATTCAGGGTTTTTAGTCAAGAATTTTTTACTCAATTTGAATATTGGCATCTTGTATAACCTTGCTATAGCGTTGCCGATCATTATCAATCCGCGCTTTAAAGGCAGCAGGACTAAGCGATAAGGGAGTTGCCCCCTGTTGAATTAAGGTTTGGCGAGTTTCGGGCTCAGCAATCACATCACGCATATCGTTAGCCACTTTATCAATAATTGCAACCGGAGTACCCGCAGGTGCCACTACGCCAATCCATGAGCCAGAATCATATCCAGGCACACCCGACTCAGCAATCGTTGGTAATTCAGGCAAGGCCGGCGATCTTGTTAAGGTGCTTACCCCCAGCGCAGTAAACTTGCCGGTTTTAACAGCGCCCAGAGACTCAAGCACCGTCGCAAAATACATATCAACATGACCAGCCATAACGTCAGCTGCAGCAGGACCGCCGCCCTTATAGGGCACATGCAGTAAATCAACACCAGCCATTTTTTCAAATACTTCAGCAGCAATATGTGGCCCTCCACCGCTACCAGAACTTGCATAACTCACTTTGCCAGGCTTTGCTTTTGCTAGCGCGATAAACTCCTTAACCGACTTCGCAGGAAAATTGGGGTTAACCAACAAAAAAAAGGGTAATTCAGCAATCATGCTGATGGGTGTAAACGCTTTATCAGCGTCATAAGGCATTTTTTTATAGAGCGAAGGGTTAATCGATAAGGTGCCAACATTACCTACTAAAAGAGTATAGCCATCTGGCTTTGCTTTGCTGACATAGTCAGAGCCCACCATGCCAGCGGCACCGCCTTTATTCTCAACCACGACCGATTGACCCCATTTTGCTGTTAATTTTTGAGCTATTAAACGTGCTCCCACATCTGTACCGCCACCCGGTGGAAAAGGCACCACTAAAGTCACAGTGCGAGTTGGAAAGGCATTTCCCAGAGGCGCCTGAGCCACACAAAAACTACTTAAAAAACTTAAAGCAAGCGCAAGAACTACATGAATAAAGTGATTTAGCAATTTTTTTCTCCCAATTAATCAAGGTGTCTTAACTACTTTATTTGATAGCCCAATGACGGCTAGAAATTGATTCACATAAGGCTCCCAAATTGCCCTGCCATCACTACTTGAAAAAAGCATATGGGAATCTGAGCCAAAGATACCATAGGCAATGAATTTAGCATTAGGGTTACCTAACCGATAATTTTCAAACATTTTATCGGCTACAAATCGACTGAAATAACTATCATTATCGCCATATAACCACAGGCTTGGCAGTGTAGTTTCCTTACCAAAAGTGCCTGCTGTTTTATATAAATCGCTTTGCCAATCACCACAACCCTCCCTTCTTAAACCTCCAGCAAAATTTATTAATCCCTTGACCGAAGGATCTGGTTTAGTGGCGCCATAGGCAAGGGTTGTCCAACCCCCATGAGACTGGCCAACGATTAAAGTTTGGGTTTTATCAACGTACGAAAGTTGATGGGCAAAGGTAATTACTGGTGGAATATCTTCTGCTTGATTAAGTCCATTAGCCTCCATACCGCAGCCACCGCCCATGTAATTGCCACTCGATTTAGAGAAACCTTGACGCATAGGTACCAGCACCACATAATTACGTTCCAAGAAAAAACGCACTGCAGATAGCGGGCGATACCTAGTCTGAAATTGAGTTAACCCATTGGCTTTACCATGATTAATAATCACCAAAGGAAATGGGCCATCACCGATAGGCTTAAAGATAGTAGTTTCAAGACTGACAGAACCTAAAAATAATCTTTTGGGGACAAAAACTACTTCCTCAGGTAACTTACTTTGGGCCTTAACCGATAAAGAAATAGCAAACCAGATAATGAAAAAAAGAGTGAGCGCTATCGATTTCTCGAATGAGTTCACTACTAACTTTGTTTGATTTTTAACGAGCAAGTTTTACTAGATCTAATCCAAGCTTTGGCCAAGCTGTAATCCCAAACCAGCTGCTAATTCAGCGCCGCTAACTTTGCTGCCGTTTGCAACCTTAGCTGACTTCGCTTTAAGCACTTCAATTTCGCCGCCATGACAGGCAATGAAAACAGCTTGCGGAGAAATTTCTGTAACTACCCCAGGTTTACCGCGTACCGCAGAAAAGGTTCGGGTTACGTGTTTGACAGCATCAAAAATTTGAATTTTTTCTCCGCCAAAGGCAGTCCACGCACCAGGCGCTGGGTTAGCAGCTCGAATCAAATCATGAATTCGCTGCACATGGGTAGTCCAATAGATGCGAGTGGCCGCCTGATCAAACCAGCCCTCGTAATTAGCTTGCGTTTCATCTTGAATTTGCTCTCGATGTTTGCCTGCAACCACTAAGTCAGCTGCCTCTATCAGTGCAGCTATTCCCAAAGGAAAAAGTTGATCAAAATAGACTTTACCTAAAGTATCGTCAGGGCCAATCGTAACTTCTTTTTGCAAGATAACAGCACCTTCATCCAGGCCATCGCTAGGTCGAAAAATGGTGAGGCCAGTTTTAGTTTCACCTAAGGCAATCGCCCAGTTTATTGCACTAGGCCCACGATAACGTGGCAGTAATGAGGGGTGGTATTGAATCATGCCAAATTGTGGAATCTTGACAAATTCTTGGGGCACAAATTGCAATACATAGGCCATCACCCCAATCTCAGCCTTACTGTCGATTAAGGCTCGAGCAGCTTCGGCAGATTTAAGTGAGGCAAATTGCAAGGGCTTTAAGCCCAGAGCTAGTGCGGCTTCTTTAAGTACCTCGGGCTTACTCGACTTTGGGTTATCGGGTGGACAAAAAACCGCTACAACTTCATCGCCCCGTTTTAAAAAGGCCTCTAATGCCGCCTTACCAAAATCTTGACTACCAATTAAGGCTATACGCATGCGGCACTCCTTTAATTAAGTTCCTAAATTTAAAGACTACTTAAATTACTTCCTTAGCCCGTAAGGCAGTTAGCTCTTCCAAGCTAAAACCCAGTTCTCGCAAAATTTCATCGGTATGTTCCCCCAATAAAGGTGAACGAGTAACTTCAGTGATGCTATCTGACATTTTGATTGGATTGCCAACCGTCAGGTACTTGCCACGCACTGGGTGATCAACCTCAACAATGGTACCTGTTGCGCGTAAAGCAGGCTCTTCGGCCAACTCTTTCATGGATAAAATTGGGCCACAAGGAACATCATATTTATTTAAGGTATTCATCACATCAAATTTTGAATGCTGAATGGTCCATTTTTCGATTTCAGCAAAAATACTCATTAGCCTTGGTAAGCGGGCCACAGGCTTGGCGTACTCAGGATCAGTAATCCAGTCTTCACGCCCAATAACCTTACAAATTCCCTCCCATACTGGCGCCTGCACCACCACATAGATATAAGAATTGGGGTCAGTCTCCCAGCCCTTACACTTCAAAATCCAACCGGGTTGTCCTCCGCCAGAAGCATTACCTGAACGAGGTACAGCATCACCAAAGTGACCGCTTGGATATTGTGGAAACTCTTTCAATACGCCAGTTCGATCTAAGCGCTGTTGATCACGCAACTTCACGCGACATAAATTCAAGACCGCATCTTGCATGGCGGCCAAGACTTTCTGGCCCTTACCAGAATGGGTACGTTGGTATAAGGCGGTAACAATTCCTAAGGCCAAATGTAAGCCGGTACCACTGTCGCCAATTTGCGCTCCAGTTACTGTGGGGGGGCCATCATCAAAGCCCGTAGTTGATGCCGAGCCACCCGCACATTGAGCAACGTTTTCATATACTTTGCAATCTTCAAATGGACCAGGCCCAAAACCTTTTACAGAAGCCATAATCATTTTAGGATTTATCTCTTGAATACGCTCCCATGTAAAACCCATGCGATCAAGGGCGCCGGGTGCAAAATTTTCGACGAGCACATCACACTGTTTAATTAAGCGCTCTAAGATTTCCTTACCCTCGGGCGTTTTAGTATTTACTGTCAGTGAACGTTTATTGTGGTTCAGCATCGTAAAATATAAACTATCGGCATCAGGTACATCACGCAGTTGACCACGTGTAGCATCGCCCTCACCCGACCGTTCCACCTTAATTACATCTGCACCAAACCAGGCTAATAATTGAGTACAAGTAGGCCCCGATTGCACATGCGTGAAATCTAAAATTTTTACACCATCTAGTGCTTTTGCCATTGTTTTAATCCTAAAATGTCACAAAAATGTTATTTTAGCCTAAAGTTAAAGTGTATACGCCTTGATGGGGAAGGTGCAAAGAGTGAGATTTCACCCAGTTATTTAGGCTCGAGGGCTGCTAAACGCTGTTTGAGTTGTCGTTCATCTAAAAAGCGCTCGGTTTCATCACGGATAACCGCTGCTACCCCAGTTACCTGCTGCGCATCATCAAAAAGCATCGCTACCGTAAACGCAATTGAGATGGTGCGCCCGTCCTTATGATTCGCAGGAACCTTTAACAGCGCGCTGCCATAGCGAGTAGTACCTGTTTCCATCGACTTATCAAAGCCGACATTATGGCGATGCTGTAAACGCTCGGGAGTAATTAAAGTAAGTGATTGACCTAATGCCTCAGCCTCACTAAAACCAAAAATTCGTGTCGCCGCAGCATTCCATAGAGTAATTTTTCCGGCACGATCAGCAACAATCACGGCATCCCCCATGACTTCAACTAACTGCGCCAAATCTACTGAAGTTTGCATATGATCAAGAGCATAGTGGATGTTTGATTAAAAAAGGCGTCTATAAAAGACGCCTTTTTGAGTTAGATCAATAAACTAAGGAATTTAAACTGCTTTAGCTGCGTGCAATTGAGAAATTTCCTCTACGCCATAGCCTAAGTCGGCTAAGACTTCATCAGTATGCTCTCCCAATACAGGCGATGGCTTGACTTCAATCTCTAAATCAGAGAACTTAATTGGGCTGCCAATAGTTAAATACTTGCCACGTACTTTGTGATCAACCTCAACAATTGAGCCACTCTTACGTAAATCAGGTGAATCAGCTAATTCCTTCATCGAAAATACTGGCGCGCAAGGAATATCAAACTTACGCAAGATATCCACTGCTTCGTATTTTGTTTTATCTTTAAGCCAATCTTCAATCGTAGCAAAGATATCAAAAATCTTATCCTGACGTGCTTGGGCTGTCATGTAGGCTGGGTCTGTTGCCCACTCAGGCTTACCAATAGCAGCTGTAATGGGCTCCCAAGCATGACCTTGAATGGTGAAATAAATATAGGCATTGGGATCGGTTTCCCAGCCTTTACATTTTAATACCCAGCCAGGTTGCCCACCACCACCAGCATTGCCGCCACGAGGCACGACATCTGAAAATGTACCATGAGGATACTGTGGATACTCTTCGAGGTAACCTATTTTGTCGAGACGCTGTTGATCACGTAATTTAACGCGGCATAAATTTAATACGGCATCTTGCATCGAGCATGATACTTTTTGTCCCTTGCCAGTTTTCTGCCGCTGCATGATAGCGGTCAAAATTCCAATTGCTAAATGCATACCGGTATTGCTATCACCTAAGGCAGCTGCCGAAACCGTGGGTGGGCCGTCCCAAAAACCAGTGGTCGAAGCAGCGCCACCAGCGCATTGAGCTACGTTTTCATAAACCTTCAAATCTTCATAAGAATGGCCGTCGCTAAAACCTTTAACTGAAGCCAGAATCATTTTAGGGTTCAGCTCTTGAATGCGCGCCCAACTAAAACCCATGCGGTCTAGCGCACCTGGACCAAAGTTTTCCACCATGACATCGGAGGTTTTAATCATTTTTTCTAAAACAGCTTTGCCTTCTGGTGTTTTAGTATCCAAAGTTAATGACCGTTTATTGCCGTTCAACATGGTGAAATACAAAGCATCCGCATCGGGAATATCGCGCAATTGACTGCGAGTTACATCGCCAGAGCCAGGGCGCTCTACTTTAATCACATCAGCACCATACCAAGCCAGTAACTGGGTGCAAGCGGGTCCAGCCTGCACATGGGTGAAGTCAATGATACGAATGCCATCTAATGGTTTAGTCATAATGCAGTTCCTTGGTTTAAATCGATTAAGTTATAAATATTTATTTCTTTTTAGCCG
>Ga0049085_10000937_pt1 | contig 11479 bp, 6 predicted proteins | sample GreLakmeSU08MSRF_FD_66721 | JGI IMG/M metagenome (GOLD analysis project Ga0049085, IMG submission 66721) | Freshwater lentic microbial communities from great Laurentian Lakes, MI, USA - Great Lakes metaG SU08MSRF | ecosystem: Environmental > Aquatic > Freshwater > Lake | place: Great Lakes... | reverse complement strand
CCCCAGTGTCTGGAGACGGTCTGGCGGGGAGGATCACGATTTCTTTCGGGCGGAACAGCTCCGGGTTCGGCTCGGAGGGGGCGGTCTGCGTTGTCCGCACTTGCTCGCGCCGGGCTAGCAACGCGGTCAGCGAGACGTCCGCCTCCACCGTGCGCGGCGTCCCCTGCCAGAAGAAAATCCACCGGCGGAACGTCGCGGTCGCCTTCAGCCATTCCTCGCGATCGAGCTGGATGCGGCGTACGGCCACGTCGAGCGTGAACAAAATCACCGCCAGTTTCAGCAGCCATTCCCAGAAGTCGCGCGGCTGAAAAGTTTTCTTGCGGTCGTGCAGAAACGGATTCTCCGTCAGGCCCGCGCCGGGCTTCGGCAGCGCGAGCACTTTTCCCTCGCCGGTCTCGGCGATGCGCTGAAGCAGGCTACGGTTCGGTTCGGACGCGGCGAACTCCGGCGAATAATTCACGCTCGCACCTAGCACCTGCGAGCCGCGCACCTGGCCGTCCTTCACGTCCATTAAATTCAACAGATACGGGCCGACTTCCCTCGTCGGAAAATGCACCTCGTAACGGCCCGGCCCGGTCTGCTCCAGCCGCACGATCTGCCGGTCGCCTTTTGGGCTGACCACGACGCTTTGCAGGTTGAGAAAATTCCGGTAGTTCCCCTGATCGTCGACCGCCTCGACGCTCAGCACGCCTTCGCCCTTGTCCACGGAAATTTCGCTCGTGAAATCCGCGTTCTCGACGCGCCGCAAACTCCACTGCGCGGTCTGCGACCAGAACTGCTTATACTTCGCCCAGCCGATCCAGTCGGACGCCCACTTCGCCTTGGCGTCGCTGGTGAACGCGACCGCGCGGCCCAGGCCGTATTGCCAGTGCGCGAGCAGCGGATCGCCCTTGTCCGTTTTCAACGGCACCTCGGCGCGGGCCTTGGGCTGCGTGCAGACGTAGCCTTTGAGAATCGGATATTCGTCGCCGCCGATGCCGCGCACCAGTTCGCTCGCCGCGGCGAACTTCGGCTTGAACGGCTCCTCGGAAATCGCCGACTTCAAAATCACCATCGTCTCCTTGATGAAAATTTGCGGCAGATCGGCGGCGGAAATGACATTGTGAAACCGGCCTTTGCCCTGGTCGGCGATCCACTGCATCGTCTGCGGCCCGGCGTGACCGGAGATCAACACCGTGCTGGCCGTGATCTTATTGGCGACGATGTCGTTCATCAACGGCTGTGATGGCGGGGCGGGATCGCCGTCGCTGAACACGATCATGTGTTTCAAACTCGCGTGCGAACGCTTCAAACCCTCGGCCCCGATAGTCATCACGCCCTGAAAACTCGGCAGGTCGCCCTGGCTCATGCCGGCGATCTGCCGGGCCATGTCTTTTTTGTTGCCGACCTTCGCCAGTGGAAAAAGCCAGTGCTCCGTGCCGTCCCACAGCACCACGCCCATCTCGTCCTGCGGGCCGAGCGCGGCCAGCACGCCCTGCGCGCAGTCGCGCGCGATCTGGTTGCCGTTGGCGAATTCCATCCCATGCATCACGAGCACCACCGCGCCGGGCGGTAAAACTTTTTTGCTGTCCAGTTCCATCTCCAGCGGCAGCGTCGCTTCGAGCGGCGTACCTTTGTAGGCGCCGGCCAGATACGTCTGATCGCCGCCGACGCAGACCAGGCCCACGCCGAAATCGCGCACCGCGCTCTCCAGCAGCTTCATCAAACTGTCGCCCAGATCGCCCGCCGCAATGTTGCTGATGAAAATAGAATCGTAGCTTTGCAGCTCCGGCAGCGATGCAGGAAAACGGTCCACACCCACCGCGCGGGTTTCGAGCTTGGCGGACTGCAAAGCCGTCACCAGCCCCGTGTCCTTCTCCGGCTCGGACGAGATGACGAGCACGCGCGGGTCGCCCTTGACGCTCGTGAAGCTGGTCGCGCGGTTGTTTTGCGGCAGGCTGTCAAACGGCGCCTCGACCTGGGCCGTGTAATTGTAAAAGCCCGGCTCGGTCAGCGTCTGCGGAAAAGTGAAAAGATTTTTCCCGACGGAAAGCTCGACCGACTGCGGCCCCAGATCCTGGTTGTTGCGGAAAACACGCACCGTGGCCTTCTGCGCCTGGTCGGAGTGGATAAAAATTTTCGCCTCGAAGGTCTGGCCTTTTTTTACGCGCGGCGGCGTGCCGAGCTTTTGCATCGCGACATCGTTGCCGCGCTCGTTGCCGAGCGGCAGGATATCGACCGTCACCCCCAGCGGACGCGCCGCCAGCACCGCCGCCAGCGCGTCGCCGAGATTTTCATTGCCATCGGAAAGCAGCACGATCCGCTTCTGGCCGCGCTCCGGGAACGCCGCCGTGCCGAGCCGGATCGCGCCGGCGATGTCCGTGCGCTCCGTGCCGACGATGGCCTGGATTTTCAGCAGGTTCACCGCCGCGTTCGCCGACGATTCGAGCGCGGCTTCCGAGCCGAAGACCAGCACCCCGGCGGCGTCGGTTTTCTTTTTCTCCGCCGCCGCCTGGTTCACAAATTTGAGCGCCGCCTCCTGTTGCGGCGAGGGAATGCTGTCCGAGCGGTCGAGCAGGAAAAAGACATTCATCCCTTCCTGCGGCCGCAGCCACTGGATGCCCGCGATGGCCAGTCCCAGCGCGATGACGATGACCAGGCGCAGGAGCAGCGCCGTCCGCCGCCGCCCCGCGCTGATCTGCACGTCGCTCTTCCACGCCAGCCAGATCACCCACGCCAGCGCCGGTGGCAGCGCGAGCAGGTAAAGTGGATGGGTGAATTGGAGGTTCATGGGGCTATGGGTAGCACAGGCGACCCGCCTGTGCCGTCCGGCCACTGGCCGGACGGAACGGGAAGGACGTTGGAATTCGAAACAAGCGTGTAGAAAAGATCGTGCGACTTCCCCGTTCCGAGCGGCGGGTCGCCGCTCGGCACAGGCCAGTGGCCTCTGCTACCCGCCGGAGTCCGGATGAACTTCTGCACGCGATGATTCTTCGAGTCGGCCACGTAAAGATTGCCGTGCGAATCCAGCGCGACGCTCCACGGATTGCTGAACTGCCCCGGCCCCGCGCCCGCGCCGCCGAGAATTTCCACCGGCCCATCCTGCGCGTCGAAAATCTGGATGCGGCTGTTGCCAAACTCGCAGACATACTGCCGCCCGGCGCGGTCGATCCGCACATCGTAGGGGTAGCTCAACTCGCCTCGCCCGCTGCCGGCCCGGCCATGCGTGCGCAGAAGTCTGCCGTCGCGCGAAAAAATCTGGATGCGGTGATTGCACGAATCGGCGACATAGACTCGGTCCTGCGCGTCGATGCCCAATCCCTCGACGCGGTTGAACTCGCCCGGCTTCTCCCCCGCCACTCCGTAGGCCACGAGCAACTGCTGGTCGCGGGCCGCGAAGCCATGCACGCGGTCCACCAGCGTGTATTCGCTGAGGAAAATGTCGCCGCGCGAATTTACCGCGACGGAGCGGGGCAGGGTGAGCTCATGCGCGTTCGTGCCGCGCACGCCCCATTGCCGGACCAGTCTGCCTGCGGGCGTGAAGTGGTTGACCCGCTGATAGTGCGGCTCGAGGACAATGATGTTGCCGTCGCGGTCGCAGTCCATGCCCTTGGGTTTGCCGAGGTCAGTCTGCGGCATCTGCCACGAGAGTAGAAATTTTCCGGCCGGAGAAAATTTTTGCACGCGCCCGGTCATGTCCACGACGAAGAGATTGTCATTCGTGTCGAGCGCGAGGGAACGGGGCTTGTTGAACTCGCCGCTGCCGGTGCCGCGCGCGCCGATGATCTGGACGCGGGAAAAGATTTTGCTGTCGATGGGAAATTCCGATGGCCGCACGGACGGTTTGCAGCCGGTGAGCGTTGCCGAAAAGATTGCGGTGAGAACCATCGCCACCGTCCAGCGCGTCCGCGCCGCCCGCCACAGGGTCCATGCCGCCAAGGGCGCGACGGCCAGCACGAGCAACCAAATGCAGAGGGCGTTCACTTGTGAATTGTGGCCATAGTGAAGCAGGTTGAAGACGCGCAGGGCAAGCGTTTCCCCGCCTGGCGGTAGCACGAGCAGCAGCGTTTCTACGTCCCACAAACAGAGCAGATAAACGGCATGCCACGCGGCGGCCAGTTGCGGTGCGGTCTGCGGCCAGAGCACGCGGCGGAACAAGGTCCAGCCCCGCGCCCCGTCGAGCCGCGCGGCGTCGATCAGCTCGCGATCCGCGCGGCGGATCGCGCCCGCCGCCCCGCTTCCGCCCACCGCGAGGTAACGCGTGACCAGCGCGAACAGCATCACGCCCGCGCCGCGATAAAACCAGTCGAGGCCGGGCCGGTTGAAAATGAAAATCAGCGCGATGCCGAGAAAAATTCCCGGCGTGAAAAAGAGCAGCCAGAGTAGCGTGCCGCCGCCCTTTGGGGTGCGGACTACCTGTCCCCAGACAATTCCCGCGCCGACCGTCAGTGTCGCCGTGACCGCCGCGAGCCAGAACGAGTGGCCGACCGCCGGCCAGGCCGCTTCGAGCGCGGGCAGCAACTGGCTCCAAGTGCGCCGGCTGCCGCCGAGCTGGGCGAGCGGCACGGCCACGGAAAAAACGAGCGCGAGCAGCGTCAGCACACGGCTGAACCCAAACCATCCGCCGCCGAGCTGCCGGCGAAACAGCGCCGCCGAAACGCCGCCTTCACCGCGCGGCCAGCGGAGGTCACGATGCTGCAGCACGAGCAGGAGCAGCACGGGCGCGACGATGAGCGGCCAGCCGAGTTTCAGCGCGGCGAGGTTGTCGAGGTTGGTGTTGAAGCCCACCCAAACTTCCGCCGGAAAAACTTTTACCTGCAAAATTGCGGGCACGGCGAATTGATTCAGCGCGAGCACGAACACGATGGCTCCGGCCAGGCCGAGGGACGACCGCGCCATCGGCCACAGCAGCCAGCGAAACAGTTTAGCGCCACAGAGCGCGGGATCACTTTCAAGCTGGCCCGGCTCCAGCCGCCGCCACGCCCCCAGCGCGGCGAATAAAAAAAACGGCCAGGTGAGCAGCGTCAGAATCCAGACCACGCCGCCGGTGGAGAAAATATTCAGCGGAAGCCACTCGCGCCACGCGCCGTGGCCGCCGAGTAGATCGAGCCAGCAGTTGGTGACGAGAAATGGCGGCAGCGCCAGCGCCACGGCGGCCAGCGCGAGCGCGCCGTGGCGGATGGATTTGCCGGAGCCGGCAAGGGCGAGCGCCGCAGTCACGCCGAGGACTGCTGCGAATACCGTGGTCGCCGCCGCGACCAGCAGGCTGTTCTGGAGCAGCGGCCAGTTCATCGCAGGAAGATTTCCTTCAACCGGGCGGTGGTGGATTCCGCATCGCGGATCAAGGCGTCCCAATCCGGCCGCAAGACCGGCGCGGTGATTTCCTTTTTCGAGATATTTTCCAGCGCCTGCACACTGACGAGACGTTCCACCACCGTGCGGCTTTGCAGGTAATCGAAGAGGCGCTGTGCGGCTTCGGGATGCGGCGCGCCGCGCACGACGGCGACGGTGTTGGGGATCAGCAAACTCTCCGCCGCGAGCGGTAGCGCGGCGACCGGCGCGCCTTCGCGCTGCCCGGCGGCGATGTCGTCCGAATCCGTGAGGCCGATCCAGGCGTCGCCGCGCGCGACAAATTTCACGACGGCGGAGTTGCCATCGACGAGAAACGGCTGATTGGCGGCGAGCGCGCGGCACCAGTTTTGCCAGGCGTCGTCGCCCCACAACTGGCGCAGCGCGTGGAAGTGGGCGGAGGTGGTGCCGAACATCGGATAGGCGAGGGCAACCTTGCCACGCCAGGCGGCGTTTGTGAGTTCCAGCAGACTGGCGGGGGCGATGGGTTGGGGCGTGGGGCGTGGGGCGTGGTGTGTGAGGGAGGTCACGGACCACGCACCACGCATCACGTTTGTGTTCACGATGACACGCCGGCTCCGCGCGCCGAACGCCGCCCAACCGTTCGTGGCGCGGAAGACGTTTTGCGCGGCAAGCTGGCGGGTGCGGAATTCCTCGTTGCCCCAGAACACGTCGCACTGCGGGTGGTTTTTTTCCGCGAGCAGCCGGTTGGCCAGGCCGACCGTCTTCACAGCCTCGCTGTCGAAGACCGCGCGCGTCTTGATGCCGGTTTCCTTTTCAAATTCACGCAAGATCGGCCTGGCGAATTCCGCGTCCTGCGCGATGTAGATGACGACGGAAGACCTGTTGTTGTTGCAGCCGATGAGCAGCAACACGGCGGCGGTGATCCAGCACCAAAACTTCATGCTCATCATGGCTCCCACGGATTTGCAGGGAGTTGTCGGCCAAATGCCAAAGGGCAAGAAAGGTGGGGCGCGTCGCTCCGCGCGCGCCGCCGCCCGGTTAAGATGTGCATGATACATGATAGATTTTCGGGGGTCACGGCGCGCGCGGAGCGACGCGCCCCACCTTCTGACAAGGCCAAACGTCACGCCGTCCGTTTGTGGTACCACCACCACTCGAACATCAGCACGAGCAGGCCGGCGGCGGCGATCCAGCGCCAGAGTTCCAGGTTGGCGCGCTTGACCGTGGCGGTGGTCACGTTGCCGTATTTGCCGAAGGGCAGACCGTCGCGCGGGCGGGTGTCGCTCTCCGCCGCGTCCATCAGGTTCACGCAAAAAGTGATTTCATTCGTCCCAGTCTTGAGGCGGTAGAGGCCGTTCCTGGTGGTGTCACCGAACAGGATTTCGCGCGAACTTGTTTCGAGCACAATTTCGCGGACGGTGCCGTCGGGCCGGGTGATGGCCGTCGGGCCGGGCGGCTGGGTGAGGCGCAGGCGGAACGGTTCGCCGGCCTTGACCGTGAACTGGCTGGCGTTGGCCCCGGACGGGTTGAGCCACTCGACGGCGTTGGCGATGAAGATCGGGAAGGAGATGCGCAGCGGCCAGGTGCTTTGCAGCGGATCGAATCCGATCCAGATGACGCGCCGCCGGTCGATCTCGCCGGCCACGAGGAGCGGCGTCTGCGGCGAGTCCACGAGCGACACACCCCAGCCGGGCGATTTCACGGCGAGACTTTCGGCGACCTGCACGTTGTCGAAGTTGACGAAGCGCAGCAGTGGATGGGTGTTGCGCCAATCAACGATGGGCGGCGCTTCGACGCGGGAAATTTCCGGGAACCAGTTCGTGTTGCTCACATGAATGGCGAGGGTGTTGCCGGCGGGCCAGACGAGCGGCGTCAGGTCGTCGAGCACCACGAGATCGTAGCCGGGCGCGGCATCGGCGAGGAGCGAGGCGGTGGTCAACTGCACGTTGGGCGCGCCACGCAGCGCCTTTTCGAGGAAGCGATTACCGCGCGTGACCAGCAAAACTTTCACGGGCTGCGGCAGGAGGCTGATGATGCTCGCCTGGTTGTCGGCGGCCAGATCGTCCGGCGTGGTCAGGCGCACGGTGAACACGCCGTCGCGCGGTTGGGCGGCGAGGAATACGAGCGGAAACGTGTTCGTGGGCGGAATGGTGATGGGGCGGACTTCGAGCACCTGGTTGTCGAAGCGGAGTTCCAACCCGGTCTTCGCCTCGTTGGTCATGGGGTTGATGACGCTGGTGAAAATGGCGCGCTCCTTGGCGTTGTCGGGATTGGCGCGGACGTCGAGCGAGGTGATGCCGAGGTTGAACCCGCGCTGGCCGACGCGGTGATAGACGAGCGGCAGCGTCTGGTTTTCAAACTCGCCGAGGTTGGGCAAGGCGCCGTCGCTGAAGAGGTGAATTTCTGGATTGCCCCGTTGGTCGTGGTCGCGGATCAGGGTCTGCGCGAGCTTCAGCGCCTCGGTGATGCGCGTGGGCGAGTCGGCGGGTTCGCAGGCTTTGAGGACGCGGCGCAAAGCCTGTTTGTCGCTGGTGGCAGATTGCTTGACCTCGGTCTGTGCGCCGACGAGGAACACGGCGAGTTGGTCGTTGTCGGCCATGCCGTCCACCCATTTCAGCGCCTCGGTGCGCGCCTTCTCGAAGCGGGACGGTTTTTCATCGGTGCTTTGCATCGAGGCCGACGCGTCGAGAATGAGCACGCGCAGGCGGCTGTTCTTGGAGTTGCCGGTGAGGAACGGACGCGTGAGCGCGAAGACGACGAGCGCGAGCAGGAGGAGTTGCAGCACGAGCAGCCAGTTGTGGCGGAGCCGCTGGAACGGCGCGTTGGCCTGCGTCTCGGCGAGAAATTTCTGCCAGAGCAGCGTGCTGGAAATCAGCTTCACCACCCGCTTGCGCTTGAGCAGATAAAACACGATCACCACCGGGAGGGCGGCGGCGAAGGCGAGCGCTTCGGGCGAAAGAAAATTCATAGGGAACGCGGAGTGCGGAGTGCGGAACGCGGAACAGGGGAACGCAGCGGCGGGTGGGGCGTCGAGGTATTTTGATGAGCGGTGCGGATGGAAGCGACGGCGATGGCGCTCAGTTTACCGGCTTCTTTCATGATTGGCCGGGCCTCGGTGGAAGTGATCCGGGGCGAGGCCTCCAACAAATCAGTCCACAAAACCGACTCGTCCGCCTCCTCTTCGACGATGCCCATTTTGGCGATGAAGTCGGCGGCGGATTTTGCGCGCGCCGCCGAGCGATAGTTCGCCGCCACCGACGTTCCGGAACGCAGCAACTGTTTGCCGAGAACTTCATTCACCATGTTGCGCGGCAATTTTTCCACCAGCTTGATGGCATCCAGTGCAAACTTCCGCGTCCGTTGCTTCAAGTTTTCGTTGTTCATACGTTTGGTGTTGGTTTTCCCTGTTCCGCACTCCACGCTCCCCGTTCCGCGCTTCTCATGACCAGACCTCCGACGCGCGCAGTTGCTTGAGCAATAATTCTTCGAGCGAGGTGGCGGAACTGACGGTGAAAAAATTCACGCCTCGGCTGGAGCAGAATTCTTTCAGGCGCTGGCAGAAGTTCTGCACGGTCTGCTGGTAGGCGTGCAGTCGGAATTTTCCGAACGTCACTTCCTGCATCGCGCCGGTCTCGGCGTCGATCAGCCGCAGATCGCCGAAGGTCGCGGGGGACAGCTCCTCGGGCGCGAGGATTTGCACGGCGTTCACTTGAAAGCCGCGCCCGACCAGCGCGGTGAGGCCGGCTTCGTAGCCGGCGGGGTCGAGGAAATCACTCAGCACCATCGCCACGCCGGCCTGCCGCGCTTCGAGCGCGCCGCGGCGCAGGGCTTCGTTGAGATTCGCGGTGCCGCCGGCTGTGAGCGCGGAGAGGTTTTGAAAATAGGTGAGCGACGATTTGCGACCGCGCACCTGTCGCAACGCGCCACGCGCAGTGGAATCCGCCGCTTTCTCCGGGAACGGCACGATGGTCACGCGGTCGAAGCCGCAGAGCGCGACGTAGCCGATGGCCGCCGCCACCTGCCGCGCGAAATCAAACTTGCGCGGCTCGCCGAAATTCATCGACTCGCTGGCGTCGAGAAAAATGCGGACGGGCAACTCGCGCTCCTCCTCGTAGAGTTTCAGAAACAGCCGGTCGAGCCGGCCGAACAAATTCCAGTCGAGATAGCGCAGGTCGTCCCCGGCGACGTAGTTGCGGTAGTCGGCGAACTCGACGGACTGCCCGCGCGCCTTGCTGCGGCGTTCGCCCTTGGCGGAACTTTTCGCGCGGCGCGCGGCGAGCAGTTGGAACTGCTCCAGCCGGCGGAGCAGATCGGGTGGAAGCAGGGCGTTCATGGTGGCAGGGGTTCAGCCGTGCTGTGGGCTAAAGGGCGTCAACAAATTTTTGCATCGTCTCCTCCTGCCGTTCGATGCTTTCGACCAGTTTGAACTGTGTGCGGCTGCGGTCGAGGTTGTGGCCGGAGCGATGCACGCGGAAATACGTGTCGCCGACGAGGTAATCGGTGAGGAAGCGCAGGCCGATGGTGAAGGTGATGAGCTTGCCGGAAAAGGCGATCAGGGCGCGCTCGTTTTTGGTGAGGAACGATCCCGCCGCCTCGAGGTAACCGCGGGCCAGCGCTTGAAACATTGGCATTCCCATCTTCACTTTCGACAAATCCAGCTCGTCCTCCAGCGTCGGGCTGGTGGTGGTGCGGACCATGTCGCCGAAATCGTAGAGCGCACAGCCGGGCATGACCGTGTCGAGATCGACCACGCAGCAGGCGCGGCCCGTTTTCACGTCGAGCATCACATTGTTGAATTTGGTGTCGTTGTGCGTGATGCGCTCCGGAACTTTCTTTTTGGCGAGGGCGTCCAGGATGACGCCGGTGATTTTTTCCCTTGCGAGGGCGAATTCAATTTCGACCTTTGCCGACGCGGCGCGGTTGCAACGGTCTTCGGCGGCGGCTTTTTGCAGCGCGCCGAAACGCTTCCGGGTGTTGTGAAAATTGAGAATCGTTTCCGCGAGCCGTTTACCGGGTAGATCGACGAGCAGTTGCTGAAACTCGCCGAACGCGCGGCCCGCCTCGAACGCCTGCTTCGTGGTCTCCACCGCCTCGAACGTCCGCAGGCCCTCGATGAAAACAAAAGTGCGCCAGCATTCGCCCGATTTCGTGCGGTGGAACGGACGACCGTCGCGCGTGGGAATGACGGTGAGCGAGCGGCGCGTGATGTCGGCGGCCCCGGCGGCCTGCAGCTTGGCCCGCAGATGTGCGGTGACGCGGAGGACATTATCCATCACGCCGTCCGGGTCTTTGAAGACGGTCGTGTTGATTTTCTGGTGGATGTAGCGCACCGGCACGCCGCCCTGGTTGTAGGTGGCGATGTAGGTTTCGTTGATGTGGCCGATCTTGCACGGCTCGGCGTGGAGAATTTCCCCATAGATCTGAAACGCCAGGGAAATTTCGAGGAGGTGATGTTCTTCAAAGGCGGGCATGAAAATCAGGCGGCGACGGCCGCCGCATCCTTCGGCACCTCCGAAAGAATCTTCGCGATGATCAGATCGGTGGTGACGCCTTCGGCCTCGGCCTCGAAATTCAAAATCAGCCGGTGCCGTAACGCCGCCGTGGCCACGGCCTGAATGTCATCGAAGCTCACGTTGAAGCGGCCTTGGGTGAGCGCGCGAACCTTGCCGGCGAGAATCAGGCACTGGCCGCCGCGCGGGCTGCTGCCAAACCGCAGGTATTGGTTAGCGATGGGCGCGGCGGTGTCGGTCTTCGGATGCGTCGCAAGGACGAGCCGCACAGCGTAGTCCTTGACGTGCGACGCGACCGGCACCTGGCGCACGAGCTTTTGCAGTTCCGTCACGGCGTCGCGGTTCAGCACTTTTTTGACTTCGGCTTTCGTGTTCTCCGTGGTGCGGGTGAGGACTTCGGTTAGTTCAGCGCGCGAAGGGTAGCCGACGACGAGCTTGAAGAAAAAGCGGTCAAGCTGCGCCTCGGGCAGCGGATAGGTGCCTTCCTGGTCAATCGGGTTCTGCGTGGCGAGCACGAAGAACGGCTCGGCAAGTTTGCGGATTTCGCCGCCGGCGGTGACGCTTTTTTCCTGCATGGCCTCGAGCATGGCGGACTGCGTCTTGGGCGTGGCGCGGTTGATTTCGTCGGCGAGAATGATCTGCGCGAAGATGGGGCCTTTCTGAAACTGAAACTCGCG
>Ga0049085_10000934_pt1 | contig 11501 bp, 7 predicted proteins | sample GreLakmeSU08MSRF_FD_66721 | JGI IMG/M metagenome (GOLD analysis project Ga0049085, IMG submission 66721) | Freshwater lentic microbial communities from great Laurentian Lakes, MI, USA - Great Lakes metaG SU08MSRF | ecosystem: Environmental > Aquatic > Freshwater > Lake | place: Great Lakes... | reverse complement strand
GATCTGTCCCACTACGTCGGTGCCATCCAGAAACTTGAGTATCCAGACACCGATCAGCAACCGCTCGACGAGGCAGCCGGCACGACTGAACCGCTGACGCTCTCAAATGCCAATTTCGACAACATCTGGGAACTCTCTCTCGAAGATGCGATTCGCACGGCACTGGAAAACGGCAAGGTACTCCGCAATCTAGGCGGACGGTTTCAAAGTTTTGGAGGACCACGACCCCAGACCGGTGAGCCACCGGTATCGCTGCTCACATCACCATCCCAAACGCCAAGTATTTACGATCCTGCCATCGCAGAAACCGATCCGTTTCGGGGCGTCGAGAGCGCACTGGCAGCGTTTGATACACAACTTTCCAGCAGCACAACATGGGAGTCCGGCAACCGTCCGCAGAACGTCGACCCTATTTACCAAACTCTTTTCTTCGTGCCTGTTCTCAAAACAAACACCGGGACAACCACCACGGGTCTTTCCAAACGCACGGCCACAGGTGCGCAGTTTGGCGTCTCCAACAGCACGGTTCTCAATGCCACAAATAATGCTTTCAGAGATGTGCCTTCAACGTGGACGACGTCGTACGACTTTTCTTTCAACCAGCCGCTCTTGCAGGGGGCGGGCGTCACGTACAACCGCATCGCTGGCCCCGACACATTCGATAATCTTTTGGGCCGGCCCAACTTCCGCGGTGTGCTCCTGGCCCGTATCAACGCCGATATTTCATTGGCCGAGTTTGAGGTCGGCGTGCGGAATCTTATCAGTGATACCGAGCAGTCCTACTGGGAATGCTACTTCTCCTACCGCAATCTTGAGGCTCGTAAAGCCGGCCGCGACAGCTCCCTCGAGGCGTGGCGCAAGGTGCACGCGCTCTACGTTGAACAGTCTCGTGGCGGTGAAGCCGATAAGGAAGCGCAGGCACGCGAACAGTATTTCTTTTTCCGTAGCGAGGTGGAGCAGGCTCTCACCGACGTCTATCGCTGCGAAAATCGGCTGCGCTACATGATGGGGATCAGCGCCAGCGACGGCCGGCTGATTCGGCCAGCCGACGAACCAACCACGGCGCGAATATCTTTTGACTGGCAGCAGTCGCTGGTGGAATCGCTTTCGCGATCCGCTGAACTCCGTAAGCAAAAGTGGTTTATTAAACAGAAGGAACTCGAGCTAACCGCTGCAAAGAATCTGCTGCTCCCCAGGCTCGACATCGGTGGTCGGTATCGCTTCCTCGGCTTGGGCGAGGATCTTCTCAGCCAAAGTTACAAGCCGTTTCCACAGGCTGCACCCCCACTCCCAGGCAACTCAGCGCCCGTCACACTGCAAGACACCGACGCCTATTCTTCGTTAATGAGTGGGCGATTTCAGGAATGGCAAGCGCAGGCTCAGTTTCTCATGCCGATCGGTTTTCGCCGCGAGTTGTCGACGGTGCGCAATTTTCAACTACAGCTCTCCCGCGAACGGGCCCGCCTGCAGGACGAAGAACTCGAGGTCTCGCACGCGCTGGTCGAAGCTGTGCGCAACGTCGACACCAACTTTGCTCTCTCGCAAACCAACTTCAATCGTCGCGTGGCTGCCGAGCGTCAGGTGGAAGCTGTGCAGGCCGCTTACGACGCTGGTACCGTCACGCTGGATCAACTGCTCGATGCCCAGCGTCGCCGGGCCGACGCCGAAAGTTCTTACTACCGCTCGCTCGTCGATTACAACCGCTCCATATCGCAGCTCCATTATCGCAAGGGCTCCTTGCTTGAATACAACGGCGTCTTTCTGGCAGAGGGACCGTGGCCGGGCAAGGCCTACTTTGATGCCCACCGCCGCGCCCGCCAGCGAGATGCCAGCCTCTATCTCGACTACGGTCACTCTCGACCCGGTGTGTTTAGTCGGGGAGCGATCACGCAAGATTTTAAATCAATCGGTGCTGACCCAGCAGCGATTCAACTTCCGCCTCGCGACCCAGCGACCCGCGAAAGTCCAACTGATTCAAAGCCGGATCCCGAATTAATACCGACACCCCAACCAGGGGTTGAAATAACGGGGGCTGCGGGGCCTCTCTTACTCCCGTCTGGTGGGATTGCCGACGATGTCCGCGCCGTAGCACACTGGCACACAGCGGCAACGCCACTGGTGCGCGATGTCAGTGGCCCGAATGATGCTGGCATGCAAGCGCCCTAGAACTTAGATTTTTTCCGGCAGCAGGGCACTGGATTCGAGGGCTCTTTGCCAGAGTTCTGGCTGAGCAGCGCGGATTTTTTCGAGCTGTCTTTTTGCAGCCGGCAGCGGGCAGGCCGACAGATAGCCAGCAACGGCACGCCGCACGAGGGGATCCTCTGTGCCAAGGGTGTTCCAGAGATCCGCCACTTCAGCGACCGGTTTCCAAAATGCGTAACGGGCAAGATCGATAGCCGCATCGGCAGCGACGGCCGGACTCGCCAGCAATGCGGCGGTTGCGTTACTTGTGCGGTCTCTGGGAATTGTGTCGGCCAGGCTTTCCCACGCAAAGCGCAGCGCAGCAAGGAGATGCCGCTGGTCAACGGCACGCGCCTGCGGCTCGAAGAGCCCGCGACTCTTCAGATAATCCAAACCCCGCTCACCCTCGGCCACAAGCACACCCGCGAGCAGACCAGAAAATCCAGACCGAAAATCATCGGCTGGCGCAGCGATTGCCTCGTGCAGAGCATGGATGCAGGCCGTAGCCTGACCGGTGTTCTGGGACCGGCTGGCAACGATTCCCAGCGCCAGTCCGTAGAAGCCATGGCGGCGTTGATCGATGCCCGGTTCGTTTACCCAGACCCTTAATTTTTTAGCGTCCAGCGAATCCGCCGCCTCACAAACCGCTGCAAACGACGCCAGTCCAAATTCCACAAATGCATCCTGAGCAATCTGCGGATTGGGATCTTCAAGCCTTGCGGCAAACCATTGCAACCGCGATGCCGCCGCTTCGCGCAACCTCGGCGCAGCGACAATGTATCCCAGCAACACTTCGTCTGCCGCGATGGCTGTCCAGGTGCCCACTTTGATCGGTGCGGCGGCGTCAGTCGTTGTACAGAATAGAATCGCGGTGCCATTCGCAGCCCCGCTGACGCGGGCGATGATAGCTTCCCCGTTGGCAGGGACATCACCGCGCAGCACTTGATCGATCCGAAATCGCTGCGACAGCGCACCGTCTGCGTTCAGAAATGCTCTGCCGTCGGCTTCACCCACAGCCACGCAGTCCGCTGCGTCACGACGGGCGGCTAGCGACTCCCCGACTACTCCACAAAATGGACAGGCCGCCACCGGAATGCCCAGCGGTGCCAGTGCTGCCACAATCAACACCGTTGCAACCGTTCGATGTTTGCAAGCGTGAACCGAGTGAAACACGGATTCTTTCCTTTGCCTGAAGCGATCTGGTGGTGATGGTGGTGAGGCTAGGGACAGTTGTCGGTGCGACAGTCATGCATTGTAGTCGGCTGATTTCTGAATCGACCGCTTACTGCACCTCTTCGCCGTTCAACGCGTAGATAGCCAGATGCTTCCCACTGGGACCGCGTAATTCCTCCACTTGAAAAAGACCCGTAACCGCCACAGGCCGGATCGAAAACTGTGCACTACGTCCTGGCAGCATGCGCACAACGATGCAGTCGTACAAGGCCGCCCCCGGACCAAAACAACACTCCATATTGTCTCGCACCAGCACAAACTGCGTGAGTCCAGACTGCTGAAAGCTCGGAAGAATGTAGCCCCGGATGCGAATCCGCTGCTGCTCGAGCACGCGCACCCGCTGGGGCAGCAAATCGCGAGTGAAGGGGGCAGTCTTTTCCATGTCCAACTTAATGTCGTCGAATGTAATATCCTGCGGCCGGCCCGGCCGTGCTGTCGCAGGCGGACGCGCGTCTTGAACCACTGGTTCGATCGACTGTTGGGACTGTGGCACTAACTCCACAGGTTTTTCCGTGGGCAATCGACTGCATCCAGTTGCCGCGAGCAACAGGCTGCTAGCGTGCAACAGCGTCCTCAAGATGGTAAAGCACGCCACCATCGAGGGCAGCACTCCCTGTGGGACGAACTTCAAATCGACCGGCAATCTTTGTGAGCCGGGGAGAGAATGCGATGCTTTTTGTCTCTTGTAATTGAACGAGCACACGGTCTGTGATCTTAGGATTGCCGCCGAAGCAGCAGTCTCCCTGATCTCGCACCAGAAGAAACTGCAAAATACCATTTTGTTGACTCCCCGGATACATGTAGCCCTTCAAGAGCACGTGGCGACCATTCATTGCGTGAGCGGTATCGGGAATGGTGGCGGGCGGATCTCCATCGAGCGGTTGCAGCATCGTGTAGTCGAGCCGCTGAAAACCTTCCGGCAGTTCTGCGGCGTACACAATTGACAGAAATATCAGCCCACCGACAAGCGAGAAAGCCGACACCAGCAGGGCCCCAAGCGTCAATGGCTTGCCCGTTAATTCAGTCGGCCGTCTGACGATGTCTTGCCAAGCCACTACCGCCAGCACCACACCCAATACCGGCACAATTGCCAACCACCAATCAAAGAATATCAACGGCGATGTCAGCGCCAGCACAACGCTCACAATCGTCGTGCCACCCAACGCGCGGTAGCGATCTCGATCGCTGTGCGCGGATTCTACACCAACGGCCGTTGGCTGCGATGATTCAAAAAGACCGGTGCCCATGGGTGTGCAGATGATACGTAAAAGATGAATGCCGGAAATGGTTTCGCGCTACTGGCGTATCGATGGCATCTGATCGGAACTCGGACGCAGAGTGGCCCGCGCAAAAAAACCGCTGAGCAGGACAATCGCAGCCCACACTCCCCACTTTACATAGGTCCATTGCGTCGTGAAAACAACCGGTTCGACAGCAGGGGCCGTATGGGAGGGATCGACACCGGCACGATTGTCTGTGGCCTCCTCGGCCCCGAGCACCGGTGCAATGCGGGACGCCAAGGCCAAATCTTCCGGCTGAGTCGTGGCCGTCGAGTGGCTCGGCACGGATGCAGCGGGGTCTTCTACGCGGTTGCTAGCCGACGGTGGAGTGTCGACTGCTTGTTGCTCATCCGATTCATTACCCGTTATCGCAGCAGGTGTCGCTCCTGCAAAACCAGCCAAGGCAACAGCCCGACGGACCGCCTCGGGGTCAATCTTCTCCAGTTTTTTGAGCGCCGCAGCAGCCTCCGGCAAGGGACAAACTTTGAGATAGTTAATCACCGGTTCGCGCACAAAAATATTATCGGCGTCGGCCTGAATAAAAAGCTCTGTCAGCTTTTCAATGACCGACCAATCCTGCCATCTTGCTAAGTCTGCGATCACGAGATCGGCAAGCTTCGGTTCTTCCAGCAGGATGCGCAGCGATTCAAGCACGCGATCCCGTGGCACAGCGTCAGACTCCTCGCCAAGAAATCGCAGGGCCATGACCGCTGCGTACGTTTCCGTAAAGGGAACGTCTCTTCCCTTGCGATCAAGAAAGTGCGTGTCTATCAGATCAAGGCCATCGGCTCCACGCAGCGTAACCGAACAGGCGATCAGGGCATCGAGGCCCGATCGCAATTCGGCCCGATCTTCTTTGCCAGAATCACCGGCCAGATCATTACCGATCAGAATGGCCTCGATCCGCTCAGCATCTGCTTTTGTGCCACAGACGCCCAGCATCGTGGCATACAAACGGCGGCGACTGGATTGAATTTTTGGATTTTCAATCCAGGCCAGCAACTGCGTGGAATCCATCCGACTTTCAAGACCACGCACGTCCACGTAGGGGGCAACAGCGAATTCATCGTAGGCGTCTCGGGCGAGCGATTCGTCTGCATCCTCCAGATACTGCTGGAAAAATGCCAGCCGATCGGGACCTTTTTCAGCGAGTTCGGGAAGTTTTTTCAAATACGCAACTGCCTTTGTGCTCACTGGTATCGGGCTCGACCAGATTAACTCTGGCGGTTCGATTCCCATCAACAAAAAGAGCGTGCCGACCGGTTTTTCTTCGAGTGTAATCGTTGTGATCGGTTTAGCATTGATGCCCAATAGCCCGGCTTCCTCAACCAGATCGGCACCCTTAAGCACCTCCACAACGGCAAACTTCCCGTGCGGCAACGGGCCTTCGGCACGTGGCAAAAGCGACCCGGCTGGTGGGGGTTCGACAAGCCGTGCGATCACAGCCACCTGACTCTGAGCAATTTCCTGCGCAAATGTCAGCGACACCGCCGAACAGAATGGACAGGCACAAACACTCGTGAGCCGACCCACGAGACCGGCCAGCAGCAGCCCCACAACCAAACATCGCAGCGTGTTTTGGCGAGAAAATTTTTGCATCGGTCAACAGTGTAGCCGCGTTGCCCTCCGTTGGGACAGGGGGCTGTGGATGGTGCGGCATCATTGCTGGGAGTCAGTGCCTAAAAGCTGGCACTGGGGGGCCTGCGAGTTGACCGCTTTCAGCGGGCGTTTCAGCAGCTTGCTAACCCGGTCCCTGCAGCCATTTTGCAACGTCTGTGCGGTAGGCCGCCACGGCTGGGAGAAGTGCTGCTGCGATTGCCAAGCCGACTAAAAATGGCACCAGCAACGCTTCGGCAGCGGGCGACGTGGAAAAAATGCTGGCCGAGACTCCGGCATTTGTCGCGATCCACGGGGCGACAGCGCCGACGAAGAGGTGCCCCAACGCCCAACCAGCCAGCCCGCCACCCACTGCTAGCAGCACCGCCTCGATCAGCACTGTTGCCAGCACATGCGAGCGGCGGGCCCCGAGCGCCCGCATGATTGCCACATCCCGACTGCGTTCCAGCGACGATCCGACCATGCTGACAAGGATCCCCATTGCAGAAACAACCACAACAAGCGCCGTGACCAGCAGAAGCAAAAGTTCCAACGGCCGCACAAAAAGATCGAGCAACTGCCGGATCTCGCCGATCGGGAGCGCGGCCTGTGCGTCGCGTCCTTCGTTAATGGCCATCCGCAAACCCATTCCAGTCAACTCCGAAGGCAATCCGGGCAACGAGGCCGTTTCCAGGAGAATGGCGGTCACTTCGCGCTGCTCAAAAGGAAGCGGCTGCGCAGAGGCCGGAGCAGCCCCTGCTGGGAGCGTGTGGCTGGCCGGTTCTCTCTGTGAGTCCTGCGAGTTGCGTGAGTCCTGTGAAATGCGTGAGTCCTGTGTGTGGCGTGAGTCATTGGGGACTTCACCCGGCACGGGCTTGGCATGGCCTTCCTGTAAATAAAATCCCTCCATGTTGACAAACACACCGCGATCGATCGGCGTATTGGTCTGGGCAAGGATGCCGACCACGGTGAAGGGATCGTGCACCTTGCCATCATGTGAACCGTGCGTGGGGGCGAATGGATCGCCCACTTTCAAACCCGTTTTTGACGCCACTGCAGCGCCGAGCACGCCCCCAAAGAAATCGGCATCACGGAAGTTGACGCCCTTTGAAAATTGAAATGCCTGTCCATCGCCGCGGCTGAGTTGGCCAAACATTGCTGCGTTGGTTCCCACAACGCGAAAGCCGCGGAAGTAATCTCCCATGCAGATCGGTACAGCGGTCTTTGTGCTGGCTGCAAATGTGCCATCCACGCCATCGACGCGTTGGGCAGCTGGCAGGAAGTTTTGGTAGGTCGACCAAGGAATATTTTCAATTGGCCGACTGATAAAATAAACGCTGTTGAGCACCAACTGCAGCGGACTGCCCTTAGCGCCCACAATCATGTTGTAGCCAAGTCCTGAGCCCGATTCGAAGGCCTTCTGCACAATTCCACCGGTGACAAGCGTGGCCACCACCAGCGCAACCCCAAGCGCAAGCGACAGGGCTGTCAGAACACTTGTCAGCATCCTGTGCCGAATATTTCGCCAAGCTATTCCAAGGAGAGTCATGGGGGACTGGCTACTTTTCTGTGGCCAGAGCGGCCCGATTGAATGACTCCAGTCGCCTGCGACTGGGAAACTGCGTGGCCACCTCCACCGCATGGGTCACAACCAACAATGCTATGCCCTGTTCGCTGCAGGTATTCCGGAGGAGATCGATCACCTGCTGCTGATGAGAGGCGTCGATGCTTGCCGTCGGCTCATCGGCGAGGATGACGCGGGGCCGATTGGCCAACGCTCGCGCCACCGCCACTCGCTGCTGCTGGCCAACGCTCAATGCTGCGGGCTTATGGTGCAACCTATCGGAGAGGCCGACAGCCTTGAGCAATTGCACTCCTCGATCCCGGTCAAGACGTCCCGATCCGAATGTCATCGCTACCAGTACATTTTCGAGCGCCGTAAATCCTGGCAAAAGATTGAACTGCTGAAAGACCAACCCCAGTTTGTCGGCGCGCACGCGGTCGCGTTGGGCTTCGCTGAGCCGGGTGAGATCGATCGAATCAACGACAACACGGCCGGCATCGGCGCGCATGATCCCCGAGATCACATTGAGTAACGTAGACTTTCCAGAGCCACTTTGTCCTTCTAGGACAGAGTGTTCGCCTTCGGCTATCGCGAAGCGTTCTATATCGAGAACGTTCACGGTCTCGCCGCTAGGCAGGGCAAATGACTTGCGGACATTGCTGAGTTCAATGATGGGGTTGGCCATAGTTCTGCAGCTTAATCCCCCGCCTGTCCGTGCAGCAACTTGGTTCCCTCGTTAGGGATCAATGGTACGGCACACGGTCGGGTACGGCACACGGTCGGGTACGCAGGACAGGGGCCAGTGGTACCCAGCAGATCGGCAGCCAGCCACGCATTAAAAAGCGGCCGCACCGCCGAGTTGAATGACCGAAGCCGGACCGGCGAGATCGGTGGCTGAGTTGTAACTTCCAAAGAGCGATGTGCGACTGCCGAAGTAACGGACAAATCCCCAGCCGAGCACGGTATTTTGTCCGTAACGAGGCAGGGCTGCTTGGTTGACGTATCCTTGGAAAAATATCTGCAGGTCAGGTGTGAGAGACTTTGTAAACGCAAACTGCACAATGTCTTGATACGTGAGGTTGCCCAAATCGTTGGTCGTGGCACCGATGCCAACATTCCATTCCAGCAAAACATCCCAGGGAAGTTCGTTGGAAAATAGCAGCGTTGCGGCCGGCTGGGTGCCTGCTTGTAACTGTGGACTGGCCCAGTTGGTCTGCACATAAAACTCGAGCCCTGCAGAGGGCAACAAAACGTTTTTGTCATCGGCTCCCCAGAGGTGGATCTTCGTATCGAGCACCAGCGGTGCCAGAGCGGTGTAGGCAGCAGATTGCCCAAACGGCTCGGAGTAGGTGAGACCGTTAGAAAAGACACGAAACTCAACACGATCGGTGACGCCGATGCGCACGAGATATTCCCAGTTCCATCCGGCCGACTGCACGTTGCGAGTGGCTGCAGTCCAGGTAAAGGGAGTGGTTTCAACATACACCCAGCCGCGCGGCAGCGTGTAGGGGCTGTTGGGAAAGTTAGCGGTGTCGGGGCCCGGATCGCGGATGTTTGCCGGTTCGTGTGATCGCCAAGGGTCGACCGTTTCGAGAAAGTTTCGCGCCAGCCAGCGCGTCCGTGGCAGGGGGCTGCTGAGGCCGGGATCGACCGGGCTCAAACGCATCAACTCCTCGTCGCTCACTTCATCGCTGGAGTCTGTCACAAGCCACCTGGCTCCACGCGGCAGCCAACCACTGTCTGGCGGGATCAGATCGCGAGGAAATTCTGGTGGAAAACCAGGCGGATTTTCTGTCGGTGCATCCTCGGCAGGCTGTTCCTGTGGCGCCGGTGGCGGTTGGGCAGCACTGGCAGGCAGTGCGAGCACCACGAGCAAGGTTGTGCCATAAACACCCCAATGCCGGATCATCTCCTGCAAAAACCCTGCGAATGCGTAGGGCGATTGAGCCGTCGCTACGCAACGGTGTATAGTTCGCAGCCACCCTGTGGCCGCCCATCCGCACTGTTGCGGGAGCGGCCTTTTGAACCGACGTCCCACTCGAGGAGATTCCCCGTGCCCATTCGTGTCGGCATCAATGGCTTTGGTCGCATTGGTCGCCTTACCTACCGCGCTATTTTTGAGAAGTATGGTTTGAACGGGGATGTTCAGGTCGTTGCCTTGAACGATCTCACCGATGCCAAAACAAATGCCCATCTGCTGGAGTTCGACTCCAACTACGGCCCTTTCAAAGGCCACGTCGGCTACGAAGGAAACGACCTCTTTGTCGATGGGAACAGAATCAAGGTTTTTGCTGAAAAGGATCCGGCCGCGATTCAGTGGGGCAGCGAGGGTGTTCAGATTGTTGTCGAGAGCACAGGCTTCTTTACCGATGCCACCAAGGCGGTTGCTCACAAGCGTGACAGCGTTAAGAAAGTGATCATCTCGGCTCCTGCAAAAAATGAAGACCTCACAATTGTGCTGGGCGTTAACGACAGCATGTACGATCCCAAAAAACACCACGTGATTTCCAATGCTTCCTGTACCACCAATGGCCTGGCACCAGTGGCCAAAGTGCTGCACGAGACATACGGCATCGAGAGGGGCTTGCTGACGACTGTTCACGCCTACACAAATTCGCAAAAAACCGTCGATACAGCAGCCAAGGATCTCCGCGATGCGCGGGCAGCAGGCCTCAATATTGTGCCGTCCAGCACAGGTGCCGCTCGGGCAGTGGGCTTGGTCATCCCAGAGTTGCAAGGGAAATTCACCGGCATGGCATTCCGCGTACCCGTTGCCACCGTCAGCGTTGTCGATTTTACAGCAATCCTTAATCGTGAGGCTTCGCCAGCCGACATCAACGCTGCCATGCAGAAGGCCGCCGAAGGCCCGCTCAAGGGAATTCTGCGTTACACCGACAAGGAACTCGTTTCGACAGATTTGAAGGGTGATCCGCATAGCTCAATCTTCTCTGCCGTTGATACGATCGGTTTGGGTAATTTTGTGAAGGTTGTGAGTTGGTACGACAATGAATGGGGCTATTCCAATCGCATCGCCGACCTACTCAATTTTTTAGCGGATAAGGGCCTCTAAGCACGCCTAGCCAACGGGGCACCTCAGCGAACAAGTGCCAGGCGGCAATGACGGTCGATTGTTAGCGCACAGCCAGCGTGCCTTCGGTTTCGAATACTTGACCATCAAACGTTGTCATGCGCACCAGTAAACGCAGCTGGCCTGGTGGTGGTGGCTGTGCGGGCCAACGCAGCACAAAGTGCAGGCCGCGGGCCCGTGAGGTGCGGCGAAAATGCTCGATAGCTTCTTGGGCGGGAATGTCCCAGCGGGCTTGGCATGTTTCGTGTGAGGCTGTCGAATTGAGCACCATAATCGAGACGTCTCCGGCCGCTGTCACAAGTCGCTCGTCTGCATCGCGGGGCTCAAAAACAACAGCCAGTCCTTCGCTCACTCCGTCGCCATCTCCGTCAAAGCATTCGGATCGCAGAGGATTGATCACCAGATGCGTGATGCTGCCACCGTCGGCCAAGCTTTCCTCGTAGGAAAGCCGTTGCACAGCGGGAACGACTGCACCACGGGCGCGTGCCTCTTCGGAAAGCGGCGGGACACCATCCAGAGCGGGAGGCGTGAGGTCTTCCGGCATGGATGGCTCAGCAGG
>Ga0049085_10000933_pt1 | contig 11504 bp, 7 predicted proteins | sample GreLakmeSU08MSRF_FD_66721 | JGI IMG/M metagenome (GOLD analysis project Ga0049085, IMG submission 66721) | Freshwater lentic microbial communities from great Laurentian Lakes, MI, USA - Great Lakes metaG SU08MSRF | ecosystem: Environmental > Aquatic > Freshwater > Lake | place: Great Lakes... | reverse complement strand
GGGCCGGAGCCGATGACGGCGACTTTCTTGCCGGTGCGCCGGGCGGGCGGTTGGGCCACCACCCAGCCTTCGTCCCAGCCCTTGTCGATGATGCTGACCTCGATGTTCTTGATCGTGACTGGCGGAGCGTTGATGCCGAGCACGCACGAGCCTTCGCACGGCGCGGGGCAGACGCGGCCGGTGAACTCCGGAAAATTATTCGTCTTGTGGAGACGGTCAAGCGCCTCCTTCCACAGGCCGCGATAGACAAGATCGTTCCATTCGGGGATCAGGTTGTTGATCGGGCAGCCGCTGGCCATGCCGCTGATGAGCTGGCCGGTGTGGCAGAAGGGAATGCCGCAATCCATGCAGCGCGCGCCCTGCTTCTTCAGGTCGGCCTCGGGCAGGTGCTCGTGAAATTCCCTCCAATCCGACACGCGCCCGAGCGGTGAACGGTCATTCGGCAGCTCACGTTTAAACTCTAAAAATCCGGTTGGCTTTCCCATTATTTATGGCTGGTTAAATTCCTTCAAAAATCTTGGCGAGCGAAACCTTGAATCCGGGCAGCACCGAGTTGCCGGTCACGAAGCGGTCGCCACGCAATAATTCCATGCTGCCATCCGGGCGATAGACGCTCACGGTTTTGCTTTTCGGATCCACCATCCACACGAGGTGGGATCCGTATTCCAGGTAGTGATTGATCTTCCGCTCGGTGCGGGTGATGGAATCGGACGGCGATAAAACCTCCACCTCTAGGTCGGGTGCGCCGTGAAAAAGCCCACTCAAGTCGCCGTGGGGCAAAATGACTTTGGACCGCCGGTGGCTCACAAATGAAATGTCCGGCTCATAACAATGCTCCAGACTCAGGCGGAAACCCGTCTGTCCGTCGAACAGGCGTCCAAGTTTGTTTTCAAAAACATGAGCACCGAGCAGATAGGTCAGGTGCGCGATGATCATTCCGTGAAGCGGTTTGGCAGGAGGCATGGCAATAATCTTTCCGTCCCAGAGTTCGTATTTGACGTCCGTGTCTGCACCCAGTGCGAGCAACTCGCGGTCAGTCCAAATCTCCGACTTGGGCTTGAGCGTACGCGCGCCCACTTCCCAGACACCACGCTTGTGCCGCGAGGTCGTGCCGCCAATGGTAGGGGTTGCGCGCGCCATTTTGATATTTGGCAGTGTTTTCATCCGCGGCAACTCAATGCCCGCCCTTCACGTTTTCCTCAAAGGCCGCCATAATCGCTTCTTCGCCGCTCAGGCCCTGCGACTGGACCCTCTTGAGTGACTGGAGCACCCGCTTGTAATCCTGCGGCATCACCTTCACAAATTTTGGCACGAGATTTTTCCAGCCGGCCAGGACATTCGCGGCCTTCCGGCTGCCGGTGTAAGTCTGGTGACGCTGAATCTGTTTCCAGAGTTCTTCGATCTCGTCGGCGTCCTCCAGCTTTTCCAGGCCGACCATCTCCAGGTTGCAACGGCTCGCAAACGTGCCGGCCTCATCGAGAACGTAGGCCACGCCGCCGCTCATGCCGGCGGCGAAGTTGCGCCCGGTCGGCCCAAGAATCACCACGCGCCCGCCCGTCATGTATTCGCAGCCGTGGTCGCCGGTGGCTTCCACCACCGCGCTCACGCCGGAGTTGCGCACGCAGAAGCGTTCGCCCGCCATGCCGCAGAGATACGCCTCGCCCCTGGTCGCGCCGTAAAACGCTACATTGCCCACGATCATGTTGTCCTCGGCTTCGAAGGTTGAAGCTTTGGGCGGATAGACAATCAACTTTCCACCGCTCAGTCCCTTGCCGAAATAATCGTTCGCATCGCCTTCGAGTTCGAGGGTCATGCCGCGCGGCACGAACGCGCCGAAACTCTGGCCGGCGCTGCCGTTGAACTTGAGCTGGATCGTGTCTTCCGGCAGGCCGTTCGGCCCGTGCTTCTTGGTGAGATCGCAGCCGGTGATGGTGCCGACGACGCGGTTCACGTTGATGATCGGCATTTCCGCGCGGACTTTTTCACCGTGCTCGATGGCCGGTTGGCACAGCGTCAAAATCTTGGTGAGGTCGAGCGACTTCTCAAGACCGTGATCCTGATCCTGCTGACGGAAGCGGCCCACTTCCGGGCCGGCGTTTGGTTGATACAGCAGCGGCGTGAGGTCCAGTCCGCTGGCCTTCCAATGATCAATCGCCTTCCACGGAATCAATTTGTCCGTGCGGCCCACCATGTCTTCCAGCTTGCGGAAGCCGAGCTTGGCCATGATCTCGCGGAGTTCCATGGCGATGAAGCGCATGAAATTCACGACGTGATCGGGATTGCCCGTAAACCGCGCGCGCAGCTTCGGGTCCTGCGTCGCGACGCCGACCGGACAGGTGTTGAGGTGGCAGACGCGCATCACGATGCAGCCGAGCACCACGAGCGGAGCGGTCGCAAAACCAAATTCCTCCGCGCCGAGCAACGCGGCGATGGCCACATCGCGGCCGGTTTTCAACTGGCCGTCGGTCTCGACGTAAATTCGGCTGCGCAGATTATTCAACACGAGCGTCTGGTGAGTCTCGGCCAGACCGAGTTCCCACGGGCCGCCCGCGTGTTTGATCGAGGAGAGCGGCGACGCGCCGGTGCCGCCGTCGTGGCCCGAAATCAAAACCACGTCCGCATGCGCCTTGGCCACGCCGGCGGCGATGGTGCCGACGCCGACTTCGCTCACCAGCTTTACGCTGATGCGCGCGTGGCGGTTCGAGTTCTTGAGGTCGTGGATCAACTCCGCCAAATCCTCGATGGAATAAATGTCATGATGCGGGGGCGGAGAAATAAGACCGACGCCTGCGGTCGTGCCGCGCGTCTTCGCGATTTCCGGGAAAACTTTTTTGCCGGGCAGTTCGCCGCCCTCACCGGGCTTCGCGCCCTGCGCCATCTTGATCTGAAGCTCCTTCGCGTTGACGAGGTAATGGCTCGTCACGCCGAAACGTCCGCTCGCGACCTGCTTGATCGCCGAGTTTTTCGAGTCGCCGTTCGTTTCAAGAACGTAGCGCGCCGGGTCTTCGCCGCCTTCGCCGGTGTTGCTCCGGCCGCCGATGCGGTTCATGGCGATGGCCAGCGCCTCGTGCGCCTCCTTGCTGATCGAGCCGTAGCTCATGGCCCCGGTCTTGAACCGCCTGACCAAGGTGTCAATGGATTCCACCTCTTCGAGCGGGATGGCCTGGTCGGCAAATTGCAAATCGAGCAGGCCGCGCAAGGTGCAAAGCGTCGTGGCCCGGTTGTTCAACAGTTCGGCGTATTCGCGATAGACCTTCTCGCTGTTGAGGCGGCAGGCGATCTGCAATTTGTGAATCGTCTGCGGATTGAACAGATGCTGCTCGCCATCCGCGCGCCATTGGTACTGGCCGCCGGCGTCGAGTTCGCCGTTCACCTCGCGGGCCGGGAACGCGTGCGCGTGCCGCTTCAACGCCTCCTCCGCGATGACTTCCAGGCCGATGCCTTCGATGCGCGTGGCGGTCCACGTGAAATATTTATCTACGACGGCCTGGTTGATGCCGATGGCCTCAAAGACCTGCGCGCCGCGATAACTTTGAATCGTCGAGATGCCCATCTTGGCCATCGTTTTCACGACGCCCTTGATGGATGCCTTGATGAATTTCTTCACCGCCGTCTTGTGATCGGTGTTGAGCAGCATCTTCTCGGCGATGAGATCGTCGATCGTGTCGTAGGCAAGATAGGGGTTGATCGCGCTGCAACCGTAGCTGATGAGCAGCGAGAAATGATGCACCTCGCGCGGTTCGCCGGATTCGAGGACAAGCCCGCAACGTCCGCGCAGACCGGCACGAATGAGATGATGATGCAATCCGGCGACCGCCAACAGGGCCGGGATGGGCGCGAGTTCGGGCGAAACGCCGCGATCCGAAAGGATCACAATCGTGGCACCGTTGGCAATCGCCTGTTCGGCGGCGGTGAACATTTTTTCTAGCGCGGCTTCGAGTCCTTTCGCGCCGTCCCTGGCCGGAAATAAAATCGGAATGGTCTCGGCCTTGAAACCTTTGCGGTCCACGTGCCGGAGTTTTTCCAGTTCGCTGTCGGTGAGCAGCGGATGCTCCAGCTTGATCAGCGCGCAGCTTTCCGGCGTGGGATTCAGCAGACCACCACGCGCGCCGACCATCGTCTCGGTCGAGGTGACGATCTCCTCGCGGATGGGATCGATCGGCGGGTTCGTGACCTGCGCGAAGAGCTGCTTGAAATAGTTGTAGAGCAGTTGCGGCTTCTGCGAGAGCACGGCCAGCGGCGTGTCCGTGCCCATCGAACCGAGCGGCTGCACGCCGTCGTTGGCCATCGGGCCGACGATGAAGCGCAGATCCTCGAAGGTGTAGCCAAACGCCTGCTGCCGCTGCAAAATTTTGCGATGCGACACCTCCGTGCCTTCGGGCGGCTGCGGCAGGTTTTCGAGCAGGACGTGATGTTCATCCAGCCATTGCTGGTACGGATGCGCGCTCGCGTATTTTTTCTTCAGCTCTTCGTCCGCAACGATGCGGCCTTCGACCGTGTCCACGAGAAACATCCGGCCCGGCTGCAACCGTCCTTTGACCGCCACGCGCTCCGGTGCGATGGGCAGCACGCCTGCTTCCGACGCCATGATGACCATGTCATCCTTCGTGACGTAATAGCGCGAGGGACGAAGTCCATTGCGATCAAGGCACGCCCCGATGCGGAGGCCGTCCGTGAAAATCATGGAAGCCGGGCCGTCCCACGGCTCGGTGAGGCAGGAATGAAACTCGTAGAAGGCGCGGCGCCCGGCGTCCATGCTCTCGTGATTTTCCCACGGCTCGGGAATCATCATCATCATCACATGGGGCAGTTCGCGGCCGGAGAGCGCAAGCAGCTCCACCACGTTGTCGAACTGGGCGGAGTCGCTATTGTCGGTGTTGATGACGGGAATGAGCTTCTTAATGTCGCTGCCGAACACTTCCGACTTAAGGTTCGCCTGCGCGGCGCGCATCCAGTTGACGTTGCCGCGAAGCGTGTTGATTTCGCCGTTGTGCGCGATGTAGCGGTTCGGATGCGCCCGGTCCCAGCTCGGAAAGGTGTTGGTCGAGAACCGCGAATGCACCATCGCGAGCGACGTCACCATCGTCTCGTCGCGCAAATCGGGATAATAATCCGCCATCTGCGTCGTCATCAACATGCCCTTGTACACGATGGTGCGCGCCGACAGGCTGGAGACATAAAACCATTTGCCGCCGGGCACAGTGTCGCCGTAGCGGATCCTCTGCTCCGCGATTTTGCGGATGAGGTATAGCTTGCGCTCGAACGCCGCGTCATCCTGGACGGCCGCGCTGCGCCCGACGAACACCTGCGCCATGTGCGGCTCGGCGGCCACGGCGGATTTGCCGAGGGAGGAATTGTTCGTCGGAACATCGCGCCAGCCGAGGAGCGTCTGGCCTTCGGCGGCAATAATTTTTTCGACCGCGAGCATGACGGCGTCGCGCTCGGCGGAATTTTTCGGCAGGAAAACCATGCCCACGCCGTATTGGCCGGGCGCGGGCAGTTTGAAATCAAGTTTCGCCGTCTGGGCCGCGAGAAATTCATGCGGCACCTGGAGCAGGATGCCCGCGCCATCGCCGGTGTTCGTCTCGCAGCCGCACGCGCCGCGATGGTCGAGGTTGACCAGAATCTGCAGGGCGTCGCTGACGAGTTGGTGGGATTTCTGGCCCTTGATGTTCACGACGAACCCCAGCCCGCAGGCGTCATGCTCGAATTGGGGATCGTAAAGGCCCTGCCGGGCCGGAAATCCGCCGGGTTGTGAAGGACTGCCCTCGGCCGGCTCGGTTTTGCTGCGGTTCATCTGGTTGTTCACTGTCGTAATGCGGTTTGTCCACTGGACAAATTTCGATAGTGTTTACTGAAAGTTCGCCGGGGTGCAATAGCCCAAATAAAAAAAATTAGTCACGCGGGCCGAAGTCGGGCCATCGCTTGAAAATACAGCAGCAGCGCGCCCTGGCCTGGCACCTCGAGGTAAAGGTCCGACCGGTGAAGATCGTCACCGGATCGTTCGTAAACCTCCGCGCCCAGCATATTTTTCACCTGCCAGTGGCGTCCGGCCAACCCGTCAACGGTGAGCGGCGCGTAACACTGGCTGTCGTGCGGCGCGAGGTTGACCACGACCAGGTCAAACTCCCCGGCGCCGTCCTCCCACTGCAAGAGCGCGAAGTTTTGCGCGGTGGGATTCTCTGGCCAGGCGGGGCGCGGCGCCAGCAATTGGCCATGACCTCGCCAAAACGCGCTCACCGCAAGCGCGGTCAGCAGGTAATCGTACCACGCGGCAATTTCCGGTTGCGGTTCCTCCGCCGGACGCCGGCCCAGATGCACGCTGATTTGCCGCCGCGCGCCGGTGAACTGGCCTTCGTGGAAAAACTTCAAGCCGGGCAGGCCCGCCACCACCAGCGCGGCGGCGCGATGCTCCGGCCACAAAAGCACCGACGCGACGCGGCGATCGTCGTGGTTCTCACGAAAGTGCGCGGAGGCCGCGAGACGGGCCGGCGGTAGTGACAGCAAACGATGCGAAATGGCGGCAGGTTGATTTGAGGTCAATTGGTCGTAGAGCCGCTTGTCATAGGTGAAGTCAAAGCCCAGTTCCTGCAACCGCGCCTCCAAGTCCCAATACGCCTCGGCCAGAAACAGAAATTCTGGCGACGACTCTTTCACCGCCTCGATGACGTCCGTCCAAAACTCCGTCTGCGGCATCGCGTCGTTGCCCGGAAAAGCAGCCCACGTTTTCGCGAAGACCTCGTTCAAGACCAGCATCGCCATGTCGTAGCGCACCCCGTCGCACTGGCGCGCGATGGACTGGAGCGTTGCACCATCGCGGTGCACGTGGCCGGGTTGCGATAATCCAACTGCGCGGTGTCGCGCCACGGCGGGAAATAAGGATCGCGGCCCAGCGCCAGCCAGCGCGGCCCGGCGTCCGTCTCGTGCCAAAAGGTTTCTCCCACTTCGACCGCGCTGGAGACAAACAGCTCCGGCTTTTCCCGGAGCCAGGGATGATCGAGGCCCGTGTGGTTGGGGACAAAATCCAGAACGAGTTTCAGTCCGTAACGGGCAAGCTTGCGCCGGAACGCCTGCAACGCCGACGCGCCGCCGAGGGAACGCACCACCGTGTAGCTGGCGACGGCATACGGCGAACCGGCGATGTCCTCCTCGCGAAAATCTCCCAACGTCTCCGCCGCCGCCGCGCGTACTTCGGGCGAGTGCCGGCTGACCGCGCGGCTGCGCGGGCCGGTGTGCCAGACGCCCATGAGCCAGAGATGCGTGAAGCCGAGCCGCTGCCAGCGCGCGAACTCAGCTTCGGGGACATTGGCCAGGTGAATGCGGGTGCCGAGGCGCGCGGAGAGTTCCCGCAGCCAGCAGCGCGTGTTGATCTCGTAGAGCAACGGATGACTCAGCAGCAGACGAGGTTGGTTTTCCGCAAACGGTTCCGCCGGGGACTGATTGCGAGGAAGCTGCGGACACTTCCATCGATCCCGCCGACCAATTCTATTGTCATCTGGTGGCAGCCGAGGTGACGAGGCTCATTGTTCCTACGATCACGACCGACCTGCAGAGCCTCGTCACCTGGCTGCTACTTTTAATGCGCGCTAACTGTTCAGAATTTTCAACGCCTGCTTCGGATTCGAGGGCCGGAGTATCAGCAGGCCCTTTTTGGCGGAGGACGCGGTGGCGCAATAGGCGTATTCGATGTTGATCTTCGCCTTGGCCAGCTTGTGCGCGATCTGGGCGAGTGATCCGGGCTTGTTGTCGCCTTCGATCATCAACACTTCGCTTTCCACGACGAGCGTGCCGTGTTCCTCGAACATGAGCAGCGCCTTGCGCGTGTCGTTCACCACCATGCGGATGACGCTGTGGTCCACCGTGTCACTGATCGAGATGGCGTAGATGTTGATTTTGGCCTCGTTCATCGCGTCACAAACGCGCGCGAGGGTGCCGGGCTTGTTTTCGAGAAAAAGAGCGAGCTGGGTGGTGATGTGCATAGGTCAAGGGCGGGTTGCGGTCATTTGTTTGCTGCATTCAAACTCTCAACTCTAGCGAGCCTAATTTCGCTGGCGGCGATCTGCAATCTGCATTTCTTGGCCTCTCGCTCCGCAGTTGCAGTTCAAAAACATTCCCCGTAACGTGCCCCCATGAAATCTGCCCTCCTGCTTTGCCGGTTGACGCTTTGCGCGCTTTTTATCTCCCCGTCCGCGCTCGCCGCGGCGGAAGCCAGCACCAATCGCTATGAGTTCAAGCGCGTCCACGACCGCGACGGCATCGGCAAATTTTTCATGGGCCGCGAGATCGCCCACGTCATGGGCCATCAGGCCGCCGACTGGCTCGAGCGCCCCTCACGCGAGGAGGAGGAACGCCCGGAACTCGCCATTGAAGCCCTCAAGCTCCAGTCCGGTGACGTCGTGGCCGACATCGGCGCAGGCACGGGCTATTTCAGTTGGCGCATGGCGAAGAAGGTCGGCGACAAGGGCCTCGTCTATGGCGTCGAAATCCAGCAGGAGATGATCGACCTGATGAGCCAGAAGCTGGCCCTGCGCAAAGTCGCCAACGTCAAGCCGCTCCTCGGTACCACCACCGACCCCAAGCTCCCCGCCGCCGGCGTGGATCTCGTTATCATGGTCGATGTCTATCACGAGTTCGACCAGCCGTTCGAGATGATGGAAAACATCTGCAAAAGCTTGAAGCCCGGCGGACGCATCGCCTTCGTGGAATTTCGCGGCGAAGACCCGAAGGTGCCGATCAAGCTCCTCCACAAGATGACCGAGGCGCAGGTCCGCAAGGAAATGGAGCCGCACCCGCTCGTCTGGGTGGAAACCATCGCCACCCTGCCCCGCCAGCACCTCATCCTCTTCAAGAAGAAATAGCCGGAGGCCAGTTGTCTGACTTCCGGGTTTTGAATTCTGTAGCAGCACTCAGTGAGTGCCAACGGCGGTCATGGACCGCCGCCACACCGTTCAGCGCCGCGCCTTGGGCAGCGCGCCCCGGCCCGCATAGACCGCGTTCCGGCCGAGCAATTGTTCGATGCGCAGGAGCTGGTTGTATTTCGCCAAGCGATCCGAGCGGCTGAGGGAGCCGGTCTTGATCTGCCCGCAGTTCGTTGCCACCGCGATGTCCGCGATGGTCGAATCCTCGGTTTCGCCGGAGCGATGGCTGAGGACGGCGGTGTAGCTGTGCGTCTGCGCGAGTTCGACGGCATCGAGCGTCTCGGTGAGCGAGCCGATCTGGTTCACCTTCACGAGAATTGAATTGGCCGTGCCCGTGTCGATTCCCTTCTGGAGGAATTTCACGTTCGTGACGAACAGATCGTCGCCGACGAGCTGCACCTGGCCTCCGATTTTGTCGGTGAGCTGCTTCCAGTGCTTCCAGTCGCCCTCCGCGCAGCCGTCTTCGATGCTGACGATGGGATAATTGGCGACGAGTTTCGCGTAGAAGTCCACGAGCTGCGCGCCGCTGATGGTCTTGCCGGTGGATTTCTTGAAGGTGTAGGTGCCATCGTGGTTGTAGAACTCGGACGCGGCCACGTCGAGCGCGAGAAAGATTTCCTTGCCGGCCTTGTAGCCCGCGTTCTTGGTGGCTTCGAGGATGGATTCAATCGCGTCCTCCACGCTGTTGAGCTTGGGCGCGAAACCGCCTTCGTCCCCGACGGCGGTGGAGAGGCCGCGCTTTTTCAGCACGCTCTTGAGCGCGTGGAAAATTTCCGTGATGGCCTGCAAGCCGTCGCTGAAGGTGTCGAAACCGTGCGGCTGGATCATGAACTCCTGGAAATCAATCGGCGCATCCGAGTGCGCGCCGCCGTTGATGACGTTAGCCATCGGAACGGGCAGCACCTTCGCATTCGGCCCGCCCAGATATTTGAAGAGCGGCGTGCCGATGGCTTCCGACGCGGCCTTGGCCGTCGCGAGCGAGACGGCGAGAATCGCATTCGCGCCCAGCTTCGACTTCGTTTCCGTGCCGTCGAGCGCGAGCATGGTGCGATCGACCGTGAGCTGATCAAGCGCGTCGAGGCCGACAAGCGCGGGCAGAATCTTGCCGGTCACATTCTTGACCGCCTTGGAGACGCCCTTGCCGAGATACCGCTGCTTGTCACCGTCGCGCAGCTCGATGGCCTCGTGTTCGCCGGTGCTGGCGCCGCTAGGGACCGCCGCACGCCCGACCGCACCGCCGGCCAGGATCACATCGACCTCGACGGTGGGATTGCCGCGCGAGTCGAGAATTTCACGGGCCTGGATGTCAATGATGTTGCTCATAATTTTTAGTTCAATGGTTCAAATAAAATGAGCGCCCATCATAAAAGCGCGCGAAGGCGAGTCAAGGGCGGCGTGCGGTGAATCCGACGTGTGGTGGCGGCGGGACGCACGCCCTCCACGGCCGGCCGGAGGCCCGCCGCCACGAGGTCCGTTCACTTCTCCGCAATGCAGTAGAGAAATTTTTCCCCGCGCAGATAAAGCTCCCGGTCCGCCAGCGCGGCCGAGGCGCTGAAGGAATCATCTAGGTGGTTCACCGCCAGCGTGGCGTTTTCCTTGTCGTGACGGAGCACGACGGTGTTGCCGTCCCGCGCCGTGACGTAGATGCGGCCCGCCGCGCCGACCGGCGACGCGAAGATGTGGTCGCGGATGCCATCAAGCCGCAGCAGCTCACCGCGGAACTCTCCGGTCGCCGGGTTCAGCCGCACCAGGATGTTTTGATTATGGCGGAGGTGGTAGAGCGTGTCGTCGTAGAGCAGCGGCGAAGAGACGTAGGGCGTGAGGCGGTTGAGTTTCCACACGACGTTGGTGGTGCCGGTCAGGTCGCCCGTCGCACCGGCGAGACGGATCGCCACCATCGCCTGCGAGTAATAGCTGTTGCCGGCGATGACGATTCCGTCGCGATGCACGGGCGAGGCGACGACGTTGTCGGTGAGACCGGCAGATTCCCAAAGCAGCGCGCCGGTCGCGAGATCGTAGCCGCGCACGCGCTTCGTGGCGCTGACGATGACCTGCGGTTTGCCGCCGACTTCGACAATGAGCGGCGTGGCCCAGGAAGTTTTCTCGTCGCGCGGAACTTTCCAGAGCTGCTGGCCCGTGCGCTTGTTGAAGGCGTGGAGAAAGGAACTGCCCTCGTGATCCCAGTTGACGATAAGCGTGTCGCGATGGAGCACGGGCGAACTGCCCTCGCCGTGCGCGTGGAGAGTCTGCATTTTGCCGAGATCCTTTTGCCACTTCACCACGCCGTCAAGGTCGAGGCAATAGAGCCCGCGCGAGCCGAAGAAGGCGTAGAGGAATTCCCCATCAGTGGTCGGCGAATTGGAGGCCAGGCTGCCGGTGTTGTGCCCGCCCTCGTGCGGCCATTCCTCGCGCACGACCTTTTTCCACAACACGCGCCCGTCTCTCCGGCTCACCGCCATCACGATGTATTGAAACCGATGCGTCACCGGCACGCTGTCATGCACGCCCGGCGCGGAATCGAACACCGGCTTCTGCGCCTGGCCGACTGGGGCCGCCGCCATCACATACACGCGGTCGCCGAACACG
>Ga0049085_10000932_pt1 | contig 11513 bp, 8 predicted proteins | sample GreLakmeSU08MSRF_FD_66721 | JGI IMG/M metagenome (GOLD analysis project Ga0049085, IMG submission 66721) | Freshwater lentic microbial communities from great Laurentian Lakes, MI, USA - Great Lakes metaG SU08MSRF | ecosystem: Environmental > Aquatic > Freshwater > Lake | place: Great Lakes... | reverse complement strand
CTAATTGCCAACAATCCACAATTTCGTTATTAGCTATAGTATTAATAAGAATTATTGATTTTAAAAAAAGGTATTACGTAGTATATATTATAGCTGTGTTGATATCGTGATAACTTAGTTTTTATTATGGTGTTATATCGTGTTATTATTATAGAATATATTAGTATATAAGTAGTTATATAATTTGTTATAGGATTGTTTAGTGAAAATGTAGCGACAATAATTATGCGTTTTATTAACTTTATATTTGTGTTGTTTGTGTTGTTTTATCTATTTTATAAACGCAATTGTATTTTAGTCCTTGGTTGTGTAATGTGGTTTCACGTGAAACGGATGTTATTTAGATATTATCCCTGTATTAAACGATGTGATATCTGGTAATATTAATATATTTTCTAACTTTAAACTAACCATGAATGGCTTAATTGGTTTGTAAATATATTCTGGATCAGTAACTGGTATTTGTTTTTGGTAATCTATTTCCCGTGGTGATAGTGAAAAAGTTGAATGAGAATTAGGTATCCAGCAGATATAATTATATTCCCCCTCCGGTAGATAAAAACTCTCGGTGCTATTTGCTTTTAATGATAAAAAAAGCCGTGAGCTACCGATATTGATCGTAATATTGATGGTAAAAGTGTTCGGGTTTATAGTGTTTATGCGACCAGTTTTTACTAATGGTTGGGTACTATAAGATGGGTTGTTGTTTGTTTTTTTATTATCATTTATTAATGGATATTGACGAAAAGGCTTCACACGTATTGTATCAACTGAATTTATTATTGTATAATAATTATTTTTATCATTATATATTCTGTTTATTTTTTTTATCGAAGAAAAACTATCGATTGATAATGCTTCCCGTAATAAACTGACATATTCGTTTGATACCACCGCTGTGTCTTTGTTAAAATAATTGATAATACCCGCGTTGAAATAAGCCATACTTAGTGTGGGTTCTGTAATTAGATATAAACTATCTCGATAATTAAAGGCTGATTTATAATTCTTTGATTTTGATGGTGTTTTAATTTTTATTGTATCCCTATAATCGTTTGTTACATAAAAGCAATTTGCCTTTTCGTAATTAGAAACAATATAATCATTGTCTTCATATAGTACATAAACGATGTGTAAACTATCGGTGAGTCCATGGAAATGATAAGTTCTATTATCGGCTGTGTGTGGTAAATATATGAGTGATGAATCTGTTTGTTTTGCTTGTAGGTCGTACCTATTTACATCACGAATAAATATATTTTTTTTAATTTTTACATCTTCTAAAGGTATAGCAATCACCAACTCGCTGGTATCGTGTTTCTGTAAAAATATGGGCTGGTTAATTGGGTTGTTTTCGTTTAAATCGTAAACAAATCCGTTTAGATATATAGTGTTGGTTGTTTGTGGTGTGCTTATTTTAATGTTTCGCGGGTATGCGGTAGTAATGGTTTTTCCCAAAGAAGTTTTTAGGATTGGCGACACAATTAATGCATTCTTGGTTTGGATGTTTTCGCTAAACTCTATCTTAAGCTGCTGCTGGTTGTGTTCGATTTTATTCGATACATTAATTAAAATTGGTTGTGCTGTGTCTTTGTCTCCACCTAAGGGGGGTACCGGGTTGGCGCAGTGTGAACAAAAGACAACCACGACCACCACTGAAACACCCCGTGCAATTTTCGTTATGTCCTTATTTAGATTCAAGTCTTGTGTTTAAACGAAGAAACGTCTATTTTTTGGTATTAGCGTCCTAGGTGTATGAGTAGAACTTGAATATCAGCCGGACTAACTCCGCTAATTCTGGTTGCTTGTCCAAGTGTTTGGGGTTTGGTTTTGCTGAGTTTTTCTCGTGATTCATGACTCAGGTTGGTAATTAGATGATAGTTATAGTCCTTTGGAATGGGTGTGTGTTCGAGGCGTTGAATTTTACTGGCGAGTTCTATTTCTTTATCAATATACGATTGGTATTTTATCTTTATCGAAGCTCTTTCCTTCGCATCCTGACCAAAGTTGCCAATAAGCGCTCCTATTGAAGGTATCTTCTCTAGGTCGGGTAACCCTATTTGTGGGCGTAGTAGAAGTTTGTTGGCGCGCTGCTTTTCTAATATTTCGGTGACATCAGTAGGAAGGAAGGATTTTAAATCTTCTGGAGTGACGTTGGTGACGGCTAATATTTCTGTTATTTTCCTCGCGTCTTGATTAATTTTATCCAATTCAATCATCCGCTCTTTCTTGGCCAAACCAATGTTAAACCCGCGTGGTGTGAGCCTTTCGTCGGCATTGTCTTGTCTTAGGCTGATGCGATATTCAGCCCTAGAGGTAAACATCCTGTATGGTTCTTCCGTTCCTTTGTTTATCAAATCATCAATTAAAACGCCGATGTATGCCTCGTTCCGTTGTAATATGAGTGGTTCTTTTTCTTGTACCCATAGAGCTGCGTTAATTCCTGCCAGTAATCCTTGACAAGCAGCCTCTTCATAACCTGTAGTGCCGTTGATTTGGCCGGCAAAATATAGGCGATCGACGGTTTTTGTTTCCAGTGTGTTTTTTAGTTGTGTAGGTTGAAAATAATCATATTCTATTGCATATCCAGGCCTAAAAATCTTGGCTCTCTCAAAACCTGGAATAAGGCGGAGCGCTTTAGTTTGAATATTTTCAGGAAGAGATGTGCTAAATCCATTGACATAAACCTCAACCGTGTTCCATCCTTCGGGCTCTACAAAAATTTGATGCCGGTCTCTCTCCGCGAATCGGTTGATTTTATCTTCGATGCTAGGACAGTAGCGCGGTCCCAAACCTTGAATGCTGCCATTGTACATTGGGCTGTCTACAAACCCAGTTCTTAGTACATCGTGAACCGCTTCGTTGGTATATGTAATATGGCAGGGGCGCTGTGTATCAAGCGGTTTTGTAGTGGTTGAGAAACTAAATTTTGCGGGTTCCACATCACCAACCTGCTCTTCCATTTTGGTATAATCCAACGATCTACCATCTACACGTGGTGGTGTACCGGTTTTCATTCTACCGGTTGTAAATCCTTTTTCTGACAACTGTTCTGTAATCCCTTTTGATGACTGTTCGCCCATTCGCCCACCACTAAAATGTTGCCTACCAATATGAATCAAACCATTCAGAAAGGTACCTGTTGTTAATACGACGGATTTTGATTTGAACGACATGCCCATGTTTGTTATAACGCCGCTAACTCGTTGACCATCAAACATTAAAGAGGATACACCGTCTTGAAAAAAGTCGATTAACGGGTTCGATTCGAGGGCCAATCGCCACGCTTCCGAGAAGCGCCACCGGTCGCTTTGAGCCCTCGGACTCCACATAGCCACCCCTTTGCTTCGATTAAGCATCCTGAACTGAATCATTGTGTTGTCAGTGATGATTCCAGACATACCACCCAATGCGTCTATTTCCCTAACTATCTGACCCTTTGCCACACCGCCCATGGCTGGGTTACAACTCATTTTAGCTATGGTTTCAAGGTTCATTGTGATAAGCAATACACTACAACCCATTGTTGCGGCCGAATGGGCAGCTTCACAACCAGCGTGGCCGGCACCAACTACAATAACGTCGTATTTTGATTCCATAAAAGTTAGGCGTTTCACGTGAAACCTACTGAATCGATCTCCACAAAGATAAGCACTCCTCTTCTTTGCTTTTCATAGTAGCAACATCTTTTGATGTTTTGTCTTTGAAGCCAATTAGATGTAATAAACCATGTGAAATCACGCGTATTAGCTCTTCAGAATAAAGGGTGTTTAGTGTTGTGCTGTTTTCCTTAACCCGATCTAGAGAAATATAAATTTCACCGTCTATAGTGGAGTTTGTGGTTCCAAGATCAAAAGTGATAATATCTGTTAGTGTGTCGTGGTTTAAAAAATTCAAATTGATTTGATGTAACTCGTGGTCGTCAACAAAAACATATTGAAGGCTTTGAATCGCTTTTGTGTATTTTTTGGCTGTTGTATTTAGCAACGACCGTATTTGTTTTCGCTGGGCTAAATTTAAAAATCGATGTTTTCCTTGGAACTGTATAATCTCCATCAGTCAAGCATTAAAAAAGTACCAGACTTGCTGATTCGTTTGTTGTTATATGAAGCATCAAACAAATAAACATAAACACCACCAGGATAATGGTTGCCCAAAGGATCAACACCATCCCAACCAACCAACGCGTCCACTTTGGCAATAATTTCACCCCAACGGTTTATGATTGTTAGGGTTGATTGACCAAGAGAAATGGCAGGATTGCTAATTTTAAAAATCTTATTTTCTCGTATTTCTCCTTTTGAGGTAATCGCGGTTGGTATCAATAGTGTATCAAAATGGCTAGTGTTGACCCCTAAATCCATTCGGATTTCGTTAGAATAAAGGATATAGTTAGGAGAAAAAATGCCATTTTTACTAAAAATGCTTATGCGAAAGAGTTGTTTTCCATAAAGGTTGTTTGGAATAACATAGAATGTGTCGGACGTAACTTGATATTGTTTCCACGTGGAACCCTCTTTGATTTCAACCGTGTAGTCGAAGGTGCTCTTTATGAAAGGGCAAGACCAACCAAAATAACGATTCCATTTCAAATCACGAGGCATTGACGAACCCAGAAGCATGCTTTGGTGCAAACAGCAGCTGTCATCTATATAACCACAGTCGTTTTTACGCAAGCTTCTATAACTGTATGCTGTATTTCCCGTACTCACCGAGTTGTCGCTAATATTAAAGGCACCATTCATTGTGGATATTTGAATAGTTTGCCATGAGGCACCCACTCTTTTTTGTATTTGCATTGACGACGATGCACCATCTTTTTGCCACAAGCCATTGATATTCAACAGTTTGTCCGAAACAACACTCACGCCATCTATAATAGAAAGTGGAGGTATTTGTGTTGAGTGGGCATAATTAACAGGCGTGGCGTTGGAGGTAGATGTAATCAATGATCCAACCTTGTGTGCTCTCACAAAATATAGATAACTATGATTTAAAATATAGGTTGAATCCTGAAACTGATATGTCCCAGGATTGTTCGTTAGGTCTGTCGCTTTGAAGCCCAAAAACGACCAAGTGTTGGTGGTGACATCGAATCGAAAAATGTCATATTGTGAGACTAGCCAGCCTTGATAAATTTGCCAAAACAAAATAGTTTTCTTTGAACACCAAAACCTAGCGTCTATTTGAACATCTAATATAATAGGGGTATGATAATTGCTTATAAGCCCACCATTTAAACAACTGTCAAAAGCGGCGATAGCAAATTGATTGTTCGCAATTTTAGGGTCGAATTGTGATTTATTAAAAGTGTATTTGGTTGAAAACGTGTCCACCAAAAGAGCATTACCCCCGCCTTGAAATTTGAACAAACTATATCCTAAAATATCTGGCTCGTTTGGCCTGGTCCAGCCCGCAATTACACGCTGTGTTCCAAAATCAACACTCACACTATCTGGTTCAAACTGTTTTGGTGCAACGTCATCAATGAACAAATGATTGGAACTGAAAGTGTCTTTTCCGTTGCAAGCAAAAGATGTTACCAAGTATACTTCCCACTTTTTTTTACTGCTTAAAATGACAGTTATGGTGCTAGTATTTAATGTACTTATCTGCTTTAATAGCCGCCAACTTGAGGAGGCGTCCTCCCTGCCATATAATTTGTGGTAAACGAAACTCCCACAGGCATCGGTTGGCGGGGTTAGGGCTAGGGTTAGTTCAGCGGTGATCCGATCTTGGCAGGCACGGCGCAAAATCGCAGGACCCGTTACCCCATATGTATTCATCGTGGCTACAATGTTGAGCCAAAAGAAAACAATATGTTTAAGTGGGTTTTTCAATAAAACCGGTTTTTATGTTGTTGTGTTACCTGAAAGTACTGTTATAAACGAAGTTGTGTCTAAATAATTGTTGGCCGTCTCCATTATATCCTCTGCCGAAATTGCCCAGATACTAGGTAGAACAGTATTGTAATAATCATTCGGTAGGCCCCTGTAAATCAAATATTGCACCTTGGAATTTATTGCAAAAGGCCCATCAAAACCACCCCTAAATTGTCCTGCGTAATATTGTTTTATTTTATAAAGCTCTTCTTCGGAGATTTTTATTTGCTTCAATGATTGGAAAATCTCAGCGATACACTCTATAGATTCTGGGATATGCTTGCTGTTTAGTTCGCCAGAGATGGTCCAGGTGTAATTTTGAAAAGCGGGTCTAAAATATGAACCGATCCCGTAGGTTAAACCCCTTTCTTCTCGAAGAATTTGCATCAACCGAGATCCAAAATAACCACCAAGAACCAAATTTAACAAAGTGAGACAATGTCTTTCGTTTTGATTTCTTGGTATAACATGAGAAACCATTTGGAGACTAGTTTGACTCGTGTTTTCCATGGAGTGATTAAGTATAGAGGTGGTAAGATTATTATCTTGTTGCCCATCGATTGCGGGTGCAGAATCGTCTGGTCCGAAATTTAAATCAAATCCAATGGAAGGAAATTTCTTGAGCAACCCTTCTATGTGTTCCACAGTTTCCGGATCATAATCACCAGAAACCAACAACATTAAACCACCTAAAGCAAGATGTTGTTTTTTGAAATCGACCAAGTCATTGCGTTCAATGGTTTGATATTCTGATAAATCCCCGTGAGCTCCTAGAACGTGTGATTTGCCGTAAAGGGATTCCAGCGCGATGCGGCTCGACCAATATTTTGGTGTTTGCTGCTGTCGTTCTAAAGATCCGCGCCTAATCATTATAGCGTTTTCAAACTCTGTGCGGGGATAACTTGCGGTGTGAACATGTTTAAGTACCCAGTTTGTCACGGGAGACACGTGTTTTTTAGCGCAGCGAAACACCAATGACGAACCCAACAAGTTTGTTTCGGTGCTGTGTGTGGCGCCAAGATGGTCTAAATATCGAATCACGTCATACTCCGAGTGTGATTCATCTCCCGAAAGCAACAGGTCTACAGCCAAAGAGGCTTGATAGGGTTTCGTCTGTTGCTTTGTTCCAGCAGGCCAAAACAATTCTACCCGAACAACGCCGATTGAACTTGGCTCACCGAGAAAAATGGGATGCCCAGTTTTTAGGTTCTCAATGGTTAGGTTTTTCCACGCTAACGATTCAATCGTTTTCGCTTGGGGTCTAGTAACTCTGAAAGAATTCGTCATTTCTTGGGGTGGTAATAAATCACAGACACGTTATTTTCTTTGAATGTTGCCGTTGCCGTTGACATTACATCATCCAAAGCAAGACGTTCAATAATACTGGGCTCTTGATTGATTTGGTCGATATCCCCAGCATTTGCATAGTAACAGAGTTTTTGTGCCAGTTGCATTGGTTGTGTGGCCTCAAAAAGAAGGTTGGTAAGATGGCGGTTTTTTACCCCCTCATAGGCAGATAAAATATCGTCACCCCCGTTGGTTACTTGTTGAATAATTTTACAAAGTGCCTTTTCTCCTTCGGCATGTGAAATGTCTGGATTTAAAATGCCATACAAAACAAATAAACCCTCGCCAAGACCACGCAAATAGAAGCATTCAGACGAATTAAAGAGTTGTTGTTGTTTTACGAGTTCCATTTGGAGTGGAGACACATCTGAACCACCTAAAATTTCAGAAAACATTTCTAAGTGTAAAGATTTGGGGTCGTTAAAAACAGGCCCTCGCCAAACCAGAAAAACGGCCGGGTTTGGACTTAAATCCTCGGTTTCTAAAAAACGCCTTTCGGTTTGATCGGGCTCTTCGATATAATTGTTTTTGTTTGGTAGGGCGGTTTTAACAATTCCACCAAACCATTTATCAGCCAATGACTTTGTTTCTTCGAGTGTAATATCACCAACGACCGAAATGATGGCGTTTTGCGGACAATAAAACAAATCATAAAACGACCTAACATCTTCGATTTTGGCTTCTTCCACGTGGTGGAAATTCAGACCAATTGTGGGCCACCGATAGGGACTATTTTTATATACTATCGATCTAATATGATGCCATAACAACCCAAAAGGAGCATTAAAACAACGCTGTTTAAATTCCTCTACAACAACACCTTGCTGAACGGAAAGAGATTTTTTATTGATATTTAGCGCTAGCATTCGATCGCTTTCTAGCCAAAAAGCGGTTTCCACATTTTCATTTGGCATCACCAAATAATAATTGGTAATTTCATTGTTTGTGAAAGCGTTGTTTTGCCCGGCCGCCTCTTCAACTTCTTTATCGAACACGGGCACATTTTCTGAACCCGAAAACATTAGATGTTCAAATAGGTGAGCAAATCCAGTTCTGTCCGAACTTTCATCCCGTGCACCAACGTTGTAGAGGGTATTTAAAACGATGGTAGTCCTTGTTTTGTCCTCTAAATGAACAACACAGAGTCCGTTATTTAAAACAAATTGATTGTATGAATACACACTACAAATTTATCCCATTTGTGGGGCCTATAAAAAACGCCTTGTTGGTGATTACCAACAAGGCGTTACACTGTACAGTGTGGGCTAATCCAATACGGGGTTTTGTTCTGCCGAATCTGTCTCTGTGAACAAAACGGTTTTCCCTTTCGCTTCAATCAAAAGGATGTTTTTGACAACAACCTCTGACTTCTCTCTCTTAGAACCGTCTGCACCCAAATAAGATCGATGTTGTAAACGCCCCTCAATCATGAGTTTGCAGCCTTTTTTCACCATTCTTTCCATCAAAGTCGCAACGCCTCCCCAGGCCACCAGTCGGTGCCACTGAGTGTTTTCGACTACCGTTCCTGTACCCAATGTAACCCTCTCATTGGTAGCCAAATTTAGCTTTGCGAGCTTTTTCCCGCCTTCAAACTCTCTTACTTCAGGGTTTCCACCCACGTTTCCAATTAACCTTACGGAATTCAATAAATTTTTCATAACTCTTTTCTCGTCAATTACTTTATACATTCTTAAAAACTATTGTGTAACAAACAATCACCTTGGCCTTCGGCGATTTATTTAAATCACAATTCAAAAATACCAGGGCAAATAGCCATCATTCGTCAACTAATCGACTCTATTCGTTTTTAAACGTTTAAACACCACGGGCATTTTTGGGGGGTGGTCCTATAAATGTTGTTTTAGGCAAAAAGCCATGGAAAACCGCAACAACGACAAACCCATTTGCCTCGAATGTGGCGATAAAATCAAGGGACGTTCTGACAAGAAATTTTGCAATGATGCTTGCAGAAGCGCACACCACAACAAAAAAAACAAGGTGGTTAGCAACCCGCAAAAAATAATAAATAATGTCTTAAGTAAGAATCGCAGAATTTTAAAAGACTGTTTTGAGCAATCAGAACACAATACTGTGCCAATAATAAAATTAGAAAATAAAGGGTTTGTATTTAACTTTTATACCCACTTGTCAGACTCAAATAAAGGTGATTCATATAGATATTGTTATGATTTTGGATATCACCCTGTTGCCAATGGCGAGGTCCACATTACCAAATACCCAGGAACGTATTTGTAAACAAGGCCATCCCCCGATTTTACACTACCTTTGCACTTTAATTTAACATTGAATTATGGTAAAGTCTCCAAAGAAAGAACAGGGTAATGGTAAAAAGTTTCAAAACCGACTTCCAGGGGAAAAACGCAACCGAAAAGTGGATGCGGATAAACCAGAACCGAAGAAGACAAAATTTTATACTGATTCTAAACCCGGCGCCTCTGGCGTAGATAAGCCTAGATTTGAATCTAAGGGCGGGGATGTAAATGAAAGACCACGTTTTTCATCAGGGGAGAACAGGATGGACAAGCCCAAATACGGAGCTGACAATAGGGGTGGTGATAGAGGCGACAAGCCTAGATTTGGCGGAGATAACAGAGGTGGCGATAGAAGCGATAAGCCAAGATTTGGTGGCGACAATAGGGGCGGAGACAGTAGTGAAAAACCAAGATTTATTGGTGATAAGCCTAGATTTGGTGCAAGAGATCGTGGAACGGAACGACCAAAATTCGGCGGTTCTGACCGTGGAGCAGATCGCTCTAAGTTTGGAGGAGATAATAAATTTGGAGATAGGGGTGACAAACCGAGGTTTGGCGCAGACAGTAGCGGGGGAGATAGACCCAAATTTGGCGGCACAGGAAATAACAGCGACAGACCCAAATTTGGAAATACATCAAGAAGTTTTCCAGACAAAAATCGGGGAACATTTGGTGGTAGCCCAAGAGGGTCGTTCAAAAAACCAGGTGAAGGATTTACCGGTGGCGACCGCAATGGCAATCCAAGATTTGCAGGTGACAGAAGTGATAGACCCAAATTTGGTGGGTCAGAAAAAGGCCCTTCACCAAGAAGTGGCGACCGCCCGACATTCCCTAGAGAAGGGGGATTTGACAAACCAAGGCCTTCAACCGCATACAAAGGAAATGACGCTCCAAAATTCGGAGACAGCAATCGATTTGGCGACGCAAATAGAGGGGGCGACAAGCCATCATTTGGGCCAAGAGGTCGTGGAACGGAACGACCTAAATTCGGAGGGTCTGACCGCGGTACAGATCGTCCAAAATTTGGCGGTGCTGATCGTGGAGTGGATAGACCAAAGTTTGGTGGTGATCGCGGAACTGGTAAACCGAAATTTAAGAGGGAAGAAAGAGAATTCGACAAACCTCGCACTGAGCACACAGACACATTTGAGTCTGCCGAAAAATTCAATAAGCCCAAAGTAGCACCCGGAGCAGGTCTGTCTAAATTCAAGCCTATTGGATCTGAGCCAGCCGCACCAAAGCGAGAATACAAAGAATCAACAGAACAAAAAAGAACGCAATATTCTGACGACGAAAAACCAAAAACCTTTGGCATTCCTAAAGCAGATAAAGCAGATACCCCAGTTGCATTTAAAGGTAGCAAAAGAGAATTTAATCGTGTTGTAAGCAACCTAGAGAAGAGCGCGAATCACGCGAAAAGTGACGAGATTAGACTTAATCGATACATTGCAAATAGTGGAATTTGTTCGCGTAGAGAAGCCGATGACTTGATTACTCAGGGATTGGTAAAAGTGAACGGCGACGTAGTAAAAGAATTGGGTACCAAAATTCGCCCATCGGATAATGTAAAAGTGGAGGATCGTAAAGTAATCCCCGAAAAACCAGTATATATCATCATGAACAAACCCAAGGGATATATCACAACAACAGATGATCCAGAGGGTAGAAAAACGGTGATGGAGCTGATTGATTTGCCAGGAAAAGAACGTATTTATCCCATTGGCAGATTAGACCGCAATACTACAGGTGTTTTGCTCTTAACAAACGACGGCGAAATGTCTCAAAAATTGATGCACCCGAGTTTTGAAATCAAAAAGGTGTATCGGGCCACATTGGACAAAAAACCAAGCAAGGACCACATGCTTCAACTGGTAGAAGGCATTGAACTTGAAGATGGTATGATGGCTTTTGAACAGTGCGGATTTGTAGAAGAAGGCAAAGAGAATGTGTTGGGCATAGAAATCAAAAGTGGTCGAAATCGCATCGTAAGGCGAATGTTTGAACATTTTGG
>Ga0049085_10000930_pt1 | contig 11517 bp, 10 predicted proteins | sample GreLakmeSU08MSRF_FD_66721 | JGI IMG/M metagenome (GOLD analysis project Ga0049085, IMG submission 66721) | Freshwater lentic microbial communities from great Laurentian Lakes, MI, USA - Great Lakes metaG SU08MSRF | ecosystem: Environmental > Aquatic > Freshwater > Lake | place: Great Lakes... | reverse complement strand
TAGGTCTAGACGTACTTAAATCTAACGAAACAATTGACCACGAGACCCTCTTCAATGAGCTTAAAATATGGCAGAAGCAATGGAATGATGCAGGTTTCATTTCAGGAAAGTCATACCAACAACTGAATAAAACCTATCAGACATTGGCAGATGAGATTTTTCAGAGATATCGTTCGGCAAGTAATAATCAGCGAAATTCTAACCAAAAGAAACACTTCAGTGATTTGGCAACAAGTACTGACGGACAAAAACGCTTACAATTAGAAGACCGAAAAATCAAAGAGAAAATTGCCAAGTTTCAGAATGAAATTGCAACCATGGAAAATAACAAGAGTTTCTTCAAGCACAGTAAAAATGCTGGCGATTTTGTGAAACAGTTTGATGATAATATTGCAAAAGCCACCGAACAAATTGCAAAAGCCGAACAAGAATTAAAGTTACTGAAAAATGTAAAATCATGAACCTGAATGGGTTATTTGGTTGGCTTGACTATTTTATTTATTTGGTCCAATCTACTAACCATCACGGGGTTCACTCGCCTTTTGTCTATGATTTTGCCGATAACGTTCTTTATCGCCAACTTGCCAATTCCTATGAACCCGCTGCAGAATTATGCAGAAAACGGATGTTGCAATCCGACGCTAAATTATTATTGGATAGTAAATTAACTGCGCAGGCATTAAGTAATATCGCGAATAATCGCATTCCGCTAGCCAAATATAACCGACTCCTTTTCCGATGGATTCAATACAAACATTTGGGGGCCAACATCATCGAAATTGGAAGTTCATTGGGTGTTTTGCCTTTATATCTGCAACGGGGAAATATTCATTACGGACACGAATTGATTCAACGATTTTTCAGTTATGATCGATCAAAAAAAGTCAATGAAATTACCCAATTTAATTTGAGAAGTTACGAAAATAATGAACTGGTAATCTCTCACCCTTTCACTGAAATTCCCGATATCATTGACCATGTATGTCATCACAGCTTACCAAATTCAAAAATCAGCTTATTGGTCATCAATGATACATTAACAGATTCTGAATTTTGGTCGATTCTCGACTTCGCTTCTACCCGAATGGAATCAAACGGATGCATTGCTATTCTCGGTATCAACAAAAGTGTAGATTCAAGATTGCGTTGGCAGCAATTGGAAAACGATGACAATTTCCGGGTAACAATCAATTTGTTTGGAATGGGACTCTTTTTTGCTAGAAAAGAACAAATAAAAGAAGCATTTTTGTTACGATATTAATGAATACAGAATCAGTTTATATACACAAGGTAAGGGTTCGTTACGCCGAATGCGACAAAATGGGTTTTGTTCACCATTCCAATTGGGCCTTATATTTTGAAGAGGCAAGAACGGAGCAAATGCGTGCCAAAGGGATTACTTACAAGGACATGGAAGACAACGGGCTCATTAGTCCGGTCAAATCCATGAATATCGACTTTAAAAGAGCTGGCAGGTACGACGACCTATTGAGTATTGAAGTATGGATTGAAGGCATTCCGGAAATACGCTGTAATTTTATGTATAAGACTTATAATCAAAACGGTGCATTACTAAATACCGCTTCAATAGCGTTGTTTTATGCAAGAAAATCCGATCTTCGCCCTGTTAAAATACCCAGCATCATATTAGAGAAGTACGGTTTTAATGGTTGATCAAAAAATGGGATATTACAAATCGATAAAGGACAAAATTGAACATACCGCACATGAGGTAGAGGAACACTTGTCTTCTAACGATCAACGACCCAAAGACGGCCAAGGCTCAACCCACCCGCTGATGATCTATCTACAGAACAAACGGTTGGCGGCATTTCAAGGAGAGAGTTTGTATAACGTGGGCAAGTATTTTTTCCGGTCGATGTTCATGGAAAACCTGAACACGCGTGCTTCAAGTTTGAGTTTCAATTTCTTTTTGGCGCTATTCCCTGCCATCATCTTTCTAATTACACTGATTGGGTATTTGCCATTGAACGGATTAAAAACACAATTCATTCAAGAACTGTCGCTGATTTTACCCAAACAAACATTCACAGAAATACAAGGAACGATATTTGAAATTTTGCACAAACAGAATACCGGTCTGCTTTCTTTTGGATTTTTTACTACCATTTACTTTTCTTCCAATGCCTTCCATTTGTTGATCAATTCATTCAACCGCCGTCTGCCTTTTGGTAAAAAGAAAAACTGGTTTCAGATTAGATTAAAAGCCATATTTATGACATTTTGGATTAGTATCATTGTGATTATCACCTTGTTGATTCTCACTTATGCCTACCAAAGTGTACATTATATTGTTTCTCACGATTGGCCCTTAGCCGGTGTTTATGAATTTTTAATTTTATTGCTGGAGTATTTCATACTCGCTGCTCTTATATTGATTGCCACATCCAGTATCTATTTTTTTGGTCCTTCCAATCACAAAAGATGGAAATTCCTGAGCGCTGGAAGTGTAATGGCTTCAGTACTTTCTGCCATTTCTACGGTTTCTTTTGGGTTATATGTCAACAATTTCAATACCTACAACAAAGTATATGGTTCCATTGGGGCAATCATTGCACTCATGATACTGATTTACATCAACGTGCTAACAATCATTGTTGGGTTTGAATTAAATATAAGTATTGAAAAGGCGATTGCGCAGCGCGACAAACATGCAAATGCATTGAACGGCAGTTTGTAATTCTAGCCAATAAAAATCTTTTCAACGAAATTTGGCCCCAGTTTTTCGTTAATGTTCAATCTTAATTGCTCTCTTTGCATAAACATTTCATTTTTTAAGGGTGCTTGATCAAAACTCACATACAACGTCTTTCCACGCATTTCGATTTTACTTGTGTGTTTAGAAATTAAGGGTCCCACAATTTCACTCCATAACTTAACCAATTCAATTTCATCCATTTTCTGGGTGATGCGATATTTATCGTATAAACGCTTTATAACATCAGTAAGAGACTTTTCCTTTTTCTCTGGTATGTCTTTTCTTGGCAGTTCAATCATGGTAATATTATGTTAAAATTACAAAATAAATAGGCTTTTATTGTTTCAATTTGTGGCCAATTTGCTTTTCTGATAGCCATAAGAAAAATACACCACTAGCCCAATTCCAAACCAACCAAAAAACCAATACCAGTTGTTGGCTTCCATTCCTGTGAGTAAATAGGCACAAATCGACAAGCCCAGTAAGGGGATCAGAGACCAGCTACGAACGAAACTCATTACAGACAATCCCAATAGTAGTATCCAATACAATCGATGGGCGACAACAAACATTGTATTCCAATCACTCTCCAGCAAATCAATGAAATAATTGGGGAAGTTGTATCGAACAGTAAGGATTGATAAAATTATTATAATGGAATACAGATATTTCCCATTGATAAATGGCATCACAAACCCCTTGCCCTCGCCTTCTTTTCTTGGTGGTAACAACAACACACCCCCACAAACCAAAACAAAGGCAAAAATGGTCCCTATACTCGTAAAATCGAGGACAAAACCTTCGTTGGTGAACAGGATTGGAACACCCACCATGAATCCTGTTATGATCGTTGAAAATGAAGGGGTACTAAATTTCGGATGTATCCGAGAAAAGGCCGGCGGCAACAATCCGTCTCTGCTCATACTGAGCCAAATTCTGGGCTGACCCATTTGAAAAACCAACAGTACACTTGCCATCGCTACAACAGCCACGATGGATACAATATACTCCAACCAATCGATACCGTGGGCTCCGAGGACATAAGCCAGCGGATCTCCCACACCTAAAGTATCGTAAGGCACCATCCCTGTCAATACCAGTGTGATAAAAACGTATAATACCGTGCAAATAAGCAAGGAATAGAACATACCCCGAGGCAAATCTCGTTGCGGATTTTTTGACTCCTCAGCCAACGTACTTACCGCATCAAAGCCAATATATGTAAAGAACAACGCCGAAACACCTTGCATCACCCCTTCAAACCCATTTGGCATAAAGGGCGTATAATTTTTTACGTCGATATAGCCCACACCTACAACAATGACCAACACAATGGCTATCAATTTAAGTATGACCATCAAATTAGAAGCGTTTCTAGATTCTTTGATTCCGCGGTAAACCAACATCGTAATCAAGACATTAATTAACAGCGCTGGCGCATCGAAAACAAGATGTAAACCAAATAGTTGCGGCGCATTTGCGAAAGCTTCGAACGCATCCTGGTTGGCTTGACTGTAACTACCCAAATTGGCGGATTTCCAAAGTTCTCCGAGTTCACCACCGGAAATAGCCCCTTGTATTTTGGACATAACCGTTTGATACATTTCTTGGGCCGTTGAATAATCGGTCACCATCCAACGAGGGAGAATCCATCCGAGTTGATCTAGGAGATGAACGACATAACCAGACCATGAAAAGGCGACATAAATATTACCGATGGCATATTCCATAATCAATGCCCAACCAATAATCCAGGCAAACAATTCACCGAACGAGGCGTAAGCATAAGTATAGGCACTACCAGAAACTGGTATACGAGAGGCAAATTCGGCATAACACAAAGCGGCAAATGCACAAGCCACTCCACAAATAATAATCAAATAAACGGAAGCCGGTCCGCCTTTTGCACAGGCATCACCGATAGAACTAAAAATTCCCGCACCAATGATCGCAGCAATGCCAAAAAAGGTCAAATCCCTTACCCCCAAAACGCGCTTTAACGATGCATCCCCTTGATTTAGAGGGAAATCCGTTTTAACCCGAAATAAATTACGCCAACTCATGTATAATTCTACGATAATACAACCAAAAGTGATAATGATTGGAAAATTATCTAACTTTGTATCAATGCGCATTTTTCAAGCAATTCTGATGAGTATTTTGGTAATCTTCTCTAGTGGAGGTGCCCAAATGGCTTATCATATTTGCGAGCAGGATGGACAGCATTGGATATTTGAAAACTGCGATGAGTCTTCGTTACTGAATTCGTCAGACGATGCAAAGGATGATTGCTGCAGCGAGATGGACAAATCTGTTTCTATGGAAAATCCTGTTAAATGTGCTGACAACCAAAACGTGGCCGAAGAAGATTGCTGTAATGATGGGTATTTTTTCTCCTTATCACCCTACCCATCTGTATTTACTAAATTCACTTTAGCAATCCCCCAATTTCAAATCCTCCCAACAACCTCTAATCACTTTTCAATTTACGTTTCCCCAGAGTCCAATCATACTCGCCAAATTATTCGTAAAAAGCCACCTTCCAGGCTGTCTAAATTGTATTTGTATGATATAAAATGCGTTTGGTTGATTTAGGTCGTTTCGATATTTTCGAATACCCTATTATCAATTTATCATTTCAACCAAAACAAACATGAAAACAAAACAAATTTTAAACACACTATTCGCTTTCATCGGCATTATATCCGTAGCATTTACGTTAACAAGCAGCAATAATATTGCTCCCAAACCCATCAGAAAAACAATAATTTCATTTGATGTTCAAGGCAATTGTGGAGAGTGCAAGGAGCGCATCGAACACGCATTGGATAAAAATGGCATTTATAAAGCCATTTACAACATCGAAAGCAGCATGGTTACCATTACTTACGACCCAACAAAACTGAAAGAAATTCAATTGCATAACATGATTGCCATGGTGGGTCACGACACTGAAAAAGTAAAAGCCAGCAATGTAGTTTATCAGAGCTTGCCGGATTGTTGTAAATATCGCAATAACGACGACGAATGGGGACCCGGAAAACATTAATTCTGTTTTTTTGCCTAGTTAACTCCATATCCCTTTTCTCACAAAACACGCCAACTGTAACTTCGAGTAGCGCGTTGGATACTATGCCGAAAAAAACGGATAGTATTGCTACCGTTGAGATCCGTACGGAAAGGGGCGCCTACTTCAATGGAAAAGGTGTTGGGTTGCAAGAAATTCTCACAGAATCCGAATTTAAAAAAGCGGCCTGCTGTACCCTATCGGAAAGCTTTGAACTCAGCAATACTGTTGAGGTAAGCAATGCCGATGGCGTTTCTGGTATTAAACAAGTTGAAATGCTTGGACTCAGCGGAAAGTACGTCTTGATGAGCCGGGAGAATATACCAAGTATCAATGGCTTGGCTACGCTAAATGGACTTTCCAACATCCCAGGGCCCATGGTTTCAGCGGTTCAACTGGCAAAAGGCGCAGGTTCTGCTACTTTGGGGTATGATGGATTAACGGGTGGATTAAATTATCAACTGAAAGCGGGCATCAAAGACCCGAAACTGTTTGTGAATTTATACTCTAACCAACAAGCCCGGAGCGAGATTAACGTGATAAGTAAGTCGGTTATCGCCAACCGTGCAATCAATCATTTGTATTTGCATTCTGGGGGTCAATATTCAACAACCGATATGGGAAATGATGGAATGGCCGATATGCCATTGTCGCAGAGATATTTTATAGCGGATCATTTTCAGATTCCAGGAAAAAATGTTGAGATGCAAGGCGGCGTAATGGCCTATTCAGATAATAAACGTGGGGGCAAACTGATTGCAGGGAGTAAAAATGAGATCAATCGGGATAAAAACGAATTCCAATTTGATTTTTCCGACCAACATGCGGAGGCTTATTCAAAAATTGGGGTATTTTTAAACAAAAGTGGTAGTACTAGCATAGGTAACATCATCGACGTTTCAAGGCATCGAACAACATCCCTACTCAATTCAATGTTAAATCGTAAATACGAAGCAGCGGAAGACAGATTCTATTACAGCGGTATATTTCAAAAAGAGAGTCTCACAGACAACCGGATGAATTTAGGAATGACACTTTCAGCGAATCATTTGGATGAAAATCTAACGAATGAGCGCGGCGACTCGTTTCGGTTAAACGGTTGGCAGAAAACGGCTGGTATTTTTGGTGAATATACAATTGAGGGTAGCAAATTATCGGCCGTGATAGGCATGCGCGCCGATTACCACAATATTTACAAAGCCTACACCACTCCTCGATTGCATGCCAAATATCAAATCAACAAAACCAATCGCATCAACATTCAGGGGGGCATGGCTCGAAGGAGTAGTTATTTTATTGCGGAAAATTTGCCATTGCTGATCAACGGAAGAACATTTATTTTAGATTCAGCCTCACTCATTCAAAATCAATGGCTTCCGCAAGAAAAAGCATGGAATTATGGGGTGAGTTATATGAATAATTTTATATTGTTTGATTACCCTGCGACTTTAGTTTTCGATTATTTTGAGACAAAATTCTTGAGTCAGGTGTTGGTGGACAGAGATCAGAATGCCACCGCGGTTTACATCAATTCAGTGAATGGAAAAGAAGCTGGGAAAACGCGCATCGCCCAAATGGATTTAAACGGTTATTTGCATCGAAGATTGAGTTTTAAGGTGAGTTATAGATGGATCAACAGTCAACAATGGCTGAACTACCAATTTCAGCAGCAACCTTTACAATCTGTGCACCGCGGCATTGCGGCTTTACAATACCAAACAAGAAACAAATGGTTCGTTGATGCCGTAGTTCAATTTAACAGTCGCAAACGACTGCCCTACTACTCTAGCGCAAGTCATACCCCACATCCTGGGTACAGCCCCAATTATTGGATCGTTAATTTACAAGTCCGCAAGGTGATTTCACAGCAATTCGAGTTTTACTTTGGTGGTGAAAATTTGGCGAATGTATCTCAGCATCATCCGATTATGAATTGGCAAAATCCTGCTGCGAATGATTTTGACGCGGGCTATGCTTGGGGTCCTACGAATGGGATCACGGTGTATGCAGGACTGCGTTGGAGTGTTTTTTGATAATTATTTAGGTCTGATGCCTATTTCGACGAGACGTTCGGTCTGATGCCTATTCCAACGAGTCCTTAGGTCTGATGCTTATTCCGACGAGTCCTTAGGTCTGTTAATAATATACTGAGCCATTGCATTGTAGGCGGCTAACATTTCGGGCTGATTTTCCAACATTGAACGATGATATTCTATTGTGGTAAGATCGGCCCGCGAAGCGGGCCCCGTCATTAACTCCCATGGCATCCCCTGCCCAAAATTCTCTGCCGTTTTTGTCAATATGGGTAAGACCCAGTTCGGATTCAAACCATTTACTGTCAATAAATCTTTTGCAATTCCAGCCATCGCCATCGTATAATTATTGGCAAAAACACCTGCCAAATGCAAATATGCCCTTTGCTCGGAATTCAATTTCTCAATCGATAATACCCCCAATTTTAAGGCGATTTCTGTTAGTATTTCATTAACACCATCATTAGAACCTTCTATAAAAACTGGAATTTGATCCCATACCTCTTCTCCTTTTCCCAAAAAACTCTGCAGCGGGTAAAATACGCCTGAATGAGCATGATTGACTGCTATTATAGGCGTTGCACCTGAACAGTGAATCAACGTAATCCCTGTTAGATCACAGCGCTTAAAAATATGATTTATTTCACGATCCACAACGGGAGCAAATACTACATCACCTGAAACAAAAAAATTGTGTGGTGACACTACAACTTCCTCAGATGACCAAATAGATTTGCACGATTCGGCAGATAAAGACAGACGGCTAGTGTTAGCCGGAATTTCATCAGATACACGCATCATCTCATCAATCTTTGCTTTGGAAGATTCCCTTAGAATCAAAAAATCAACCCCAACTGATGAATTTATGAACCCCTCATACAGTGCTCTGCCAACTTTGCCTAAGCCCCATATGATAATTCTACGGGTCATGCCATGAGTTGCTTTTGCTTTTGGATTCGATTTAATATGGATATCACAAATCCAATCACCATTATAATGGTTCCAGCCCAAACCAAATTGATCCATGGGAATGCAATTACCTGAATAACAACGTAATCCCAGACTGGGGTTTTTTCACCCGTTTGAATCACAAATCGAATGTTCTGATGCGCAGGATTTGGGTCTATGATTTGCAAATTAATAATGTTTGCCATGATCCCGAAGCGATCGTTTTCAGCAGATTTCATATCAAAATCCCCCGTCTGCTCATTAATCATAAATTCCGGACGCAACCATACTGAGTCGCCCAAACGCTTTGCCTTAATAGCCAATACCAATTTTAATCCCGCAGTTTCTTTGGTCCGGTGGATACTGTCGATTGTCATGATCACCTTACCAGTTTGCGTAATGAATGGCATAAAAAATCCTACTGTATCAATTCTAAAATTACTAAACGGCTCCTTACGATCCATGCTACTCTCATAGTTAACATGGGTAAAAATGTCTTTGTATAGAAAATGTCGCGTAGAAGGTTCAGCCAGCAATCCCATTTTTGGATTATTCTGCGTCTTTGGCTCCAAAACAAAACTATCAACGGTTTTTCCTTGCTCATCCTTCTTAATGAACGCTATCTTAAAGTACTTATCAATGCTATCTACACCAAGTCCTTTTCTATCATCAATATAAATCGCAGTATATTCTTGTAATACCTGCGGTTTATTCTTGTATAACAACTGATTCTCACGATTGAATTTTATTCCTTTGGTATCTTGATTTCCTTTTTGATCTACCTCTGGGGCCATATCAATTCCTTCTTTGGTAGACGACAAAATATTCTTATTTACAGAGCTCACCAATACCCCCATCATCAAAATACCGAAACCTATATGTGAAATATTACCACCCCAACGTTTCCATTCGGTTTTCTTTTTTTTGATGCCATAAACCATGTTAAATACAACAACAGCCACAGTCAATAGCAAAAATAAAATGAACTGATATCCTTCGATAACAAAGCCAATGGTTAGCAATAAAGTTGCAATTAGGGTCAATACGGTATTTACTAACAATGGGCGTTTGATTGATGCGATATCTGTTTCACGGAATTTGAACCAATATCCCAACGACATCAACAGAAAGATTGGCATCGCAAGCCACAATTGCACTTTGTTGTAATCGGCAGCTGTGGGCACCGCCGTTTTGTATCCAAATAATTTATTAAATACGGGAATACTCGTGGCTGCAAATACTTGAACCAGTGATAATATCAAAAACATCGAACCCAAGAACATCCAAAATTCTCTTGAATCTATGCGTTCGTCTGACATTTCCATTTTAGTACGCTGATACAAAACGTAGATGTAATATATCAACCAGCCGAAGAAAATACAGGTACCCAAACCCTTTAACCATTGATAAAATGTCGCGACAGAATCTGGTGATTCAATTGAATACGCCAAAACCATAGGAATAAGCATGACCGACAATATTGAATATAAAGCGATTTTTCTTTGTTTACCCTGCAAGACAACAACTAAGGCCAAGGCCAAGAAGGCCAACAAGAATAATAACAACTGACCCGATAATCCCAGATCCGTAAAGGAATGCACACTCGCCTCTCCAAGGATTCCACTTCGCGTAAGGAAAGTAGCATACAAAACCAACCAAAAAGACAATTGAACCAGCAAATGAGATGTGAATAGATGTCGGCCAGTTGCTTTGGTAATAATCAGCATATGTGCAGCACTAGCCATAATGAGCCATGGCATCAACGATGCATTTTCTACTGGGTCCCATGCCCAATAGCCACCAAACGACAAGCTCTCGTAGGCCCAGAAACCACCCATAATAACTCCCAATCCCAAGATACCTACACAAATCAAACTCCAAATATGTGCCGGTGCAATCCAACCCCGATCATTGCCTCTCCACAGTGCCGATAGACTATAGGCAAATGGCACGAGGGCCGATGCAAACCCTAAAAATAACGTGGGTGGGTGAATCACCATCCAATAATTTTGAAGTAATGCGTTTAATCCATTCCCGTCTTTAAATACTTGTAGATAGTTTTCAACGCCCAACTGACCCAAAATTGGGATATTCAAGAAATCAGGACGTTGTTCACGAAGCAGATCAAACGGAGAACTTCCGATTTTGAAATCGCCCCAGTGGACACCCAAAAGCATAGACCCCAATGCGATTTGTGCAAAGGCTACAACCACCATTACCGGGCTCTCCCAATCCTTGGCACTTCGCTGTAACACCAATCCTATCAACGCATTCCAAAAAAGCCAAAGCAGAAAACTTCCTTCTTGACCTTCCCAGAAACAGGATATCATGTAATACACTGGCAAGGCATTGCTCGAATGTCGCCAAGCATAGTAAAATTCATATCTATGGTAAAAAATGATTGAAAATAAAATAACAAAAACACCCACAATAGAAATGGCATGGAGCTGAAAACAGCGCTTGGCCCATTGTAACATGGAATTGTCCTTGGATGATTCGTGTTGAAAATAGAAGTACGCCGATGCTATCGCTGCGATAAAGGCTATTATCGTGAAGGCATGACCCAAATTGCCTAACCAAAGCCACTCACCCGTAAAAACGATATTCTTTATTGGTTCGTTCATTTGTTTGATTTCACTGCTCCTGGTGCGTCTTCATACTTTGATGGACATTTACTTAGAATCTCAGTGGCCAAGAAATGGTCTTGTTGATAGGTACCTATCAACACCATTTTTTCCAATTGTTCAAAT
>Ga0049085_10000928_pt1 | contig 11528 bp, 11 predicted proteins | sample GreLakmeSU08MSRF_FD_66721 | JGI IMG/M metagenome (GOLD analysis project Ga0049085, IMG submission 66721) | Freshwater lentic microbial communities from great Laurentian Lakes, MI, USA - Great Lakes metaG SU08MSRF | ecosystem: Environmental > Aquatic > Freshwater > Lake | place: Great Lakes... | reverse complement strand
CAATTCGATGTGCTCCGGTTGCTGACAGGCGACTTGAAAGAGTCCGCCAAGCGGGCCGACCCCTTGCATCCGCTCGATGATCTCCTGGCCAAAGTACAAACCAAGAGACTTAAAATCGGACCAGTCCGCTATCAGCGGGGTGAATGAGTCAGTCTCCTGCGCTATTTCTGCAACCGCAATTCGCACCAGATGCCTCCAACGACCAACGTACTCTTCTACAACTTAACCCGGCCGACCCTAGCTGCCGGTCAACCATTTGATAAGACAATCCGCAATCTCCATAGCTCGTCTATTCTAGTACTCAGTGACGCTGGCCACCCTCTACTCGACGAACAATCAGAAAACTTAGTTTCCATGTGGATGCTGGTATTAGAATCCCGATCAAAAGCTGTTTCAATCCGAGTATTCGACAGCAGACGCAGCGCCTCGACATACGTGGAAACGTTACAGGCCTCGAATTAGATTATTCTGGAAATGAGAAAGTGTGGATCAATGGGAGTAAGCACCGCTACACCACCACCCACTACCGCACAAAAACTGCCGAAAACACGTATTCCACCAGATGCGCTGCCTAATCCACTAGCACCTCGCATTGGTCTCTGCATACATGAACACGCCCCCTGCCCAAATAAACAACCAGAAATTTTCACGCCCACTAGTCACGGCGCGCGCGTACCCACCAGCGCGCTTCAAAACCAACCGCTAGGTACTTGGATGCTGAACTATACAATGGCCAGAACCGAATATGCTTATGAACTTTCATATGCATCGCGCACACCATAACCCCGCCAGCAAAACCATGTTTCCAGCTCCCTCCATACTCGGTACTGACATTCCCGCAAACGCACACCACACACACAATGCCAAGGCTAGCCAAATAAAAATAGCGGTCGAGCTATAAGTCAGCCTAAATTACAGCCAAACCCAAAAAAACGCAATCATGAAACTTAAGCAGTCAGGTAATTGAGGTTTGGTGGATATGACAACTAAAATCACTCATAGCACGTATTACACCGGAATCATCTTCATTTTCAATGGCGCAGGACCCAACAATACCAATAAGAACAACAACACCCCCGCGAGATACAACTTGTATTTTAGGGCTAATTATGTCGGAAACCTAAAATTAGGAAACTTTGGAGTAAGTAAAAAGCTCTTCCATGGCTTTCCAAGGTTTTTCAATATCTAAACCCTCTGGCCATGCTTGGAAATGCTCTCCCATCAACTCGGTCCAATTCTCGGGGCTGTTGTTAGTATTTAACACACGGTCATGATTTGTAATGTCAACTACTGCTGGGATTTCTTGATATGAAAAAAGGCAATTCTCATGCGCACCAATCAAATAATATTTATTAAACTTACGTAATCCTTCTTCTTGTAATTGAAAGTGGTAAAACACATAACTGCAATATTTTTCTGGACGCAAATAAACAATGGAACCGACACTTTTGCGATTAGGTTCTGCTTCGCGCCAAACGGTTTCAGAACGAGGAACTGCATCATGAAAAATATCAAGCATTCGTAAAAATTTTCTAATTCCAACCTGCCCGGGCCAATCAAGCAGCAATTGATTAATGCCTGCGGGAAGGTCAAATTGTGCGAGATGGTTCTCAGACTCAAGGTAAACAAATAATTGATCCTCAAATCTAAATAGTTTACAAATTAAAACTTTCCTGTTTTCTAACTCTCGCTCAATTTCAATTCTTTTTGCGCCTATGAGATCTAGAAAAACAACTAATGACGCATGTTCTATTTTCGCCCTGAATTGATGTCGAAATATATTTGACATTACAAATCAGAAGACTCCATCACTTTTGGCTTGTCTAAGTTGACGCTCATGATTTCCAACCTAATTTCTTGCTAGCGGATAAAAAATTCAAGGCTACTTTCCCCATCTCTCAAATATTATAGTACAATAGACTTCAAGTTAATTGTTCTGACGAGTTCGTCAGCTTTCCCAGCACAGATCGTCACGCTCCTCCAGCTAAATCGGAGCTTTCCCACAGATGATACCCATCGCTCCATCGCCAGCACTGCGCAGCCCCAAGCACCAGGTTCTCACTGTCACAAACTAGCACCCACTCTTACGCGCCACGCAGTGCCGTGCCGCGCGTACTATTATTTCTGCAGTGCGGTGTGACCTCTCCGATGTCTGATCGAACTCCATTTCCGGGATCGGCTCTGCATCGACACCCGCAATGTGCACCAACCGATCAGTCCTGCTTCTGCTGTCGGATTTGCCGTCTGGTCAAACTCAAGTTCAGGGATTGCCTCAAACACCGCTTCCGGAGCAGCCAGCCGCTGCGCAAACTCCATCTCCAGCGGCGGTGAGCGCGCCGGGTGTCCTGCCTGCGTGGCGCCAAAATCTGTGCGCACTGTCTTTGGCCGGGGTGCCTTACTCCCCGCCCCCAGCTTCCGGACAGCGTGCGCCACCACCAGCGCCCGCCACGGCTAGTCAGGCGCCAGCACTCCAAAGTAGCGGTGCCAATGCTTGTGCGGCGGTGGTATCAATGCCGCAACCCGATCCAGAATCTCACTTGCGCTTAGCCACAGTTCAATAGATCTTTGTTGTTGCTGCTGCTCAGGCCTGTGCCCCTGCAACGCCGCCCACGGCAGCCGGTAGCGCACCTGCGCTCCGCCTCCCACCCATAGCAGCCGCTCACCGGCAAACATCGGACGCGCACAATATCGCAATAGTCGCTCACGCCCAGCACTATCCTGCGCTGCGACCCGCACGCCCGAGTGCACAGAAAAACCGCCATTGTCCCCACCCCTGCATTACCGCAACCGTCGCCCTGCTCAGTAACCCGCGCCGCTCAAGCAGCCCCAGCACCCGCTGCCGTACCAGCGCCTGCACCCACTCCATACAAGCTACATCCACCTGCCCACACGAAATGCCAGCCCCTGCAGCCTGGGCGCCACCATCCCATCCAGCGTGCATAAATTCAAATGCACGTGTGCGTTCAGTACACCTTCTAGAGACTGAATGTTATATCAGGGGTTTACTACGTTTAACAAGCTGAATGGTGATATTCCACGGGTCTCTTAAAAACGCCAACTGATCACCCCGGGCGTTAGTCGCAACTTCACCCTCGGCGGTAGCGCCAGCAGCCATTAAACGTTGGCGAGTGGCTGCCATATTGTCTGCATTAAAGGCAAAATGTAGCACTGCTGGTGGAATAGCGGAATAATCGGGTATATCGGCTGCCGTGTTGCAGTAGATTTCAAGCATGCTTGCCTCATTTTTATCGACTAAAAAATGCATAAACGGCGGACTATCGGTGGCAATGACGACCTTCATGTCCATGTGTTCAACATACCAGGCGGCCATAGCTACCGGGTCTGGTACGTTGATAGCAATGTGTTCCAGTTTCATAAATTAATTTTCCTTCGGGAGTGGGATAGTGCTCAACTAGGCTCAATTCAACATTTAAACAGTGATTGGTTTGAGAGGCAGCAGATCCGGTTACAAACCGTGCTTCAGAGATTAAACCGTTCTCATCAACCCTTTCCAACCGGCCTACGCCCGCGCGCGCGCTGAGCGCCGGCAGCGCGTTGCTCAGCGAACGCACGGCGTGCGCATCGTCACGGCTGCTTATACGACGCCTGGTTGACGTAGCGTTTCAGCGTCAGGGTGAGTGTGATCTCCGTGGCCGGAGGCAGGTGCACGCGCACATGCCGGCCGCCAATCTCCTGCGCCGTCGTTTCCGGCAGCGGGTCGGGCGGCGCATACATGGTTTCTCCATAGGCATAGCGGGCTTCTGCGCCCGGATAGCGGCTGGCAGGCGCGCAGCGGGTGTACTCCACTCCAGCAAAGCTGTGCTCGCCAAAGCTGCCCGCCTGCACCAGCACGGTGCGGTCCTCGATCGGGCTGGTGTTGACAAACGTGATCGTCACGCTTTCGGCAGACACCTGGGTCACCAACGCGGCAATATCGGGCGGTAATCCCGGTCGATTGCGATCCGCGTCAAAATGGCGCAAGGGAGCCATCAACAGCCCGCCGTTGTAGACGATCTGTGGCGTGCCCAGTGTCAGTTGAACCAGCACCTCGGTCGTGATCGGGTTATGCTCCTGCCAGTGATGGATATTCAGACGCATGAAGTCGGCGGTGTCGGCGCGTATCTGGTCGAGATGCCAGTGCACTATGCCCAGCGCCGCGCGCATGGCCGCTTCCGGATATCCCGGGTTGCGCCCGGCCAGGAACTCAACCCACGGCTGCTCGTGCCCGTTATCTTCTTTGCCGCGGTAGGCGCACAGGTAGCGCCAGTCGTAGCCACTGCGATCGCGCAGGTTGAGGACGGTGGCCCAGTCGGCAGGATCTCCGGTCATGGCCCACAGCGCGGCCGGGAAGACAGGCGACATGGGCTGGTAGTCGAACCAGCCGTGATCGCTGTGCCGGTAGGGCACCACCAGGGTCTGGTCGCTGCCGCCATCGGCCAGCGCCGACTCGACGTTCAGCCAATGTACGCGCAGGCTCATGTCCAACTCGTGGAAGGGACGCACCTGACCCAGGGACAGGATGTGCTCCTGCTGGCTGCGCGCCAGGTCCAGGTGCTGCCGGTCGTTGGTGAGCAGCAGGCAGGCTTGCGCGGCTACCAGTGCGGCATACTGCAGGTTGTAGAAGCCGTGCGGCCAGGCCCAGCCGTACAGCCCACCGTACCACTTGCCATCCACGTATTCACCCACCTTCCCGGACAGCCCAACGTTGTCGGGCAGCAATCCTCCATTGGCCTGCGCCCGCTCGCGCCAGCCCTGCACGTAGCGCAGGACCCAGCGCCGGTACTTTTCGTCGCCGGTGAGTAGCGCGGCATTGGCTATGAGGGTGGACACGCCCAGGTTGGCGGCCACGTCGCCCTGGCTGTAGGCTTTCTCCATAGCCTGTCCCATGAGCCGGGCATTGGCCGGGTCTTTCAGGTCCTCGATCTTATCGATGCCGGGCACATTCTCGAAAGGCAGGCCATAGACGGACATGCCCTTGCTCCAGCCGTAGCTGGCCGGAGAGCCGTCGTCGTTCATACCCCAGCGCGGGCCGTCGCTGCCGTTGTGCGGGGCGCGAATGATATTCTTCTCCTCGTCGTAGTTGGGCGCCTCGGGGTCCTCGTTGAGGTAGAAGCCGGCGAAGCGCCGGGCGCGCTCGATCAGTTTGGGATTCGCCGGGTCGGCCAGGCACAGCAGGTAGAAGTAGATGTAGCTCTCAGCCTGGTGGAACTGGTCGTAACCGAGCTCATATTCTTTGTAGACGTTGCCCAGGCGCGTCATCTGGCGCGTGACCGCGTCCCATTGCCGCAACCCAAGCGGCAGCAGCTCATCTGCGCCGCCGAGCAGGTACAGCAGCGGGAAGTTATAGAAGCTCTCATAGAAGTCGTCGGCGCCATCGCGGCTCTTGAGCTCCTCGCGCCAGATCAGCTCGTGCTGGCGCTCACCATCTGGATAAGTGTACTTGTCCAGGTAGGGATGGACAGCCGCCGATAACTCGACGAAGAGCTGGCGCTGCAAAATCGCCCATGTGGGGGGATTGAGCGATGGGATAGTCGCGGTAATAGTTGGGATCGGGTCAGTACTCATTAAGAGCCACCTCGGCTTGCGCGACATTATAGGGTCTGCGGTACTGTACGGGCCGCCTGTCCTTAATCATGTTGTGAGAGTGAATGCCTCACTGCATAGATTTAGCGGCTGAGATGCCACAATGGAGTTACCCATGAATGACTATCTCGCTACACTCCGTGAGATGCGCGATAAAGCGCTTCAAGGGGGTGGCGCAGAACGGATCATGCAATTGCACTCCTCGGGCAAACTAACCGCCCGCCAGCAACTGACGCTGCTCCTCGACGAGGGCAGTTTCCAGGAGCTGGATGCGCTGGCGACGCACAATATCTCTGACTTCGGCATGGCCGAGCAGCGCTTCCCCGGCGATGGCGTGGTGACCAGCTTCGGACGTGTAGATATTCAAACCCCAATCCACACTCTGGTACTGTACCCTGAACCCACTCTTGTCAAGCACCACTTTATGCTAACCCCCACCAACCATTAAGTTCAGGCCAAAGATCGCTTTTGTTTGGTGCTCGCGGAGATTTGATACGCGTATCAAGTGCAAAATGCACAATTCCTTCTATACGACATTGGCAGCCCGCACCTCTCACCGCACCACGCCCGCCACAATGCTGTTCTTATACCCGCCCCACGAAATACCGGTGACACAAATACGGTCCGCATCCACACCGGGCTGCTTTCGCCGTGCTTGTGCCCGCTCCCGCTGTGGAGCGCTGCACTTCACTCATCGCGATCCCCGCCACCTGGTTCAGGCATCCTTTGCCGCCAAGCCAACCATGTTTCGATGCTCCTCTGCAGCACTGGGTACGGCACACCGACGAGTTCGAAAACTTGATGATTCTGCACATCTGCCCGGAAGACACCCGGCTGGACCGCTTGCACGAGGTCGAGGACAAATACGGACTCTTTAGGCGGAGGCCGCAGGTGCCGCCAGGTCACCAGTTTCTGGCCAAGCACCACCTTCACCCAGCAGGGGTTGCGGGGCGGCTCTTGTGAGACGTGGCGGCGGAGAACTACAAGCTGGCCAGCGCCGAGAAAATCGCACAGTTCGCAGCGCTTGCCGTGGAAGGGGTGGTGCGGTATCTGCGCGACTTTATCGAGAACATGAAAGCCGAATAGCTAGCCGAGGTACGGAAACACTACTTCGCCAGCATATCCTCCATCTGCTTGACCACCCACTTGATCGCGGCATCAGCCATGACCCGGCCTTTGGCGGCAGTGGCGTAATCGTGGGCAGCCTGGTAGTAGACAGGATCGCGGGGGGCATAGTTGAAATTCTTGGTGATCTTGATGCCGGCCTTCTCGTAATCCACGCCTTCCCAGTGCACGTTCTCGGGGAAGAGAGCTTGGGCGAAGGAGGTTTCGAACTCGGCGGCGTGAGCCGGGCAGTCCTTTGACTCCATGTGCTCATCGACAAACTCCTTGGAATAGGCCTCCCAATAGGCGTGGAAACGCACGTCGATCCCGAGGCGTTGGCGGAAGTCCGGCATCTGCTGCCCAAGGGGGCCGTTGCCAGCGTGGCCGTTGATGATCAATACCTTCTCGATGCCGTGGCGCTTGAGGCTCTCGCAGATGTCGAAGGCCTGGGCGAAGAAGGTTTCGGGCTTTAGGCTGAGGGTGCCCTGGAATTCCATCCAGTGCTCGGAGATGCCCACGGCCATGGGCGTAGCCAATATTACCTGTGGGTAGAGCTGCAAGGCTGCCTGCCAGGCCACATGGTAGGCGCTGGCGGTATCGTGTTCCATGGCCAGGTGTTCGTTGTGCTGCTCAGTACTGCCGGTGGGCAGAATGGCGCCTTTGATCTGGCCGTTGGCCACGCCTTCGCGAACCTGGCGGCGGGTCATTTTCCAGAGCCGGACTTCTCCTGTTTTCACGGGATTCTCCTTTTAGGGTGTTTGGGGACGGATAGGAAATTCAATCCCCAATTCACATCGGCAGAATACGCCCTGCACCCACTCTCGTCAAGTACTACTTTGTGCTAACCCCCACCAACCATTAACTTCAGGCCAAAGACCGCTTTTGTTTGGTGTTCGCGGAGATTTAATACGCGTAAAAAGTGAAAAATGCACAATGCCTCCTATACGAAATTGGCAGCCCACACCTCTCACCGCACTACGCCAGCGCTTGCATCCAGCCCGCCCACGCGCCGCCGCGCCAGCCACGTATCCAAACTTTGCTGCACCACTTGATACGCCATGCTTCGCTCTGGCCGCCGGCGCTTATACACCACAGCCTGCTGCATTCGGCAACTGCCAGCTTCGCGTATCCCAGGCATAACAGCGGCCACGGCACCCGCTGCGTGAGCGCGGCCAGTGCCGCCTCGTGCAGCGCCGCAATCGGATCGCACAGCGCGGTGACGCGGAAACCCGGCACTGCATGGACAAGCCGAAGCCACGACAACCCCCTGCCGCCTAGTCCCACCAAACCAATGCGGATTCCGTGCATCCTAAATCCCACGTCCTGTGTGAGCTGGAAACGCATACGCCGGCTGGTTGATATAGCGCTGCATCTCGATCTGAAGCTCGATCTGCGTGCCCGGCAAGAGCCGCACCTGGAAATAGCGGTCGTCGATTTCGACGCGCTCGTCCTGCGCCTGTACCGCGAGAAATTGGTGCTCGCCAAAGCTGCCGGCCCCCACCACCACCTCGCGTGTTGCGCATACACTCAAATTTACCAGTGTCAACTCCATGCTATCCGCGCCGAGTTTTGTCACCAGCGCCGCCACATCCGCCGGCAGCCCTGGCCGCTGCCCGTCAAAATAGCGCACCCGGCCCTGAGCCAGCCCACCCCAGTAGATGGTCTGCGGCCCACCCGTGGTGAGCTGCACCAACGCCTCGGTCACGACCGGGTTGCGCACCTGCCAGTGGTGTTCGTCCACCAAGTGCAGATCCGCCTCGTCGCCCTGGATCATCTCCACCCGGCGGCAGATCTCGTCGTAGTTGGCCTGCAAGATCTGCTCGGGATAGTTCGGGTGGTCGCCGGCCAAGAAGCGCACCCAAGCTCGGTCGTCCAAAGTGCGCGGACCGCGCGGAGTCACGGTTTGCCACTCGGCCTCGCTTCCACGGCGCAAGCGCTCCAGGAGCTGCCAATCCCCCGGGGCCATTGAGGCCGCCCACAAGTGGATCGGATCCTGCGGCAACGGCGCGCCCCACTCGCCCCAGCCGGCGTCCGTGTGCTTGAAAGGGACCAGCACCTTGCCGTCTTGCTCACGGCCCTGACTCAGCAGCACGTCGAGCTGCGAGCGGATCAAGTCGAGATAGCGTGCCTCGCCCGTGAGCAACTGCGCGCATTCAGCCGCCAGCATCATGGCCGAACCCATCATATGCAGCGAGAAACGCCCAGTCCACCCATAGAACCCGCCCCACCACTGCCCCTGGCGATTTTCTCCGCTCTGCCCGCCCAGGCCGATATTGTCGGGAATGATGCCGCTGTTCTTCTCGATCCGCTCCAGCCAGGCTTCCACGTACTCGACCACCCAGTTTTTGTACTTGGCCTCGCCAGTGTACAAGTAGGCGCACGTCGCCAGTCCCACCACTCCCAAGTTCACCACCACGTCACCGTGCATCACCACCTCGTCGAAACGGGCGTGGATCTGCCGGCGCAGCGTTTCATCTTCGTGCCACTTGGGCGGCAGTGCAAAGCCCGGCCCTAGCGTCGTGTGGCCATGCTCCAAATTGTACTGCACATCCGCGTAGCGCGCGTGGAACAACGGCCCCTTGCTGCCGTTGAACGGCGAGCGGATGATGCGGTGTTGGGGATCGTAGTTGAGAACGGCCGGGTCTTCGTTCAGATAAAACCCGGCAAAGCGCCGCGCTCGCCGTACCATCTCGGTATTACTGGGATCAGCCATGCCCAGATAGTAGAAGTAGATGTAGTTCTCGCTATTGTGAAACCAGTCGTCGTCGCTGATGAACTCTTTGTGAGCGCGGCCGTACTCGTGTTCGATCTGGCGCGTGACCGCGTTCCACTCCTGCACCGCCATCTCGCTAAAGTAAGAACTCCCACCCAGCGCATAGAACAGCGGCCAATTAAAAAACGCCTCGTACAAATCGTCGGCCCACACCCCGTCGCCCGGATAGTCTTCGCGCCAGATCAACGCCCCACCCGGCCGCGTGTACTTTTCGATGAACAGCGGCCCCGCCTCATTCATCGCCGCGATCAATTGTCGCTCCAGTACGGCCCACGCCGGCGGGCTGGTGCGCTGCCGGCTGGTAATGGTCTTGAACATAGGTCTCCTCCTATCAGTTCCCCAACTCTGGATCGAGCAGGCAGTTGGTCAGGTATTCCGGCCCTTGCTCGGAGCCGTAGATCATATTCTCCACCCGCGCTCCGCCGATACCCGGAATGTACACTCCTAGCTCGCAGGAGAGCGCCTCGCCGGCCTGTAAGCGATCGTCGTCGCCGCGCACCACGCGCGGCAGATCGCCGCCCAACCCCAGACCGTGGCTGAGGTGGTGCACGAAGTACTTGCGCCAGCCCTTGGCGGCAAAGTGGCTCACCACCTTCTCGTAGATCGCCGCGGTGCTCGCGCCCGGCACCATGGCCTGACCGTGCAGCTTGTACGCCTCCTGCACGGTCTTGAGCAATTCCCGCTGCTCCTTGGTCCCCGCGCCCACGATGGCGGCCCGCGTCAGTCGCCCCGGTACCCGTGCACGTAGGTCCCCATGTCGATGAAAATCATGTCCCCATCTTTGATCACCCGCCGCAGATCTTCGCCGCTGTCCAGGTAATAGGTTCCGATGCCGCTAGCCGGAGCCACAGATAGGAAATTCAAGCCCCAATGCATTTCAACAGAGTACACCCTGAAGTTACCCTTGTCAAGTACCGCTTTGTGCTAACCTCAACCAACTATTAACTCCAGGTCAAAGACCGCTTTTGTTTGGTGTTCGCAGAGATTTGATACGCGTAACAGGCGGAAATTGCACAATACCTACAGTCCGGATTTGGCACACCACACCACTCGCCGCACGACGCCAGTGCCTGTTCCACACCAATCCACGCTCCTCTGCATGTGCCATCTCTACGGCGCAGGACTACCACCTCGATGTCTGGTCGTACTCCAGCTCCGGGATCGGCTCTGCATCGACACCCGCATTGTGCAACAACTGATCATGTCCGGCTTCCGCTCTCAGGTTTGCCGTCTGGTCAAACTCAAGTTCAGGGATTGCCTCAAACACCGCTTCCGGAGCAGCCAGCCGCTGCGCAAACTCCATCTCCAACGGAGGTGAGCGCGCTGGGGCGATTGCTAGCTCACCTACATGTTCCAGTATCTGCCGCACGGTCGCCGGCTCTGTGATGAACCCAACCCGGCGCACCCGCCCGCCGCACCCGCTGCACCTGAGCGCAAACACCCCATAGATGCGCGCCAGCAACTGTGCCCACAAATATCGTGCCGGGTGTCCTGCCCGCGTGGCGCAAAATCTGTGCGCACTGTCTTTGGCCGGGATGCCTTAATCCCCGCCCCCAGCTTCCGGCCAGCCTGCGCCACCACCAACGCCACGGCGAGTTAGGCGCCAGCACTCCAAAGTAGCGGTGCCGATGCTTGCGCTGCGGTGGTAACAATGCCGCAACCCGATCCAGAAACTCACTTGCGCTCAGCCGCAGTTCAATAGTTCTTTGTTGCTGCTGCTCAGGCCTGTGCCCCTGCAACGCCGCCCACGGCACCCGGTAGCGCACCTGCGTCCCGCCTCCTGCCCATACCAGCCGCTCACCGGCAAACATCGGACGCGCACAATATCGCAACAGCCGCTCACGCCCAGCACGATCCTACGCTGCGACCCGCACGCCCGCATCACATTGCTCAGATTTTTGGCGGGGGACGTTGCGGTTGCCTGTTACCGCTTATTTCCATCCCCGATTGACGCCAACTTTTTCGCGTGGCTGAGACAGGTCTTGGTCAGCACCCCGAGGGCGGGTTTGTCGAAGGGGGTCTGCCAGACCTGGTAGATGTTCTCCTTGAACATCTCGGGCGGGTTGAT
>Ga0049085_10000927_pt1 | contig 11537 bp, 7 predicted proteins | sample GreLakmeSU08MSRF_FD_66721 | JGI IMG/M metagenome (GOLD analysis project Ga0049085, IMG submission 66721) | Freshwater lentic microbial communities from great Laurentian Lakes, MI, USA - Great Lakes metaG SU08MSRF | ecosystem: Environmental > Aquatic > Freshwater > Lake | place: Great Lakes... | reverse complement strand
TCGAGACGGGGGATCCGGAAATCGCGACGCGTATCGCCGCCTACGAAATGGCGTTCCAGATGCAGACCAGCGCGCCGGAGTTGATCGACCTCGCGAAAGAATCGAAAGCGACGCTCGAACTGTACGGCGCGGAACCGGGCAAGCCGTCCTTCGCCGCGAACTGTCTGCTGGCGCGGCGACTCGTCGAGCGCGGCACGCGTTTCGTGCAGCTTTATCACACGAATTGGGACAACCACGGCGGGTCGGGCGAAACGCTGGAGAACGATTTGCCCAAAGTCTGCAAGGATGTGGATCAAGGTTGCGCGGCGCTGGTGAAGGATCTCAAAGCGCGCGGTCTGCTCAAGGACACGTTGGTGATTTGGGGCGGCGAGTTCGGCCGCACTCCGATGGGTGAGAACCGCGACAAGACTGGGCGCAACCATCACATCGACGCCTTCACGATGTGGTTCGCGGGCGGTGGCGTGAAGGCGGGGCAGGTGCTTGGCGAGACGGACGAGCTGGGCTTCGGCGTGGTGCGAGACCGAGCGCACATCCACGATTTGCACGCGACGATTCTCCACCTACTTGGCCTCGATCACAAACGGCTGACCTTCCGCTTTCAAGGACGCGATTTCCGGCTCACCGACGTGCACGGCGAGTTGCTTAAAAAGATGCTGGCGTGAACTCGCGACTCCACGCGCCGCGAGCTTGACTCACATCTGAAAAACGAAGAACCTCACGCCCGTGAAGAGGTTTGTACCAAATCAGATTTTGAAAGTTTTGGCGTTCGTCGCGCTAGCCTTTTTACCGTTCGTTGCACAGGCTCACTCTGGCCACGTCGAAGCGAAGGGCTTGCTGACGGGAATGACGCATCCAGTGATGGGTCTGGACCATCTCCTGGCGGCGCTCGCCGTCGGTTTTCTCGCCGCGCAAATGGGCGGTCGCTCCTTCTGGATCCTGCCGGCCACGTTCATCTCCTGCCTTCTCGTCGGAATGCTTGTGGGGATGGGCTTCTTCGGCAAACCGGTCATTGAAGCAGTCATCCTCTCGTCCGTCCTCGTTTTCGGCGGCATGATGGTTTCGGCCAAGAAACTTCCGCTCTGGGCGAGCATCTTCGTCGTTGGTTTCTTCGCTCTCTTTCACGGACACGCACATGGCACGGAGATGCCGACGGACACGGCGCGTCACCTTTACACAGTCGGATTCCTCGCCACCACCGGACTCCTGCATTGGATGGCGATGGGGTCGGTGATTGTGGCTCGTCACTACGGCAAGACCTCCCTCGTCCGCTACGCGGGCGCGGCGGTGATTGTGTCTGGTGTTGCTCTCTGGGTCGCTTGATCCGTGGAGGCCCGCGCTGACCAGCGAAGTGACACATCACCCGCTCCCGGGGGAAACAAATCGAAAAGCGATCTTCCCACGCGCTTCTCGCGTAATCTCGCCCAACACCGTCTTTTCCAAAAGAGCACACGCCTTTTGGTCGCGGTCTCGGGCGGTGTGGATTCGATGGTGCTGCTGCGCCTCCTGATGGAAACAGCATCCTCACATCGCTGCGAACTCGCGGTGGGGCATTTCAACCATCAACTCCGTGGCCACGCCAGCGATGCCGATGAGGCGTTCGTGAAGCAAACGGCGATCGGGCTCGGTTTGCGCTGTGTTATTGGTCGCTGGAATCAATCCACACGCGCGCGACGAATCAAACAGGTCGGCTTGGAAATGGCCGCACGTGAGGCGCGGTTGACCTTTTTAAGCCGCATCGCAATCAAACTCAACTGCGACACCGTGACGCTGGCGCATCACGCCGATGATCAAGTAGAACTGTTTTTCCTGCGACTACTGCGCGGCGCAGGCGGCGAAGGGTTGAGCGGGATGGATTGGCACGGGCCGTTTCCAAGTCATTCGACGATCACGATGGCTCGTCCCTTGTTGGATTTCTCAAAAGCAGATTTGCTGAAGTTCGCGAAGAATCAGCGGATTCGTTTTCGCGAAGACGCGAGCAACGCCTGTCTTGATCACGAACGGAACTGGGTCCGCCATAAACTGCTTCTGCTGCTGGCCGCTCGCCGCTCGGGCTTTTCAGAAACAGTGCGGCGGACGATGGAGATTGTCGGCACGGAGTCGGACTATATCCGAGAGGAGTCCCGGGGTTGGCTCGGAAGCAAACGCCAGAAACATTTCGACCGTTTGGCAATCGCGCTGCAACGGCAGGTATTGCGCCTGCAATTGATCGAGCAGGGGATTGAAGCGTCGTTCGAGCTCATTGAGAAACTTCGCAACGAACCGGACACGCCCGTCACCATTTCGCCCAAGAAGACGGTCTGTCGCGATGCATCTGGACGCGTTATTCTCGCCAACACGCAGTCGCTGAAATTCTCAGCCGACCAACGTGCAGTATCGCTTGGAACGGGAGGCGCGACGCAGTTTGGCAAGCTGCTCGTTGAATGGCAGGTTGAGTCGGGAAGTGGTCTCGCCAATCTGTCCGCGCGTGAATCGGAGATGGAGCGCTTTGATGCTGGCCGCATCGGCACGCGGATTGTGCTGCGGCATTGGCGGGCGGGTGATCGTTTCCAGCCGATTGGCACGAGGCTGGCTATGAAGCTACAGGATTTGTTTGTGAACCAAAAAATCCCAGCGCCGAGACGGCGTGAGTTGGTTGTCGCGACGACGGCTGATGGCGAGATTTTTTGGGTTGAAGGGTTGCGCATCGGCGAGCACGCCAAACTGCGGCCGACGACGCGCCGCCGTTTGGTCTGGAGATGGCAGCGAGCCTAAAGGTTTGCCACATTCTCAGCGGCGTGATATAACTTCCATTGCTCAAATATGGCGGACGATAATAAAAACGAGAACGAGCGGAACGAACGCGGCGCGAAGACTTGGATCATCTGGGTCGCCATCCTCGGCCTGATTCCGTTCCTCATTATGCTGCGGAACCAGACGGAAACGAAATCCGTCGAGTTGCCGTACCCCGACCTCATCAAGCTGGTTGATGGGAAACTTGACGGCAAGCAGCTCATCGCGGGCGAAATCACGTACAATTCTCAGGCCAGTGAATTGCGCATCGTCACGGGCAAATATCGACTCGTGAACGAAAACAACGAGCCGATCAAGGATGATACAGGGAAAGAGAAGACCGAGTTCTTCCGGATCAAAACGCCGCTGGCCGACGCCGCGCAGGACAAGTTGCTCGCCTCGGGCCAGTTTCGCCCCGTCGAGCCGAACACGTTCTTGGCGAATTTCCTGCTCACGATGTTGCCCTTCCTGCTCATCGTCGGCTTCATCTATTTCTTCTTCATCCGCCAGATTAAGATGGCCGGCAAAGGCGCTCTCAGTTTCGGCAAGAGCAAGGCGAAGATGCTCGCGAAGGACAAGAACAAGATCACGTTCAAGGACGTCGCGGGCGTCGAAGAGGCCAAAGATGAGGTCTCCGAGTTGGTCGAGTTCCTCAAGGATGCAAAGAAGTTTCAGAAGCTCGGCGGCCGTATCCCGAAGGGCATCCTGATGATCGGCGCGCCCGGCACGGGCAAGACGCTTCTCGCCAAGGCCATCGCTGGCGAGGCGGACGCTGCTTTCTTCAGCATCAGCGGTTCGGACTTCGTCGAGATGTTCGTCGGTGTCGGCGCCAGTCGCGTGCGCGACATGTTCGAGCAGGCTCGCAAGACCACGCCGTGCCTCATTTTCATTGACGAGATTGATGCCGTCGGACGCAGTCGCGGTGTCGGCGTGGGAGGCGGCAACGACGAACGTGAGCAGACGCTCAACGCGCTACTCGTCGAGATGGACGGCTTCGATTCGCAGGAAGGCATCATAATCATTGCCGCTACGAATCGACCCGATGTTCTCGATCCAGCTCTGCTCCGCCCCGGTCGGTTCGACCGCCAGATCACCGTCAATCTCCCCGACGTCCGTGGACGCGAGGCGATTCTCAAAGTTCACGCCAGAAACGTGAAGCTCGATACAGCGGCGGATCTCTCCGTCATCGCGCGCGGCACGCCCGGTTACTCCGGCGCGGAGTTGGCCAACTTGCTCAACGAAGCCGCCCTGCTCGCTGCCCGTCGCGACAAAAAACATATTGGCATGGCCGAACTCGAAGAGGCGCGCGACAAGGTCCGCTGGGGCCGCGAGCGGCGCACTTTGGCGATGACCGCCGAAGACAAGAAGCGCACTGCTTGGCACGAGGCCGGCCACGCTCTCGTCAACGTTCTACTCGATCACACGCATCCGCTCCACAAAGTCACCATCATCCCGCGCGGTCAGTCGCTTGGTTCCACGATGTCGCTCCCGAAGGATGATGTCCTGAACCACCAGAAGAAGGAGATGCTCGACATCATCACGATGACGATGGCTGGGCGCATCGCTGAGGAGATCTGCTCCGGCGACGTCTCCACCGGTGCCGCCGGCGACATTCAGCAGGCCACCAAGATGGCGCGCGCGATGGTTTGCCAGTTCGGCATGAGCGAGAAGCTCGGCATGGTCCAATACGGTGACCAGAGCGAGCACACCTTCTTCGGTCGCGATATGGGGCGCTCGCAAGATTACAGCGAGCACACCGCGCAGGAAATCGACGCCGAGGTGAAGCGGATCACGAACGCTGGTTACGAGACGGCCAAGAGCCTCATCGAAGCCAACCGCGACAAGCTCGAGCTCATTGCTAAGAATCTTCTCGAATACGAGACGCTCGATGGCGTGCAGGTCGAAGAGATTATTCGCACCGGCAAGTTCACCCCGCCGCCGCCGCCGCCGCCGGACGCCGCACCGGCGCACGACGTGGCCCACACGCCGCTCTCGGAGTCGCTCAAGTCCGTCCCGCCGAAGCTCGATCCGGGCCTCGGCACTCCCGCGCCCGCCACAGCCTGAGCGATTTCTCGCGCCGCGATTGACTCGGACCGCGTCTTTTCAATAGCCTGTCACGCGATGATTATCGCGCCTTCGCTCCTCGCCTCCAACTTCGGGAAATTCGCCGAAGAAACCCGGCGCGCTGAGCGTGCCGGCGCCGAATGGCTGCATCTCGACATTATGGACGGCCACTTCGTGCCGAACATTTCCTTCGGCCCCGACGTGGTGAAGACGCTTCGCCCACGCACCCGCCTCTTCTTCGATGTTCACCTCATGTGCACTCGGCCGGAGATTCTCCTCGAGCACTTCGCCAAGTTCGGCGCCGACCAGATCATCATTCACGCCGAGTTGGGCGATCAGGTCCCGCACCTCATCTGGAAAATAAAATCCCTCGGCAAGAAGGTCGGTCTCGCCGTGAACCCGCCGACGGCCATGACTGCTGCCGAACCGCACTTAGCTCACATCGATTTACTTCTCGTGATGACGGTGAATCCCGGCTTCGGCGGCCAACCATTCATCACCGAGTGCCTGCCGAAAATCCAGCAGGCGTGGACGTGGCGGAAGGAGCGCGGCCTCGCCTACCGCATCGAGGTGGACGGCGGCATCAACTTCAACACTGCCGTCGAGTGCGCTCGCGCGGGAGCCGACACCTTCGTCAGCGGCACCGGCCTCTTCGCCAAACCCAACATGAAGGCCGCGGTGAAAAAGATGCGGGCTCTTGTTGAAAAAGAGCGGCGCTTCGTCTGAGTTTCGTTCTGTCAATCGCACCGCATCATGGGAACCATCAAATTCGGAACCGACGGCTGGAGGGCGGTCATCGCCGAGGACTTCACTTTCGCCAACGTCGAACGCGTCGCGCAAGCCACGGCTGATTTCTGGAACGCGAATCCGCCACCGGACACTGAGCCGTGCGTTGTTGTCGGCTACGACCGCCGTTTCCTCTCCGACGAATTCGCTCGCCGCACCGCAGAAGTTCTCGCCGGCAATGGACTTCGAGTTATCCTGAGCAACGCGCCAACACCGACGCCCGCCGTTTCCTTCGCCGTCCTTCAAATGAAGGGCAGGGGCGGCGTGATGATCACCGCCAGCCACAATCCGCCGGCCTTCAACGGTTATAAACTCAAGGCCCACTTCGGCGGTTCGGCCGACCCAGCCGTCTGCCTCGCCATTGAGTCGCTGCTGGGGAAAGCCCCTCCAAAGTCGATGAACTTCGCGACGGCCATCCGGCAAAAGCGGATCGTCCTCCGTGATCTGTGCCCCGATTATTTTGAAGCGCTCAAGAAGCTCGTGGACTTTCCGCTCATCGCCCGTTCCCGCCTGCGCTTCGCCCACGAACCGCTCTTCGGCGTCGGCGCCGGTTGCTTCGAAACGTTGCTGGCCGGCACGAATTGCCGCGTCACCAGTTTCAACACCGCGCACGATCCGAACTTCGGTGGCATCAATCCCGAGCCGATCGCCCGCAACTACACGCGCAGCGCCGCCGCGTTGCGCAAAGATCCGCACGTTATTTGCATCGTCACCGATGGGGATGCCGATCGGGTCGGCGGTATGGACGGCCGCGGACGACCCCTCTCCACCCACCAAATCATCTGCCTGCTCCTGCGCCATTTCATCACCAACCGGCAAGGCAACGGTCGCGTGGTGAAAGCGCTGACCACCACATCGATGGTGGACAAGATGTGCGCCGCGCACGGTTTGGAACTGGTCGAGACCGGCGTCGGCTTCAAGTACATCGCCGCCGAGATGCTCAAAGGAAACGTCCTCCTCGGCTTCGAAGAATCGGGCGGCATCGGATTCCCCGGCCACATCCCCGAGCGCGACGGCATCCTCGCCGGGCTCATGTTGCTCGAATTGCTTGCCATCGAACGCAAGCCGTTGAACCGCCTGTTGGCCGAGCTTGAAAAGAAATTCGGTCCGCACCGCTACAACCGCATCGACACTCATTTCCCGCTCGAGAAACGCGCCGCGCTTATGGAGTTCTGCCAGAAGAATCCGCCCGCTCGCCTCGGCCGTTCCACCGTGGTTCAAGTTAAAGCTTTCGACGGCGTCAAATTCATCGCTCAGGACGGCTCGTGGCTGATGTTGCGAGGCTCCGGCACCGAGCCGATTCTCCGCATCTACGCCGAATCTCAAAGCGAGGCCAAGGTCCAGCAACTCCTCCAACTAGGAGTCCGTTTGACAAAGCAGGTATGAACCGACTCGGCACTCGCTTCACGCGTCGTTACATATTTCCCTTTTTACGTAGAGCGCGTCCCGATACTATTGGTTGGTATATCGCCGCGAGGCAAAACTGATGGACATAGATCACATACGCAATTTCAGCATCATCGCCCACATCGACCACGGGAAGACGACGTTGTCGGATCGCCTCTTGCAGATGACCGGCACGGTGGCTCTGCGAGAGATGGAGGAGCAGTTGCTCGACTCGATGGACCTCGAGCGCGAGCGCGGCATCACCATCAAGGCGCATCCGGTAACGATGCATTACACGGCCAAGAACGGCGAGGTGTACGAGCTGAACCTGATCGACACGCCGGGTCACGTGGACTTTTCCTACGAGGTCTCGCGCAGCCTCTCGGCGTGCGAGGGAGCGTTGCTCCTCGTGGACGCCGCACAGGGCGTCGAGGCGCAGACGGTCGCCAACATGCATCTGGCGCTGAAGCAGAATCTGACGATCATTCCGGTGATCAACAAAATCGATTTGCCGCACGCGGACGTGGCGATGGCCAAGCAGCAGCTCGAGGACATTCTGGCCATCCCCGCTGACACGGCGATTCTCGCGAGCGCGAAGGAGGGTATCGGCATCGTGGATATCCTCGAGGCGATCATCGAACGCGTGCCACCGCCGAAGTCGACGGGCGCGCCGTCGTTGCAGGCGCTCTGCTTTGATTCGTTCTACGACACTTACAAAGGCGTGGTGACGCATGTGCGCATCTGCAACGGGGAATTGAAGCCAGGTATGTTGGTGAAGCTGCTTCACACGGGCAAAAGTTACGAGGTGAAGGAGGTCGGCAGCTTCAACCCGAAAGCTTATCGGCGCGACAAACTCACGACGGGCGAGACGGGCTACATGACCGCCAACATCAAGACCCCGAAAGAGGTCAAGATGGGCGACACGATCACGGAATCTCGCCAGCCATCGCCCGTACTGCCGGGCTTCAAAGAGATTCAGCCGCTCGTCTTTAGCGGCATCTATCCGATTAACACGGCGGACTACGAGCAGTTGAAGGCGAGCATGGAAAAGCTGCAGCTCAACGACTCGGCTTTCGTGTATCAGACGGAGAGCTCGGTGGCCCTGGGCTTCGGTTTTCGCTGTGGCTTCCTCGGTTTGCTGCACATGGAAATCGTCCAGGAACGGCTGCGCCGCGAGTACAACATGGACATCATCGCCACGTATCCGAGCGTGGTGTACAAGGTGACGCTCACGGACGGGACGTTGAAGGAAGTGGACAACCCAGCGTTCATGCCCGACGCCACCTACATCGCCAAGGTCGAGGAACCGATGGTGAAGGCTTTTATCATCTGTCCGAACGAATACATCGGCGACATGATGGCGCTGGTCTCCGAGAAGCGCGGAAATCTCGACCACACGGAGACGCTCGATTCGCGGCGCGTGATGTTGACCAACTTGATGCCGCTGAACGAAATCCTCATCGACTTCCACGATCGCATCAAGAGCATCACCCGCGGCTTCGGCTCGATGGATTACGAACACGCCGGCTATCAGGAATCCGACATGGTGAAGCTGGATATGCTCGTGAACACGGAGCCGATGGACGCCTTCTCCAGCATTGTGCATCGAGACAAAGCGGAGAGCAGGGGACGCATCTTGGCTGCCAAGCTCAAGGAAGTCATCCCGCGTCAGCAGTTCGGCGTCGCCATCCAAGCGGCCATCGGCGGGAAGATTGTCGCGCGTGAAAGCATCGGAGCCTTCCGCAAAGACGTGACGGCGAAATGCTACGGCGGTGACATCAGCCGCAAGCGCAAGCTCCTCGAGAAACAGAAAGAGGGCAAAAAGCGGATGAAGTCGGTCGGCAACGTGAACATCCCGCAGGAAGCCTTCATCCAAGTCCTCAAGGCCTGATCCATGATTCTCCACTGGTTTTTCTCGCGCACAGTCCGGCAGGCGTTCGACCTGATAAAACAGGTGCGCAAGCACGTGAACGCGCAGCGGGATCAACTCGACGCGAAAGCTCTCGATGAGATCACGGCGGCCGGCGATGCGTTGCGGAAGCTAGCGGGGGAAGGGGTCGACAAGGCCGCGTTAAAGGCGGGCATGACGCATTTCGAACATGTCGCCGGCAGCCGGCTTTTGTCGTATCCACGCGCCGAGATTCGCGAGTACGTCGAGATGGCTTTGGTGGTCATCACGGTCGTCCTCGCTTTTCGTGCGTTCTTTTTTCAACCGTTCACCATCCCGACTGGTTCGATGCAGCCGACGCTCTACGGCATCACGCACCAAGATCTGCGCGACAAGGCGGAGGCGAAAGTTCCTGCGGGCTGGGAACGCTTCGTCGATCGGTGGGGCAGGGGAATCCAGTATGTCCACGTGGTGGCCGAGACGGATGGCGAGGTGAACGCCATCGAATCTCCGCAGCGCGTCCTTCTCTTCCTGCGCAAGCAGCGATTCCGCGTCGGCGATCACTGGTACACAGTTTGGTTTCCACCCGACCAACTCCTGCCCGGCCGTTCGTCCAGCGGCGATACCAGCGGCAATCGCGCCGGACTGCGGTTCGGCCAGAGCTATCGCAAAGGCGACGACCTTATCAAAGTTGCGGTCAAGACTGGTGACTATCTGTTCGTCGATCGGTTGACCTACAATTTTAGAAAACCGGCGCGCGGCGACATCGTCGTGTTCGAGACGACTGGAATCACTGGCTCAGCGGAACGGCCCGATTTGCGGCCGGCGGCCAATACGTTTTACATCAAGCGACTCATCGCCACCGGCAACGAGCGCGTGAGCATCGGCAATGACCGCCATCTGCGAATCAACGGCGAGCGTCTCGATGCCGCCACGCCACGTTTTGAATTCGTGTATGGATTTCCAGCAAAGCAACCGCCACGCGACAGCCACTATTCCGGCCATGTCAACCAGCTGGTTGCCGCCCAGAATGACCGCGGTAATCTCGCCTACCTTTTTCCGGACGAGACGAGCCTCTTCACGGTCCGCCCCGAACATTGCCTGGCTTTCGGCGACAACACGATGAACAGCCTCGACTCGCGCTCATGGGGGGACTTTCCGGAGGCGAACATCATCGGCAAGTCCGCATTCGTCTATTGGCCCATCCTCAGCGGACGCTTCGGTTGGAACCACCGCTAGACCGTTTTTCAGACTTCCACCACGGCCGCCAATATTATCGCACAATAATTGTTATATTTAATAAACTTCTATTCCTCCAAGCAATGAAGTTCTCTGAGTCGGATGCATTGACAGCCTTTAGCTGACCGGCGGTTGGAAAACGCGCAAGTATTCGCGCGCTGACTGTTCCCACGAGAAATCCGCAGCCATACCGCGGCGGCGAAGCAGGCCGAACAACTCTTTGTCGGCGAAGATGCGAAGCGCCTTCCGAATGGCATTCGCCGTTGCCAGCGCCGTCAACTCGTCGAACTTCAGGCCATTCGCGTGGAGCAGGTCGTCATTGAAGTCCACCACTGAATCGTCCAATCCACCCGTACGCCGCACGATCGGGATTGTGCCGTAACGTAGGCTGTACATCTGGTTCAGGCCGCACGGTTCGTAGCGCGACGGCATCAGGAAGAAATCGCTGCCGGCCTCGATCCGATGCGAAAGTCGGGTGTCGTAGCCGATTTGGGCGACGACTTTGTCCGGAAACCGCTCAGCCAACTTGCGGAATCCGTCCTCCAGCCCCGGCTCGCCACTGCCGAGCAGCACGAACTGCATTTCGTTCGTCGCCAACATTTCCTCGAGCGCGGGCAGGAGGAGGTCCATTCCTTTCTGTCCAGCCAACCGCGTGACGGTGGCGAAAAGTGGCGTGCTCGGATTGACCGGTAGTCCCAGCTCCTTTTGCAACGCGAGTTTACCGCGCGCTTTGCCGCGCAGATCGCCCGCGTTGAATGCGTGCGCCAGATGCGGATTATTCTCGGTGCGCCACTCCGCGTAATCCACGCCATTGAGAATTCCCGTGAGAGTATCAACCCGTTTCCGCAGCACACCTTCGAGACCATGCCCGAGGTCCTGCGTGATCTCTCGCGCGTAACGCGGACTGACCGTCGTGAGCAGATCGGCATACACGATGCCGGACTTTAGACAATTGAAGCCGCCGTAAAACTCCGCGCCGTCCGGCTGAAAATAATCCCACGGCAAATTGAGCAGGCCGAAAACGTTGCCGACGAACTGGCCTTGGTAGGCGACGTTGTGCAGCGTCAGGCAGACACGCGGCGCAGTCCCCCACCCTTCCCGATATTTCTGATGATTCACCAGCAAAGCGGCCGGCGCGGCCTGCCAGTCGTGTAAGTGCAGCACCTCGGGTTGCCACGGAAAATAACGCGCCATGTACGCCGCGCACTTGGCGAAGAAGATGTAGCGCGCTTCGTTGTCCGGAAACACGCCGCCAGCCTCGGCGTAAATCCCATCACGATCGAAGAACTCCGACTGCTCCACGAAGTAAATCGTCGCGCCGCTTTCGGATACCAACCGCCACATGCTCGCCTCGACCATTCGACCTCCGAGCGGCAGGCGCAGTTCGAAATCCACACGTTCCATC
>Ga0049085_10000926_pt1 | contig 11547 bp, 6 predicted proteins | sample GreLakmeSU08MSRF_FD_66721 | JGI IMG/M metagenome (GOLD analysis project Ga0049085, IMG submission 66721) | Freshwater lentic microbial communities from great Laurentian Lakes, MI, USA - Great Lakes metaG SU08MSRF | ecosystem: Environmental > Aquatic > Freshwater > Lake | place: Great Lakes... | reverse complement strand
TATTTTATGTATGGGGAAGACATTGATCTTTCCTATCGTATTATTCTTGGTGGTTACAAAAATTATTATTTTCACGACACTCGAATCATACATTACAAAGGAGAAAGTACAAAGAAGAGCAGTGTGAATTATGTTTTTGTTTTTTACCGTGCCATGTTGATTTTTGCTCGCAAACATTTCTCTACAAAAAATGCAAAACTATTTTCTTTTTTAATCAACCTCGCTATTTATTTACGCGCGGGAGTTGCCGTATTGACACGGTTCGCAAAAGCCATTGCCATTCCAGCCTTTGACATGGCTGTATTATTAACTGGTTTGTATTTTATCAAATCGTACTACGAGTTAAACATCAAATTTGCGGAAGGTGGTGGTACTTATTCAGCTCACCTTGTCAACATTTTCTTTCCAATCTACTCCTGTATTTGGCTACTCGCAATTTATTTCAGCGGTGGCTACGATAAACCCGTCCGATTATTAAAAATTGTTCGAGGTGTTTTTGTTGGTACCGCCATAATTCTTGTGCTTTACTCACTCCTTCCAGAGGCGCTCCGTTTCTCGCGCGCATTGATTCTTTTTGGAACGGCATGGACGCTAATAAGTTTATTGTTGACGAGAATTTTATTTTCTTTAGCAAGAGTAAAAAACATGAAAATTGACAGTGGGCATGCACAACGAATCGCAATTGTAGGAAGTAAAGAAGAATGTACACGCGTACAATCACTGTTGAATCAAACATCAACAAATACAAGTTTTATAGGATTTGTAAGTGCTACCAATGAAGAAATAAATGAAATTGGATTTCTGGGGAGAGTTGGACAGCTCAATGACATTGTAACCATTTATGGAATGGATGAGGTAATATTTTGTGCCAAAGATTTACCGGCAGAACAAATTATAGATCGAATGACATTAGTAGGCGATAGCAAAAAGTTGAGTTATAAAATTGCGCCACCAGAAAGTATGTCTATCATTGGAAGTAATTCTATAGACACAGCAGGAGACCTTTATGTACTTGATATAAATTCCGTCACTAAAGTTGCAAATAAAAGAAACAAAAGGGTGATTGACGTTTGTGTTGCGCTACTATTTTTAACAATAAGTCCCCTACTCATGTGGTTCACAAAAAACCCTATTCGATTTATTAAAAATATAATTACAGTTTTCGTTGGAATGAAATCATGGATTGGCTATACGCCTACTTCAGCTGACAACCTACACTTACCGCAAATAAAAATTGGTGTACTTCATACTTCGGATATTTTACCAATTGAACAACGAAGCGAAATAATTTGCGGCAGATTAAATTTATTGTACGCAAAAGATTACCGTGTAGAGAATGACTTTAATATAATTCGTAAAGCGTTTAGAGAACTCGGCAGATAAAAACGAAAAGAATTTTTCTATTTTCTTTTTATCGAACAACCAGTTGAAACCGTTGTCATTGTAGTAATTTCTTTACCTTTTGAAAGCGCCGTAAATGCATCTAGTAGATAAGTGATTTTCACTTGATTTTCATCTCTAGGACTATCGTCAATTGATCCTCTGTAAACCAACTTACCAGTAGTATCAAAAAGGAAATTCTCTGGTGTACGAGTAGCGCCAAAAGCATTTGCTAATTCAGAATTAATATCAACTAAATAAGGAACGATAAATTTCTGCTCTTTACCATAATTTTTCATATTTTCTTTTGAATCATCCGAATCGCGCCTTGCCTCATTTGAGTTTATAATAACAACACCTATTTTCATCCGTAATGCCATTAGTTGTAAAACATTTATTCGCTTTTCATTCGCCACGACATAAGGGCAAGTATTACAAGAAAAAATTACTAATGTCCCAAATTCTCCTTTCAAATCTGCTATAGACATTTCCTTACCTGAAAGGACATCGAGCATTTTTAAATCAGACTTTGGAAGTACAGTTCCAATTTCAATTGGTTTAATTTCAGCATTTTGAAAACTAAGAACAAAAACCAATAAGGGAAGTAATAATAATTTTTTCATCTGAATTTTTATATACACAAAGTTAATAAAAAAACTACATTTACAAGATGTCAAACACAATCAAATTAAATTCAAAACTCGGCTATTTCGATTTAATAATGATTGTCGTAAGTCTAGTTATTGGAATGGGCATTTTCAGGACGCCTGTGAATGTGGCTAATGAAGCCATCACTCCTTCCATATTTTTTGCAGCCTGGATTTTTGGAGGAATAATGGCTTTGACAGGAGCACTAACTTTTGCGGAAATTGGATCTCGACTTCCTGTAAGCGGTGGTTACTTCAGAATTTTTTCACAATGCTATCACCCTGCATTTGCGTTTATGCTGAATGGTACAATTCTTATTTCAAATGCAGCATCAGTTGCAGGGGTTGCCTTAATTGGAGCAGAATATATTTGCGATGCAACTGTGCAGATTCTTAATTTAAGTCCAATTGAAAATCTAACCGAGGCACATATAACAATTGCAGCAGTTGAAATTATACTCTTTTTAGGCTTAAATCTTTTAGGTTTAAAAACAAGTGCAACTACCCAAAATATACTAACAGTATTTAAATTGACAGTAGTTGCAATTTTAATTGCAGCAGTATTGGTTCCTGTAGAAGCTGCGCCAGCTATTATTAATACATTGGAAACTCCTCATACCTATATAGATTATTTGAAATCGTTCGGACTTTGTTTAATTCCAATTGCATTTACTTATGGCGGTTACCAACAAACAATAAATTTCGGAGGGGACATCAGTAATGCAAATAAAATTCTTCCCAAAGGAATTATTAGTGGAATTCTTCTTGTAATTGTTCTTTACCTAGCCATCAATTATGCCTACTTTAAAGTAATTGGATTTGACAATTTAAAATCTGCTGAATCCATTGCTTCCATAATGGCCACAAGAATTTTGGGAGACATTGGATCGAAAATCTTAACAATGATGTTAATTTTTTCAGTGCTCGCTTATGTCAATGTAGGATTAATGTCGAATCCAAGGGTAATCTGTGCAATGAGCGAAGACGGCACTATACCTCCGTTTTTTAGCCGGTATAGCAAACGATTTAATGTACCTGTTACTTCCCTAATAACGTTTACAGGAATTTCTGTTTTAACATTATTTTTTGCAAAATCTTTTGATGTTATTTTAAACTATGTAATCTTCATTGATTCCATTGGATTCATTGCCGCGGCAGCCACACTATTTATTTTGCGAAAACGTGAGAATCCCGGCCGTGAAAATATTTATAAAATGAAATTTTATCCATGGATACCATTGATTTTTATTCTTTCCTACGCCTTCGTAACCTATAGTGTAATTTCAGCTAGCATTGATAAGGACCAAGGAAGATCCGTCCTTTATGGATTGTGTTTTTTCATAGGATTTCTTCCTTTGTACTTGCTATTTATTTTTCTCAAAAAACGTAGCAAATAATAAATGAATACAGCGCATACCGATTGTTACAAATTGCTAGGAATAGCATCAGACGCTGAGCCTAAAGTAATTCAAAAAGCATGGCGACTAAAAACTAAAGAAATTCATCCAGATATCAATAAATCTCCTACTTCGACTGCAGATTTTCGAGCGCTCACACTAGCATTTAAAATTTTGATTGATCCAGTTGCCAGACTTAAGCACGATCGTCAATTTGGCTACGGAAAGCAATCTAACAATGAATTTACAATTCAAACATTCAGCATAGCACAAAACGAAAAAGCAAAGTTGACAGTAAATGAGTGGTCTTCTGACTATGAAATTGCAATGAACATGCGTGATGATCAACGCAACAAAAATTTAACAAAACACCATCGAAACATTCGCCAAGCAAAAATTATATTCGCTTTATCTGCATCATTACTATTAGTCCTTCTTCTACTATTCATTATTAACTGAAATTCCATCATATAGCTCGAAGAACAGTTAAATTTAAACCAAGCCCCATTAGGATTACAAAAATTCTATTTCATGACCACTTTTATGTAAATTTGTAGACCTAAAAATGCCACAAATTGTGGAAAAGGGGAATAAAAATAAATCTATGAATTACGACTTAATTATTATTGGTAGCGGACCTGGTGGCTATGTAGCAGCTATTCGTGCTTCACAATTGGGATTAAAAGTTGCAATTGTTGAGAAAGCAGAATTAGGCGGTGTTTGTCTAAACTGGGGCTGTATTCCAACCAAAGCTTTACTTAAAAGTGCACAAGTTTTTGAATACCTAAAGCATGCCGCCGATTATGGAATTACTGTAAATGGTGGTTCTGCTGATTTTGATGCAGTCGTAAAGCGTTCGAGAGGTGTTGCCGATGCCATGAGTAAAGGGGTTACCTTTCTATTGAAGAAAAATAAAATTGATGTTATCAATGGATATGGAAAAATAAAATCAGGAAAAAAAGTTGAGGTAACTGATGCCGAAAATAAAGTTACCGTTTATGAATCAAAAAATATAATATTAGCCACTGGCGCACGTTCGCGCGAATTACCCAATCTGAAGCAAGACGGAAAAAAAATTATTGGCTACCGAGATGCGATGGTGTTAGCTACTCTTCCAAAATCAATGGTCATTGTTGGATCTGGAGCTATCGGTATTGAGTTTGCTTATTTCTATGCAGTAATGGGAACTAAAGTTACCATTGTAGAATTCCTACCAGCAATTGTTCCTATTGAAGATGAAGAAGTTTCAAAACAGCTGGAACGCTCTTTCAAAAAAATGGGAATTGAAATCATGACAAACGCAAGTGTTGAAAGTGTAGACACGAGTGGCAGCAATTGTAAAGTAAAAATAAAAGCAAAAGATGCAGAAAAAATTATAGAATGCGACATCGTTCTTTCTGCAGTTGGCATAAGTGCAAATATTGAAAATATTGGATTAGAAGATGTAGGAATTGCAACTGATAAAGGAAAAATTATTGTAGATAGCATGTACCAAACAAATATGCCAGGGTATTTTGCTATTGGCGACACGCTTGCCAACCAAGCATTAGCACACGTTGCATCTGCCGAGGGAATTACATGTGTTGAACATATCGCTGGATTAGAACCGGAGGCAATTAATTATAAAAATATTCCTGGATGTACTTATAGTCAACCAGAAATTGCATCTGTTGGTTATACAGAAAAAGCTGCCAAAGAAGCTGGCTTCGAATTAAAAATTGGCAAGTTTCCATTTTCAGCTAGTGGAAAGGCAAAAGCAGGTGGCAATGCCGATGGTTTTATTAAATTAATTTTTGATGCACAATACGGAGAATTACTCGGTGCACACATGATTGGAGCAAACGTTACAGAAATGATTGCAGAAATTGTGGCAATTCGCAAGCTCGAAACTACAGGGCATGAACTGATCAAAACAATCCATCCACATCCAACAATGAGTGAAGCTATTATGGAAGCTGCCGCAATGGCATACGGTGAAGTAATTCATTTGTAATAAAACTTCGAAAATTAAATCAAAAAGCCGAACTAGACTAGTTCGGCTTTTTGATTGCTAAAAAAAAAATTCTATTAGAATTTGTAAGCAAGACCAATATTCATATAGCTCATGCCATATCCAAATTCTACCATACCCGCAAAATTATTAGTAAAGAAATAACGAGCTCCTAAAAATGGTGTTATACCTACATTACTAGCATAGTTTTCTCCAATAAAATAATTAGTACTAGAAGGATCATTATCTGTATAAGTGTAGTTGAGTAAATTATAAGAAAGCATCACCCCTCCATAAGCATCAATTTTATCAAGATTGACACCTGTCAGTTCTTGTAAATGCCATGCACCACGAACACCCAAAATAGTGTATTTCCAGTCTTGCGTATAACCATTCAAACTAGAGGTATAACTATATTTTTTAAAACCCAGGTATGCTCCAAGACTTAAAACTCCCGGGCCAACTTGTTTTAATCCATGTTCATATTGAAAATTAATAGCAGGAGCCGACTGATAGGAAGATAAACCCAAATTTCCTCCAACACCCAAACCAAAACCAACTACATTACTACCTAATTGATAAACTGGCTGAGCATTGATAGTGAAAGGCAGTAACACAAATACGGCTAAATAAATTTTACTTATTTTCATTGAATCTATATTTTTTAGTTAGATAAATTTCAAATGTAAAAGTAAAGAAATAAATATATATTTCAGAAAAGATTAATCGAATAAAGACTTTAATTTTTAATAAAATAAATTTCATAGTTGCATTAAAAAGAGATTCGTCTATTTCGCTACATCGAATGAATATATGATTTTGTATCTTTGCACAACGTTAAATACAATACCAAATGAGTAATAAATTGCTGGACACAATTGAAGATGCTATTTCCGATATTAAGTTGGGTAAGGTTGTAATTGTTGTTGATGATGAAGATAGAGAAAATGAAGGCGATTTCATAACAGCGGCTCAAAATGGAAGCCCGGAGGTTATCAATTTCATGGCCACACACGGACGTGGATTAATTTGCGCTCCAATTATTGAAGACCGCGCTGATGAATTGCGTTTAGAAATGATGGTGAGTAATAATTCTTCAACGCATGAAACTCCTTTCACTGTGTCCATAGATTTAAAAGGACATGGCTGCACAACTGGAATTTCTACTCACGATCGATCCAAAACAATTTTAGCCTTAATTGATCCAACTACAAAGCCAGAAGATTTTGGTAAACCAGGACATATTTTTCCACTGCGCGCTAAAAGAGACGGAGTGCTTCGCCGTGCTGGCCATACTGAAGCTACAATTGACCTTGCGCGCTTAGCTGGTTTTGAACCTGTAGGTGTTTTGGTTGAAATTATGAATGAAGATGGAACTATGGCACGCTTACCTCAATTACTAATAATTGCGAAAAAATTTAATTTGAAAATTATTTCTATCAAAGATTTAATTGAATATCGATTAAGAACTGAAACTGATATTAAAAGTGAAGTAGAAGTTGAATTGCCAACACAATGGGGTAATTTCAAAATGGTCGCATACACACACCTTTCCACTCAAAAGCAACATTTAGCAATTTATAAAGGAGAGTGGGAAAAAGACGAAGAATTGCTAGTTAGAGTACACTCATCATGCATGACAGGTGATATTTTTGGATCCTGCCGCTGCGATTGTGGGGCGCAATTGCATAAAGCGATGGAAGCAATAGAGAAAGAAGGAAAAGGTGTTATTGTCTACATGAATCAAGAAGGACGTGGAATTGGATTATTAAATAAATTAAAAGCATACAAATTACAAGAGCAAGGCCTTGATACTGTAGAGGCAAATTTAGAACTCGGTTTTAAAATGGACGAAAGAGATTACGGAATAGGTGCACAAATTCTTCGTGATCTTGGTGTATCAAAAATCCGGTTGATGACCAATAATCCAAAAAAAAGAATTGGACTGATGGGCTATGGCTTAGAAATAGTTGAGAATATTGCCTTAGAAATTGAATTCAATCAATACAATAAATCTTATCTTGAAACTAAAAGAGATAAATTAGGCCATACAATAACTGTAAAAAAATAAATTTTTAATTTAATCAATCCATTGAAGCCTCCCAAAAAACAAGGGCATCAAAATCGATTTCTTACTAAAAAGAATCGTTAGAGAAAGAATTAGCTTTTACCCAATTTCTTTTTCCTTAAATTTATAAACTCATTAAAACGTTTTGCTAATTGTGAAGCCGTTTCAAATTCTTCTCGATAAAAAAGACCAACTCCTTGCGTATATGGCGAGTTAGAAGTGATAACGGTATTGTCATTAGAACGATTAAAAGCACGGACACGAACTTTCCCAGTTTCATTTACCTTGTATTCAATATTCACATCACCAACCCACTGACCATTTGTTCCTGTTGAACTAGTTGCTTGATTCGCATTTACTTTGCCTACATTTCCATCAATGGTTATTCTATTATTCAAAAGCTGTGTTCCTAAATACACTTTAAGTTCCTGTGTTGTTAAGTCGTCGTTTGGACGATACTTCACACCCAAATTAAAGTCGGAGCTAATTTGTGAAAGCCAATTGTTCATTGTGCCAGAAACAAAATTACTAAGTAAAGTAGCACTTGTTCCTGCTGCAACATTTGAACCTGCTGAATTCCCTTCACGCAAATCAGATGGTGTCATAAAACTATTTAAAACCATAAGCGAAAGAACCTGTCTGTTCTTTTCCAAATCAGTTTGGGTATAAATTTTCACTGTCTCCGATATCGTTTGATCAACAGTTGGGAGATTGATGTCAAACAAAACTGTTGGATTTAATAAATTATCGGTCAAATGCATGACCACTTCAACTGGGTAAGAACGATGATAAGCTTGGTTTAAAGAATCAGCAGGGAAAAAAGGTTCTACTGATGTACTTGTTTTATAAACTGCGTCAGCATTAATTTGTGCTACATAAGGATCTCCGTTCCAACTTATTGTTCCACCACGCGCTAACTCAAATGGAACAAGAATAATATTCTTCATTGTAAACAAGTAATTTCCTCTTTCAACTTCATAGCGACCAAAAATTGTAAAATCTCCTGAAGGAGAAATGTCCATATTCAAATTCCCATTACCATACGCTGTAATTTCATCGCCAACCGTTTTATCAAAAATAACTTTGACAATTACATCCGGATTTGCCTCCACATTGAGGTGTAACTCTACTCCATTGTTTTTTAATTGGTTCGTTTTTTTATTAATTATTAATTTTTTCTTGTCTTCGAAAGTTATAAAATCACTTGTTCCTACCTCGCTTGTACCACTCATAGGAATATTAAATTCAGATAAAATAGGTTGACCTCCTCTAATAATTTTTTCTGTTTTAGCATTTATATCCAATCTAATGTGATCATTCGCAAAACCAAAAACATTCATGTATCCAGTAGAAAAAACACGTCCAAAATAATCTTCGTTTTGATTTGCATTGGTATTTAAAACCATAAAATGTTCAAACGAAAAGTCCATATCAAACTGAAAATTTGAAAAATTATCATGAAAAAGGTGACCATATATTATAGCAGTATCACTAAGTCCGTCCGTAATTCTAAAATCATCGAAAAAGAAAGAATTCGATTCAATAAATATTGGTTGTTGAGGTCCACTTAAAGATAAGCCAAGGTAGTCAACCTGAATTTTACGAGGGAAAATATTAATTTTTCCATTCAACAATGGTTTCGATGGTGTACCAAGAATGTGCAAGTCACCACCAAATTTCCCATTGATTAACGAACAATAATCTTTCAAAATTGGTGTGAAAATATCAAGCGGAATGTTTTGTAAACTCGCATTGAAGTCAATACTATTTTCAATATTTTTAGGATAATAATATCCATCAAAGGCGATATTGTTAATGGGCTTACCTGTAAGTGCATCATTAATGCCTCGAGAAAAATGACCGTTTGTAAATACGGCTTGTTTATTTTTCTGCCAATCAGCAGTTAATGACCCATCACCTAATTTTTGTTTATTAAAATAGAAACTCTTGAATTCAGTCGAGCTAGTAAAAATAGGTACATGATACAAATCAAGTAATACTGTTTCCGATGAGATTGACCCTGCTAAGCTTACACCAAAAGGTTCAGAAAAATAATTTACATATGCAAAATCAAAATCCTTTAAACTCACTTTCAATTCATCGTCAGGTTGTTCAGACACTTTTCCTGAAAAATCGATGGAGGATCGTCCACATTGGAAACCTAAATTATGAAAAGTAATTTGAGAAGAATCCAACCGAACAAAATTTACAGGCGTAGCAACCCAAAGGGAATCGTTTAAATGAAAAGAAGAGGAAAAGAAATTTATGTTAACTGCCTTTGAATTTTCGAAATGAGTCAAAGCCATAATGTTTGCATCATTTAATTTTGCAGTATGATTATCCCAATTAATTTTAGTCAGGAGTGAATCGTGACATGCCCGAGCATCAACTATTAAATTTTTTATTCCAATCGTATCGTTGAATTGTAATGCCTTCATTGTTCCAACCAACACGCTAGCATCGGAAGAATTAGATTTGGAAATTTCCAGTTGAATTCCATTGTACGCAATACCATTGTATAGTATTGATGGGGAAGATAGGTTTGCTTCAAAACCCTTTTTTTCACTTAAGAATTTACCGCTAAATGAAGTATTCGGTGCAATAACTAACTGTGGAATAATGGATTGTATTGGTCTAACATTCTTTTGAAAATTAACAAACCAAACAAAATCCTGAACTGCGCTTTTTTTAACTTCTTTTAAAGTAGGAACAGGAAAATAAGCAGGGAGCGAATTCGATAACATAGTAGAAATTGAAGATGGCAATTCCAATAATTTGAATTTTCCTTTTAATGTTGCACGAACAATATCTGATTCAAGGAAAACAGTTCTTGTTCCATTGTCATTTGTACCAGCGTTCAAACTAAATTCATTGACCGTAAATTTTTCTTCATCTTTTTGATAAACCATATTCGTTGCAATAATCTGACCGTCTAAGTTGTCAATATTATTACCATGAAAATTTATATGAAGATTTGCCGAAAAGATATTTTTATGACTTTTATCCATAAATCCTAAAGCAGAAAGATTCGCTGATTTGATTTTAGCATCAAAAACAAAATTTGGCAAATTGGAATTACTATTATTGATAATCCCCTTAAAATCCATTTTTAAATTAGGATCGTCTACATGAAAATCACCATCAAAAATTTGTCGTCTAAATTTACCATTCAAAATACTAATGCCTGTGTAGGAATAATTGTTATAAACTAACTCAGGGAAATTACCATTGATCAAAACGTGAACATTGTCTTCTGCCAAACCAGTCCCATCAATTTGAATTTTACCTGATACATAAGATAAATCAGGAATGTCATAAAACTTCCCAATGTTAAAATGTGTAGCCACAACTTCACCCAAATAAGAATAAGTGTCACCAATAGAATCTCTTGTCATCGATACATTATCCAAACGCACATTTCCTAAATCAGTATTCAACTTACCGTGAGCTACAAAGTCGTCTAAAAACCCATCGAAGTATCCGGAAAATTTCAACTTACCAAGAAGGGCCATATTGGATGGCAAAGTAATGTGATCGCCAGGTTGAAAAGGAAAAACTGGAATATCCTCTAAATCTTTTATATCTGTAATTGCTTCTCGCACTTGAAAATTCATTTCCATTTCATCAACATTCGGTAAACCCGAAAAAGAAAAATTACCTGAGATATGCGAAAGATTACCAAATTCAATAGCTACATTTTTTATTTTTAATTGATCTACCTTTCCTTTAATATCTCCAGTAAAAAGAACCTTTTTCTTTATTCCCAAAAAATAAGGAGAAAAATAGGCGATCTCCCCCATTTCAATAATCGATTTCGAAAAATGCCCATCCATAGTAACTTTATGAATAAAATCATTTGAAATATCTTCTACTGCGTTGTATTGAAAAGAAATAAATCCATCCACTTCACTACCTCGAGTAGTAAATTTAAGATCATCGAAAGTTGCTGAACTATCCTTAACAGATAGAAGTGCTGAGAATTTATTTAATACCAAACCACAACGCTCAGTTCCTTGTAAATCTTTGATTCTAAAAGAAAATAAATTTTCTTCAACATTGATAGCA
>Ga0049085_10000924_pt1 | contig 11577 bp, 13 predicted proteins | sample GreLakmeSU08MSRF_FD_66721 | JGI IMG/M metagenome (GOLD analysis project Ga0049085, IMG submission 66721) | Freshwater lentic microbial communities from great Laurentian Lakes, MI, USA - Great Lakes metaG SU08MSRF | ecosystem: Environmental > Aquatic > Freshwater > Lake | place: Great Lakes... | reverse complement strand
CAAGCCCACGCCGTCGAATTGTCGCAAAATCGGCACCAGCGCCAAGCGGCAATCGTGGTCCGCCAAAATCGCAAACTCGTGTGGGCGCACATTGACCCCCTTGCCCGCATACATCGGCGACGTCAGCAGATCGAAACTACGGTAGTACTCAACTTGACCACCATCAAAACCTCGTTTGCGCAGATCAGCACCGCTGCTGTTGTCGGTCATATCAATGTCGAGCCGCACGCCTAGACGATCAGCACCTTCGCGAATACGCCGCATGCTTGCAGGATCGCTCAGGAAGCGATAGTTCACAAAACCAGCCGCGACCGAAACGCGCGAAGACGTAAACTTGTCGCGTAAGCGCTCAACCTCAGTGAGCCCTGCATCGATGTCTTCCCGTCCGCTCGGAGGGACAATCTCGCTATCGACGATGCAGCGCGCCAAGAACCCGCGCATTCCCGATTCCGCAAGCGCGGCCCACGAACCATCGACAGATGTTTTTTGCGCATTGGTAAAATGCTCGTCGTGGGTGGCTGTGTATCCGGCTTTCAGCATTTCCAAGCAATGTAAGCGCGTAAGGATATAACTGCGATGCTCGTCGGTGCGCTCAGTAACCGTATAGAGTTGCTTCATCACTGTCGCGACGGCTTGGGGAATATTCAGAACCGGCCAGCGATCATCATTATAGCCGCGCAAGAACACTTGATTGAGGTGGTTATGGGCATTGAACATGCCCGGCAAGACCGCCTTGCCTACTCCATCAATAGTCTCACGCGCATCAACATCGCATGTCGCCATATCGCCGACAGCAATAATTTTGCCGCCTTGAAATGCAATGTACCCACAGGAGAACACGCGCCGTTGCGCATCAATGGTGACGATGTAAGCGTTCTTGATTAGCGTGTCGACTAGGGGCATATCAACTTTGATTTCGACGCATTGGCAGGGCTCCGCAAGCGACGCGAAATCTTAATCTACGACTTAGGTCCAGGCGCAGGTTTCTGGGTACGGGCGTAATTCTCCAGGCTCGAGAGGTTCGGCTTTTGCAGTGACTCCAGCGGTGGCGGATTCATCATCTCGGGGTGATTCTTACGCGTATGCTCAACCACCGTCTGCTTCATCATCGACAGCGGGCCTCCGTTGTAGGACACGGACTGATAACTGACATGGCCCGGTGCTTGGCCCATGAGCATCCACGGCAGCCAGGGCGTAATGCGCGACCACGAGCCAACGTACGCAATCGTCGTCATGGCTGGATTTTGCGCATCCTCGAGTTTGACAACATAAGTGTAATTTTCGCTGACTTGCACCATCTTACCCGCGCTTTCGCGCGGCCATTTGTCGGGGTCTAAGGCATTGGGATAGTACAAATTGACATTGCGCTGCGCGATGATAAAGCCGCCCGCGGCTTCGCGCCAGTTCAACAGCAATGGTTTGCGATTTAAGGCGTCGACTTTGTTCAATCCGCCGTACGTCGGTGGCAGGGGCTCGAATTCCTCGACGTGTGAATTCCAAGGGTCGTTGACAACATCGACTACTTTGACTTTTTCATTCGTGTAGGGGTTGACCCATTCGGTCAGGATTTGTTCCGTCGCAAGATCGGTGTAATAAACGCATTCGCGATGCAAAATACGGTAGCTGCCGTCGGACTGCTTGCGTGTTGTGGCCACTGACCACACTTCAAAACCAAACAGGTCACGGACTTTCTCGCCTGCACGCACACCCGACACAATGCCAGACGCGCCGCCGTATTTGACCTTACTTTCGTCCAGATCCCCTTCAAGACGAGCCATGAGGTCCAAATTGCCTTTACCGGTCGTCAAGTCGATGCGGGGGCCCTTCAAACTCGGCTTGTCTGCCGCAAGTGCTGTTCCAGCAGCCAGAGTTGCTGCGCTGGTAGCTGACAGAAAATGACGGCGGTCCATTGGGCGCTTCCTTTCATGGGTTTTAAGCGCACAAAGCTTAGCCCCATTCCAAGGCGCGCGAAAGGCTGCACAAAAAACTCTGATGTGGATTCTAATTAATCCGGCACATATGGTAGGTCCGGATATGTGATGCTCTGCACGCCCCTTAGGTTCACATACCCTGTCATTGGATTGACGCTTTGGCCATCAAATGCCTCGCCACCGCCGCACCTACAAGGGTCTGCGTCGCGCTCGTCTTTGGTAAAGATTAGTTGGCTGCGCGATGTAACGTCGCGTGCCTGAAAGGGCGCGAACGCTGCGTCTATCAGCATATCGAAATAGGACACTAATCAATAAGCCTTGGGTGTGTTCACAGCGACGGCGATATCGGAATAGGTTTGCGTGCCAATATGCGTGCCAAGCTTTTGGCGCTCGTCGACATGATCGCCAATGCTCAGCGGATTCGCGAGATCAATGTGGAAGATGATGAAAATAGAACCGGGCTGAAGGTCGGACGTGATGGGCACCTGCTTTCCCGCACAATCATTCTCAAGCCGGGTCACCGTACCCGCAAGCGGCGAGACAATGCTGGTTGTTGCGTCAGGTTTGATGAAGCATTGCTTCATCGAGCGGCATGATTCGAGAACGTCGTGGTAGTCGTGCGGGCGCTGGAACGGAATTTAGAAATCTGAGAGATTTTTTCCACTTCGATATAGTTGACGTTGACAAACTTGGGGATGCTCAGCGCATCGATGTCGTAATATCTAAGTGGCGGCAGTGAGCCGGCCTGCGAAGCGTGGCAGATCAACAGCATCATCATCAAAAATGGAACCGATCCGCGCCATCATTGTGCCGCTCATAAATGCTCAAGAAGCGCGGTAGTAACCCTACTCTCTAACCGCTTAGAGTTAAGCAGTTATTACTTTTCAAGCGCCAGAGGCCTTGCTTTTGTTATCACAGCACCGCCCACTCAGTGCTTAAGATCGCCTGGAGAACACAGCGACCAGTTCGACATGGTGCGACCAGGTGAACTGATCAATCACTTGAATACTTTCAAACGCAAAGCCACCGTCGACCAAGATGCGAGCATCACGTACGAAGGTGGCCGGGTTGCATGAGGCACCGATCAGCAGCGGCGTTTTGCTGGTGGCCAGCGCCTTAGCCTGTTCATGTGCTCCGACGCGTGGTGGATCAAAAACAATGGCATCATAGCGGTCTGCTTCATCGCTGCTCAGCGGATTGCGAAAAAGATCGCGACAAATTGCCTTGAGTGGCTTCGCACCCTTGGACTTTTCCAGCGCTCGGATTGCGGGCTCGACACTGTCGTAGGCATCAACAGTGCCGCGCGTCAACATCGGGCCGCTGAATGTGCCACAGCCCGAAAATAAGTCAGCGAACTTACCAGTTTCCGGTAATCGCGCCAATATCGCCGCAACAATGGCATCCTCTCCTGTTTTCGTCGGCTGCAAAAATGCCAGCGGTGGTAGCGCGACATCAAGCGGTCCAAATTTGGCGCGCACGGGATTGATTTCAAGTAAGACTTCAGGTGCATCGCGCTCGTTGGTACGCCACGAGATTCGATTGATATTCAGTTTATGGGCCAGTTCGGCAACGCCTTCATAAACCTGCAAGTCGGGCTTGCCTGCTTTGCCAACCGGGCCGGTGATGACCATATCGACCTGGCCATGTACGCTTTGAAGAAAGATGTCGGCAGCTTTGCCATCTTGCAAAATAGGCGCGAGCGATTGAACAAGCCCCGCACGAAGCGCCATGATACCAGGCTCGACAACCATGCACGTGGCGATATCTGTCACCTGATGCGAACGACGTCGAAAGTATCCCAGCGTGACGGTGTTCTTCTTCTTGAAGGTCGCAAAGGTCGCACGGCGGCGCGTGCCGGGGAACGAGAAGATGGGTTTATGCCAACTTTCTGGCTGTAGTCCTTTTTTGTCCAACGCGGACCTGACGATATCGACCTTCCAGTTTTTGTAAAATTGATCATTGGCGTGCTGCAGCGTGCAGCCACCACACGCATCATAGTTTGGGCATGGTGCATCAATACGGTCGGGCGAGGCTGTGACAACCTTGGTCAACTCACCGCGCAAGACGCCCCCCGCCCCACTTTGAATGTTGGCCTGAACAACATCGCCCGGCAGCGCACGATCAATATAGACGGGACCGCGATCCGAGCTGTACATGCCGTCGCCATTCGCGCCGAGCTGGTGGATCAGGAAGTCAGCAGGCATTACTGGCGTCGGTCCAGGCTTTGGCCAACGGACATCTTCTCGAACAGAATGCCGTCGCTGCGCACTTCATAGCCATTAATATCACGGCGCATAGCGACGATGTCGGCATAGTTAATCAGAAAAATCGACGGCGCCGAAGCCACGGCCAAACGCATGGCGCGTTGCAGCTTTTGCGTTCGCGCGGTCGGATCCATATCGTAACGCGCGGAATCGATGGCCTGGGCGACCTCTGCGTCGCAGAAAAAGGGCGTCCATACACTGTGACAGGAAAAACTCTCGAGCGCTGGCTGCGCGTCGTTCATAATCCGACTACTCCAATTCAGTGAGAAGGCGTCGATGCCTTGCCAATCTCCCGCTTGCAGTCGACGACTAAAGTCTGGAAATGGTAACACGCGCAGCTTGACGCGCACACCAACGCGCGAAAGATCTTGGGCGACCTGCTGAAAAATAAGCGTATCGCCCGGCACTTGCCCGGCCCACACACCAATGGTCATGCCGAACCCATTGGGATAGCCAGCCTCGGCCAGCATCTTGCGCGCTTTGTCGGGGTCATAAGTGTAAGGGGCAATCTCAGGGTCATAGCCGACCGCCCCCGGCGTAGCCCCTTGGCTTGCGACCTGCATCAGGTCTTGCAAAATCTGATTTGCGATCATGTTTTTGTCGATGGCATGGTTGAGCGCACGCCTGACCATCGCATCTACCAGTGGCGAATCCTTCGCATCAATTGTCCTCAACGCGATGCTGATAACGATTGGATTTGGGGTCGTCACAACCTGAAGACCGGCTCCTTCGATATCCATGATGCTATCGGGATCGAGATTGACCGACAAATCTACCTCACCCGACAACAATGACTGAACACGGCGGGCGCCATCGGGAATCACCCTCATCTCGATCGAGGTGATGTCTTTGTGTTTGCGCCAGGACTGCTTAAAAGCCGCAAGTCGAATGTCAGTTGCATTTGGCCCCCATGAGACCACGCGGTACGGTCCCGAGCCGACAGGCGCCTCTTTATACGCTGCCTCGCCTGCTCGATTCCACTCATCAAGATCAGCAATTCGTACGATACTCATGCGCCGTGGCAAAAGAGGGTCTGGTTGATGGGTCGTGATGGAGAGTGTTGAGGCATCAATCACGCGCGAGCTTTTTATCGTCGAGAGCTGCTGCGCAACCCAAAACCGGCGCGCGTCAGGACTTGCCACAAAATTCAAAATATCGACAACCGACTTGGCGCTCACAGACTTTCCATTGTGAAACACAACGCCCGGCCTTAACTTAAATACCCATTCCGTATTCGAGTTGGTGCTCCATGACAGGGCAAGCGCAGGTGTGACTTCACCGTTTAGCGAAATCTGAGTGAGGCCGTCATAAAGGGCCGAGACGATACTTCCGCCCGCATACGGGTCAAATGGATGGCCTTTCGCCAGCGCCGGCGTCGAGACTGCGATACGCAAATTTTCAGCAGAGGCAGGCGCCAGTCCACACGACATGACGGCGAGCACAATAAAGACGCAGGCAATATTGGTCATTCCGCGCGACGCAAGACAGCCTTCAGTTCGTCCAAGTATTCGGTCGATGGCCCGCCTTCAGCATCTCGCATCACTTTGATTCCGCCTTTTGCGGCTATTCGTTGGCGCGCGCGCTCATAAGCTTCAGGCTGCCATATCGAGGAAAAGCCACGGGGGTAATCTTCGCCGCTGTCGCGCCGTCCATCGGCTGACCAAAGCATCGGGAATAAGGGGCCATCTGGTTCCTCACCGGCGATCATTTCATCAAGACTGATCCCCGCAATATTCAGACAATCTGGGCGTGGATCCCAGCGGATATCCTCGCCCAGAACGCGCGTTGAAATCGCAAAGCGCCAATCATCAAGCGGGTTACCGCTATTATAGTGAAGCGTCCAGGGGTGAATAATCAACATATCGCCTGGTTCCATGTCCCACGACAGAAACTGTATATCGGGCTCACCGCGCAGGCGCTGAACATCCGGCTGGGTTGGTCGGCTCGCTGGACGGACCATTTGTTGCGCATTGCTCGAGAACAGCCAGTAAAGTTTGTCGTGCCGCTGCGAACCAGCAATACATTCAAGACTATTGGCTTTCGTAATACGGGTCAGCGGCACCCACAATGATGGCACCATCTGACCTGTGACGGGCCATCCCGCCCGATCATTGTGCCAGATTGTTTCTGATTTTGAGTTCGGCTCTTTTGAAAACAATTCGTCGAAGAAAAAGCGCACCGTCTTCGACTGCAAAACCTTTCCGGTCGCTTCGCCAAGCGGCGATTCAAATGAAAACTTGCGGAACTCTGGGATTGTCCTTGCCATGAATCGCGCTTGGTTGAGCGACGGCAGGAGGCCAAATTTGCTGGGGTTCAGCTTGGCCTCTTTCGCCACCGGTCGCAGCATCTCAGCCCACTCACGATCAAAGACATTGCGAAGACACACCACGCCATCACGCTTGTAAGTGTCGATATCGTCTTCTGTAACGTCTCGCAGCGGGCTTCGGTTCATGGGCGCAGGTCCGGAATATATTGAGGATCAATCATCACGCGCGACGCGAATACCAAATGACTGCGACTTCATAAAGCCCGGATCGCGGCCACGAAAGGTCACGCGGTGGCGCGCCGAATCGCTGGTCCAACTACCACCGCGATTTCCATGTCGAAAGCACTCGGGCTGCGTGACAACGGGACGGCCATCGAGACCTTCAGCCGGGTAAGGCATTTCGTAGCAATCCTCAATCCATTCCCAGATATTCCCAATAATGTCATGGACACCAAATGCATTCACTGCGCGGCTTCCGACATCGGCGACATAGGGTTGACCGTCATCACACTGCACGGCTCGCACCGTGCGATTCAGCCCAGCGCGAACGCCAGATTGGTCGTACATGTTCGCTGTTGCGCAGCCACCATCTGGCGTCGGTCCCCATGGATAAAGTTGACCCTTGCCTTCTGAGGCGACGTATTCCCATTCGGCCTCCGATAGCAGACGGTACGGCCGTTTGGAAATTTTTGACAGCCAATCGGTGTAGGCTTTGGCTTCGTACCAACTCACGCACACAATCGGCCATTGTGGGGTCTGGTTGCCCGGAAGTTTCGGGTTGTCCCATGTCGCGGTGGGATCAAACTTGGCACTTGTGCCATCCCACAGCATGCACCCTGGGCGCGTTTGAAAACCTGTGGCAGTCACAAATTTCTGGAAATCGCCAATGGTGACCTCGTATTTGCCAATGGCAAATCTGTGTTTGATGGTGACTGTTCTCACCGGCCCTTCATATCGCTCGGGCTCGCCATCATCGCGGCCCATCTGAAAGGTCACCGGCGGGATGACAACCATCTCTGGGCAGTCGGCACAGTCCCGAACAGCTTTTGCGTCAGCCGCCATCGCCGAGGATATGGCGCTGGTGGCGCTGACAAACCCTAAGATAATAAGAGTCCCTAAAATATGCATTTCGCCCTCACTGCCCAATCCGAATTTTCAATGAAGCATTGTTACGTTGTCGAACCAAGGGCGCAAGGCGATTCATCACAACGCCATTTGGGTGAAACAACTGAAAGGGCCAGGAGGTGACTGTCTAACCTGTGGTCAGTTATATATCCCAACTCGTCGATGGGTGCTTCGCGCCATACCCTTCCACGCATCCACGGGGGCGCCATGATTCAGAAAACTGTATTTGCAGCTTCCGTCATCTCGGTAATAGCCGCGCTGCTCACGTCGCCGTTGCTCGCCAGGGAGCAACCTCTGCCTACGAGCGTGTCGCCTCAGTTCTGTATCACGGTTCAACAGAAACTGGCATCCACGGCGATGGTTGGTGAAAATACTATTTTCGCCGACATGGCCTCGTACCGACACTCAAAGCCAGCCTTTGAACCCTTGAAGATTTATCAAGTTGTCACTTACGCCGCGAGCTTACCTATTGTCGTGTCATGCAAAATGAAAACGTCTGCGCACTTGCGTGAGGTCTATGGCGCAAAAGCCGCTGGCCAACAGCTGTTCTGCCCCGACATCGCGCTGATGTTGAAACAGCAAGCCATTGCCGAACTCACTACCGAGGGTCAAGCCGATGCCGCCTCACGCGCCACAACATTTGTACTTGATCACGATGTGCCGTTCGTCACGGGCCGGGACTACCTGGCCGATTTTCGCACCATCTATCGCACCGAGGATGGCGCCACGCACGTCAGCTCGCCAGGACTCTATCAAAACCTTGAAAGCTGGTACACGCCCCTGCTGCCGGAATTCTTGAAGGGCCAAAGTTACTGTCACCTCGCGACGGTGGAATATTTGAAGGCCGTGGCCACCGGCGCGATGGCGCCGGGTACAACGATTACCACCAACGACGATGCGCCGACATCTTTGAAATAGGGTTAGACAATGGACCGTGACACCGCCGTCAAACTTGCTCAGCAGGGCATTAAGGCCAACAACAAAAGGCTTGTAGACGCACTGCTTGCGCGCAAGGCAGAGCGCGGGCAAGCCAAACCCTCAACCTCACCTTCAGATGTGCCGATCATCGCCGTCACCTGCGCGACAGGGTGGGAGTGCTATGCCATTGTCGAGGAACTTGTCACCACGCGGCGTTTCAGAGTTCGCGCCCTGTACCGCACGCTCGGCACGCAGGCCGCTGCGCGGCTGGAAGCGCTGCTGAAGAAAACAGAAGCCGAGGCGCCAGGGATACTGACGCTACAATCAGGCGTGGATATGAACTCAGCAGAAACATTGGCTCGGAGCTTTGCCGGTTGTTCCGGCGTGGTGCTTTACAACACCGCCAACACCAGTCAGGCGGGCAAAATTACGAATCATGGGAACGATCCGGTTGGCGGGCGACCTGTGGTAATGCGCCAAGCGCAAGCCGCACTGTCAGCGTTACGCGCCAACCCATCGGTGAAACAAGTGATCACCTGATTTTCCCAACCGACAAAGTCACGGGCATCGCCGACCAAGCGCCGCCAATTCCTTGGTGGATCGATCAGAAGCTGCGCCTGTCGGATTTCTTGCGTGGCCAGGGCGTCAACGTCACGTGCATCTATCGGCCTGCGTATTACTACGCCATGCACCGCGTAGATTATACGGCTCATGCGCATTTCCGCGGCAGCGGTGCGCTGTCACGCAACATGATTACCGAGAATAACATCCCTGGCATTACCGACCCCGACTTTTTGGTGAACTGGGTTGACGTGCGCGATATCGGCAAATGGGTGGGCACGTGCTTTGAGTACCCCGAGATCTTAAACAACGAAAATTTGTCGCTGGCTTCAAGTGCGGTGACCGGCCAGCAACTTGTTGAAATAGCCGAACGCTGTAACCGTCACGGCACAAAATTTCGCTATCGCCAATTTCCACTGTGGCTGATGAAAGTGCTGAGCCGTGTCTCGGAAGAAGTAGTTTATCCGCTGCGCTATGCCGAGTGGTATAATGAACGCGGCAATGGCTATGACTTCGCCAGCCAGGAAGACCTGGCAGACCTCGAGCGCGTGCATCCCCTGTGGACCTTCGAAAGCGAGCTTGAATTCTGGGGTATTAATGATATCAAACCCGCCGCCAGTCAGAAGGCTTAAAGACCATGCGATCAAAGGTAATGCGTTGGGTCCGTTGGGCGTTTGCCATCATCCTGGCTTTAGCCGTGCTGACGTATGGCGTGATGTTGCAGCAGCAATATACCCGTTATGCCGATGCCTCCACCCTATCTATAGCTGCCGCAACGTCAGATGACGATGTGAAGGTCGATAATGATCGCTATCTCATATTCCGACCACTGCACACAAAAGAACGCTTAGGTGTGATTTTTTATCCCGGCGCTTATACCGACGTTCGTGGCTATGCTCCGACTTTGAAAATGATTGCGGCAGCAGGCTATCGCGTCATCGTTGTGCCGATGCCTTTCGACCTAGCCATTCTTGGTATCAATCGTGCGAGCGATGTACTGGCCGCCAACGCCGACCTGCAGCATTGGGCGATTGTTGGACACTCGGTCGGCGGCACCGCGGCTGCGGCTTTCGCAAACCAACATCGTAATTCGTTGGATGGCGTTGTGATCTGGGATTCTTACCCACCGTCGTTCGCGAGCTTAAGGGACTTTGAAAAGCCAGTTTGGCACATTCATCGCGCAAAGCTTGACGGAGCGCCACCAGAGACGTTCGTGAAGCAACGCAACCTTTTTCCACGCGAGAGCCGGTGGGTGCCCATTCCGGGCGGCATTCACATGAACTTCGGTTCGTTTAGTGGTGGTGGCTACCAAGAGGACTGGACGCCAGAGATAAGCCAGACGGCGCAACACACCATTGTTATTCAATCAACGCTGCAAGCGCTCGCCGATATCGAGCGCTTCGTACGATCAATCCAGGCCGAATAACCTCACCTCGGCGAGCTTCATCACGAACATGCTCGTATGCGGTAAGGCAAGATCAAGAATTACCCAAGTTCTTTCGCTAAATGTTCTTGTAATAACTTCCGTTTGTACGGCTTTTGATTGAGCGTGAGCCTTCATCAATTCGTCCAACGTGGACGACGGCATTCTCGGTTTACCCGGACACGTATATCACCTTGAGAGTTGGCTGAATGAGGCAAGCCTGTCGTGCGAGGCTTGGGCCATCCATCCCGCCCTTTAGAAAAACATCTGTTAGCAACAGATTAACGCCGCTCAGATGCCTCAGTTCACGAGTGTTCTCAGGCCATCTGCGACTGGGATCACGTCATATCTAAGTGTAGGGCCGCCGTACGGACTCGTGAGACATCTTTCATAATGCCGATTTGTGGCAAGGAGGATGTATCGAATGACCAGCCAAGAACGAGACATACAGCGCGGAACGCTGCAGCTCAAAGGCAAGGTAGAGCGATCACATCGCTCGGATCAGGAAGAGCTTTACCAGCCCCTGTCCTACAAAGATGATGTCGATCTCGGTGCCAAACTCGACGAATGGGAAGCCTTCTATAACTTCAACCGACCGCACGGCGCCTTCAATGGAAAAACACCTTACGAGGCTCTCAGAGAAAAGCTACAATCCCAGAACCCAAGTGTCTCGCAAGTTCGTCGAACTTACATGTTAGGTAACGCCAGCGTAAAAGCTATTCTTCTTTGAGATCAAACTTTATTAGAAGAAGTGCGCCTGCAACATTGCAGATTGCCGGAACAACCGACGCCAGCATCAGTATCGCGATAAGAGCGGATTGAGGTTGAGTCGGAGGCAGGTTAGCACCACCAGCACTGATAAATCCTGATGACTCCAGAAGCATGCCGGCAATCAATGGTCCAAATGCAGCCGTTCCTTTCTCGACCATGCTGTAAATGGCAGCAAGCGTACCTTCCTGCGAGACTCCACTGCTTTTCGTGTTGTGCGCCATCGTGTCAGGTAGAATTGAAAAACCCATCACCAGCAATCCAGATGTAGCAACGCCGATCATAAATATGCGAGCGTTTGTGACCCAATCTACCTCACCC
>Ga0049085_10000919_pt1 | contig 11605 bp, 10 predicted proteins | sample GreLakmeSU08MSRF_FD_66721 | JGI IMG/M metagenome (GOLD analysis project Ga0049085, IMG submission 66721) | Freshwater lentic microbial communities from great Laurentian Lakes, MI, USA - Great Lakes metaG SU08MSRF | ecosystem: Environmental > Aquatic > Freshwater > Lake | place: Great Lakes... | reverse complement strand
TACAATACATCGCTTCTGGCCGCAATCTGGGACAAGCAGTCATTTTTAGACATACTAATTGACGACGAGACGCCGTGGCAGTTTGAGCTGGAAGGGTCTACCCGTTGGAAAAATTATGCGCTTGACACTTACAAGAAAATCCTAGGGACACGACAGTTCCCGATAAGGCATACGGTTGCAATCCGCAACGGTGTTATTGATTACGAATGCTTGTGGCAGGAGCCACACCCCAATAAGATAAATAAGATGGATTTAGATGCGCTGGGAAAACTAGGAATACTTACCCCCCGTGACTATTAAGGTCTACATCTACCCTACCCCAGACCGGGTAGATGAAAATAGCGGGATTGGCCGGGTAGTTCACGCGCAGTACAAGTATCTTCCAGCTCAAGATGTTGAGCTCGTAGACGAGCATCGCCGGGCGGATGTAATCGCGCTTCATACGCAGCAGTTTGACCTGCCACGGATAGATGTCCTGCATTGCCACGGCATTTACTGGACGGGCGATATTGGTTCTGGCGTATATCACAATTGGCATCATTCTATAAATAAAATTATGGCTGGTGCGGCTAGGGCGGCTAGGGCAATAACAGTTCCTTCTAGATGGGTTGCGGGCGTGTTTCAGCGCGATATGCGGCTGTCCCCTGTGGTAATAGGGCACGGCATTGAATTTGACCAATGGCAGCCGCAGGAAGGCGCTAAGGGGCATCAGTACACACTCTGGAACAAGAACCGGTCGGCAGATGTATGCGACCCGATGCCAGCGTGGGAGTTAGCCCAGAGAGGGATAAATATGTACACAACCTTCGCACCTGACGGTGCGGAGATATTGTCTAACCTGCATGTGGTTGGAAAGCAAACGCACCACGAAATGCAGGGATTAGTACGGGGGGCAAGTGCGTATCTGGCAACCACTAAGGAAACATTTGGCATTGGGACAGTTGAAGCGCTGGCCTGCGGTGTTCCGGTTGTCGGGTATGACTACGGCGGCACTTCCGATATTGTGCAACACGGCGTCAACGGGTGGCTGGTAAAGCCGGGTGACATAAACGGGTTGATGCTCGGGGTAGAGTGGGCTTATGCGGGTGGGGAAGATTTAGCAGTTACTTGCAGGGAGAGCAGTGTGAGCTGGGTGTGGCGCAATGCAATGCGGGAATACCGGTCATTGTACGAGTATGTTGCTCGGGCTGTCCCAGGCGAAGGACAGTACACGGTAGTCATTACCTGTTACAACTACGGTGATGTGGTAGGTCGGGCTATTGAAAGCGTGCTAAATCAAACGGTGGCCGCAGCGGAGATTATTGTGGTGAATGACGGTTCCACAGATGACTCTGCGGTAAACATTGGGCGTTACAGCAATGTGGTTACGATAATAGAGCAAAGGAATGAGGGTGTTGCTTCTGCCCGCACGCGCGGCATAACTCATGCAAGTTCCGAGATGATTATTTGCCTTGACGCAGATGACACGATTGCGCCTGAGTATGCGCGGGTTCTTCTAAAGGCGTTTGAGAACAGGGGTGTCGGGATTGCTTACACGGGTCTGGACATTACATTTGCCAATGGAGATGTCGGCAAGACTGAGTGGCCGCCGGAATTCCACTGGGACAGTATACAGAGCAATCCAAGCAACCCGCCTGCTAATTGCGTTCCGTCCGCAGCAATGTTCCGGCGCTCAATGTGGGAGCGGGCCGGCGCACATAGGCAGGCGTACGCGCCCGGAGAAGATGCGGAGTTTTGGACGCGTGGATTGAGTGTTGGTTTCACAGCTGTGCGCGTAACACCTGACTCGCTTTTTCACTATCACGCCCACGAAAACTCGGCCAGCAGAACGCTCAAATACCAGGCGATTGACGGGTGGTTGCCGTGGATGAGAAGCAGGCAGTTCCCGTTCGGGGCACCCACAGAGAAGCATATCTATAGTGTAAAGTCTTACACAGAACCGACTGTTACTGTAATCATTCCCGTAGGGGAAGGGCATTACGAATACATTGGCAGTGCTGTTGAAAGTGTGCTGGCGCAGACATACAGGGATTGGGAAATTGTTCTGGTAGACGACACAGTTCACGGTATGCCCTATAATTTGTTGCGGCCGTACCCGTTTGTGAAGGTTGTCAAATCTGGGGGTATTGGAGCAGGAGGAGCTAGGAACGCCGGGTTGCGTGCGTCAAAGGCAAACCTGTCCCTGTTCCTAGATGCAGATGATTACCTTTTACCGTACACCCTGCGGGTGATGTTGCAGGCGTATGTAGATACCGGTAATTATGTGTACGGTAACTGGTTTACGGAATCTGAAGCGGGGCGTCAGTTCCACGAATCTGGTGAATACACCCAAAAGGTGTGGCTTGATGATGGCCTGCATTCCGTAACGGCATTAGTGGAAACGGAGAAGGCGTTGTCGGTTGGCGGGTTTGACGAGCAGATGATTGGGTGGGAAGAAGGAGAGTTCTTTACTAAAATGGCGATTGCCGGTTATTGTGGATACCGGGTCAATCAACCGCTGTTCGTTTATAGGGCAAATACCGGAAGCCGCAGGGAAATAGCCCTGAAGAATTCGGGTAAACTATTACGGTACATCAATGACAAATTCAGGGATTATCTTACGGGAGAAAAAATAATGGGCAGTTGTTGCGGTGGTAATGGCAGCGGAATTATCGAAGCCAAGAAGAGATTGGGGGAAATACAGATGGACATACTTGAAGCACCTGATTCAGTTACCCGTATGGAATTTATTGGACCGCAAGTGGGCGGGATTACATTTCACGGCAAGAACAACAAGAGTTACATTGGCGGCAACAATGACTTGGAGCGCTACGCGCAAGTGGAGGCAATAGATGTGCCGCACATGTTGTTGACTATGAGCTGGCGCGTGGTGTCGCGGCAGCAAGTGATGAACGCAGTACAACAGGATGTATCAATGAATATTCCCAACACCCCTGCGGGCGGGATGCAAGTCAGGCCGCAGCCAAACCTAATTGAGGTACCAGAGCAGGTTATCTCCCCGGATGTGGAAGAGAACCTAACAATTACTCCTGCGGGTCGCAAGCGTGGCCGCCCAAAGAAAATCAAGGGCAGCGCTGATTAAAACAAAAAACCGCCAGCAGTACATTTGCTGGCGGTTTTTTGTTACGCGGTCTTATCGAAGTAAGTCGGCTTTTGTTTTTCGCGGCGTTGCTTTTCCAGAATGATTGCCCGCCACGCGCCACTCTCGGTTGCGTATCCAAGTGTTGTGGCGATTTGCTTGTATGTCATCTTGGAATCGTGGCGCATACGGTAGGCTTCGTCATGCCTATCACGCATCTGTTCCTTGGTTGTATCGGAGCCACCCCGCGCAAGTGACTTGTCGCATATCAGCGAACGAATTGCGCCCAAGTCACTGCGCATATACACAGCAGACTTCCCAATTTGCAGTTGCGATATGTGTGTCGGTGCTTCCTTCATGCGTTTTCGCACAGTTTGCACGCTGCAGCCCACATCTTTGGCGATATAGGCTGCGGTAATAACTGGTAATTCGTTTGTTCTCATTGCGTATTCCTTCCTTACAATAAGTATATCACAACTAAGCGAATAGTGGCAAATTCCTAGCCACGGTGCTGGAGAGTTTCGGGATTTCCCCGTCAAGCCAGTTCAGGATAAGCATTTCCCCTGCGGGGTTATTGGTGTCCAGCATCATTTCGGGATGGAATTGCACTCCAAGCATTGGGAATCTAGTGTGCTCGATTGCTTCCACAATATTGTCGGGGCTAAATGCAGTTGCCTTCCAGCCTTTGGGCGGTGTGGCCACAGACTGGTGGTGGTATGAGTTTACGGTTATCCGTGCGCCCACAAGCTTGCGCATCAAGCTATTGCGGGTAGTTCTGATTTCGTGATTAGAAGCGTGGACAGGCATTTCCTTTTGGGTGGCAAAGTCCTGCCACAGTACACCGCCAGCAGCTACCGCAAGCATTTGGCAACCGCGACAAATTCCTAGGGTTGGCATACCCCGCAGCAAAGCGTGTCGCGCCAGCTGAAACTCCAGCCAGTCTCGCGGTGCATCAAATCCCCTTGCCCAGCTTACAGTTTGACCGTAGAGTGCGGGGTGAATGTCAGTACCACCGGGCAGCAGCAAGTGAGTGGCATTACGGATGCGGTGCAAGTCACCGCGATTGCGCAGCATCATTACGCTTGCGCCGTTGGATTCCAAAATGCGTTTGATTTCACGGTGGCAACTTCCTTCCGTAAGCGCGACAATTGTTTTAGTACTCATTACAGTTCTCCTTGTTATTGTAGTGGGGCGGTATTGCACCGCCCCTTTGTTTTGTTAGTGGGCGCGGGAAACAGGATTGTCATCAACCGGTACATCGTCCGTAACATTACCGTTGATGAATTGTTTCGCGTTCCAGCGCTGGTTCTTGAGAATGCGCTTGCCCCATTTCTCCCACACCCCTGCGGGCAATCCGTATTTGATTTCCGCGTGGCGCGTCCACAAACCCACATGCAACCGCAGCGCTGCTTTGGTGTCAGCCAGCAGTTCGGGCAATCGGAAATTTGTGTTACGGCGCTTGGGGGCAACCGGAGCTACCGCAGCTTTGTGAACCAAAGCCATTGCTACGGCAATGTAGCCTAAGATTTTCAGAGAGTTGACGGTTCCGCCAAACACCCGAAACTCAATCCGTGAATCGGTGCTGTTTTGCACTTGCGTTAAGTTGCAAGTAACATATCTGCCGTGGCGGGATATGACATTCCAAAAATCCGTCACCAGCATATCTTTGGATATGTTTTCCTGCCAGTCCTTGACAGTACGGCAATAAGTGTTATTGACCCTGCTACGGCGGCCGCCAATTTGCATCATTCCGTTTTCGTGAATAGAAACAAAATGCAGCAAGCGCCGTAGGAAGTTGCGCACACGGCCTGTAGCTACGCGGACATTGGTGATTGATGACAAGCCAATGTTTACATGAATACCGCAGCGGCGTGTAACCGTAGCGCCACGGCGTTCAATTAGTTTGACAAAGCGTTCCACTTCCAAGAACCCTGTCATGCCAGTAAAGGTCGGGCTAACAAATTCGCAGCCAAGCAATTCATTGCCCGCAGCGTCGTAGCGCATACTGTCCAAGCTGCCGTCCGATTCGCACTTCCAACCCAAACCAGCGGGGTCAAGAATTGCGCCTACGGCAATGCCACTGTGGTAACCGCCACGCTGGCAATTCATATTGACCATTTCTGCTGCGGGCATAAAGCACTCGAGCTCCACACCGAAAGTAATTGCGTTTACATCTACGGCAAACGCTTCTAGCTTTGCGTTAGCCCAAGCCATTTTTGTCAAGGCGCTACGGTTGCTTGAGCTAACATCTACATTGTCAAAATCCAAATCAACAAGTCTGGTTGGCATGATATTTACCTCCAAGTAAACAATTGTGCGGCAAGTATGTTCCTGCCTATTCCCTAATTATACCACACACTATGCATAAGTGTACATATTCATAAGGAGCTGCTCCTTAAATTTTCTACGGTTGTGAAATAGCTCACTCTGCCTTTTTTGACCCCTTCCTAGACCCCTATAAAATAGGGGTATTCCACTAATTACATAAATCTCGTTTTTTTGTAATTAGTGGAATTTCTCCTACGGCGGGTATTTGACCTCCTACGGCGGGTATTTGACCCCTTTTCCTGCGGTTTATCTCTGGTACATCTCTGCGGGGTCTACGGCCCTATTGTTACCGTTTTTGTACGGTACTCATTACGGCGTATACCCCTAATTACACGGTTATTACACACGGTTATTTCATACGGTATTTTGCACGGTCGTTTTTGGTGCATTTCTGGGTAATGTAGAAAATACCCCCAAAAAAGCCTAGGAAAAAGTCCCCAAAAAAGCCTAGAAAAAAGTCCCCAAAAAAGTCTAGAAAAAAGCCTAGAAAAAAACCTAGAAAAAAGCCTAGAAAAAAGTCCTAGAAAAAGCCCTAGTAAATTCTGGTGGGTATATCTGAGTGGTGCATCAAAATAACTACACAAATATGTGTGTAAAACATCTACATAAATCTACATGTAAATGTGTGTACAAATGTGTGTGCAAATGTGTGTGCAAATGTGTGTACATAATCCTAGTAATTGTGTGTACATATTTGTAAACAAATGTGTGTGTAATTGTGTGTAGAAATGTACATATAAATGTGTGTAGAAATGTGTGTAGAAATGTGTGTGCAAATATGTACAAATATATGTACACAAAATGTGTGTGTAAATGTGCATACAAATTCTTGTAGATATGTGCATATAAATCTGCACGCAAATCTACACACAAATCTGCACACAAATGTGTGTACATAATCCTAGTAATTGTGTGTACATATTTGTAAACAAATGTGTGTGTAATTGTGTGTAGAAATATGTTCATAAAATGTATGTAAAAACATGCATAGAAATGTGCATATAAATGTATACAAAAACATGCACAGAAATGTGCACGCAAATATGAAACGTGGCGTGGAACGGTGTGGCGTGGAGCGGTGTGGCGTGGTGTGGTGTGGCGCGGTGCGGTGCGGTGCGGAGCGGTGTGGTGCCGGTCGCAGGTGATGGCCGCAGGTGGGTGCAGGTGGGTTCCTGGTGGGCGTGGGCGTCCTGAGCGCAGGCGGCCGCGCTATCACTTTTTGAAAAAAAATTCGGAATCGAGCGAGCGGCAGCGGAATCGAATCACGCACATCGTCGAAAATGTAGGAGTACCCCATTCACTGTTATTCTCGAATACCTACGTCAGAGATTGCGTTGCGGGAATGCGCATAAAATGTGCGGGTTGTGCTAAAATGATTTTAGGATAAAAAGGGGGGGATATGAGTGGAAAGCGGCCAAGTCGGATAGAGATGCAGCGTCGGATAGCGATTGTTTACGATTTCATATTATTAGGCGGGGATGGGTCGCGGTTGCGGCAGAACATAATGCAGTTATTTACTGTCAAGGAGCGGCACGCCCAGAACTACATAGACCGGGCGTACGATTTATTCCGCAATGTACAGCAGGCAAAGTTGGGGAACAAGTTTGGGGAGATTGCGGAGGCGTTCCGCGAGGTAAGGCGGCGGGCGTTTGAGGAGGGGAATTTGAATGTAGCTATGCGGGCGGCCGACAGGGAGGCGGCGATGTGGGGGTTATACGCTCCGACATCGGTGTCTGTAACTTGGCGGGAAGAGGTCGTAATGATGTTACGGCAAAATTTAGTAACTGCCGAAGAAGTGCAGAAGGAGCTGGGTGATGACATCGCTAAAGAATTACTTATCACCGCAGGGGTTTCAAGACATGGGAATAGAGCGCTCGTTGATACGCTTGCGAGCGCGAACCCGCCAAGCGGAGGCAACGAAGCCGCCGGAGTTGCGCGGCGCAGCATTGCAGATGTTTTTGGACAAGGGGCGGGAGGTGGTAATCAGCGGGGCGGCGGGGACGGGGAAGAGTCGCGCGTGTCTTGAGAAGCTGCATTATTACGCGCAGCGGTTTAATGGAGCGCGCATATTGATTGTGCGCAAGACGCGCGAGAGTTTGAATGAGAGTGCGCTGGTAACGCTGGAGCGCGACGTATTTTTGCCAGGGGCTCCAATGATGGCGGGGGCAAAGCGCGAGACGCGCAGCGTATATGCTTACCCCAACGGGTCAGAGATAATTGTGGCCGGCTTGAAGCAGAGCGGGCGCGACAACAAGGCGAAGGTCATGAGTACGGATTACGATTTGATATTCGCGCAGGAAGCGACCGAGTTGAGTTTGGAGGACTGGGAGAAGTTGACAACGCGTTTGCGCAACTTCAAGATGCCGTTCCAGCAAATACTGGGGGACTGCAACCCGGAGACGCCGACGCACTGGTTGTACGCCCGCGGGCACACGCCGCGCATGAGTTTTTACCAGTCGGTACATGAAGACAACCCAAAGTTGCATGACGGGTCGAATTGGACGCCAGAGGGGGAGGCTTATCTTGCGACATTGGATGAGCTAACGGGTTTGCGCCGTCAGAGATTTCTGTTGGGGCAGTGGGCGCAGGCGACGGGGATGGTGTACGAAGCGTGGAGTGAGGATGGCAACATTACGGAAGATGCGGATTATGTGAAAGACGGGGGCGTGGTGTTGTGGGGGGTGGATGACGGGTACGCCGGGATGTACGACAAAGACATTGGCACATACACGGCTGGGAGCCATCCACGCGTGTTTTTGCTTGCGCAGATGCGTTCAGACGGCGCATTGCACATTTTTGACGAAGATTACGCGGTGAAAAAGCTGCCGGAAGAGCATATTGAGAAGATATTCAAGATGCCGTACCCAGAGCCGGAATTTAGCGTTGTAGACAAAAGTGCCGCTGAATTGAGGGGGCGTTTAAATGCGCGTGGGGTTTATACTAGGCGTGGCGCTGCGGATGTCGAGGCAAGCATCGGGATACTGCACGCTATGGTTGGGGCTGATTTAAATGGAGTGCGCAGATTGAAAGTACATCCGCGGTGCGAGCATTTGGTCAAGGAGTTTGTCGCGTACAGGCGCGATGAAACTACCGGCAAACCGATGAAGGAGTTTGACCACGGGTTGGACGCTTTGCGCTATTTGGCGTGGGCGGTAAGGTACGAGCGGGACTAAACAACAATGTTACAAGACATTAACGAAATGAAGAAGAAGTCGGTAACTGCTGATGAAGTTACCAAAGCTTCGAAAACCGGGGTGGTTAACTATTTTCTGCAGCCGATTGATTCGCGCAGCATTTTTGCGCTGCCGCCCAATCTGCCGTCTTTCTGGTCCCAAAAACGGGATGATTTTCTGGCCGCCACCGTATATCACGAAAACATGTGGCAGTCTGCGGTCGGCGTGGCAACAACAAAAATGGCTGCGCTGGGGTGGCAGGTAAAGGGGGAGATTGGGCTGCGAGCCCGCAAAGGGCATGACATGCTGATGGCGTCTGAAGCCGGAGCCGGCTGGGTTAACTTTATCTCAAAACACATGCAGGCGTTCTTATTGACCGGCAACGGGGCGTTTGTCGAGATTGTGCGGGCCAGCCGTTCCAGCGGTTCACGCGTGCTGGGGCTGATGCATTTAGACCCGCACCGTTGTACGCGCACCGGCGACCCGCATATCCCAGTCCTGTATCGTGACCGGCTGGGTGCAATTCACGAATTGCGCGACCACCAGGTATTTATGCTGTCAGATATGCCAGACCACCGGGAAATGTATTACGGAGTCGGGCATTGCGCAGCCGAAAAGGCTTACAACACAATTTATAAATTGTCGGCAATTGAACAGTTTATGCGCGAAAAGGTGGCCGGGCGCAAACCGCTGGCTATTCATTTTTTGAGCGGCGTTCTCAAGAGCCATGTTGATGACATACTTGCATCAGCTCAAGGTGAAGCTTCAAGGCGCGGCGTGCAATCTTACATGGGTGCGGCAATTGCCACAATTGCTGGCGACCAGCCGCCGCAACTGGTTACTGTACCGTTGGCGGAAATCCCCAGTGGCTTTGTGCCGGAAGAAGAACGGCAAAACGCTTACTTGATTTACGCAAGGGCGCTGGGGCTTGATATTCAAGACATCGCGCCCTTATCTTCCGGGCGCGGATTTGGGACTGCCACCCAGAGCCGCGTGCTGGATGAGAAGTCCAAGGGCATGGGCGCAACCGTTGCGTGGCGGCAGGCGTTTACGCACATGCTAAATGAGTTTGTGTTTTCGGAGTACGTCAATTTTTTCTTCATAGAAAAAGATTACCGGGATGAGCAGGCTTCAATCGGTGTGTCATCTGCGCGGGCCGGATATATTGCAACCGTAATTCAGGCCGGCATTATTACACCGCAACAGGGATTGCAAATGCTGGTCGACTCCAAAGACTTGCCGCGCGATTTTCTGCCCAAAGACAGCATGTTGACCGAAGCGTACTCCGATGAAGAACGGGCTGACGCGCCCTTCCCTTATCCGCCAATGGAACAACCCGCCCCCGCAGACACCGCTGCGCTGCCGGGCGATGAAGCAGCTCCAACTGATGAAGGAGCTGTAGTTGATGAAGCAGCTCCGGTCGAAGAAGGAGTTCCGACCGAAGAAGAAGTTCCGGCTGAAGAAGGGGATTTGGTTGACGAAGGAGTTCCGACTGACGAAGGAGTTCCGACTGAGGTAACCGCGTCTAATGATGGAGACACAGGAGCCGTATTCGACGAAGATGGGGAAGAAGAAGAAGAAATAAAAAGTTACTATTCCAAAAAAGAACTTTCCGGCGTTCAAGATTTCTTTTCAATCTCGCCTGAAAAATTAAGGAATATTATTTCTAAAACCGTTTATTTGGCCAACGGACGCATTGGTTACAAGGCAGAGCGGGAAAACAAATAAATGGCAAGACGTTCAGGTGGAGTTGGAGGTGCAATAGCCAGAAATATTGGCGTTAAGCTCTTGATTGAGGGCGGCGACGAGTTCATGAAGGTTCTCGGGGAAGCCAACGACTCTGTAAAAGCATTCAGTGAAGTGCTTGGCAACGGTAGTAACGAATCTTTTGGCTCACTTTTTGGAAAAGCTACTACAGGAGCATCCGCCTTCTCCACCGCTTTAGGAGTTGGTCTTTATAATGTAATCAGCAATGTCACAAGCGGAATGTGGGATGCTGGCAAATCAGCATTTAATCTGACGGCTGAATTTGAAAAAAACCAGCAATCAATTACTGCTATGACAGCAATTGAATTGATGCAAGGAAAAACCCAAAAAGAAACGCATGAAGGCTTCATGACAATGACCGCCCAGCAACAGGAAGAATTGCAGCAAGTAAAATGGGATTATGACCAAATGGGCGCATCAGTCAGAAGCGCAGAAGAAAAACTTGTCAAAATGGGGGATGAAGGCAAAACCCAAACCGCTCAATATCTTGGGCAACAAGCAACTGTTGAAGAACTAACTAATAAATATCAAAAGTTAGGGGAAAAAATGGATGCATTGGCTGGGATTGAAGGCACACCCTATACATATACAACCGAAAAGCAGGTTTCCACCGTAAAAAACATGGATGAGGCGTTGATAGAAGCGAAAAAACCAGCATCTGAAATGATTGACAGAATGACAAGACTAGCTCTTATTTCTCCGTTTAACCGCAAAGGAATTATGACTGCTGTCGAGCAGGGCAAAGCATTTGGAATGACCTTGGTTGAAACAGAAGGGTTGGTAACAGGGTTAACAAAATTTGCCACCGTTTCCGGACGAACCGAATCTCATATCAATCGAATTACTTACGCAATTGGCCAGACAAAATCGATGGGGAAAGTAATGATGCGCCAAGTGCGCCAGATGAACCAAGCTGGTTTGTCGGTGCAGGACATGGCTGCGTCAATGGGGATGGGGGTTGAAAAATTTGGCGACGAAGTTGGCAAAGGGAACATACATTTTACGGAATTTACGGCAAATCTAAGCAAGTTCTTGGAAACCACTTACGATACAGCCTTTAATAATATCAATGACAGCTTTCGGGGTTTGAAAAATGCCATAGGCGATATTAAGGAAATGGCAACAGTAAACTTATTTACCGGAATACTGGAAGCATTCAAGCCGATTATGGCAGCAATTGTTCACCCGTTTACTAAAGGAGGCATGCTGCAAACTGTCAAAGTTTTTGGCGACGAATTTGGATTGTTATTCAAAGATA
>Ga0049085_10000915_pt1 | contig 11628 bp, 10 predicted proteins | sample GreLakmeSU08MSRF_FD_66721 | JGI IMG/M metagenome (GOLD analysis project Ga0049085, IMG submission 66721) | Freshwater lentic microbial communities from great Laurentian Lakes, MI, USA - Great Lakes metaG SU08MSRF | ecosystem: Environmental > Aquatic > Freshwater > Lake | place: Great Lakes... | reverse complement strand
ATCGCCTCGATGGTCTGCGGCATCACGCCGTCGTCGGCCGCCACCACGATGATGGCCACGTCGGTGATCTTGGCGCCACGGGCACGCATCGCGGTAAACGCCTCGTGGCCCGGGGTGTCGAGAAACGTGACTTCGCGCGCGCCATGGTGCACCTGGTAGGCACCGATGTGCTGCGTAATTCCGCCGGCCTCACCTGCGGCCACCTCGGTGCGACGCACCGCGTCGAGCAGCGACGTCTTTCCGTGGTCGACGTGCCCCATCACCGTCACCACCGGGGCCCGCGCGACGAGCGCGGCAGGGTCGTCGTCGAACACCGTCTCGAGGTCGGGCTCCTCCTCGGCATGGATGATGATGACCTTGCGCTCGATGTCGGCAGCGATGAGCTCAATGGCCTCGTCCGACAGCGACTGTGTGATGGTTGCGAGCTCACCCATGGTCATGAGGAACTTGATGATCTGTGCCGTGGGAATGCCGAGACCCTCAGCAACATCCTTGACCGTCCCGCCCGACCGGATCTCAGCCGGCGGCATGTCCGCCGGGTTGATCTGCGGCAGCAGCGACTGGTCCGACTGATCCTGGCGCTGCCCGCGACGGCCACCACGATCGCGCGGACCACCGCCCTGACGGCGACTTGCCTGCGCATCGATCACAACACGGCGCTTGCGGCCACGGGCAGCGCCGCCGCCCGGACGGCCGATACCACCGGTTCCGCGGGGTGGGAGCGTGCCCGACCGGCCGCGGTCGCCCGGTGCGCCCGACCCCGGAGGTCCACTGTTGCCACCGGGGCCACTGGTGCCACCGGTGTCACGTGCACCACCGGCGTCGCGTGCGCCACCAGAGGTTCCGCCGGTCGCGGAACCGCCTGCAGGACCACTTCTGGGCGCCGGGGGCGGCGGCGGGGAATCCCGACGGGGGGCCGGCAGCACGATCTTCTCGGGTGCACGCTTGGGCGGGATCCGCTCCTGCCCCTTCGGCTTCGCTGCGACAGGCTTTTCTGCCGCAGGCGTCTCTGTTGCAGGCGCCTCGACTGGGGGCGTGTCTGCAGCCGGAGTGCCTGCAACCGGCGGCGTCGTGCCAGACGCATCGGCGTCTGGCATCTCGTCTGCAGGTGTCCCGCTGACGGGTGCATCGGTCACGACGGGTGCCGAAACCGCAGGCACCGGCTCCGCGGCCACAACGGGCGCAACTGCCGCGGGCGGGTCCATCGGTGCGAGCGGCTCGGCGGCGGGCGTCTTCACCGCTGGCGGCTCTGGCGGAGCGGCCGCCACTGGCTGGGCTGGTTCGGTCGGGGCGGGGACCGGCTCGGCGGCAACCGGATCGACCGGTGCGGCAGGAGCCGGGACGGCCTTCTTGGCGACCGGAGCGGCGGGCGGAGTGGTCGCCACGGGCGTCGCCTGGACAACCGGGGGCTCCTCCACCGGCTCGGTCTTCTTCGGGGCGGCCTTCTTCCTCGGCGGCGGCGGCTGAGGCATCTCGCCATCCGGCTTCGGGTGGCGGTTGGGTGACAGGAGGTGCAGTGCCCAGTCCTCATCCACCGTCGACGAGGCCGTCTTTACGTCGAGACCACCCCGCTGGAGGCGCGCGAGCACGCTGGCGCTCGGCAGCCCCTCTTCCTTCGCGATCTCGTAGACCCTCTTCTTGGTGCTCATCCGTGCCTCTCGTCGCCCAGCTCGTCCGCCATCGTTACGTCGACCCTCACCTTGCCCCGCGCGCCGCGCGCGAAGCCCCGCCGTTCCACAGCCCGATCGAAGCACTCACGTGACTTGCACGTATAGATACCCCTGCCCGCCCGTACCGCCTTGTCGTCGCGCACCGCGACCAGCTCGTCATCATCACGCACGGGCGTGAAGCGAGCCAAGTCGCCCTTGGGCGCACGACGTCCGCACCCGGCGCACATGCGCTCGGGGACGTGCGGCGTGGGCAAAGCGGAATCACTCGTCCGCGGCCTCCTCGGAACTGGCCTCAACGGCCACGGTCTCGTCCGAGACGATCTCGGTGGCCACAACCTCATCGGCCGTGACCTCGATGGCAACAGGAACCTCGACCACGGCGTCGGCCGAGATGACGGCCTCTTCTGTGACGACCTCCTCCACCCCCGGCGCATCCCCCGGAGCGCTGGCGTCGCCATCGTCGGCGAGCACCTCAGCCTCGACCTCGGCCACAAGCTCGGCGTCAGCCTCAAGCAGGGCGTCCTCCACCACGATCGTGCCAGCAGCCTGGGCGGCCTCAAAGGCCTCCATGTTGGCGGCTGACGCCTCGGCGGTGTGCCCCTCAAGTGCGCAGTAGCGCGTACCCGACACCACGGCGTTGGGGCAGCGGCGACCATTCTGAAGAATGAAGGCGCACCGCGCGACCCCACCCTCCAGCTCGTCGGCGTAATCGCTGTTCTCCTCTTCCGAGGCGAACGTTGACTCGCTCTTGATGTCGATGCGCCAACCGGTGAGACGGGCGGCCAGACGGGCGTTCATGCCCTCCTTGCCAATGGCCAGCGAGAGCTGGTCGTCGGGGACGATGACCACCGCCTGCCGGGCTTCGTCATCCACCAGCACCTCGCGCACGCGGGCCGGCGACAGCGCCTTGGCCACGTAGCGCGCAGGCTCGTCGTTAAACGGGATGATGTCGATCTTCTCGCCGCGCAGCTCCGAGACGACCATGCGCACGCGTGAGCCCCGGGGGCCCACGCACGCACCGACCGGGTCGACACCCTGCACGTTCGAGATAACGGCGATCTTCGACCGCCATCCGGCCTCACGGGCCACGTTGCGGATCTCCACGAGACCGTCGGCGATCTCGGGCACCTCGAGCTCGAAGAGTCGCTTGATGATCTCGTCGGAACGGCGACTCAGAATGACCTGCGGGCCCTTGTTGCTTGCGCGCACGTCAACAATGACCGCCTTGATGCGGGCGCCGTGGTCGTATCGCTCGCCCGGAACCTGCTCGCTGGCGGGAAGAAGTGCCTCAACGCGCCCCAGATCCACCAGCGTGTAGCGGTGATCGCTCTGCTGAATGATGCCGTTGACGACCTCGCCCACGCGATCGACGTACTCGTCGTACATCATCTCGCGCTCCGCCTCGCGAATACGCTGCAGCACCACCTGCTTGGCGGTTTGCGCTGCGATGCGGCCGAAGTTCTCGGTCGTCAGGCTCACTGGCTCGATCTGCTCGGGCCCATAGGCCGACCAGTCGATGTCCGGCGGCGGCGGCTCGAACTCCTCGGGATCAACCCCCTCGGGGATCTCCGGCTCAGGGCGCGGGAGGGTGACCAGCTCGGCGCCCTCAGGGAGCACCAGCCGGTTTACCTGCATCTCGCCCGTCTCGCGATCAATATCCACGCGCGCCCACTCAACTGCGCCTGGCGTCTTGCGATACGCCGCGAGCAGGGCATCCTCAAGCGCCACCAGGAGGATCTCTGAACTGATCCCCTTTTCGCGCTCGATCTGCTTGATCGCCTCGATGATCTCGCGGTTCACTTCAGGCTCCTGCCGTCATCGCCACATTGCACCTTTACCGTCCGGGCACCCCGCACCGCATCACGCGGCACGACCACCACACCCGCCGACGACTCCACCGTGAGCGACTCTTCAGTCACCCCGGTCAGCGTCCCCGACACCGACTTCGCCCCAGCCGGGAGAGTTCCCGGCTTGACGAGCAACTTGACCTGCCCACCCACGGCGGCGAGAAAGTGCCGGGTCACGCGGAGCGGCGGCTCCGGTCCCGGAGATGATACCTCCACCGCGTAGCGATCCCGGATTCCGGCCCCTTCGAGCGCCCGTGTGACCTTGACGCACAGTTCATGGTCCACCCCATCAGGGTGATCGATGAACACCGTCAGCACAGCGGATCCCTCGCGACCGCGCGCAGTCGCCGCCCGGAGGTCAACCTCCGGGAGCTCCTGTGCGAGGAGGTCCTCCACCTGCTTCTCGATACCAGTGGCCAACGTGGTCTTCAGGGTGCTCCGATTTGGTTCATGCCAAAGAAAAAGCGGGTCTTTCGACCCGCTCCTCCGGGTGTCGCCATTCCCCTCCGGCGACCGCACGAGGGTAGCACAGGGCCAAATCGGGCCGAATTACCGCACAGTGGACCTTCAGGCCGGGGGCCGGGCGACCTCGTCGCTCTCCAGCACCAGAGTCACGGGGCCGTCATTCACGAGCGCCACATCCATCATCGCGCCGAAGCGGCCACGCTGTACCTCGATCCCCGCTGTCTCAAGTGCCTCGGCGAAGGCCTCCACCACCGGCGCGGCAACACCTGGTGCGGCGGCCCCCGTCCACGATGGGCGATTGCCGCGCCGGACATCCCCCATCAGCGTGAACTGACTGACAACCAACACAGCACCCTCCACCTCGGCCACGGTGCGGTCAAATCCCCGCTCGCCGTTCGCAAATACCCGCAGTCTCGCCACCTTGGATGCCATGCGACGCGCCACCGCCACGTCGTCGCCGTTCTGCACGCCCACCAGCAACACGAGTCCGTGCCCGATAGAGGCGATGCAATCGCCCCCCACCACGACCGAAGCGCCCGAGACGCGCTGAAGCACAATCCGCACTCAGCGATCGTACGAGCACCCGGGTGTACGTTGCCCGCGTGGACAGCGCACCGGCAGTCGTCAACACCTGGCTTGGGATGATCGGCGTCGACCACGAGCGCGTGGACGACCGTAACTGGACCATCCGCGTTCCCACCACCAAGCGTGAGGTCATCGCCGTTGCGGTGCACGCGGGCGAGCGCACCCTGCTTCTGCGGGCGTTCTTCATGCGCGGACCGGACCGGGACCGCGCGGGGGTCTACCGCCGTCTCCTCATGAAGAACCTCGAAATGCGCTCATGGCGCTTCGCGCTCGACGATGCGGGTGACGTGTGGCTGCTCGCCGATGCAGAGACGTCAGTGCTCGGTGCTGCCGGGCTCGACGGATTGCTCGGGCTGCTCTCCACCTACGTGGATGAGACGTTCGAGGGTGCTCTCCGGCTGGGGTTTGATGTCCCCGACAACATGCAGGTGCGCGGCCGGGGGCTGAACTCGTAAGTCAGATGTGCTGCGACTCCGGCACCCTGGCCGTTCCCAGCGTGCGGCGCCGCTGACCTAACGCACGAGCGGCGAGCCGAGACACCTGGCCAATTCGAAGGCGCGGGCGGCACGGTCCCCATCGCCCATGCCGCGATACGCGCGGCCAAGGCAGTACTGCGCGTAATGGTCGGTGGGTGCGATCTCGGCCACGACCTCGAACTCCTCGGCCGCCTTCGCGTATTCGCGCACCGAGAGGTACGCCCGCCCCAGTGCCTCACGAATGGACGCCTTGTCAGGCTCTATCCGCTTGGCCATCTCCAGCGCCATGGCAGCCGGGTGAAAATCGCGGGATGCCAGGAGCTCACTCCCCCGCTGAAAGTGTTCGTACGCGCCGACCTCGTTCATCGGCGGAATGGTACGCACTGACCTCGGCCGCCGCAGAGGGTACGGCTCCGGTGGAACCCCTACGCCGTGACTGGTGCTCCGCCACTCACGAGTGGCAGCACGGCATCCAGAATGGCGTCGGCGCACTGGCGCTTGCTCATGCGGGGCAGCGCCAGTTCGGCGTCGCCGGGACCGATGATGGTGATGATGTTGTCGGGCCCCTCAAACGCAGCGCCGTCCACGGCGGCGTCGTTATGCACCACCATGTCCACCGCCTTCCGCACGCGCTTCGCGCGAGCCCGCTCGAGCCCCTCGGGCCCATGCTCGGCCGCAAAGCCAACGAGCACCTGCTCATCGCGCAGCGCTGAGAGTTCGGCGAGGATGTCGGTCGTGCGCTCCATCTGCACCGTCAGCGAATCTGCTGCCGACTTATCGAGCTTGCCCGCCCGCTGGTCCACCGGGCGGTAGTCCGCGACAGCGGCGCACATGATGAGCATGTCCGTGCCTGGGAACTGCGCGCGGCATACCTCACGCATCTCGGCGGCCGTCGGCGCATCGAGGTATGTGATGCCCTGCTCGCGGGGCAGGTCAACGTTCGCCTGAATCACCGTCACATCCGCGCCCCGCTCGTGGGCTGCGGCAGCCAGGGCCCACGCCATGCGACCACTCGACCGGTTGCCGACAAACCGCACGGCGTCGATTGGCTCACGTGTTCCCCCGGCGGAAATCAACACCTGCGTGCCGGCGAGGTCGCCATGGTGAGAGACCCCGCGAAGCAACGACTCAACCGCGTTCACAATAACGGTGGGCTCTGCGAGTCGACCCGGCCCGGTGGCGCCATCGGCGAGCAGGCCGCTCTCGGGCTCAATGATGTGCACGCCAAATGCGCGAAGGGATTCGATGTTTCGCTGCGTGGCGGGGTGCAGCCACATCGAGGTGTTCATGGCGGGCGCCACCACCACCGGGCCGCGGAACGCGAGGTAGCACGAGGTGAGCAGATTGGTGGCCATCCCCGAGGCCATCTGAGCGATGGAGTTCGCCGAGGCCGGTGCCACCAGCATCAGGTCCATGCCGTCGTTCACATCGAGGTGGTGGTACCCCGGCTGATCGTCATCGCCAAACATCGTGGTGCCCACCTCGCGCCGTGAAAGCGCAGCGAACGACGCCGCGCCCACAAACCGCTCGGCGGTGTGGGTCATCACCACGCTCACGCCATGCCCGTGGCGCTGCAGCATGCGGAGGACGTCGAGTGACTTGTAGGCGGCAATGCCGCCGGTCACCCCAAGAAGGATCTCGGCCATTCGAAAACGCTATCGCCAATTACGCCCGCGCGCATCCCCGTGGCGTTGCAGAACCGGTCAGGCCGTTGCGGACCGGATGATCTCCACCAGCTCGTGAGTGGCCCGCGACGCATCGTCGTTCAGGATCCGGTGGTCAAATTCTGCCTCGGCGCCCATCTCCCCACGGGCCACCTCGAGGCGCTCGGCGATCTCCTCATCGGCGTCAGTTGCGCGTTCACGCAGGCGCCGGCCCAGTTCCTCAAGCGATGGCGGGGCGATAAAGATTGAGATCGAGTCGGGCCGAAGGGCTCGCACGTTGCGCGCGCCCTGCAGTTCGATCTCAAGAATGACCGACCGGCCGCCGCTCACGATTCGGTCGAGCTCGCTGCCCAACGTGCCGTATCGGTTTCCGGCGAACTCCGCGTGCTCCAGAAATGCATCCTGGTCGACTAGGCGAGCGAACTCGGCCCGGCTCATGAAGTGGTACTCACGCCCGTCGATCTCGCCCGGGCGCTTTGCGCGGGTGGTGCACGACACCGCCACCGCCAGCGCGGGCACCTGCTCGAGCACGCCCCGGATGAGTGTTCCCTTGCCGGCACCAGACGGGCCGGACACCACAAAGACCCGGTGCGCCGTGGCTATCGCTGCCTGAGGAGGTCGACCAGTTCTTCACGCTGGCGTGTGGACAGCCCCCCGAGGGTCTTCCCCTGGGAGATCCGGCACTGATTGAGCAACCGGGTGGCCTTGACCTTCCCGTATTTCGGGGCCGCCACAATGATGTCGAACACCTTGGCGGTGAGTACGAAGTCTTTGGGCTCGGAAATGACCTTCTCTACCGAGAGCGCACCGGACTTCAGTTCCTTCTTCAACTGCGCACGCAGCGAACGGATCTCATTTGCCCGGCGCAGGGCGTCGAGGCGCTGGTCGAGCGAGCGCTGCGGCGTCTGGGCCGTCTTGGAAGGAGTCGCCATCAGGAATCAGCGTACCCACGCGGCACCGCCCAAAGCAACCCGTCCGATGACATGGATTCCCATGACGAAGTTCGCTCGCAGCAGGTGAGTGTTGTGAGGTCAGCTCGTGAGGAGGTCCTGTAGTGCCACCGGCACCACGCGCGCGGGGTCAACTCCCAGCGACTGCGACGCGGCGTCGGCTGCCTCCATCGTGGTGATGCACGGCACCCCCGCACGCACGGCCGCGCGCCGGATTGTCGCGCCATCGGCGCGGTCACCGCGACCACTCGGAGTGCACACCACCATGGCCACCTCGCCGCCGAGGATGAGATCAGCCACGTGTGGTGGACCATCGGCAACCTTGTTGACCTCGCGAACCGGCAGCCCGGCAGCCGCGATGATCCGCGCACTCCCACCGGTGGCCACGATGTCGAATCCGGCATCGATAATGCGCGCCGCGAGCGCCGCGAGCCTGGGCTTGTCTTCGTCACGAACCGACAGGAACACCGTCCCCGAACGCGGGAGTGCCTGACGGGCCCCACGCTGTGCTTTGGCGAATGCCTCGGTGAATGTGTCGCCGATGCCCATCACCTCACCGGTGGAGCGCATCTCGGGCCCGAGTACCGGATCGGCCCACGGGAAGCGGGCGAACGGCAGCACCGCCTCCTTCACCGCAACATGCTTCATTGGGTTCCCGACAGGAAGCCCAAGATCTGCGATGCGCTCGCCCAGCATGAGGCGTACAGCGTGGCGCACGATGGGAACCCCAGTGGCCTTCGCCACGAACGGCACTGTGCGCGACGCCCGCGGATTCGCCTCGATCACATATGCGGTGCCATCACGCAATGCGAACTGCACGTTGAGCAGCCCCCGCACCCCGATGGCCTCGGCCAGCATCGCAGCCTGGCGCCTCACGTCGGCCACTGATTCGGGCGTCATCCCCTGCGGCGGCAGCACGCATGCGGAGTCGCCCGAATGCACGCCAGCCTCCTCCACGTGCTCCATCACCCCGGCAATCCAGGTGTCGTCGCCATCTGAGAGCGCGTCGACATCGATCTCCACGGCGCCGGCGAGGAACCGGTCCACCATCACCAGCCCAAGTGGCTTCTCCTTCACAAGCCATGCCTTCAACTCATCGGGGCCCGACACGATCGCCATCGCGCGCCCGCCGAGCACGTAGCTTGGGCGCACCAGCGCCGGATATCCCACCTGATCGGCGGCAGCCAGCAGATCCGCCTCGCCCTCAGCCATCGCCCACGGCGGTGCCTTCAACCCGAGGTCACCGAGCAGGGCACCAAACCGACCTCGGTCCTCGGCCATGTCGATCTGGTCGGGCGAGGTGCCGAGCACAGGGATGCCGCGCTCCGATAGCGGCCGTGCCAGCCGGAGCGGCGTCTGACCGCCCAGCTGCGCGATGACACCCACGGGGCGCTCGGCCTCGCAAATATCCAGCACCGCGTCGATGGTGACCGGCTCCATGTAGAGGCGGTCACTCACCCCATGATCGGTCGACACAGTCTCGGGGTTGCAGTTGATCATAATGGCCGCGTAGCCCAATTCCTGGGCGGTCATCGCCGCGTGCACGCAGCAGTAGTCGAACTCGATTCCCTGCCCGATGCGGTTGGGGCCCGACCCCAGCACCACCACCGATGGCTTGCCGAGCGGAGTCACCTCACTCTCGGTCCCGTAGGTGCCGTAGAAGTACGGCGTGACGGCCGCGAACTCGGCGGCACACGTGTCCACCTGGCGGTACGACGGACGCACACCCAGCGCGCGGCGGTGGTCTCCCACCTCCACCTCAGTGGTCTGTGTACGCGCCGCGATATCGCGATCGGTCAAGCCGGTGCGCCGCGCCTCCAGCATGAGGTCGGCATCGATGGCGTCCAGCGAATCGGGGAGGTCCTCCCCCGCTTGCGCGAGCGCGACGATCTCGTTCGTAAACCATCGATGCACCCCCGTGGCCACGTGGAGGTCCTCTGCGGACGCGCCCCTGCGGGCGGCCCACAGCATGAGGTCGAAGCGGTCCCACGATGGCTTCTCCAGACGCTCCAAGGCGTCGGCCACCGAGGTGGGCTCATCGAGACGGGCATCGAGCTCGCGGGCCGACATCGCCTTGCCGAAGGCCTCGCCAAACGTGCGGCCAAGTGCGAGCACTTCGCCCACGCTCTGCATGAACGTGGACAACGGCACCCGGGCCTCGGTGAGTTTCTCGAATGCGAAGCGGGGCACTTTGACGGCCACGTAGTCGAGCGTGGGCTCAAACGACGCAGGGGTGACCGCCGTGATGTCGTTGGGCAACTCGTCGAGCGTGTAGCCGACCGCCAGGCGCGCGGCGATTCGGGCGATCGGAAATCCCGTGGCCTTCGATGCGAGGGCCGATGACCGCGACACGCGCGGGTTCATCTCGATTACCACCATGTCGCCCGTGGCGCGGTTGAGCGCGAACTGCACATTGGCGCCGCCGGTCTCAACACCAACCGCGCGCACCACCTGAATGGCGGCGTCACGCAGCATCTGCTGCTCGTGGTCGTCGAGGGTCATGGCCGGGGCCACCGTCACGGAGTCGCCGGTGTGCACACCCATGGGGTCGAGGTTCTCGATGGTGCATACGATCACGGCGTTGTCGTTGCGGTCGCGCACCACCTCGAGCTCGATCTCGTCCCAGCCGGTGACCGACCGCTCCATGAGCACCTGCGAGATTGGGCTGGCCGCAAGGGCATTTGTGGCCACGATCTCGAGGTCGTCGGCCGTAAGTGCCACTCCCCCGCCCTCTCCGCCGAGGGTGAACGCTGGGCGCAGGATGATGGGGTACCCGAGTTCGAGCGCGGCGGCGCGGGCCTCATCGAGGGTCGTGGCGATGCGGCTGTCGAGCACCGGCACGCCCACCTCGCGCATGCGCTTCTTGAACAGATCGCGATCCTCGGCGCACTCGATCACGTCGACGTCAGCACCGATCAGCTCAACGCCATGGCGTTCGAGCACGCCGGCCTTGGCCAGGTCGATGGCCAGGTTGAGCGCGGTCTGCCCGCCAAGCGTGGGCAGGATGGCGTCGGGGCGCTCCCTGATGATGATGCTCTCGGCCGATGCCACGTCGAGCGGCTCGATGTAGGTGCGGTCGGCCACACCGGGGTCGGTCATGATGGTGGCCGGGTTCGAGTTGACCAGCACCACGCGGTAGCCCTCGTCGCGCAGGGCGCGGCACCCCTGGGTACCCGAGTAGTCGAACTCACCCGCCTGGCCGATGATGATGGGGCCGGACCCAAGCACCATGATGGTCTTGAGGTCGGTGCGTGCGGGCATCAGGCCACCACGCGATCGCGGAACGAGCGGAACAGGTACGCCGCGTCATGCGGCCCCGGCCGCGCCTCGGGGTGGTACTGCACCGATGCCGCCAGTAGCTCCGGCGCCGCCAGACCCTCCACCGAGCCGTCGAAGAGGCTTGTACGGGTGACCTGCACGCCGTCGGGCAGCGAATCGGCTGCCACTGCGTATCCATGGTTCTGCACGGTGATCTCCACCACTCCATCCTCTGCCCGCTGAACGGGGTGATTGGCGCCACGATGTCCGAAGGGCAGCTTCTCGGTGCGCAGCCCGAGGGCATGGGCCAGCATCTGGTGGCCAAGGCAGATGCCGAACAACGGAACCTGCCCCAGCACGCCCCGGACGGCCTCGATGACCGGCGTGACCGCAGCCGGATCGCCAGGCCCATTGGAGATGAACACCCCGTCGGGGCCAAGGGCGAGGATTTCATCAGCTGTGATCCCAGCCGGCACCACTTCGACCCGCATGCCGGCCCCGGCGAGCCCGCGCAAGATGCCCTCCTTCATGCCGCAATCCACCGCCACAATGCGCGGGCCATCGTCGCCCAACGTGCGGGCAACCCCGGCGGCCTCTGACGCGAGGTCGCGGCCGTCGAGCGACGGGTGCTCGCGCACCAATGCCAGAAGTTCCTCCGCCCCCATCTCGGTACTCACCCCGCCGCGCATGGCGCCGTTGTCGCGCAGATGGCG
>Ga0049085_10000912_pt1 | contig 11659 bp, 8 predicted proteins | sample GreLakmeSU08MSRF_FD_66721 | JGI IMG/M metagenome (GOLD analysis project Ga0049085, IMG submission 66721) | Freshwater lentic microbial communities from great Laurentian Lakes, MI, USA - Great Lakes metaG SU08MSRF | ecosystem: Environmental > Aquatic > Freshwater > Lake | place: Great Lakes... | reverse complement strand
CCAGCCATGCACGACGCCGAGTTCGGGGTCGGCATGTACCGCTACTACGCCGACGTCGCCCCAGCCTTCCTGCGCTGGTTGCTGCTCCTGCCCGGTGGGAACAGGGTGGAAGGCCTGCAGCAGCTCGAGCGCGCCGCCACCACGGGCCTGCTCGTCGGCGGTGAAGCCCAGTTCCAAATCCACGTCCTGTATCTCTGGTATGAGAACAAGTTTCGCGAGGCCCTCGAGCTGGTCCGCGCACTACAAGTCCGCTATCCACGTAATCCGCTGTTCCACCAAGTCGAGGCGGAGATCCTCGATGGCTACCTTCACGACCCGGCGGCCAGTCTGCGCGCCTCGGAGCGGCTGCTGGCGCTGGCGCAGAGCGGCGCGGTGAACCGGACGGCGCTCGCCGAGACGGTCGCGCGCCTCAACATGGCCCGCCAGCTGCGCGCGCTCACGCGAACCACGGCGGCCATCGCGCAGCTGGATGCGATCATCGCGGCGCGGCCCGCCGCACCGGCCGGCGCACTCACCCGCGCAGTGCGCATGCGACGCGAGCTGAAGACGCCGGCGTCCTCGACTCGCATCTACAGATCTGATCGCGAGGAGCCGACACGTGATTGGGAACCGTGATCGAGTGGGCACAAAAGGCCGGCAGTTTGACAATCACAAACGCTTTGTGCTTGACAAGGTGAACTTCTCATCCATAATCTACATCTGGTATGAGGGAGTAAGGCTCAGGCCACTGATTGTGAACACGTAAAAACAATCAGCGGTCGCCACCAGGCAAGAGTCACCCCCCATCAGGAGAGAACCATGGCGAAGAAGGCAAAGAAGGCGGCGAAGAAGGCCAAGAAGCGCTAGGCCGCGACCGGGGCGGTTCTCACCAACTGCCCCACCTTTTCACCAAGACCGCGCGCGTGAATAATTCACGTCGCGTAACGAAGCGAAGAACGCCGGCATGGACAAGCTGAGTGCCAGGCGGCAGAGGCAAGTCGTGCAGCGGCTAGGTTCTTACGCATAACCCAACCTGAAGGGGGGGATTACAAATGGCAAAGAAAGCAGCTAAGAAGAAGGCGGCGAAGAAGGCGAAGAAGCGCTAGTCGCTTCGTCAGCCAGAAGATCGGAGGGAGGCGCAGTCGCCTCCCTTTTTTCCGTACCTACTGACCGACCCAGGTCACCCCATCCCAAATCCGAATCCGCTCGATCGTGTCCCACTGCTGCAGGCGATCGACCACGTCCATTCCTGAAATCACCTGCCCGAACACCGTGTAGCGGCCGTCGAGGTGTGGCTGCGGCGAGTGAGTGATGAAGAACTGGCTGCCGCCGGTGTCGGCCCAATCGAGCGCCATGCCGACCGTGCCGCGCAGGTACGGCCGCTGGTTGATCTCGTCGCGGATGGTGTGGCCCGGCCCGCCTTCGCCGTCGCCGCGCGGGTCGCCGTCCTGGACGACGAAGTCGGGCACGACCCGATGCAGTTGCACCCCCCGGAAGTAGTTCTTGCGCGCCAGGGCAATGAAGTTGGCCACGGTCCGCGGGGCGTCGAGCACGGCCAGCTCGAACTGGATGGTGCCGCGGCTGGTGTCAATGTAGGCCGACGGCGAATACTGCGGCGAGACGAAGGTATCGAGCGCCGCCAGCTCGGGCACCATCGGCGGCGGCGCCGGCCGCATCGCCGAGACATCGACGGCGGGGTCGAGCTTCCGCAAGTGCTCCGCCGCCCGCAACCGCACGGCCCAGTCCTTGTCGGTCAGCGCCGCCACCAGCAGGGGACGCGCGGCCGCCGGGTCGATGGCCGTCAGCGCGTCCAGCGTCGCAGCACGGGCCACATACAGGCCGTCACGCTGCGACAGGGCGAGCGCCTCGATGAGGGCCGGTACTGCCGTCGGCGCCTTCAGCGTGGCCAACCCGCGCGCGGCCGCAGCCCGCACCACCTGGTCGTCGGCCTTGAGCCGCGTCAGCATCTCCGGAATCGCGCTCGTGGCGACGACCTTGGCCAATGCGTCGAGCACCGATGGGATTACCCGCTGATCAGCATCGCGCAGCAGGCCGGTCAGCGGTGCCTCGGCGCGTTGCTTGCCCAAATCACCGAGGGTCGACGCCAGCGCGGCGCGGACCGACCAGTGCGCGTCGGGATCGAGCCCGGAGATCGCACTGATGAACGTCTCGGTATCGGTGCGCGCGAGTGCCCGCAGTGCAGCCGACCGGACTGACGGCCACGATGCCGACACCAGGTCGATCAGCAATTCCACGGCGCCGGCATGGCGCAACTGGCCGAGGGCGACGATGGCCTCGAGCTGGAGGTTCTGGTTGACCTGTGGCGAGGTGATGAGGCGCATCAGCACCGGCCCGCCGCGAGTGTCGCCGAGCAGCGCCAGGCCTCGCACGGCCTGGATGCGCACGGCCAGCGGCTCGCTGGCGTTATTGGCGATGGCTAACAACGGCGCCGCGGCCCGCGGGTCTTTCAACACCCCGAGGCCGCGGGCGGCAAAGGCGCGGGTGAGTTGCCCCTCGCCCGTCAGCAGGGCCAGTAGCGCCGGCACCGCCCGCGCATCGTTGCTGCGCTGCAACGCGAACGCGATCGGCCACCAGCGGCTGCGGGCCAGCCCGCTGCCGTCGATCAAGGCGGAAGACAGCGCCTCGTACGAGCCAAGCCGCACCAATGCATACGCGCCGAGCCGCACCGCCTCGACGGCTGGTGGCTTGGGCGTGCCCATGTCGTCGGCATTGATGCCGGCCAGCACGCCGGCCGACAGGTGCGCGGCGACCATGCTGGCGATCGCCGGCGCCGCCGCCTGGTGCCCGATCAGGCCGAGCGCTTCGGCGGCCCTGCCCTGGATGGTGGGATCCGTGTCGGCCAGGGCGCCAGTCAGGGCCGGCGCAGCCGCCTCATCGCCAACCAGGCCCATCGCGAAGGCGGCCATCTGCCGCACCTCGGGATCCTTGTCACGCTCGAGCTGCACGACCAGGCCGGCGACGCCGGCCGGCAGCCGCACGCGGCCGGTCGCCAGTGCCGCCCGCCGTCGCACGCGCGCTTCGGGATCCTGCAACAGCTCCAGCAGGTCGCCACCACCGCCCTTTAGTTGCCGTTCGTCCTCGAGTTGCAGGATCCAACGCATCTTCTGGTCGTAGGCCGTGACGGGAGGCGTCGCGGTGACCTGCTGTGGCGCGACCACGGGCCCGCACCCGCTGGCCACGATCAACGCGACAAGGGCAACCAGTGCACGCGGCGAATTGAGTCGGCTCATGGGTGGTGGCGGCAACCGCTTCACGGAGTTGCCCGAATGGACAAGTGACGCAACGTGGCCTGGTCAATGCGGTCGCGAACAATGTTCACGCCGATGCCGGGGCCCGACGGAACCGGAATGGTGCCATCCGCCCCAATCTCGATCGCCGGCTCGATCAGGTCCGGCTGGTAGTAGCGTTTGCTGGCGGCAATGTCGCCCGGCAGCGTGAAGTTGGGCAGGCTCGCCAGGTGAATGTTGTGAGCGCGGCCAATGCCGCTCTCCAGCATGCCCCCGTGCCAGACCGGAATGCCATGGGCGGCGCACAAGTCGTGCAGCTCGATGGACGCGCGGTGGCCACCGACGCGGCCCGGCTTGATGTTGATGATCTGGCACGCCTTGGCGGCGATGGCGTCGCGGGCAATCCGAACGGTGTGAATCGACTCGTCCAGGCACACCGGCGTCGTGAGGCGCTGCTGCAACACCGCGTGGTCCATCACATCGTCATAATCGAGCGGCTGCTCGATGAGCAACAGGTTGAACGGATCCAGCCGGGCGAGCAGGTCCGTGTCATCGAGCGAGTAGGCGGCGTTGGCGTCGACCTGCAGCGGGATGTTGCCGAAGCGGGCGCGCACGCGCTCGACCGCTTCGATGTCCCAACCAGGCTTGATTTTGATCTTGATGCGCTGGTAGCCGGCCGCCAGCTCCTTCTCGATCTTCTCGAGGAGCTGGTCGTAGGAGTCCTGGATGCCAATCGATACGCCCGACGCGATGCGATCGCGGGTGCCGCCCAGAACCTTGGCGAGCGGTTGCCCGACCTGCCGCGCATAGAGATCCCACGCCGCCATCTCGACCCCGGCCTTGGCCATGTTGTGGCCGCGGATCCGGTGCAACGCGGGAAACACGTCCCGGGGATGCTCGAACGACTGGCCCAGCACCAGCGGCGCGATGAATCCCTCGATAATGTGCCACACCGTCTCGGTGGTCTCGCTGCTGTAGTAGGGATTGGCCTCGGCGACCGACTCGCCCCAGCCCTCTTGGCCATCACCTTCAACGCGGACCAGCACGAACGTACGGTCGTAGGAGCGCCCGAAGCTCGTCTCGAAGAAATGGACCAGCGGCAGGCGGCACAGGAACAACTCAATCTTTTCGATCTTCACGCCTACAAACTATACTCGCCAGCGCAGTGGCCTTTCACTATCTCGCCATCGAAGGCCCAATCGGGGTTGGCAAGACGCGGCTGGCCGAACGCCTGGCCGCCCGGCTTGAGGCGACGACGATTCTCGAAGACACCGAGAACCCGTTCCTGGCCAATTTTTACGCCGACCGGCCGGGTGCCGCGCTGCAGGCCCAGCTCTTCTACCTGCTCAACCGGCATCGCCAGCTCACCAGCAAGCGACAGGCCGACTTGTTTCTGCAGACCATCGTCTGCGACTACGTTTTCGACAAGGACAAGATCTTCGCGTACCTGAACCTCGACGATAACGAGCTGTTTATCTACCAGCGGCTGTTCGATCTGCTGGCGAAGGACATCCCGCCGCCGGACCTGGTCGTGTACCTGCAGGCGCCGACCGAGCTGTTGATGAAACGGCTCCGTGACCAGCCGGTCGACCCCGAACGCGAAGAACTGCCGACGCCGGACGAGGACTACCTGCGCGAACTGAACGAGGCCTACCAGCATTTCTTCTTCCACTATTCGGCGACCCCGTTGTTAGTCGTCGAGACCTCGGAGTTTGACCCCGAATCAGACGATGCGGCGCTGGACGAGTTGGTCAAGCAGATCAAGGGAATGGGCAAGGGGACGCGCTACTACGTCGCCCGGAAGTGAGCTAAGCTGAGCGGATATGGCTTGGTTCAAGAAGGCCCGCAAGCTCATTGCGACGCCCGAGAAGTCCAGCCGCGTTCCCGAAGGACTGTGGGTGAAGTGTCCGGAATGCGACACCATTATCTACACCAAGGATCTCATCAAGAACCTGCACGTCTGCGGCAAGTGCGCGCACCACTTCCGGTGGTCGGCCACCGAGCGCCTCAAGTCGCTGTTTGACGACGAGCGCTGGGAAGAGCTGGCGCCGCACCTGACGTCGAACGACCCGCTGAAGTTCACCGACACCAAGCCGTACAAATCGCGCCTGGCGAACACGCAGAAATCCACCGGCCTGAAGGATGCGGTGATTGTCGGCGTCGGCCGAATCAACGGCATTGAAACCGTGGTTGCCGCGATGGAATACAGCTTCATTGGCGGCTCCATGGGGGTGGTCGTGGGAGAGAAGATCGTGCGCGGCATCGAGATGGCCCTCGAGCGCAAGGCACCCGTGATCATCGTCTCGTGCTCGGGCGGCGCGCGCATGATGGAAGGGGCGCTGTCGCTGATGCAGATGGCCAAGATTTCAGCGGCACTGGCACGGCTCGATCGCGCGAAGCTGCCGTACATCTCGTTACTGACCGACCCCACGACCGGCGGCGTGACGGCGAGCTTTGCCATGCTGGGCGACCTCAACATCGCCGAGCCCAAGGCGCTGATTGGCTTCGCCGGCCCGCGCGTGATTGAACAGACCATCCGGCAGAAACTGCCCGATGGCTTCCAGCGCAGCGAGTTCCTGCTCGAGCGCGGCATGCTCGACCTGGTCGTCGATCGGCGCGAGCTGAAGGCGACGCTGGAGAAGACCATCCGGTTCATGAGCAAGTCCCAAGCCGCAAGCCCCGGGCCGCAAGCCGGAAATTGACCTCCCTCGAACGGCTGTTTGCACTCGAACAGTTCGGCATCAAGCTCGGCCTCGACAACATGCGGGCCATCCTGGCTGCGCTTGGCCACCCGGAACAGGCATGGCGCTCGGTCCATGTCGCCGGCACCAACGGCAAGGGTTCGGTGGTGGCCATGGTCGAGCGCGGCCTGCGCGCCTCTGGGCTCAAGACCGGCCGCTACACCTCCCCGCATCTCGACGTCATCGAGGAACGCGTCGCCATTAACGGCACGGCCGTCGATCGCCAGACCTTTGCCGCCGCGACGGCGGTCGTCTTTGATGCGGTGGACGAGGCAACCCGCACCGGTTCGCTGACGGTGGTGCCGACGTTCTTTGAAGTCTCCACGGCAGTGGCCTTCGAGATCTTCAGACAGGCCATGGTGGATGTCGCCGTGGTCGAGGTCGGGCTCGGTGGCCGGTTCGACGCCACCAACGTGCTCAAGCCCGAGGTCACGGCGATTACCTCGATCGCCTTCGACCACGAGCGGCACCTGGGTACCACGCTGTCGCAGATTGCCTTTGAGAAGGCGGGCATCGCGAAGCCCGACACGCCGCTGGTGATCGGCCGGCTGCCCGGTGAGGCGGCCCGACGCATCGCGACCGTGGCGGCAGCCACGAGCGCGCCGCTGATCGATGCCCACGGCACGACCACCGACCGAATCTATCCCCCGCTCAAGCTGGCGCTGGTGGGACGGCATCAGCTCGAGAATGCCGCGGTCGCGGTGGCGATTCTCGAGACGTGGTCGGCACGGGTGTCGTTTGTGCCGACCGAGGCGATTGTCACGGGCCTGACCGACTGCCACTGGCCGGCGCGACTCGAATGGCTGCGGCTGGCCGACGGCACTGAACTGCTGATTGACGCCGCCCACAATCCGGCCGGGGCCACGGCGCTGGCTGCCTACCTGCAAGACACCGGCACGACGCCCCTGCCGATCGTGCTGGCGGTGATGGCGGACAAGGACCTGGCCGGCATGGTGAAGCCGCTGCTGCCGACGGCATCGGCCTTCGTGGCCACTACGGTGCGTCACTCGCGGTCCCGCACCGCCGAAGACCTGGCCACGGCCCTGCGCCTGCTGGCGCCGAACGTCGTGATCGAAGCCCGGCCCGATCCGATGGTCGCCGTGTCATACGCCCTATCACGAGCGAAGCGCGCGGTAGCTGCGGGATCGATTTACCTGATCGGGCCGCTGCGAGCGGCGCTGCTGGCGACGGGCGCCACGCCCTTCTGATATTCTCGACCTCATCCGTGCGGCACCGCCTTAACCTCATCCTGACGTGCGTCATCCTGCTGGGCGGTTTTGTCCGCTTGGCGTCAGCGCAGGTGGTGCCCGGATGGAGCACCAAGCAGGGCACGTTCGATCGCATTGACGCCGATCGCGTCGTTTTGGTCAGTGAAGTGGAGATCGAGGGCAACGCCGGCAGTCCCAACGCAGGCCAGAAGTTCTTTGCCGATCAGGTCGAAATCAACATCAAATCAGGCGAGCTGACCGCGCGCGGGAACGTGGTGCTGCAAACACCGACTTCGCGAATCGCCGCCGAGTCGGCGGTGTTCAACACCAAGACCAAGCTCGGCACGTTTACCACGGCCTCCGGCATCGCGCAGCTGGGCGAACGCGGCAGGCAGAACCAGAGCATGTTCGGCACGCTCGAGCCCGACGTCTACTTTCACGGCGTGGTCATCGAGAAGATTGGGGCCGACAAATACCGGATCACCAAGGGTGGCTTTACCACCTGCGTGCAGCCGACGCCGCGGTGGGAAATCGTCAGCGGCAACGCCACGGTCAACCTGAACGACTACGTGATGATGAAGAACGCCGTGGTCCGGGTCAAGGACGTGCCGGTGTTCTACCTGCCGATCATGTATTACCCGATCCAGGAGGACGACCGCGCGACCGGCTTCCTGCTGCCGATGTACAGCTCGGCGACCTACACCGGTTCGTCGATCAGCAACGCTTTTTTCTGGGCGATCAACCGCAGCCAGGACCTCACACTGTTTCACGACTGGTTCTTCACCGGCAGCACCGGGGTCGGCACCGAATACCGCTACCTGCTGGGGCCGGCGGCGCTCGGCAACTTCCGCGCCTACTGGCTCGACGAGAAGGAGACAGTGGTCAATGGCGTGACCCGAAATGCCCGCAAGAGCCAGGTGTTCAACGGCAACCTGACCCAGAGCCTGCCGCTCGGCCTGTCGGCCCGCGCCAACATCGACTACTCGACCGACGTCACCACCCAGCAGCTGTACAGCAACAACTTTTACGATGCGACGACCAGCCGCCGCACCTTGAACGGCGGCGTGACCGGGGCCTGGGGCGGGCTCAGCCTGAACTCGGTCTACCAGCGGAACGAGTATTTCTACAACGCGACCGATTCGCAGACCGACGGGCGGGCCCCGGGCCTGTCAGTCACCTATAGCGGTCGCAAGTTACCGTTGCTGCCAGCTTATTTTTCGATCAACGCCGACGCCTATCACCAGCTGTATATCAGCAAGGCCAAGACCCTGACGCTCGACAGGAGCCTGAACAAGGTCGACCTGGTGCCGGCGTTGCGGGCCCCGCTCAGCAAGCTGCCGTACCTGACCGTCAACGCCACCGCGGCGTACCGCGCCACGTATTTCAGTGAAAGCCTCGCCGATGACGGGCGAACGCAGATTGAGGAAGCAGTCACCCGCCGCTACGCCGACTTGCGCGCCGACCTCGTCGGGCCGGTGTTCTCACGAGTGTTCAACCCGAACAACGCCTTCGCCGAGCGCATGAAGCACATTATCGAGCCGAACTTCTCGGTTCAGCGGCGATCGACGATCGCGGACCAGGAGCGCGTGCCTCGGGTCAACGGCGCCTACGACACCGTGATCGGTGGCACCACCCAGTTGACGTATGGCCTGGCCAACCGCTTGCTGGTGCGCAAGCGGGCGGTCGAGGGCACGCAGGCCGGGTCGCCGCAGGAACTGCTCAACGTCTCCATTCGCCAGAGCTATTACAGCGACGAGACCGCCAGCCAATTCGATCCGGCTCATGGCAACAACCAGGGCCGGCCGCCAAGTCCGTACTCACCGATTACCTTGTCGGCGAAGGCCATGCCGACACAGCCGATGTCGGTCGATTTCCGCCTGGACTACGACCCGCGCACCGACGCCGCGTTCAGGGTCATTGGCTACGGCCTGAACGGCGTGTTTCGCAACAACCTGCTGGAAACCACCGCCGGGTGGAGCAAGCAGAACTACGGAACGGCACGTAACGGCCTGTCGAACAACAACCTGTCGCAAAGCACGCTGCTGCGCCTGGGTGGCGGCAAGTACGGCGGCACCGTGTCGTTCAACTACGACATCGCGCGATCGATCCTCAACAACCACCGCTACATCGCGTTTTACAACGCCCAGTGCTGTGGTATTTCGTTCGAGTACATGGCCTATAACTACGCCCAGACCACGAACCTGCCGATCAACAAGAACCGGCGGTTCAACATGTCGTTTACCCTGGCCGGGGTCGGGTCGTTCTCTAATTTCTTCGGGGCGTTCGGCGGCGGAACGTATTAAAATCGCTGGCTGTCATGGTTAAAGTCCTGGTCACCGGCGGCGCCGGGTTTATTGGCAGCAACTTCGTCCGCTACGCGTTGCAGACGCATCCCGACTGGCAGGTCACGAATCTCGACAAACTGACCTATGCCGGCCGCATGGAAAACCTGCACGACGTGATCGACAACCCGCGCCACACGTTTGCGCACGGCGACATTTGCGATGCCGCGGTGGCCGGACCGCTGGTCGAAGCCGCCGACTACGTCGTCCACTTCGCGGCCGAGACGCACGTTGACCGCTCGATCATGGCGGCCGGCGACTTCATCAAGACCGACGTCGAAGGCTCGTTCGTGCTGCTCGAAGCCGCGCGCCGCAATCCCGGCCTGAAGCGCTTCATCCAGATCTCCACCGACGAGGTTTACGGCAGCGTGCCGGAAGGTTCGAGCACCGAGACCGACGAGCTGAAGCCGCGCAACCCGTACGCCGCCAGCAAGGCCGGCGCCGATCGCCTGGCCTACAGTTACTGGGCGACCCACGATGTGCCGGTGATTGTGACGCGCGCGTCGAACAACTACGGGCCGTATCAGTTTCCGGAAAAAATCCTGCCGCTGTTCGTGACCAACCTGACCGACAACATCCAGGTACCGCTCTACGGTGACGGCGGCAACATCCGCGACTGGCTGCACGTGCTCGATCACTGCCGCGCGCTCGACCTGCTGCTGCACACCGGCACCAACGGCGAGGTCTACAACATCGGCGGCGGTAACGAAGTGAAGAACATCGACTTGACCCACAGCGTCCTCAAGCTGATGGGCAAGGGCACCGATCTGATTAAGCCCGTGGCCGATCGCAAGGGGCACGACCGCCGTTACAGCCTGGGCACGAAGAAACTCGAGGGCATGGGCTGGCAGCCGCAGGTGCCGTTTGAACAGGGGCTCCGCGAGACCGTGGCGTGGTATCAGGCCAACGAGTGGTGGTGGCGGCCGATCAAGGAACGCGACCCGGCCTACAAGGCGTACATCGAAGCGCAGTACGGCAAGCGGGGCTGATGGCGTCGTGCGTCCTCGTCACGGGCGCGGCGGGCTTTGTTGGCAGCCACTTGCTGGAGCTGCTCACCCGCGACACGACGGAGATCGTCGCCTGGCAGAAGCCCGGGACTGAACCCCTGGTCGCCGGCGACGGCGTCCGATGGGCCACCGTCGAGATGCTCGACCGTGATGCGGTTCGAGCGGCGCTCGGTGCGATTCAGCCCGCGGTGATTTACCATCTCGCCGGACTTCCCCACGTGGGCGATTCCTGGGGCAAGACCCGTGACACGTTCGAAGGCAACGTGCTCGCCTCCCACTACCTGTTCGATGGCTTGCGGCGCGAGGGCCTGAAGCCGCGCGTGCTCATTACCAGCACCGCCTTCGTCTATCAACCGGTCGAGCGCGCGCTTCGCGAGTCGGACCCGGTGTGCCCGAACAGTCCCTACGGCACCAGCAAGCTGGCCCAGGAAATGGTCGCCATGCGCGCGTGGGAAGAGGACCGGATCCCGGGACTGGTCGCGAGAGCGTTCAACCATATCGGCCCACGCCAGTCGCCGTCATTCGTGGCGCCGGGCATCGCGAAACAGATCGCGGCGATCGAGGCCGGACACGCCGAGCCCGTCCTCAAGATGGGCAATCTCGAGTCTCGGCGCGACCTGATGGATGTGCGCGATACCGTCAAGGCGTATCGGGCCATGATGCGTTCGGCGTCGCCGGGCACTCCGTACAACGTGTCGTCGGGCACCTCGGTAGCGATCAAGGACCTGGTCGATCTCTTCATCGCCCACGCGAAGGTCCCGATTCGAGTCGAGCAGGATCCCGCGAAGTTCCGGCCGGTCGACACGGCGTTTCTTCAGGGCGATCACAGCCGGCTCACGGCTGACACGGGGTGGACCCCGACGATCCCGTTCGAGCAGACGGTTGAGGACCTGCTGGCCTACTGGCGCGACCAGCGGGTCTGACCCCGAGCAGGAGGTGCCGAGGGGTCTGACCCTACGCAGTGAGGCGCGCGATCAAACCGGCGATCACTGCGGCACGGGGTACGAGCGCGTCGATCTCAATGTGCTCGTGAAGCGCGTGGGCGCCGTCACCGACGGCGCCGAACCCATCCAGCGTCGGCACGCCCAGCGCGGCGGTGAAGTTGCCGTCTGAGCCGCCGCCCGCGCTGCCCTC
>Ga0049085_10000907_pt1 | contig 11676 bp, 11 predicted proteins | sample GreLakmeSU08MSRF_FD_66721 | JGI IMG/M metagenome (GOLD analysis project Ga0049085, IMG submission 66721) | Freshwater lentic microbial communities from great Laurentian Lakes, MI, USA - Great Lakes metaG SU08MSRF | ecosystem: Environmental > Aquatic > Freshwater > Lake | place: Great Lakes... | reverse complement strand
CGATTCCCTGTTGCGCCAACTCCCACGCGGTGAGTGACGCGCCTTGGCAACGCGGCCGTGTCTCGTCGCAGAAGACGTGGAACTTTCGTCCCGCCGCCTGCGCCGCGTACATCGGCGCGGTGGCCGTACCCACATCGACGAAGGCGAGCCAACCCGCGTTACAATGCGTGAGCACGCGCGTACCGGTGCGAATTAATTTCGCGCCGTGCCGGCCGATGGCTTCGCAATGCGCCACGTCTTCGTCGGCGAAATGCTCCGCAGCGGCGAGCGCGAGCGCCTGTCGTTCCGCGATTGTTTGGCCCGCGGCCATCTTCCGCCGCACTTCAATCAAAGCGTTCAGTGGATCCACCGCCGTCGGGCGCGCTTCTTTCAATGTCTTGAAAACCTTCTCCACGTGACGCTCGAAAGCCGCGAGTCCCGCGCCGCGAAAAGCCCGCGCGCCCTGCGCCAACCCGTACGCCGCCGCCGCACCGATGGCGCCCGCGCCGCGCACGACCATGTCGCGAATGGCAGCGGCCGTCTCACGGAAGTCGCGTGTGCGCACCAGTTCGAAGCGGTGCGGCAACAACCGCTGCTCGATGAGCACGACGGCGTTGGCCGCCGCATCAAAGCTCACCGTGCGGTAGTGGCGCGTTTTATTCCTTATCTTGACGTTCATGGCGTTGGTTCGCGTTTCAATCTCCCGCAGCAACTGAAGCCGCGTCAAGCGGTCCGCTCACAGCGCGAGCAACAGTTTCTTAATCTCGCCCAACCGCGCTTTGGGTTCGCGTTTCGTCATGCGGGGAAATTTACCGGCGAGCGTGATGAAGTCGCCGTTGCGCGTCAGTTTGAGGCGATCGCTCTCGGTCTCGATGCCCGTGACGCCTTTGTCGGCGGCGAGGGTTTTCAATTCGCCCACGAGGAGCAACAACTCGACCGCGGCCGGCAACGGCCCGAATCGATCGCGCATCTCCGCACGCAACGTGGCAAGCGAGATTTTATCCGTCGCCTGCGCGAGTTTGCGATAGATGTCGATACGATCGCGCGCCTCACCGATGTAATCCATCGGCAGATACGCTGCGCCGCGGCGGCACGTGTTCCGTTCTTCCTCGGCTTTAACCGTCTCCTCGAACCGAATGTAAGTCGGCACCTCGCGCGGCACGCTCAAATCTTCGCTGATCTCCCCGCGCTTCGGCTGCGACTTCTCCGGCCGCGACTCCTCTTCCGGACGCAACGCGAGGAAGTCAAACGTCGCACGCACTTCCACGCGCGGCTTCACTTTCTCGCCCTTGAGCGCAGCGACGCTTTGCTTGAGCAACTGACAATACAGATCAAAACCAACCTCCGTGATGTGGCCGCTCTGCTCCGCGCCGAGCAGATTGCCCGCGCCTCGAATTTCGAGGTCGCGCATCGCAATCTTAAAACCACTGCCGAGAGTCGAATACTGCTTGATGGCCGTGATGCGCCGGCGCACATCGCTCAACAGCGCAGCGTGGCGCGGCAGCAGCAGATACGCGTAAGCCTGATGTTTGTAACGGCCCACGCGGCCCCGAAGCTGATAGAGATCGCTGAGGCCGAAGCGGTCCGCGCGATCGATGATGATTGTGTTCGCGTTCGGAATATCAATGCCACTCTCGATAATCGTGGTCGAGAGCAGCACGTCCGCCTCGCCATTTATGAACCCCGTCATCACCTCTTCGAGTTCGCCCGCTTTCATCTGACCGTGGCCGACGATAATCCGCGCGTGCGGCACGAGCGCACGCAACCGCTGTTGCATTACGTAAATGGTCGTGACGCGGTTGTGCAGAAAGAAAACCTGCCCACCGCGGTTCATCTCGCGCTGGATTGCGTCGCGAATCAACCGCTCGTCGTAAGAGACCACGAGCGTCTCCACCGGCAGACGATCCTGCGGCGGCGTCTCGATGGTGCTCATGTCACGCGCGCCAGTCAGCGCGAGATAAAGCGTGCGCGGAATCGGCGTGGCGCTGAGCGTCAGCACGTCCACCATCCGCCGGAGCGTCTTGAACTTCTCCTTGTGCAACACGCCGAAGCGTTGCTCCTCGTCGATCACCACCAACCCGAGATCCTTGAATTGAATGTCCGCCTGCAACAAGCGATGCGTGCCGATCACGATGTCCGCCGCGCCAGTGGCCAAATCATTTACCGCGACCAACTGCTCCCGCTTGGTGCGGAACCGCGAGAGCAGCTCCACGCGGATTGGATAATCCGCCATCCGCTCGCGGAAGGTGTTGAAGTGTTGCTGCGCCAGCACCGTCGTCGGCACCAATATGGCCGCCTGTTTGCCGCCCATCACCGCCTTGAACACCGCGCGAATCGCCACCTCGGTCTTGCCGAAGCCGACGTCGCCGCAGATCAGCCGGTCCATCGGCCGCGCCACTTCGAGGTCTTTCTTCGTCGCCTCAATTGCGCGCACCTGATCCGCCGTCTCCTCGTAAATGAACGCCCCCTCGAACTCGCGCTGCCACGGCGTGTCCACACCGAACGCGTGGCCCGGCTGCGATTCGCGCGCCGCCTGCACCGCCAGCAACTCGGACGCGAGATCGCGCACCGCGCGTTCCGCCTGCTCTTTCGCGCGCGCCCAACGCTTGCCGCCGAGCGTGTTCAACGCCGGCCGCGCTTTTCCTGCGCCGACGTATTTGCCCACCAGATGCGCCTCGCTCACCGGCACGTACAGCTTCGGCGACTGCTGCGACGGATCACTCGGCGCGTATTCGATGACGAGGCATTCCTCGCCCGCATCCGACTTCTCCTCCGTGCCCGCCGCGGTGCGCCGCGTCGTCGCCGGCAGCGTCTTCAAACCGAGATAACGCCCGATGCCGTGCTGCAGGTGCACGACGAAATCTCCTTCCTCCAGCTCCGTGAAATTGATGTCGAAAGCCGAACGCGCCGCCTGCGCGTGCGGCGACTTGAGCCGACGCGGTCGCTGCACTTTATAACGGCCGAAAATCTCCGCGTCGGTCACCGCCACCAACCGCGCCTCCGCGCAGAAGAACCCGCGCGCGATTGCGCCGAGATGCGTGGCGAGGGGTGAATCGGGCGCGTCATCGAAACCATACTCGCGCCAAATTTCTCCGAACCGCTGCCGTTCACCTTCGTTGTTACAGAAGACGTGGACCGCGTAGCCCTGCCGTGACCAACGATGGAGTTGCGCGAAGAACTCGCGCCGTTGCGCCTCGACAATCTGCGGCTCCGGCGCGCGCGCACCAAGCGGACGAAACGCGTCGAGGCTCGACAGCTCCAGCACGATGGAATCCTCCGCCAACGGCGATTCCGAATCATCCTCGCCCTCGTCGCTGGACACTTCACTCGCTTCGATTTCTTCCGTGATGGCAATCGCCGTCATGCCGCGTGCGATCATCATTTCCTGAAGCTCTTCCCAACCGGTGTGCAACGGATCGTTCGCCGGCACCTGCACAGCGTACAGTTCCGCACTCATCGCCAGCGCGTCCGGACTGCACAGCAGTACAATCGCTTCGCATGGCAGGAAATCGAGCAGCGTGGCTGAGAATGGGGCGGCTTCAGTGGACGCCGCTTCAGCACGCTTCTTAAGCAAGCCCAACTCGCCGCCCGGCGGGAACGTCGCCTCAACGATTTCCTCGCGTGAAATCTGCGTGAGCGAATCAAACGTGCGCAATGATTCCAACTCGTCTCCGAAAAACTCCAGCCGCACCGGCCACGGACTCGTGAGCGGCCACACATCCACGATGCCACCGCGAAGTGCGATCTCGCCTTTCTGCGTCACCTGCGCCTCCGGTTCGTAGCCCTGTTCTTCGAGCCACTCGATGAGGTCGAGCGGTTCGGTGCGGTCGCCGCGTCGCAGCACGCGCGTCCGCTCGCGAATCATCGCCTCCGGCAACGTCCGCTGCATCAGCGCGACGACGTTCGTGACCACGATCGGTGCGGCTGTCGGCGAAACTCGCGACAACGCAACGAGCGTCTCCAACCGCTCGGCGATGACGTCCGCGTGCGGCAGTCGCGACTCGTGCGGCAGCACTTCCCACGATGGGAAAAAGAGCGGGCGCGCGGCGATCCACGTTTCCAAGTCTTGCTGAAAACTCTCCTGCATCTTCACGCCCTCGGCGATCACCACGATGGGGCGGCGCGGGAATTGCCGGTGCAAAAGCGCGGCGAGAAAGGGCTGGGCGGCTGAATGAACGCCGGCGGAGGAAAACAGGCCTCCCCGCTCCACACGCCGCAGCAGGGCTTGCGCGGCGGGAGCTTTCGAGAGTGCGGTGAGCAGGTCGCCGACGTTTTCGCTGGAGCGTGTTTGCGCCAAGCGGGGACACGCTCGCACGTCGCGCGCACGACCGTCAAGGCGCGTCAAATTACCACCCCGTCTTTCCGCTTCGCTACCGTGCGCGCTTCTGATTGAATGTCCTCCTTGTCCGTCGGTCTAAACCGCAAATGAAGATGCTGCTGATTACACTGGTCGCCGCGGGGTCCGGCTTCGCCGCCGGCTACTTCGTCGTAGCCTCGCGTTCACAGCCCACAGCCGCTCCGATGACCGTCGTCGTGACCAACACGCCGAAGAAATCGCTGAAGATGGAGGTGCCGATGCGCCGCAAGATGGCGAGTTCCACGAACGCCGAGGCAACTGTCGCCGCGCCGGTGGCGGGCGGTCCCGATCCGCGGGAGATTCTGTTGCGGCTTGAGCAGACGAAGCTGCGCCCCGGCCCGGAGCAATTGCTGAACATCCGGCGCGTGATCCAGCTTTTCGAGGATCTCACCGATTGCGGTCCCGCCGCGCTGCCGCCCATCCGCGAGTTTCTCGGCCGCAATCTTGAGTCCGATTACGAGGAGGACACTGACGAGATTCGCAGTGGTTGGCGCGACGGCGGGATGACCACCGATTTCCTGCTGCCACCGTCGCTTCGTCTCGGTTTGCTGCGGACCGTGCAGCGTCTCGGCGGCGAGGGGGCCGAGCGCATTCTCGTGGATGTGCTGAACAGCACCGGCCGCGGCGTAGAAGTCGCTTACATCACCCGTTTGTTGGAGGAGGTTGCTCCGCAGAAATATAAAGCGCCCGCCATCATCGCCGCGCACGAACTGCTCACGCGTCCCGTTCCCACCGGCGAAGTGAGCCGGCTCGATCGCCGCGATCAAGAATGGCTTTACGGCGTGCTGCGTTTGTATCAGGACGTGTCGTTCGCCCAGGAGGCGCAGACGCGATTGATCCGTGAGGACGGCAGCGTGGATTCCGTCGTGCTCAATTATCTGAGCTCTACGCTGGAGGGCAAATCCCTGCCCATCCTCGCGATGACCTATCAAGACAACCGCCTGACCAGTGGAACCGCGAGATATCAGGTGGCCTACGCCGCGCTCCGTTACGTCGGCGTCGAGCCAGCTGCTGACCAGTTCATCCAAAGCGTGCTGACCGATCCGAGAAATTCCAAAGGCATGCTCGGCGATCTCATCCCGGAGATTCCGCAGCGCGGCCTCGAAAACCGCCGCGAACCGACCGATCAAGACCGCCGGATTCTCGAGTCGCGCCAAGTGATGCTGGAACAGTTCCTCGCCGGAAACGCGACCCATCGCCAAGCCGACGAGTTGAAAAAAGCCATCCACCGCATCACCGAAATGCGCAACCTGCCCAAGCCGAAGAATAAAGAAGGCGGACAGCGCGGCTCCTGATTCCGGGAAACTTTGGGCTGACAAGCCGCGCCATTGCCGCTTCAATCCGCGCGATGCGCAATCCCATCATCGTCGCGTTGGATGTGCCGGACGCCGCCGCCGCGCTGCGTCTCGCCGAGCGACTCACGCCCGTCGTCGGCGCGTTCAAGATCGGCAAAGAACTCTTCACCGCCGCTGGTCCGGAGATCGTCCGCCAATTCCGCGCCGCTGGCGCGTCCGTCTTTCTCGACCTCAAATTCCACGACATCCCGAACACCGTCGCCAAAGCCGTCGAGACCGCCACGCGGCTCGATGTGCAGATGATCACCCTCCACGCCAGCGGCGGGCGCGCGATGATGGCCGCTGCCGAAAAGGCCGCGCAGGAAACGGCGAAGACGCTTGGACGGCCCGCGCCGCTCGTGCTCGGCGTGACGGTGTTGACGAGCATGGACGCCGCCGACCTCGTGGAAATCGGCGTGAACGTGTCGCCCGCCGCGCAGGTGGAACGGCTCGCTCAACTCGCCGTGCACTCTGGCTTACGCGGGTTGGTTTGCTCGCCGCAGGAACTCATCGCGCTCCGCAAAATCCTTCCTTCGCAGACTCAGCTCGTCACGCCCGGCATCCGCCCCGCCGACAGCGAGAAGGGTGATCAGAAACGCACGCTCACGCCGAGAGAAGCGATGGACGCTGGTGCGAGTTGGCTCGTCATCGGCCGCCCCATCACCGCCGCGACCGATCCACGCGCTGCTGCGGAGAAGATTCTCGCCACGCTGTAACCGCTGCGTTCGCCACGCAGCCGGCGAACGGTTTCACAATTTCGCGAGCAGATCCGGCGCCGTCAACCGATGGCGGAAAATCTCCACGCCATCGAGGCAGATGACGGGGATGTCGTGCTTGTAGCATTCGTAAAGCGCGAGGTCGGAAAGGATGTTCACCTGCTCGAACGTGAAGCTAGTTTTCGTGCGCGCCAACTCAGCCTGTGCCAGCTCAATCTGTTCGAGCGCTTTGTCGCACAGCGGGCAGTTCGGCTTGGTGTAAAGCGTGACGGTGCGCATCGTTCACCAGACTTGCACGGAGTCGGCCTTGAAAATCTCATCGAGCAACGCCGCGTAGTCGGGGTCGGGCGCGGTGAGATCCACCACCACGGCTTCGGGCGGCGTCTCGGCGAGAATGCCCGCGGCGAGATCGTCGCTGGGCCGAGTGAGGATGTGCAGCACGCGTGGCATCAGATCAAAAGCGGAGGACGCAGTGGCTTTCGGCCGCAATCGCGGCAATCGCGGCGGCATCGAGTTCCCGGCAGAAGACCGGCGCGGACGCACGCTGGACAAACGGTTTGCCCCCGGGCGGCACGAGAAGCGGGCTGTCCACTTCGGTCAACAACGGCAGGCAACGCCGGATGATTTCACCATCGCACACTTCGACCGATTCATCGAAAGCCAAAAGCGCGTCCCCAGCGAAGTAGAGTTGCAGCTCGACGCTCTTCCACGCGCCGAGACCGGCGGCGAGACGCATCGCCTCGGCCGGTCGCGTGCTCACGCGCGGGTCGCTATCCACCACGAGCAGGATTTTTGGCGTGGGCTTTGGCATCAGTTGAAGCTCACGAACCGGTCACTCGAAACCATCACATCTCCCAGCATCGTGAGGCTACTGAACAGGGCGGAGTCATCCTGCGCGAGGCCGCGACGACGAACCGCGTGAACGCAGGCAAAGAGGCGCACGCCGCGCGCGCGAAGCGTCTGCAGGCGCGGTTCGGCGAGGCCAGTCACGGCGTCATCGAGGCAGTAAAGAAGAACCGTGACGCCGGCGTCCACGGCGGTTTCGGCGAGTGTGAGAGCGCGGTCGAAGTTGGGCTGGTCGGGTGCGGCGGAAAGAAGCAGGCCAAGCTTTTTGCCGCGCAGTTCCATCGCCGCAGCGTAGGCAGGGAGAAGGCGTGGTGTCAAACGCGCGGCCGAGACGGCCAACCAGTTTAGCTGTTCGACCTGAGCTGATTCCAGAGCGGCTTGAGATCGGGATCGGTCAACGCCATCGCGCGGATTTTCTTGATGTTGCCAACCTTGAAAGCCTGCTTGAGCCACTGGACGGCATCGGTGAGATCGCCGGCCTGACAGCGGTAGCAGGCGAGATTGTACGGGATGGCCTCGTCGGCGGGGAACTTGTCCAGCACCGGATAAAGCGCGGCGAAGGCTTCCTCGTAACGATGAAGGTAGAAAAGTGCGTTGCCGTGGTTGATCCAACCCTGCGGCGATTCCGGATCCACAGCAATCATCGCGCGGCCGATGGAGACGCATTCCTCCCAGTTCTTGGTTTGATGATGAATGTGCCAGCGGGCGTGGAGCACCTGCGGGTGAAGTTGATAACGGGGCGTGATGAGCTTGAGTTCGTCGAGCGCGGAGCGCGAGTCGCCGAGACCAAACCAGCCTTCTGCAGCCGACAGGTAATGGCTGTCGGGCGGCTCAATCTTCCCGTGTTTTGCCTCAATGCCCACTGTTGTTCTCCGCAACGTGCGGTATGACCCCTAACATAGCAAATCCCAGACCAGCTTTCCAAGTGGCAATCCGTGCCGCTCAACCGCCGATGAGCCGCAGAAACTCGGCTTCGTCAACGACCTTCACGCCCAACTTCTCCGCTTTCTCCAACTTCGAGCCCGCCTCCGCGCCGGCCACGACGAAATCCGTCTTCTTGCTCACGCTGCCGCTCACTTTGCCGCCGGCAGCTTCGATTTTCGCCGCCGCCTGTTCGCGCGTGAGGTTCGGCAACGTGCCGGTGAGAACGAATGTTTTGCCTGCGAACGGCCCCGCTGCCGCCGCTGGCTGGTAAAGTTCGGATCGAAAATTAAGCCCCGCTGAACGCAGCCGTTCAATCAGATCGTGGTTCCGCGAATCAGCGAACCATTCCACCACAGCTGACGCCGTGACTTCGCCGATGTCGCGAATCGCCGTGAGCTGTGGCGCGCCCGCGGTCATCACGTCGTCCATCGTGGCGAAACTCCGCGCGAGCGACTTCGCCCCGCCGGTGCCGATCTGCGGAATGCCGAGCCCGTGCAACAATCGCCAGAGATCACGCGACTTGCTCACCGCCACGCCCTCGATAAAATTCTGCGCCGACTTCTCGCCCATCCGCTCCAGCCCCGCCAACTCGCCGAGGTTGATCCGATACAAGTCAGCCACGTCAAGCGCGAGCCCGCTCTTCACGAGCTGCGCGACCAGCACCTCGCCGCCACCTTCGATGTCCATCGCGCCGCGCGCGCACCAATGTTCGAGCCGGCCGCGCACCTGCGCCGGACAATCAGGATTCGAGCAACGCCAAACCACGCCAGTCTCCTCCTCGCCAGCCAACGCCGTGCGCGCGATCTTCGAGCCGCACTCGGGACAGGCTTTTGGAAAATCGAATGGACGCGCATCCGCGGAACGTTTCTCGAGCAACACGCGCACGACGGCGGGGATCACTTCGCCGGCCTTCTCGATGATGACCGCGTCGCCAACCCGGATATCCTTTCGCCGCAGTTCCTCCTCGTTGTGCAACGTGGCGCGACTGACCGTGCTGCCGGCGACGAAGACCGGCTCCAGCTCGGCCACGGGCGTGAGCGCGCCGGTGCGGCCGACCTGAATGGTGATCGCGCGCAGCCGCGTCTCGGCCTGCTCGGCGGCGTATTTGTAAGCCATCGCCCAGCGCGGCGCCTTCGCCGTCGCTCCGCAACGCTCGCGCTGCGCGAGGTTGTTGAGCTTGATCACCGCGCCGTCGGTCTCGTAGCCGAACCGCCGCCGCAATTGATCCAGCTCGTGAATAGCCGCGACCAATTCCTCCTCCGAACGGCAGAGCCAAAGTTTCTCCGGCGCTTGAAAGCCGAGTGTTTTCAACAAGCCCAGCAATTCGCTTTGCGTGCGTGGCGCGGCGGCGGACTCAATCTGGCCGGCGGCGTAAGCGAAGAAAGCGAGCGGCCGTTTGGCCACGAGTTTCGGATCGAGCAATTTCAGCGAACCCGCCGCGGCGTTGCGCGGATTGGCGAACTTCTCTTCGCCTACAGCCTCGCGCTCGGCGTTGAGCTTTTGAAAGCCGGCAGACGGAAGATAAATCTCGCCGCGCACTTCGAGCACGGCCGGCGGCTTCGCTCCAGCGAGACGAAGCGGCACGGTGCGAATCGTCTTCAGATTTGCCGTGATGTCGTCGCCCGTCGTGCCGTCGCCGCGCGTCGCGCCGACCGCGAGCAAGCCGTCCTCGTAACGGAGCGTCACAGCCAAGCCGTCAATCTTCGGTTCCACCGTCCATTCGAGCGATTCACTCGGCAACAGCTTCTGCACGCGCCGGACGAACTCGCGCACTTCGCCCTCCGAGTACGTGTTGTCGAGCGAGAGCATCGGCGCGGCGTGACGCACCGGCGCGAACCCGCTCGCTGCGTGGCCGCCGACGCGCTGGCTCGGCGAATCGGACGCGCACAGCTCAGGAAATTGCGTCTCGATGTCGAGGAACTCGCGGTAAAGCCGGTCGTATTCGGCATCGCCGATCGTCGGGCGCGCCTCGACGTAATACGCGTGGTCGTACGCGCGAATCTGCGCGGCGAGCGCGGCGTGTCGTTTCTTGCCCTCGGCCTCGGTCATGACGCGATCTGCGAAAACTCGTCCGCGTGATACGAGCTGCGCACGAGCGGCCCGCTCGCGACGTGAACAAAACCCATCGCCTCCGCCGTGCGCTTGTGCTCGGCGAACTTCGCCGGCGGGATGAACTCAATCACAGGCAAATGCTGGTGCGTCGGCTGCAAATACTGGCCGAGCGTGAGGATGTCGCACTGCGCCGCGCGCAGATCGCGCATCGCTTGAAGCAACTCCTCCTCCGTCTCGCCGAGGCCGAGCATCAGGCCGCTCTTCGTATGGATTGCTGCGCCGCGCCGCGCTTTCACCTTCGCCAGCACGGAGAGCGAGCGGTCATACGTGGCGCGCGAACGGACGCTCGGCGTGAGCCGGCGCACGGTTTCGAGGTTATGATTGAAGATGTGCGGCTCGGCGGCCAGCACCTCATCGATCGCAAAATCCTTGTCGAGAAAATCGGGCACGAGCACCTCGATGGCGATGCCGGGATTAGCCGCGCGCACGGCTTCGATGGTCTGGCGGAAATGCGCCGCGCCGCCGTCGGCGAGGTCATCGCGGGCAACGGCGGTGATGACGACGTGTTTCAATTTCATCCGCCGCGTCGCTTCAGCCACGCGGGACGGCTCGTCGGCTTCGAGGGCAAACGGCTTCGCGGTGGAGACGGCGCAAAAGCCACACGCGCGCGTGCAGCGGTCACCGGCAATCATGAAAGTAGCCGTGCCTTTGCTCCAGCATTCCCACTGGTTCGGGCACTTGGCGCTCTCGCAGACGGTGTGGAGCTTGAGGTCGTCGAGCAAATTGCGCGTGGCGATGAACGCGTCGGCCACCGGCAGCTTCAATCGGAACCACTCGGGCAGGCGCGGGCGTTTTGCCGGCAACGCAGCCGGCGGTTCCGCAGTGGCGCCGCTCATTTCGACTCCTCCAGTTTCTTCCAGAACTGCACGAGCTGGCGGGCGTCGAAATCGGCGAGCACATGGCCGTCCGCATCGATACACGGCGCGAGCGTCTGGCCGGTGAGTCGCGTCATCTCGTCGAACGCGGCCGGATTTTCAATCACGTCCACGGCCTCGAATTTGACCCCGTTGCTCTCCAGCCAATGCTCGGCCTGCCGGCACCAGCCACACATCGGCTTGACGTAGAGTTTGACCTTTTTGGGTTGATACATAGTTCAAGATGCCGGCTCGGTGATGAACGTGTCGTCGTGCTCGTAGGCCGGCGCGCAGCAGCACAGGAGTGTAAGCGGCCCCGCGCCCGTGTTCCAGAGTTTGTGACGGAGACCCGGCGGAATGGCAATGGCGTCGCCGGTGCGAATCTCGCGCGTCTCCGCGCCGATGCGGATGCGACCCGTGCCGCTGGTGATGAAATAAATCTCCTCAGTCCGCGCGTGATAATGCTCGAGCGTGCTGCCACCAACGGGCACGCGTGCCTCGGCGAGGCTCTGGTGGCGGATGCTGGAATTACGATGAGCGAGCAGTTCGCGAAT
>Ga0049085_10000902_pt1 | contig 11693 bp, 10 predicted proteins | sample GreLakmeSU08MSRF_FD_66721 | JGI IMG/M metagenome (GOLD analysis project Ga0049085, IMG submission 66721) | Freshwater lentic microbial communities from great Laurentian Lakes, MI, USA - Great Lakes metaG SU08MSRF | ecosystem: Environmental > Aquatic > Freshwater > Lake | place: Great Lakes... | reverse complement strand
GCGTGCTTCGCACGCACAAAAGGGTCTGACCCTGGTTTTGACTCCGAGACTCGGCCTTGATGCCCCACCGAAAGACGGGGTCAGACCCTTTGTGTCGCGTGCTTCGCACGCACAAAAGGGTCTGACCCTGGTTTTGACTCCGAGGCTCGGCCTTGCTGCCCCACCGAAAGAAGGGGTCAGACCCTTTGTGTCGCGTGCTTCGCACGCACAAAAGGGTCTGACCCTGGTTTTGACTCCGAGACTCGGCCTTGTTGCCCCACCGAAAGAAGGGGTCAGACCCTTTGTGTCGCGTGCTTCGCACGCACAAAAGGGTCTGACCCTGGTTTCGACAATGGTTTCGGCCCTGATCGTTACGCCGTCTTGAGCCCTCGGTGGGGATGGGCACGCCGGCGATGGTGGAGGTCGGACGCCTCCTGACGTACGTTGCGAACGGCGTGAATCATCGCCTGGCCGAACTCTGATCCTGCGGCACGAGCCCGAATCACCTTGCCGCGTGCGATGATCGTGATCTCCGCAATATGCGACGCCGCGATGCGCGGGTTGCGTTCTTCGGAGAATTCGACATCTGCCGTTGCGTCCGGCGGCAAGAGTCGCGCAATCGCCTCGAGCTTTTGCTCGGCCATCGCCCTCAACTCGGGCGGAACAGCGACGTGTCGTGCGTGCACCCGAACTTCCATTGGGACACCTCCTAATGTGACTGTGCGCTCACCATACTCGACGAACGTCAGTCTGGGAAGAGCAGTTTCAGATCGCTACAGAGTTGTGACAACACGAGCAAACGTGATCACGTCAACTCGCTCCGCGCCGGCCTGTCGCAGCTGACGCACACCGGCTCGCAACGTGGCCCCCGTTGTCATGACATCGTCGACCAACAGCACCCTCCCACCGACTCGAGACCGGGCCGCAAATGCACCGGAGGCATTGCGCTGACGCTGCGCCGCCGACAGTCCTCGCTGAGGACGGTCATGCACCCGCTCGAGCGCATCCGTCCACACGGGTAGGTGCCAGCGATCGGCCAGCAGTCGCGCGAGGTCGGTAGGACCATCGACGCCGCGCCATGCCACACGACTGCGGGCACCAGGGATCGGCACGATCAGATCGACGGCTGGTCGCGGCACCGCCGCCACGACACACGCCGCAGCAAACTCGGCCAACGGTGCGCGAGCGCCATCCTTCCAGCAGTGCATCAGTGCGTCGCCGACGCCAGCGAGTGCGATCGCCGAACGTACCGTTCCAACCGCGACACCCAAGCGCCGGCAGACCGGACAGCGAATCGTCGGCTGGGGCTCTGGCTCCCCACAGCGCAGGCAGAGCGGGCCCGTGAGCCACGGCAAGGCTCCCCGGCAGGCACGACAGAGCACCGCTCCACGCACCCCACAGCCAGCACAGCGCTGGTCGGCCAAGAGGCGGAGGAGATCCATCGCACCATCGTCGCCGCTCGCGTGCGCACCATCGGCGCGCAGAGCGTCACACGGAGAAATCGAATGGCGCTCGAAGCACACCGTCTTCGGTGATGATCGCGTCAATCAGTGCCGCGGGTGTGACATCGAAGGCCGGATTGACAATGGGACTCTCGTCCGCCACCGTCAACCGCCCCGCCACTCCAGCCACCTCAGCACGGGGGCGCTCCTCGATCGGAATCGCCGCACCTGCCGGCGTGCCCGGATCGATGGTGGTGCGTGGAGCGGCAACGTAGAACGGCACGCCGTGGTGTCGCGCCATGATCGCCAGACCATACGTACCGACCTTGTTGGCGGTATCACCATTGGCGGCAATGCGGTCGGCACCAACCACCACGCCATCGATCAAGCCGAGCCCGAAGCGACTCGCAATCGCCCCATCGGGAATCACCTGATGCGCAATACCGTCCTGGGCAAGCTCCCACGCCGTCAGGCGGGCACCCTGCAGCAACGGCCGCGTCTCTGGCACCCACACCATCGGCGACAGCCCCTCCTCGTGCAGACGCCGAATCACGCCGAGCGCCGTGCCATATCCACCCGTTGCCAGCGCACCCGCGTTGCAGATCGTGCAGATCCGAGCATCGGCAGCAAACAGCGCTGCCCCATGCCGCCCGATCGCCTCACAACGACGAACCTCAGCCACGTGAAACGCCTGCGCCGCCTGCGCGATCGCACGGCGCGCCGCCACCGGCGTCGACCACTGCTCCGCTGCCGCTGCGAGAGCCGCCTCGACCCCGACGGAGAGATTGATGGCGGTCGGACGCGCGGCGGCGAGTGCTGCTGCCTCCGCCAGCACCGTGCGCTGAAACTGCTCTGGCTGAGCTGGCGCGTGGCTCGCAGCGAGCGCAACACCCATGGCACCCGCTACGCCAAGCGCCGGCGCCCCACGCACAGCGAGCTCCTGGATCGCCACCACGAGCTCGGACACTGTCGCGCAGACCCGCTCAACCCGCTGACCGGGCAGTCGTGTCTGATCCAGCATCACGACCGCCTGCGCTTCGAGGCGAATGATGTCGGTTGGCGCGATCATCCCGCGCCCCGCACTCAGGTGCCCTCAGTCCAGCTCTCGAGGTAGCGCTGCTGCTCCTCGCTGAGCACATCGATCGCCATGCCCAAGGCGCTCAACTTGAGACGCGCGACCTCGACATCGATCTCGGGCGGCACGACATACACACGATTCTCCAGCGTCTCTGCCTGCTTGACGGCGTACTCGACCGACAGAGCCTGATTGGCAAAGCTCATATCCATCACCGCAGCCGGGTGCCCGTCGGCAGCGACAAGATTGATCAACCGCCCATCTGCCAGCAGGTTGAGGCGGCGCCCGCTCTGGAGCACGAACTCCTCAACGAACGGTCGCGGCTTCGAGGTCGAAACAGCGTGCTCACGCAGCGCCGGAAGATCAATCTCGACGTTGAAGTGCCCAGCGTTCGCAATCAGCGCGCCGTCTTTCATCTGCTCGAAATGCTCGCCGCGCAAGACCTGTTTCCCACCCGTGGCGGTGCAGAAAACATCTCCCAGCGGCGCCGCCTGCTCGGCCGTCATCACGCGGAAACCATCCATGGCAGCCTGGAGGGCCCGCAGCGGATCGACCTCGAGCACGATCACGTTGGCGCCCATGCCGCGGGCGCGTTCGGCGACTCCACGGCCGCACCAGCCATACCCAATCACGACGAACGTGCTACCGGCCAACAGCACGTTCGTGGCCCGCAAGATGCCGTCGATCGCCGACTGGCCCGTCCCATAGCGATTGTCGAAGAGGTGCTTCGACTGTGCCTCGTTGACCGCAATGATCGGGACACCAAGCACGCCCTCGGCCTCCATGGCGCGCAGTCGAAGGACGCCCGTGGTCGTCTCCTCGGTGCCCGCGATGAGCGAGTCGAGCAACTCGCGGCGCGTCGAATGAATGACACCGATCAGGTCGGCACCATCGTCCATCGTCAGCTGCGGGCGATGATCGACGGCGGCCATGATGTGCCGGTAGTACGTGTCATCGTCTTCGCCGTTGATTGCATAGACCGAGATGCCGTACGCGCCAACGAGCGCAGCCGCCACCGGATCTTGCGTCGAGAGGGGATTCGATGCGCACAACACGACCTCGGCACCACCCGCCTTGATCGCGCGCAGCAGATTGGCAGTCTCGGGCGTGACGTGCAGGCACGCGCTGATGCGGAGGCCACGAAAGGGCTGCTCCTGCTCAAAGCGCCCGCGAATTTCGCGGAGTACCGGCATGTCGCGATCTGCCCAGTCGACCAAGCGGCTGCCCTCCTCCGAGAGCGACAGATCCTTGATGTCATGGGCAACGCTGGGCATCAGTCGAACACGTCCTTGCAGATGAACTCAGGCACAGATCGTACGCTACTCCGCAGGCGCAGCCTTGAGACCCGTCAGGCGCGCAATGTCGAGTGCCTCAACGCCCTCGCATTCAGCGAGATAGCAGGAGACAACGTCGCCGTGGATCAGCAATGCGAGCGTCCGCTCGAGCTCACTGTCGCCTTGACCATGCCATTCGAGCACCGTCGGGCAGTCGCCTGCGACGAGTCCGACGATGCGGCCATGCAGGTCCGCGGCGGCCGCAGGCTCGTCCCTGTCTCGCAGAAAGACCGCTGCAGCGGGTAGGTCGTGGCGCTTGCTACCCAACCAGCCGAGCACCTCGTTGTGTGCCATCTCGGGAAGGGCGCCCGCAAAAGCGGTGGCCTTCGCGTTCTCATTGACTTGATTTTTGAGACGGACTGCGGCTGCCGCGCGGGCGGCCGAGCCGTAGAAGACGACGACGCGACCTGCGAGCTGAGCCGCCTCGGCCTCGGCCGTAGCGGTGTTCGCCCGCTCGGCCGCAACCACAAGCATCGTGCTGGGAATCGCCGCAGCAAGCAGGGCGGCAGAGCCTGGCGCAGCCCCAACGGCGTCGAGTGCACCCACGAGCGCACCGAGCAGGAGTCCGAGCGCGCCACGCGGTTGAAAGCCAGCCTCCACGACGACACACGGCGCACCGACCGCATCAGCGCGAGCGGCCAACGCTCCGCCCGCCGTCACGGCGATGCGCTGTGCGCCAGACCTTCCAGCCTGGTCCCACCAGTCAAGCGTCTCTGCAGTTGCGCCGGAATACGAGGTGCAGACCACCAGCGTGTCCGTGCCAATCCAGCCCGGCAGACTCGTCGTATCAACAGCCACCACGGGGATCGCGAGCTGGTCGGCAAAGAGCGCGGCCAGCAGCCGTCCGCCCGCAGCAGAGCCCCCGAGACCACACAGCGCCACTGCCTGTGGACGAGACGCTGCGATACCGGCGGTCGCTGCCGCAGCGAGACCGCTCGCCAGTTGCCGCGGAAAGTCGAGCGCCTGCTCCAACATCGTCTCTGGTGCCATCAATGCGGTCTCCGCTCGTCGTTCAAGGCCTGGTCCGAGCCGACAATCTCGCCGGTTCCAAGCGCCGAGTCAAGCAGCGATGAGCGCTCGCCCACGGTTGCCCCGCGCCCCACGACGCTGCGCTCGATCGTCGCCTCTGCCGCAACCTCAGCACCGTCGAGCAAGACAGCGTTGCGCACCACGCTGTTCGCACCGACTCGACTCGCTGCGCCGATCACAGCGTCCGGACCAATCGTGGCCCCCTCAGCAATCTCCGCGCCTGCGCCAATCGAGACGGGCGCGATCAGCTGGGCGGCGGCCGCTACCGTCGCTGTCGGGTCGACCAAGAGCGCAGTCGGCGATCCGCCCAGACGGGTGTGGAGTTGGCCACCAATCGCATCGGCGTTGGCAGCCAGATAACTCTCCAACGTGCCAATGTCCCGCCAATAGCCTTCGGCCTGGCAGGCAATCAGTCCGTTGCCAACCAGCAGCGGAAAGACCTCACGCTCGATCGACACCATCCGGTCTGCCGGCACCAGATCGAGCACCGACGGATCGAGCACATAGGCTCCGGCATTGACCCACCACGGTGCGGGGCCAAGCCCATCCGCGTTCGGGGGCTTCTCAACGAAGCGTTCAACATTGCCATCCTGATCGCAGACGACGACACCGAAACGCGTCGGGTCGTCGACCGGTGTTAGGCCAATTGACGCTGTCGCGCCAGCAGCAGCATGAGCACGAACGAGGGCGCCAAAATCGGCATCGCCCAGCACGTCACCATTCAGCGCCAAGAAGGGGCCATCGACTCGACCGGCGGCCGCAAAGCGGATCGCGCCCGCCGTGCCGAGCGGCTCGTCCTCGACCACGACCTCGACCTCGACCCCTGGCGGCGGCGTACCAATACCCACCCGGAGGCGCTCGGGCAGGTAGCCACACGAGAAGATCACGCGCGTGACGCCGGCGGCAGCCAGCCGATCCAACAGCAGCGAGAGAAACGGCACGCCGCCAATCGGCAGCACAGGCTTTGGCTCATCAAGCGTCAGCGGACGCAGGCGGGTCCCCTCGCCCCCGACCAGCACGACCGCGATCACGCCTGACGCAGCTCGCGTTCCGGGTCGCGCTCAGCACGACCAATCGGCACATACGTAAAGCCCGCGGCAACGGCTTCGTTCGGATCGAGCAGGTTACGACCATCGACGATTAGTGGTCCTCGCATGGCAGCGTGCACCTCCGCGGAAAGCACGGCTCGAAACTCGGGCCACTCCGTCACGATCACCACTGCATCGGCGTCCGTCACGGCCGCCAGCATCGAACCGGCAATCTCGACTGACTCGGGCAACACACCGCGTGCGCGCTCGGCCGCAACCGGATCGAAGGCCACAACGCTCGCGCCTTCGGCAATCAGGCGCGAAGCGAGCACAATGCTCGAGGCCTCGCGCATGTCATCCGTGTGCGGCTTGAAGGCCAGTCCGAGCAGTGCAACTCGACGCCCACGCAGCGAGCCAAGCCGATCCTGCAACTTGCCGATCACACGGCGCTTTTGCAACTCGTTGACCTCAATCACGCTGGCCAGCAACTGGAACGAATAGCCCGTATTGCCCGCAAGTTGCTTGAGTGCCGTGACGTCCTTCGGAAAACAACTACCGCCATAGCCAATGCCTGGCCGCAGGAAGCTCTGACCGATGCGCGAGTCCATGCCCATCCCGCGCGCCACCTCCTCAACATCGGCACCGACGCGTTCGCAGACGTTGGCAATCTCGTTGACGAAGGAGATCTTCGTGGCCAGAAATGCGTTCGAGGCCAGCTTGATCATCTCGGCCGAAGCAATATCGGTCGTCAAAATCGGAGCGTTGAGGTCCTGATAGAGGCGCGCCACGCGCTCCACGTCCTCTGGGCGATCGCCACCCACCACGACCCGGTCGGGTTGGCGAAAATCGGCGACCGCCGAGCCCTCGCGCAGAAACTCCGGATTCGAGACGTAGCCAACATCTTGGCGGCCGCGTGCATCCAACTCGGAGCGCACGCGAGTGCCTGTGCCCACCGGCACGGTTGACTTCATCACCAGCACGGCGCCTTCAGCGCTGGCCGGCAACGCCGCAATTACAGCCTCCACGCGGGAGAGGTCGGCATCGCCCGACGCAGTCGGTGGCGTATCAACGCAGATGATCGCAATGCGCGCATCTTGGAAAACGTCCTCCATGTCGAGCGTAAACGTCAGCCGCTCAGCGTTTCGCTGCAAGAGTTCGGGAACCCCCGGCTCGTGGATTGGCACCTCACCGCGCTGGAGCATCGCGACGCGCTCTGGCGCAATATCGCGGCAGACGACGTGATGACCGAGCTCGGCGAGACAGGCTGCAGTCACGAGCCCCACGTAGCCGACGCCGATCACCCCGACGGTCTCGCGTGTGCTCACCGCGTCACCGGCTTGAAGCTCTTCGCCATCGCAATCATGGCCGAATTCGGAATGCGCCCAGTCAACGAGTTCTCCAGCCAGTAGCTGATGCCATTTTGCTTCCACCCGACGCGTTGCAGCGACGGACCGTTGAAGTAAAGCAGGAGCTTCCGACCCTTGTAGTCGCGCGTGGCAGAGGGACCATCCAGAATCGGCGGGGCATCCCACTCAATCGCCTGGACGCCAAAGACTTGGTCGTAGGCATCGGCCGAGTACGTCACGTAGACAGCCCTGTGTCCGCCCGTCTTGTAGACGCGGGCAGGTGGCTGGTTCGAGAAGAGCGGATCGCGGGTCTGAGCGCCGACGTACAACACCGTTGGCATCATCAATGGAATCCCAGACTTGCGCTGCGCGTCACGCCAGATCTCAATATCGCGCGTCGGGTCGCGACTGATCTGAGCCTCCTCCTTCGGCGGCAATATCGCGACCTTTGGCGGTGCAAGATCGCCGGTGTAGGTCTTACCGACCACGACGACCACAGGCTCCCGAACATTGATGCCGTTTTGCTGCATCTCTGCAATCGCAGGCGCGTCAAGCACCTTCGTGTCCGAATCGCTCCCAAACGCCTCTGCGATCGCTGTCGCCGCCTCTTTGGCGCCCTTCGTCGAGCCGTCGTAGTAGACCGTGGTGTGCAGGTACTGGACCAACGAATCGCCGGCGCTGTGTGCGGACTTCCAGCCATTTTCGACCAGCTGCCACGCCGCATCGGCGGCTGCAGCGGGCGTGCCATTGCCGTTGCGGACCTCGATGCCAATTTTTGCCGCGTCGTACGTGGGCTTGACAACCTTGGCCTTCGTGTCCTTGCCCACGTCGCGGTTAGCGATCGCCTGCCCCGACTGCATGTCGGGGTTGAGGAACTGGTCAACCGCGGTCTGCACGGCCTGCGGCGAAGCCTCAAGCTTGCCGGGGTTCGTCGGCGAGCTCGAGATATCATCGAGCCGCACTTGGAACGTGTTACCTCGCGGAATGCTCCCGATCAGGCGGCCGTACTCGAGCAGGGTGCGCGCATCGGCAGGCTTCTTATTCGAGCCGAGGATCTTGAGGTTGTCGCGCATAATCGAGATCAGTTCGATGATCCGCGAGGCGAAGCCCCAGCGATCGACACGCTTCTTGAACTCCCGCACAAACGTCTGCTGGCGCGCAAGGCGCACAAGATCCGAGTCGGTGTGGCGATAGCGCGCAAAGGCCAGCGAGTTGGCGCCGTTGAGCAACTGGTAGCCCGGCTGAATATTGATCGACATGTAGTTGCGCTCGGCAGTGCCGTCATTGCTGTTGTAGTAACGGCGATCAACCGGCAACCAGACGCCACCAAAAGTCGCAACAATGCGTTGGAAGGCCCGGAAATCGAGGGGAATCAAGTAGTTGATCTGAATGCCCGTCAATTCCTTGATCGTTGCCAATGCCAACGGCTCCTGACCGAGCTCGTAGGCCTCATTGATCGGACGCCTGCCATACCCCGGCACGTTGACGATCAGGTCGCGCGGGAACGACATCATGGCGATCGACTTCGTGCGCGGATCGATGCGCACCATCATCATCGTGTCTGAGCGGCCGGGCCCTTGGCCAGGGCGGCGATCTTCGCCAATCACGAGTGCGGTGATTGGCTGGTCTGGCAGCGCAACAGCGAGCCCCGATTCTGCGACCTGCTGCTGCTTGTCGGAGGTCTGTGTGATTGCCGTAACCGTGCCTTGCAGGTACCAAAAGGCATAGCCACCCCCTGCGAGCCCGGCCAGCAACAGCACACCGGCAACGATGCCGACCACCTTCGGCCAGCGTCGCCGGGGCCTCTTGGCTTCCGTGCTGTAAATTTTCATTGTCCCAAGCGTGCTGCCGCTACTGCCAGCGGCCGTTACCGGCCCCGCGGGCGGTGCTGGAGGCGCACCGTCGGCGCGATGGACGTTCATTGCCGGCTTCGCGGGCAGAGCCGCGGCGGCCTTGGCTACCGCGGCAGCGACGACTGCAGCCTCTGTCTCCACGCTCGCGGGCGCCGTAGCTGCCGGATCGTCAGGCGTCAGGGCTTCAACAGCGTCGTCGGGTGGGGGCGTAGGCGTCTCCACAGAGCAGAGCACTCGAGCGACGCAACTCAACGAACCACGTCTCTGAGCGGTATTCTGAGTATACCCACGGTCATCCGTGATTACGTGCTGATTGCTTGCTGATGGCTCACTGAATGTAATCCGGGCCCTGATCTGCCAGTATCCGCGCCATGGCCCGCGCCTCGCAGATCGCCCTCGTCCGTCATGGACAGACCGAATGGAGCCTGAACGGGCGCCACACGGGCCGCACCGACATTCCCCTGACCGAGCAGGGTCGCGAAGAGGCGCGCGCCGCCGCCCCACTCGTACAGGCACTCGAGATCGACCAGGTGCTGACAAGCCCGTTCCAGCGGGCACGCGATACCTGTGAGCTACTCGAACTCGGCCAGCCCGCCACGATCGACCCCGACCTGATGGAGTGGGACTACGGGAGCTACGAAGGCACCACGACAATCGAGATTCGCGAGACCGTGCCGAACTGGACCGTCTGGTCACAACCCTGCCCGAACGGTGAGACTGCTGACGATGTCGCTGCCCGTGTGGATCGTGTGATCGCCTCTGCGCGGGCAGAAGAGGGCACGACGCTCGTCGTTGCCCACGGCCACGTCCTGCGTGTGCTGGCCGCTCGCTGGCTCGGACTCGACGCGAACGCCGGTCGCTTGTTTCGCCTCGACACCGCCACCGTCTCACTGCTCGGTTGGGAACGCGAGACACCCGTGGTGCTGCGCTGGAACACGCGCGGGGCGTGACGCCGGATGTCACAAAGGGGTCAGACCCTTATGTGACATCAGACGACCTTTGGTCGTACCTGATGTCACATAAGGGTCTGACCCCTTTGTGACATCTAGCTACGCGCGACCATGTCGACCACGACGGGGCAGCCCTCAAGGCCGGCCGCTTCCCGCAGCCGGTTCTCGAGGAAGTACGCGTAATCTCGGGTGATCAGCTTGCGATCGTTGACCGTAATGCGAAACCGCGGTGGTCGCGTTTGGACCTGCGCGCCGTAGATCAGCTTCAATCGTCGACCATGGACGAGCGGTGGCTGACGGGCCGCAACGGCGTCTTGCAAGACACGGTTGACGGCTGGCGTGGGCATCCGACTCGTATAGGCGGCGTAGAGCTCCTCGATGCGATCGAGCAGTCGGTCGAGACCGCGCCCGGTGATCGCTGAGGTCGTAACGATCTGTGGTCGCTGTCGGAGTTTGCGCTCGATCCGTAGGCGCAGATCGTCGAGATCGATCTCGGTCGCATCCCACTTGGAGACCACCACGAGCGTGGCGCAGCCGGCCTTGCGGGCAGCATCGGCGACATCCAGATCATGGTCGACGAAGCCCTCTTCACCATCGATGAGGACGAGCGCGATGTCGGCATGCTCGGCGGCAGTCAGGGCGCGCTTCTCGCTCCAATACTCGACGTCCTGGCGCAGGTGACGCTTCCGTCGCATACCAGCCGTGTCAACGAGTCGAAACGCGGTCTCACCACGCACGAGGCGGGTGTCGATCGCATCGCGCGTGGTGCCCGGGATATCAGACACGATCACACGCGGCTGCCCAATCAGGGCGTTAAAGAGCGAGGACTTGCCGACGTTCGGACGCCCGAGCACGGCCACACCGATCTCGTCGGCGACGCGCTCCATGCGAGCCGCATCCGGCAACTCGGCAAGCCCTTCCACGATCAGATCCAAGAGGTCGCCACTGCCGGAGCCGTGGATCGCCGAGACGGGAACCGGATCGCCAAGACCGAGCTGGTGGAACTGGAGCGCATTCGTATCGCCCTGCCCACCCTCAGCCTTGTTGGCCACGAGAATGACGGGGTTGCGCTGACGTCGGAGAATCTCGGCAACCTCAAGGTCACCGGGCATCACACCCGCCTTGGCATCGACGACAAACAGCGCCATATCGGCCTCTGCGAGCGCCGTCCGCGCCTGATCCGCGACCTCTTCCGCCATCAGCGTCTGGCCCCCAAAATCAATGCCGCCCGTATCAACGAGCCGGAAGCGCTTGCCGTTCCACTCGACATCGACGTCCTTGCGATCGCGCGTCACGCCGGGCTCGGAATGCACGACGGCATCGCGACGACCCGCAAGCCGATTGCAGAGCGTCGACTTGCCGACGTTCGGATAGCCGACCACGGCGACGACGCCAATCAGCGGCAGCTCAGAGGGGACCTCCCCCTCCTCGTTCGCCTCGTCGTCAAACTCGTGTCCGCGTTGTTTGCGCGACCGTGGTGGCTCTCGTCCGCTCACTGTCCACCATCCGTCTCTGCCGGGGCTTCCGGCGGAATTGCGTACTTTGGTCGCCCAGCGCGTTCTGCGCTCTCGGCAAATGCCTGCAGGCGCCGCAGCTCGGCGCCAATCTGTTCTGCTCCCGCACGGTACGCCTTGCTACCCCGGCCGGAGATCATGAT
>Ga0049085_10000901_pt1 | contig 11696 bp, 25 predicted proteins | sample GreLakmeSU08MSRF_FD_66721 | JGI IMG/M metagenome (GOLD analysis project Ga0049085, IMG submission 66721) | Freshwater lentic microbial communities from great Laurentian Lakes, MI, USA - Great Lakes metaG SU08MSRF | ecosystem: Environmental > Aquatic > Freshwater > Lake | place: Great Lakes... | reverse complement strand
GAAGGCACCCGCAACAACGCCCTTTTCAACATCGGCATCTACCTCAAGAAAGTCATCCCCATCCACTGGGATGACGCCATGATAGAGCACAACCTAAAGTACGTCTCGCCTCCGCTGCCCAACAATGAGGTGCAAGTCCTCGTTAAGCAGCTGAGTAAAAAAGACTACAAGTACAAGTGCAAGGACTCGCCCTTGAACAGCTTTTGCAACAGCGGCCTTTGCAGGACTCGCAAGCATGGGATCGGGGCCCACGGACCAGACTCCCCGCAAATGTCCTCCCTGTCCAAGTACAACTCCGAGCCGCCGCTGTGGTTCCTCGACATCAACGGCAAGCGCATTGAACTCGACACTGAGAGCCTGTATGTACAGGCCGCATTCCAGAAGGCCTGCCTTGAAAAAATCAACCTGCTGCCGCCCACACTGCGCAAGCAGGACTGGGAGCAGATGCTCAATGCACTGCTCAAGGAAATGGTGGAGACTGAGCAAATTACCGAGGCCAGCGAGGACACCAGCATCACCGGCCGCTTCAACGACCTGCTCGAGGAGTTCTGCACGCACCTGCAGCAGGCAATGGACCGTGACGAAATCCTCATGGGCCGTCCATGGACGGACGACAACGAGGCCAAGACCTACTTCCGCATGAAAGACTTGGACGCGCACCTGGTGCGCAACAACTTCAAGGGCATGACCGCGCCAAAGATGGCCCAACGGCTGCGGGATCAGGGCGGCGAGCCCATCAGCCTCTTCCTCAAGAACCGCGCCGCGCGCTGCTGGAAAATCCCCCGCTTCAGCCGCCAAGACGCCCCATTTGACACGCCAGAGCAGCGCACTAACCGGAGCCCATTCTGATGTTAAAAATTGACGGACATGACGACGCTATTCTTGGCCCTGCCTGCATATGGCGGGGCTCCAGCCGGGTAGATGTGCTGGTATACGACGCAGAGCTTATCCGCGAAAGTCTAATGCGTGATGGCATGACCAGCGAAGATGCACGCGAGTTCATTGAGTTCAACATCGAATGCGCATACGTCGGGGAGGACACCCCCATCCTTGTCTGGACACAGGACATGTGGGATGAAGGGGAAGAGGAATGACTACCACCAAGGTGTTCGGGCCGCCTGGCACAGGCAAGACGACCTTCCTGCTCAAGATGGTGGAAACAGAACTTGAGGACAAGGTCCACCCGACGAAGATTGGCTACTTCGCCTTTACTAAGAAGGCCTCCACTGAGGCCAAGGACCGGGCCATTCAAAAGTTCCCCCACTTGAACCCCGACAGCGACTTCCCGTTCTTCCGCACGCTGCACAGTCTGGCCTATCGGTGCCTGGGCATTAGCCCCAAGGACATGATGTCGCCCGAGCACTACAAGGAGTTTGCCCAGGAGGCCGGCATTGAGTTGGCCATCGAAACCGGCGACGAGGATTTTGCGGTCAAGGCAGACCATCCCATCCTCAACGAGATTAACATTGCACGGATCAAGGGCCTGGACCTGCGCGCGCACTACAACCAGTCCAGCATGGACATTGGGTGGTATCACTTTGAGTATGTGGAACGCGCCTACCGGCACTACAAGACCTCACACGCCCTGCTGGACTTCACCGACCTCTTGGAGCACGTGCTGCTGGAACCAGAGCGCCTTCCCAACCTGGAAGCCCTGATCATCGACGAGGCACAGGACTTGTCCCGTTTGCAATGGAGGCTGGTCGAGCAACTTGCGTTGCGAGCCCAGCGCTGCTTTTTGGCAGGCGACGACGACCAGGCCGTCTACACCTGGGCCGGAGCAGACGTCAGCAGCTTTTTAAACTTTCCGGGCGACGTCAAGGTGCTGGACCAGTCCTACCGCGTGCCCTCAAACATCCACGCCCTGGCCAACCGCGTGGTAACCCGCATCAGAAACCGCCAGCCCAAGGTCTGGAGGGCTCGTCAGGAGGGGGGCAGCGTTCACTACTACAACGACTTCCAACAGGTTGACATTACCCATGGCAACTGGCTCATCCTGGCCAGCGCCAACTACATGCTCAACGACATGCACGAGTGGATCAAAAGCCAGGGCCTGCTGTTCGAGCGCCACGGACAACGCAGCGTAAGCGAGGCTGTCCTGATTGCCGTGCTGGGCTGGGAGAAGCTGCGCAAGGGCGGCGAAGTACCCTACCCGGTTGTCAAGCAAATCTACAAGTACATGGACAGCGATTTCATCAAGCATGGCCACAAGATGCTGCGCACCGCCGACACAACCATTAGCTACACCCTTGATCTGCTGAAAGAAAAGCACGGACTTCTTTCTGCAGTGATCTGGCACGAGGCGCTGACCAAGATCAGTGAAGACCGCCGTGACTACATGGTCTCGCTCTTGAAACGCAATACACGGCTCACGGGCCACGTGCCCATCAAACTGTCCACGATCCACGGGGCTAAGGGCGGCGAGGCCGACAATGTGCTGCTGCTGTCCGACCTGTCCACCCGTTCTGCAAGGGAATACGACAGGAACTCTGATGACATCAACCGCCTGCTGTACGTGGGCATCACCCGCGCCAAACAAACGCTGCATGTTGTCCTGCCAAAAAACGAACAAAAAGGCTTCCGGCTATGAAACGTGACATCAAGACCATGTCCATGTTCCCCCGGATTTCCGAGTGGCTGCCGCCGGCATCTTTCCCCAACCTCAGTGAAGCCAAGGAGATTGCAATTGACCTCGAAACCTGTGACCCCAATATGGAAAGCCTGGGCCCGGGCTGGCCTCGGAATGACGGTTACATTGTTGGTTATGCCATTGCTATCGATGGCTGGGCTGGCTATTTCCCTGTTGCTCATGCTGGTGGCGGCAATTTGGACAAGCGCATCGTGGAGCGCTGGATGCGTGATGTCTTGGCCACGCCGGCGGACAAAATCATGCACAACGCCGCCTACGACCTCGGCTGGCTCAGGGCCGCTGGATTTGAAGTAAACGGCACCATTTACGACACCATGCTGGCCGCGCCAGTGCTGGACGAGAACCGCTTCAGCTACGCCCTGAACTCCCTAGGCTTTGACTACCTCAAGGAGGTCAAGTCCGAACAGGGCTTGAAGGAGTCGGCGCAGGACTTTGGTGTGCACCCCAAGAAGGAGCTGTGGAAGCTGCCGGCCATGCACGTGGGTGAGTATGCCGAGCAGGACGCGGCGCTCACCTTGAAGCTGTGGCACCACCTGAAGGTGCTCATGCGTAAGGAGGAGGTTGAGTCGGTCTTCAACCTGGAAACAGAGGTGCTGCCTGTCCTTGTTAACATAACGCTGAGGGGCATCAACTTCAACCGGGCCAAGTGCGAGCAGGAAATGGCCAAGATGCGCGGCAAGGAAACAGACATTCTGAAGTACCTGAAGAGCCAGGCCGGCATGCAGGTGGACATCTGGGCCGCGCAGTCCATCGCCGCGGCATTTGACCGTCTGGCCATCCAGTACCCCAAGACCGCCCAAGGCGCGCCGAGCTTTACCAAGAGCTTTCTGGACACCCACGAGCACCCCCTGGCCAAGATGATCCTGGAAGCGCGGGAATTGAACAAGACCCACGGCACGTTCTTGGAGCCCTACTTGAAGCACAGCGCCAAGGACGGCCGCATCCACACCCATTTCAACCAAATGCGCAACGAGGACGGCGGCACGGTGACGGGCCGGCTGTCGGCGTCCAACCCCAACCTCCAGCAGGTGCCCGCCAGGCACGAGATCATTGGCCCCCTGGTGCGAGGCCTGTTCCTGCCCGAGGACGGCCAGATTTGGGCTGCCAACGACTTCTCCTCCCAGGAGCCGCGCCTGCTGGTGCACTACGCCACCCTGCTGGGCCTGCCGGGCGCAGAGAAGATGGCGCAGGCCTACCGCGACAACCCCGACACAGACTTCCACCAGATGGTGGCGGACATGGCCGGCCTTAAACGCAAGGCTGCCAAGACCATCGGCCTGGGCTTGATGTACGGCATGGGCAAGGCCAAGCTGGCGCATAGCCTGGACCTGCCCCTGGACGAGGCCATCGAACTGATCGCCACGTTCCACAGCAAGGTCCCGTTCCTGAAGGGCACCGTGGATGCGGTGATGAAGCGCATTGAGCACCCGACCTCTGGCGGGTCCATCCGCACGCTCCTGGGCCGCAAGTGCCGCTTCCCGCTGTGGGAGCCCGTGGAGTGGGGCGTGAACAAGGCGCTGCCTCACGAACAGGCAGCCATGGAATACGGCTCACGGATCAAGCGCGCAGGCACCTACAAAGGCTTGAACAAGCTGATCCAAGGATCAGCCGCCGACCAGACAAAAGCGGCCATGGTGGCGCTGCACAAGGCGGGGTTTAGCCTGATGCTGCAGGTGCATGACGAGGTGGCGTTGTCGGTACGCAACATTGATGAGGCTCGCGCCGCTGCTGACATCATGGCCAAGGCCGTGACCCTGGAGGTGCCCTCCCGCGTTGACGTGGAGACTGGATCAAGCTGGGGAGATGCGGCATAATGGGGTTGGAGTCAATGCAGTTGCCTCCTGTCTCCTAGAGTTCGGGCCGGGAGTAGGATTCCGGCCCGTTTTTTCACACGTTAACGAGTCTTTAGAAAGGAGAATTCAATGCCAATGCCCCTCAAGTTACGAGAAACAGTTGTCCCTGCTCACCCGGAGCCATACATACGTCAGTCGGTACGTGTAGCACTACGCCAGCGCAAGCGAGGCCGTCCCAAGAAGGTCGGACGCCCGAAGAAGAATACTTACGACAATATGATTCGTGCCTCGCCCTCCAAGCGCGCGGGGCAGCGTTACAGGAGCGTCGCTGTGCCTGAAGATGCGTATCACATGCTCAAGGAAGTTGCTGCCTTTTACGAAGTCGGCATGGGCAACTACATGTACAGCCTCATCCTCCCTGCCTTCCATCACGCCTACGAAGAATCTCTCACCCTGCAGCGCATCGCTGAGAACAAAGAAAAAGCCAAACAGAAAGCCCCAGATGAAATACCTAACCGAGATGGCGTTCCCCGTCGAACTCACTTTTGAAGTGCTCCCGGCCATGCTGGTGGAAGGCACAGAACTGCCCGCGCTGTTGGACATCACCAAGATTCTGCTGACCATCAAGGGCCCGAGCGGCAAGCCTCGCCAGGTGGACATCACCAAGACGCTAACCGAGGAGCAGATCATGCTGCTTGAGGACGAGATCATGGAGAAGTACGATGAAAATCCTTCGCTTTGAACGCAATGACGAAGCCGTAGCCTGGGCCAAAAAGGTCATCGGCATCAACGGCATGACAGGAGACGTCACCACCGTGAGCCTGGTGGATGACAAGGACGAGTTCTTGGCCGTCACCGTCTTCTCCGCTCACACAGGCACCAACATTGACATGCACATCGCAGCGCGGCCCAGGAGTAACTGGTTCTCGCGTAGGTTCTTTAAAGCATCCTTTGAGTTGCCCTTCCTTGTGCTTGAAGTACCGCGGGTCACGGGTCTCATCCGCGCAGAGAACCTGGACGCTCAGTACTTTGTCTCTCGCCTGGGCTTTCAGTACGAAGGACGCCTGCGCAAGGCCTTCCCCGATGGAGGAGACTTGACGCTGTACAGTCTGCTGCGAGAAGAATACTTGAAACACCCTTTAAATAAAATTATTCAAAAAGTTGTTGACAGTTGATATAGACGTGCTACTATCGGGCTGCATTCACAGAAAGAGAGAAAGACTGCCATGACCAAAAAGTCCACACCCAAGGCCGGCCGAGCCTTTAAGCAACTTGCCTCTACAGGGAGGTACGTCAGCACCGGCAAGGTGCTGATAGGTCTAAGCTATCAACCTAAGCCTGCCCATTTAGATTGCGATGAAGAGCTGATTCAAGGTCTTCTCCTTGGCACCCATCGGCCGGCCATAACCATCACACAAGTCGCCTACGTGATGGTGCTGATCCTGTTGTTCGGAAGCCTTTTCATTTCCTGCAAGTCATGAGGAAGCGCAGCAGCTACCGCCCGCGGGCCGTGCTCCAAGACCCCCTGGGGTTTGTTCTGTCAGGGCTGCGTCCCTTGAGGGATGTGCCGGGCGTTTTCCTGGACCTGCAACTCAAGAACCGCGCAGCGTTGGAAGAGGTCCGGCGCGGGCTGGCCACCAAGGCAGACATTGACGTCCTTGTTGGTGCCTTCAACATCGCAGAGGCGCTGGCCCTCAAGGGCCTTGGACGCGACTGGCTGGAAGAAATCAATGCCGCCCAAGACGCTCTGCTTGAGCTGGTGCGAAGGGGCATTGAACGAGGAATGAGGTTCATCATGACCGCCAAGCAGTGGGAGGCACTGAAGCTGGTGATGGACCTGCATGAGGAGCAGTTGGCTAACGCCACTGTTCTGGACATCGAGAGGGCGCACGACTTTGTTGAGGCGGTTATCCGCCAAGGCAAAGCCCGTGCAATTGTTCAATTAAACAAGGAAACCACATGAATAAATCTAGTCAAATCCGCGAGCATTTTCGCAAACATCCTGACGCCGGAGTAGTCGAAGTGGCAGCAAAGTTCAAGGCGTCCAAGCCCATGACCTACAAGCTCCGTACTCAGGTTCGCGCCGAGACCGAGCCGGCCGATACGGTGCCCATGCCGACCCCAGAGCACGAGGCAGCGTCTCGGGCCGCATCTTTGGTAAGCAGGGCCAAGCTCACAGACAAGCAGCGCAAGGCGCGCACAGCGAAATACTTTCCAGACCTTGCAAAGGTCATTGTGGGGAATGTATTGGACGCGCGTGGTCAGGATTACGGTAAGTTCCGGGACAGCGCTGGGCTGATGCAGGGCATCAAACGGTTGCTCGCGGACCACGCAGCAAAGCACGACAAGGTGTTCGCCGATGACCAGTGGGAGGCCTTGGAGATGATCGTCCACAAGATCAGCCGCATCGTCAACGGCAACCCCGACAAAGTCGACCATTGGGTCGACATTGCAGGCTACGCAACCCTGGTAGCCGACCGCCTTGAAGGCATTGATCGTTAATTACCCCAACCGACACGGTCTGCCATCAGACACGGTCATTTTTAAAGAAAGCGAGAAAGTCATGAAGAAAATTATTGGAGCTACGAAGGCCTGGCTGCCCGAGTACAGCCGGTTGAGCCCTGCGGACATGCAGGGCGACAAGGCCGTTGAGTCGATGGCGTTCTGTGCCGCCGACATGAGGGCAGGCGGCTGGACCTATGTGGGGGAGGCCACCATCACGGTGGACATGATCTTGACGCCCAACGAGCTGGTTGCCAGCAAGATCGAGACCCTGAAGACGCAGCAGGCAAGGGTGCGTGTGGAGGCTCAGGAAAAGCTCAACCGGCTGGAGGACATGATCCAAAACCTCCTGGCCATTACCTATGTGGAGGAGCCATGAACGAGCAGGATACCTACCTCGGGGACGGCGTCTACGCCAGCTTTGACGGTCACGCGATCTGGCTGGCCGTCAACCACCACAAGAATAAACAGGTGGCCCTGGAGCCCGCGGTCATGGCGGCCCTGCTGCGCTTCGCCGATAAGGTGTTGGGCAAGAAGGAGGTGTCGCCATGATCTGGCCCTTTCCTACCGGGCCGCTGCCCCCGTACCAAGAGCCACGGGCCCCGAGCGGGCCTGTGTATCCGGCTGACGCAGAGGAGGCACCGCTATGAGCATGAACACGCCGTTTCATTTGAGGCAGCGAGAGTTCAACGAATTCAACGCCGGCAACCCGCTGGTGTGGGAGCACTTTGAACGCTTCACGCTGCAGGTCATCAACGCCGGGCACCGGAAGATCAGCCACTGGCTCATCATCAACCGCATCCGCTGGGAGGTGGTGATAACCACCACGGGCGCGGACTTTAAGATTTGCAACAACTTCATTGCCTTCTACGCGCGCTTGTTCGTCAAGGTGCATCCGCAGTACCGCTTTATCTTTAACCTAAAGCGCATGGTTGACGAGCCATGGCACGAGGACATGCCGCTATGACAACCCAAGAAAAAATGCTGAAGTTCCTACGCGCCATTGTTGCCAAAAATCAGCAGTACACCACCTGGACCGTGTCCACGCCGCACTTGTTGCTGCTGTGGGAGACGGCCCAGGAACTGGAGCGTGAAGCGTGTTGGGCAAGGGCGGACGTTGCACTGTTTAAAGCAGAGAGGGCGCTGCGCAACAGGGTCTTGAAGGCTATCCGCACTGGGGGGCAAACATGACAGAGTTTGAAACTTCTGTTTGCGGCATACCCTGCCGCGTCCGCGTGACGGAGTGGGAGCCGTACTGCCCCGCCGTCCTGCGCGCCGACCCTGATGACAGCACTGAGGAGGAAGGCGGGCACGGGAACTGGGAAATCCTCGACCGCAACGGCCGACCCGCGCCGTGGCTGGAGCGCAAGATGACGGGGGAGTCCCTTGCCCAACTGGAACACGAAATCTACAACCACATGGAGAATTGACATGGAACTCAAGACAAAACGACGAACCTTTAAAGAGGTGGCAGCCATGGCCTACGCCAAGGGTCACGCCGATGGCTATGCTGATGCGGTCCAACTGCACGCGCAGGTCCCGGATGCGTTGCAGGCCGAAAACAAGCGGCTGCAGGCGTGCCTGGACAAGGGTATTTGGTCACGGCTCACGGACCTGTTCAAGGGGAACAATAAATGATTGGATGGGCATGGTGGCACTTCATGAACTTCATCGGTTTTAGACGGGTACTGTATTTACCCTCTGCTAAAGGGCTGTTTATGGCCGACTTTTATGCGTGGGAATATGCGCCTTCATTAGGGAAGCGTGACTACACCGAACGGGATTTCCCGTTTTACATGTTTTGGGGGAAATAAAATGCTATTTGAAGAATGGTGGGACCAGTTGACCAAGGCAGAGCACAAGCGGATTGGGGCGTCCAACGCCCGGTTTGTCTGGGAGGAATGCCAGAAGTACACGCTGATGACCATTGAGGATGCGTGCAAGGCCCAAGCGGCCTACGACCAGGGGATGAAGGATGGGCGTGAGCGCTTTGAGGTGCACATTGCCGGCTGGACCCTGACCCCTGGCGTGCAACCTGGCATGATCTGGATTAGGGACGCCGGCGGCGAAGGCGGCGACTTTCACGTTCACGAACTGGCCGAGGCGATCGGCAAGTTTTACCAGGAGAAGTTTTGATGCACACTGCAGCGCACTCTATCGTCGAGGCGATCGGCAAGTTTTACCAGGAGAAGTTTTGATGGATGACGGAGACTACACCATGGTGGATGAGATCATGCATTGGGTGACCATTGTGATCCTCTTCCTGATGACTGCTGTGTTTCTTGGCGGATTGGTTGGGTTTATTTGGGCCGTGATATGACGCAAGATGAAATTATCAAGATGGCAGACGCATCGGGGCTTTCATACTACGGTATGAGCAAGGACAGAGATAGGTTTTTGCATCACGTTGAAACCTTTGCCGCCCTTGTCTCATCAGCAGAGCGTGAGGCTTGCGCGAAGTTGTGTGAGGCACAAGGCGAGTACGGCTGTCAGCAGTACGCTGCCGCCATCAGAGCAAGGAGCCAAGCATGAAAAACTACAGTCTTGAATGGGATACGCCAAAAGCCGCCTTTGCCGATTTAGTTGGCAAAACTTTCGTTTCCATCAAACCCAATGATGATGATGTGATTGAGATTGTCTGCGCTGACGGCGCTATCTACGTAATGCACCATGATCAAGAATGTTGTGAACATGTCCGTGTTGAGAGCATCGTAGGCGACTTGGCCGACCTCGTAGGTACGCCCATCTTAGTAGCCGAGGAAGTGTCTAACCAGACTGACCCAGAAGGCTACAAGCCCTATGACGAATATCGAGACAGTTTCACTTGGACGTTTTACAAACTAGCAACCCTTAAAGGCTGGGTTGATATCCGCTGGCTTGGTGAGTCAAACGGTTACTACGGCGAGTCAGTTGATCTTAAGTGCGTTGTGCCGGGCATAGCCAAAGCAGAAGGAGAACAAACATGAGCCGCTTACTACACGCTGCCGCCCGTGAGGCGAGGATGCAAGTAACTAATGATCGAGGGGGCTGGTTAGATGCTGCGTACATTCCTACCGCAGATTACAAAGGTGACGACTTTCGCATCCACCCGGATGATGCCCACCTACAGTATGGCCCCATCAGCACGGCGCTGCGAAAACTGGCTAAAGATGATTCGTGGAATCCAAGTGATGCTGAAGAGCGTGCCCTTGCGCTTGTGGTTGCGAGGCAATTTCAAGCCTGTTTTGATGATGAGACTGACTTTGAACTGTATTATTTATTCTTGGCCGAAGCACTGGCCGATGAGGGGATGTGATGACTAAAAACGAAGCACTGAAGCTGGCATTGGTGGCGTTGGAAGAATCACAGACTGACAATGACACGATGGAATTCTGGGACAGAAAAATAAAAGCCACCACCGCCCTGCGCGAAGCCTTGGCACAGCCAGAGCAGGAGCCGGTGGCGCGGGTTGCGGAAGTTCACATGAGCAGGTACACGCTGGAATGGACGAACGGCCCACTACCCGAGGGTACTGAGCTTTTTTCACCCGCAGCACAGCGACCGTGGGTAGGTCTGACTGACGACGAAATTTTTCGCGCAGACCCTCGAATTGGAACATCAGACTCAAATGTCAATCCATACCAAATACTCATAAATGCCCGAACCATCGAAGCCATGCTGAAGGAGCGCAACAATGGATGATGATGAATGGCGCAAAATTGACAGGTGTATTCATGGTTATTTTCAATATGACCAGTGCGAATATTGCCATGCACCCAAGCGTGAGTGGGTAGGGCTGACGGAGGATGAAATGAGTGAGTGCAACTTTGACGCCGACGAACACATGGTCGACCGAGAGATAGCCAAGCGCAATGTGCAAGCCATGCTGAAGGAGAAAAATTATGGCTGAATATTTCCACCCCGCCTACCCAAAGCTGTACCGCATTGGGGGCGAGTACGCGCCGGGGCTGGCTAGGCTGTTCGGGGCGCAGGAGTGCCACGGGGGCCGGGAGCATGCGGTTAAAGACGGGCCCGGCCCTGGCGGACAATGCATTCGATGCGGCGTGCATGTGCTGAACAAGGAGTGGACATGAAACAAGGATGTGCTGAACAAGGAGTGGACATGAAACCGGATGTGAAACAAAGCTTTGAATCGGAACTGGAAGAGGGGGAGGGGACGGCGGAGGCGGCCCTCCGAGGGGTCATGGAGGCTCTCGGCTCACGGACCATGGTTCAGGTGGTCATCCTGACCGCGGGCGGGCAGAAGTACGCCCTGATCGGGCCGGTGATGAACGGCGAGGATGTGACAGAGATTGAGTTTGGCGACCTGATTCCCATGGAAATAGCGGGCAAGATGCTCTCAGGAGAGCACAGGCGCTGGCTGGGGACGCACTTGCAATAGGGCGGAGGTTAACGACCTGGGCCGTCCACGCGGTCTGTTCAGACAGTGATTTGTAGGAGTCAACGACCTGGGCCGTCCACGCGGTCCGTCTCTTCGAGATTGTCCATGCGGATGTCTGTGCGGTCACCGTTCAGGAACCTCAGGCGGTTCTCGGTCCAATGGCCCATGCACAGGAACCACACAATCTTGGCGGCCAGGTAGGACGTGCCTTCAAACCGGACACGTAGTTCAGGGGTGTCCTTTGTGGTCTCGGTGCCCGCAAACTCGCCACGCAGCCGTCCATACCGCCAGATCAGCATGCCATTGCCGCTGTCACGGTATGACAGCATCTCCCGCATGTAGGCGAGGGTGTTAGGTTCAGGTTTGCTCA
>Ga0049085_10000900_pt1 | contig 11710 bp, 9 predicted proteins | sample GreLakmeSU08MSRF_FD_66721 | JGI IMG/M metagenome (GOLD analysis project Ga0049085, IMG submission 66721) | Freshwater lentic microbial communities from great Laurentian Lakes, MI, USA - Great Lakes metaG SU08MSRF | ecosystem: Environmental > Aquatic > Freshwater > Lake | place: Great Lakes... | reverse complement strand
GGGCGAGCTGGCAGACTTTGTTCTCCTTAATGACGGCACTACCGAATTTTTGCGTGAACAAGTCGAGGCGTTGGCCGACCGTCTTTTGAAAATCCAAACCGATCGGCCCGCCGGCCGCCCTCATGCAAGTCCCTCCTAAATCCGACGACGAAAGTTCCACCTCAGCTGATGCTCCCCAGAGTGATTCAGCCAAAAGTAAGCGCCCAGTGCGCTCTCGGCTTTACCGCACTACTAAAAAAGTGGTGAAAATTCCCGCGGCCAAAGGCGAGTCCCGCGCGGCGAAACCAGGCTCCGCGGCCAAGATAATGCTAGAGTCTCCGGTCGCGTCCGCACCCGAGGTTGCCATCATGCGGGAAATCGCGCCCGCGCCGGTACCCGTTGCGCGCGCCGAACCCGTCAGTCACAGTCCCACCCCGACGATGCCCATGGATGCGTCTGCCCCCGCTGGGCACGACAACTACGGGGAAGGTCAGGGTGGTCACTATCAGCAGCCAGGTGGTGGCAAATTTGGCCGTCGCGGCCGCGGTGGAAAACAATTTCGCGGGGGCGGCAAGTGGGGGAACCCTAATTTTCAGCCGGCACCTAAATATCCGCCGCAGTCTGCACCGCCCCCAGAAGTCGTTCATTATGGCGACCTCCCAGATCCCGCCCGCTTCCAGAGCCTCGTGGCTGTGGCGCAACTCGCCGAGGAAATTTCTAGCCGCCAGGCGGACCCGATCTGGCTGAATGAGCTCTATGGGCTCAACTTAGCTGAGCTGACGGCCTTTGCCAAAAAAATGGAGATCAAGTTTGAGGGCGCACCCAATCGCCGTCAGCTGATTACGCAGATTTTTGCCGCTACGATTGAGCAAAAGCATCCGCTGTATGATCGTGGTTATATCGATATGAATGATCGCGGCAGCTTCGTCGTGCACGAAGATGTTAACTATCGTCTCTATCCGGAGGACGCCTATCTCCCCGAGATTTTTGTGCGTGAGTTTGGGTTAAAGCGTGGCCACGCCGTGGAAGTTCAACTGCAAGCGCCACAAGGAAACGATCGTTGTCCGGCGGTGGTCGCCATTCGCAGTGTGATGGGCGTCAAGCCCGCGGACATTGCAAAAATTCAGCCGTTTGAAGAACTCACGCCGTATTATCCTCTCAAGCGCATTATGCTAGAGCAGGAAGGGGCCAAAGATGTTTCGATGCGAATGGTAGATATCGTTACTCCAGTTGGCTTCGGCCAACGTGGCCTCATTGTCGCGCCCCCGCGGACAGGTAAGACCATCCTAATGCAGAATATGGCCAACTCGATTGCGGCGAATTCGCCTGAAACGAAGTTGATTATTTTACTGGTCGATGAACGGCCCGAAGAAGTCACTGACTTCAAACGTCACTGCAAAGGCGAGGTCGTGAGTTCAACCTTTGATGAGACACCTGAAAGCCACGTGCATTGCGCTGAAATGGTGATTGAAAAGGCTCGACGCCTAGTGGAGCAGGGCGAGCAAGTGGTCATCTTGCTTGATTCCATTACACGTCTCGCGCGCGCTTACAACGCCCTCGCGGGGAATAGTGGGAAAATTATGTCCGGTGGTTTGGAGGCCAACGCTCTGCAAAAACCCAAGCGTTTTTTTGGTTCAGCACGTAATATTGAAGGCGCGGGTAGTTTGACGATTCTCGGCACCGCTTTGGTCGATACCGGCAGTCGCATGGATGAAATTATCTTCGAGGAATTCAAAGGCACTGGTAACATGGAGCTCCATCTCGACCGTGATTTGGTCAACAAGCGTATTTTTCCCGCCATTAATATTGATAAGAGTGGGACGCGCAAAGAAGAGCTGATCTATCACCCTGAGGAATTGCTGCGCGTTTACGCGTTGCGGCGCGCGATGCAGGGGGTTCCCGCCGCTGACTCATTGGATATGTTGATTCAGCGTTTGAAAAAAACTAAGACCAATGCGGAATTTTTGATGAGCCTAAATCGTTAAAACTCGTCGCTAGAATTTGTGATTACGGCCGACGACTCTGGGATACAAAACGGCCCCCGGGCGGAGCTTTTGCATCCAGCGCGCTTGCCCGTTAGCTCAGGCGAGAGTGGGCTTGGGGAAGTGGCCCGCCATTCGCCTGTCGTTGAAAACGATGGCCTGCCTTCTATCCTGCTGGCGGGATTGAAAATTTCGGCCGAGGTGCTGGCGGCGCTGCCCCGCTCATTTGTCCTGGAACACCATGTCATGCCCTTTGCACAAGCTCAGGGGCGCTTGCGGGTCGCAGTCTCTGATCCGCTGGCTCTCGATATTATTGATGGGCTCAACTATGTGGCAGGGCGGCCGGTTCAGGTAGAACTTGCTTCATCGGCTGATATTCGCGCGGCCATCGCCTTTTATTATAGCGCGGCGCCTGATTTACGAGCGAGTCACCGGGCTCCTAGTTTATCGGTTGAGCCACGGGCCCAGCCGATTCCCGCAGCCGCTGCAGTCGCGGATGCCGCGCCGCAAGAGGCTCCCCTGATCCGCCTCGTCCATGATATTATTACGGCAGCGATTCGCCGTCGGGCCTCAGATATTCATCTCGAGCCGCTCGCGGCGCGGTTGCGGGTGCGTTATCGGATTGATGGCGTGCTGCAAGAGGTGGCGGCCCCACCAAAGCAATTTGAATTGGCTCTTCTATCACGAGTTAAAATTATGGCGAATCTCAGTATCGCCGAGAAGCGCTTGCCCCAGGATGGGCGCATGCGATTTGTCGCTGCTGGGCGTTCGCTCGACCTGCGGGTTTCCTCCCTGCCAACCGCGCACGGCGAGAGTATGGTTCTCCGGGTCCTCGACCCAGCCAGTCTACCACTGGGTCTGCCTGAGTTGGGTTTTGCGCCAGATGATCAGCGCGCCTTTGCGCAACTGCTGCAGTCGCCCGATGGTATTGTGTTGGTAACTGGGCCGACGGGTTCGGGGAAGACGACGAGTCTCTACGCGGCGCTCCACCACCTAAATCGGTCTGATCGAAAAATTATTACGGTGGAGGATCCCGTGGAGTATCAGTTGTCCGGAGTTAATCAGGTGCCGGTCAATCCGGACATTGGGATGACCTTTGCGGCGGCGCTGCGTGCCCTGTTACGGCAAGCGCCGAATATCGTGATGGTGGGGGAAATTCGGGATCGGGAGACTGCCGAAATTGCGCTTAATGCCGCCCTCACGGGTCATCTGGTTTTTAGTACTTTGCACACGAATGATGCCCCCTCAGCAGTGACCCGGCTACTCGACATCGGGGCGAAGCCTTTTCTGATCGCGGCGGCGCTCCGCGCTGTCCTAGGGCAGCGGCTCGTCCGGCGCATTTGTCGGGATTGCCGTCGTGTCTATACGCCATCACCGCGCGAAATTTACGCGCTCGAATTAACCCCGCCGCAGTTGGCCACGGCTGAATTCGCTTGCGGGGTGGGTTGTGCAACCTGCGCCGGCACCGGTTATTACGGCCGTCTCGGGATTTTTGAGCTCTGCCAAATAGACGATAACCTGCGCGCGCTCATTTATGCTAAGGCCCCCGCACTTCGTCTCCGGCAGCAGGCGCGGCGGGCCGGCCTGCGCTCGATGCGCGAAGATGGTGTGCGTAAAGTGCTCGCCGGCTTGACAACAATCGAAGAGATTCTTGCCGTAACGTCGAGTGACCCGCTTTAATTACGCATCAACCCCCACTTGAGTATGAGTTATGAAATGAACGACCTGTTGGAACTGGTTGTGGATCAGAAAAGTTCAGATCTACACCTGCAAGTTGGCGTGCCGCCGTGCCTGCGTTTGCGCGGTAGCATGACTCCGATCGATGGCCCAGAGTTGCAGCCAGCGGACACCGAGAAACTGATGCTGGCGATCACCCCCGATGAGCACATCCAGAAAGTAAAGCTCAACGGTGGCACTGACTTTGGTTTTGCCTTTGGGGACAAGGCTCGCTTCCGCGTCAGTGTGCTCAAGACCAAGGGTAATTACGGCTTGGTGCTGCGCCAAATCCCCAATCAATTATTTGATCTTCGTTCCATTGGTCTGCCGGATAAAATCAAAGAGCTGCTTTATCGTCCCCGAGGTTTATTTCTGGTGACTGGTCCCACTGGGTCCGGTAAATCCACCACGTTAGCGTCGATGATCAATTATATTAATGAGAATCGTGATGGGCATATTATTACGATTGAGGATCCCATTGAATATTATCACCCGCATAAAAAATGCGTCGTAACGCAGCGCGAAGTAGGGTCCGATGTGCCGAGTTTTTCGGAGGCAATCAAGCGCGCGCTGCGGCAAGATCCTGATGTGATTCTAGTGGGTGAGTTGCGTGATCTTGAAACGATTGAGGCGGCCATCAGTGCCGCCGAAACGGGACATTTAGTGTTCGGTACGTTGCACACGAATAGCGCCGCTAAAACCGTTGATCGCATTGTGGATGCTTTCCCCGCCTCGATGAAGGAAATGATTCGTACGCAGCTCTCGACTTCAATTATTTGCGTGATCGCCCAGTCGCTGTGCAAAAAGAAAACTGGCGGACGTATCGCTGCCTACGAAATCATGGTCAATACCACGTCCATTGGCTCGCTTATCCGCGATAATAAAACGTTTCGCATTCCCTCGGAAATCCAAACGGGCGCTGCGCTTGGCATGATTACCTTGGACACCCATCTCCTGAGCTTGGTCAATCGCGACCTCATTGAAGCGGATGAAGCCTATGAGAAGTCGCATGAGCCGATCGTGATGCGGGAAAAACTGCTCGGGCTGGGTTTTAAACTGCACGAGCACACTTAACCTTTAATTTTCGACCGTGGGCCCGGTCGAAATTCCTCATGTTCGAGGGATCTGATCAGGCCATTTACCAACTGCTGGCGACGCGCCGCTTAATCCCGCCCTCGGCTTTGACCGCGGCGTGGGCTGATCACGAGGGGGCCGGTCAGTCGCTGGCTGCCTTGGTGCTGCAGCGGCAGCTCCTTACCCCGGCCGAGTTGCTTGCGGCAGTCGCTGATTCCTTGAGTTTTTACTATCCCGCTACGGTGCCGGCTATTTTAGCGCCGGAGCTGGTGGCGCGGGTGCCGAGTCGTTTGGCGCAGACCTACGGCATCATGCCGATCGCCGAGGAGGGCACGGCGCTCGCTCTGCTGGTGGCGGATCCTTTTATTCCCTCGCTCCTTGACGAGCTGACTTTGGCGCTGGGGTGCACGGTGTGTTGCTGGGTCGCTGAGCCCAGCATGGTTCGTGGTCTCATCGCTGAGCATTATCCCGATATTATAATCCCCGAGAATCCCCGATCGCTTCATCCTGCCGCGGCCGCGGCCTCGCCGCTCGTAACCGTGACCATGGGGGGTGAGATGGGGCCCACGGGCGGGACGCCGTCCGTGGTTCATTTTATCGATCTGGTGTTGACGCAGGCGATTCGCGATCACGCTTCGGATATTCATTTTGAGCCATTTGAGCAGGATTTCAAAATCCGTTACCGCATCGACGGGGTGCTTTATGAGATGTCGCCGCCCCCGAGCCACTTGGCGTTGCCCATTATCTCCCGACTTAAAATACTCGCTAATTTAAATATTACAGAACGTCGCTTGCCGCAAGATGGTCGTTTTAATTTTCAACGTGGTGCCCAGCTGGTAGATTTTCGTGTCTCGACGTTGCCGACGCAATTCGGCGAAAGCGTCGTCTTGCGAATCCTTGATCAATCTGCGGTCGGACTAGAACTCGGACAACTCGGGCTGCCGGCATTACTGCTGCCGCAAATAGCAGATTTGATTCGTCGGCCCACGGGGATGCTAATTGTGACGGGGCCCACTGGCTCCGGTAAAACCACGACCCTCTATAGTTGTTTGCAGGCGCTGAACACCGTCGCCGTGAAGATGCTGACCGTCGAAGATCCCATAGAATATAATATCGATGGCATAATGCAGGTCCCCGTGAATTTGGCCGCGGGGCTGACTTTCGAGCGGGCCATGCGCACCTTTCTCCGCCACGATCCTGATATTGTCATGGTGGGCGAGATTCGCGATCACGCCACGGCCCACATTGCGATGCAGGCTTCGCTCACCGGTCATTTTGTGTTGAGCACCCTGCACACCAACGATGCCCCCGGCGCCTTGACGCGCTTAGTGGAAATGGGCATCGAGCCTTTTTTGTTAGCCTCTACTTTGGCCGGCGTCCTCGCGCAGCGACTGGTCCGGCGAATTTGTCCGTCTTGTCGAACGGCTTTTGCTCCCTCCGTGGCTGATTTACAGCAGTTAATGTTAGATGTGGCAGAATGGCGGGGCCGGCCTTTTTATCATGGTCGCGGGTGTGCCGCTTGTCATCAAACTGGCTACCAAGGTCGGTTGGGTATTTTTGAATTTATGTCTCTGACTGAGCCGCTGCGTGATCTCGTCGTCCAAGGCGCGGCGCTGGGGCAACTCCGTCAGCAAGCGGTAGCGCAGGGGATGATCACCCTCCGCGCCGCTGGGGTGGAAGCCATTTTAGCCGGGCAGACCAGTGTCGCCGAGGTGATGCGCTACACCTGAAGTCACGGCGCCTACGGATAATACCTTTCGCTCATAATTGATACGCCATGCTCCAGCTTAATGACCTGACCCTAACCATGTGTGCTGATGCCCCATTTTAATTACTCTGCGATTGATCACAACGGCATGACGCGAGTGGGTCAGCTTGAAGCGGGTGAGGTTAAGCTCGTGGCGCGACTGCTGCGTACGCAAGGGCTCTTTCCCACCAAGGTTACGCTCGTTGAGGTTGCCGTTGCGGAACACCTCGGGTTCGGGGTGACGCCGCCTAAAGCGCCGCTTCCTCCGACTTGGTGGCAAGAGCTCCCCATTCCCGGTCGCGCCCCGGTTCCACCGAAGACTCTGGCAAATTTTACGCGCCAGCTCGCTAGTTTGCTCAGGGCTGGGCTGCCCTTGTTGCGAAGCCTGGAAGTGTTGGCGCGACAGGAGCGTAATGGCTATTTTCATAGAACGCTCACGGCGCTGGTGGTGACGCTGCAATCTGGGGGGGCATTCTCCGAGGCACTGGCGCAGCATCCGCAAATTTTTGACCGACTTTATCTTAATATGATTAAGGCCGGCGAGGCGGGCGCCACTCTTGATGTGGTCTTAGATCGGCTAGCTCAATTTCGAGAAAAAAGTCTCCGTTTAAAAGGGCAACTGAGCGCAGCGCTTATGTATCCGCTGTTAGTTTTGACCGTAGCGGGACTGATCTTGGGTGGATTATTGATTTTTGTCGTGCCCAAATTTCAGCAAATTTTTGCCGAGCTTCTGAAAGGGGCTCCCTTGCCCGCACTGACGCAATTAATTTTAACGATCAGTCAGTTGTTCAAGGTCCATTATTTCTTAGGGCTGGGCCTCGGCTGCGCGGTTAGCTTGGTCGGCTTTCTTTATTGGCGTACGCCCCATGGCGCGCGACAGCTAGCGCGGGGGATGATTAAATTGCCTCTATTCGGCGAACTGTGGCTGAAAAGTATCGTGGCGCGTTTTGCCCGCACCTTGGCTACTTTGCTGTCGAGTGGGGTGCCGATTTTATCGGCGCTACTCATCACGCGCGATACGGTGGGCAATGTTTGGGTCAGTGCCGCCATCACGACCGTCCACGACCGCGTGAAAGAGGGCGCTACGGTGGCGCAACCTTTGGTCGCTACAGGTATATTCCCGCCAATGGTGACCAGTATGATTGAGGTGGGCGAGGAAACTGGCCGCTTGCCGGAGATGCTCGAGCAGATCGGGGCAATCTATGAAGCCGAAGCTGACCATACCGTGGCGGGGCTCAGCTCGCTGCTGGAACCGTTCCTCATTCTTTTTCTTGCGCTCATCGTTGGGACGATCGTCGTCGCACTTTTTCTGCCGATCGTGCGCATCGTGCAGCTCCTGACTTAGGGCAGGCCCGCGCACCGCGCTGACCTACTCAGTTGGAGACTTCTCTTCGGATTTATTTCAGCGGCTTCGTCAGCAATAACGGTGAATTTAAGCCGATGTGTTTATCGGAAAATTCATCATTTTCTCCCGCTTGGCGGAGCAGGCGCTGCACCATGCCCATTTTAGCGTCGAGGTCGTCGATTTTGGCGACGAAGACCGCCTCGGGCGTGGCGGCGATAACGGCCGCGCCCCACTCGAGCTCACCTTGATGACTTAGGACAATATGTTCGAGTCGCTCGAGCAGGTCGGCGTTGAGCTTCGCTTTTAGGCCAGCTTTACGGACCAATTGGTAGCCGAGGACCACGTGGCCCTGTAAAATCCCTTTACGGCTGCGCGAAGTAGCGAGAGTGCCTTGGTACTCGATGACTTTGCCCGTGTCGTGAACCAAAATTCCGGCTAGCGCTAAATCGGCATCAATTTCCGGGTAAAGCGGCGCGAGCGCTTGGCAGGCCCGCGCCATATGACAGGTGTGTTCGAGTAGGCCATGACGGTAGGCGTGGTGCATCGCGAGCGCGGCGGGGGCGATGCGAAAGGCGTCGCCGATTTCCTCGAACACGGCCTGCACCGTAGCGCGCAATTCGGGTTGGGTGATGGCCGCGATCTGAGTCTGAAATTCTACCCAGAGCGCCTCACTGTCCTCGGGCGCTGTTTCAACCAGGTTGCTCATGAGTGGTGAACCGGCGAGTTGTTCGGCGGTGATTTCTTCCGCCCGGAGTAACTTCGGCGAAAACCGATTCTGATAATAATCCACTTTGCCTTCAATCCGGACGACTAAGCCCTCTTTGAGTCCTTTAAAAAAATCAAAGGAGGGATTATCGCTGAAACAATTGCAGTTAAACATGCCGGTTTTATCGGTGAGCTCGACCATGAGGAATGAATTACCCGTTTTAGTCGGCTTTTCCGCGATCCGCTTGATCAGGAGAACGCTGTGAAAAATATCTCCCCCCGTGCGGTTGAGGGCTTTGATTTCACGGACGGTGAGGGCAGGAGTGAGGTCAGACATAGGGTGGCGGTAAAGATGGCCGGAACAGGAATGAGCGGAAGGTGATTAACCGCTGGCAGGAAGCTTAAAATTTACGACGCCCGGCGCGGACTAGCCATATTTTTTCACGAGAGCGGTGTATTCGCGAAAGAAAGTATGTTGGGCACTTTGTAAGAGAGCGTAAAAGACAGTCTCGGCTGGCAACACGGCGCAGCCTGCCTGGGCGAGGTGCGTCAACGCCGTGGTCGCATCACTCGTACGGCGGGCGCCTACGCAATCGGCGAGGATGGTGACTTGGTACCCCGCGCTAAGCGCATCGCGAGCGGTCTGGTAGACGCAGATCGGGGTCTCGATACCGCCGAGCAATAAATGTTGGGCCCCACTGAGACGGATCCGCTCGGCAATTTTAGCCTCACCCATCGCCGAGAAGGCGGTCTTGCCTAAAGCGGTCGGGGCGGCGCAATGGGCTAGCAAATCTTCAGCGGTGCCGCCGAGCTTGTGAGGAACTTGTTCGGTGAAAAGTACGGGCAACCCAAGGCCACGGGCTGCTTCCAACGCAAAGGAGCAGCGCCAGTGCACGCGTTGGCTATCCGGAATTGCGGCCAAAAAGATTGGCTGCAGGTCAATACAAAGGAGCAGCGGTGGTAGCGAGCTAGGCGTAGTGGGCGTGGGCGCTTCGCCGGTGAGGGGGGGCCGCGAGTGGGGCAAGGCAGGCATGACCCTACCTTTGCGGGCATTGCGCGCGGGACAAGGGATAACTTATTTCGATAAAATGAGGCAGCTCCCGCTAGCGCCGTACCGAATTTTATCAAAAATTTTGCTATTATTTATAATAGGTTTCGCGCGCCTTTACCTGCACAATCCGCTTTTCGGGTAAAATATAGGCGGTGAGGCAGCCTCCGAGCACGCAGGCCGTGTCGAGGCCCAAGGTCCATTTAGTCCGAGCCACCTCGGGGCGCGGGGTATGGCCGTAGACGACGAAAGGCGGACCCACCCAGAGTTCTGACCAATGGGGCGCCTCAGGTGCCTCCGATCGCTTGCGGGGTTCGCCTGCTGGATCGACCACTTGGATGCGCGTCACAATCCGCGCAGGTTGCTTGGCCCAAGGCCGGTTGGGCAAAAAACCGGCATGCACCAAGACCACGCCTAAGGACTCGTCTTCATAGGTCAATTTCATGGTCTCAAGATAGTCCCAGTCTTTGGGCCGCAGTTGCTCCATGGTTGCGTAATCGTATTTTTTTAAGTGCGTCGGATCATCGGTTCGCCGGTAATTCAAATGACGCAGCTCATGATTTCCCAAAAGGGAGACCGTGGCATACTCGCGGGCTAATTCGACAACTTTGCCGCTATCGGGACCCCGATTGATGAGATCGCCGAGGAGGATGAGGCGATCGTCCTTGCGGAGATCGAGTTTCTCGAGGAGGTCCGCAAATTCCTTGTGACAGCCGTGGATGTCTCCGATGGCGATTAATCTACCAAGCATGGGAAAGAATCGAGCGGCCGGCGCAGATCATTTTGTTAATCTGAGGCGAGCGTTGAGCCGGCGCGGGGGTAAGAACCAGGGAGTTAATCCTTTTCTTGCTAGCGTTCAGACTTCGAGAGGGTAAACAAGAAAACGACTATGGAGTTAAATCTTCACCCTATTGCCACAAAATGTTTCGTGAGCGGCCGCGATTTCGCGGAAAATGACCGCATTGCCTGCTACCTGGCCCGAGAAGCTTCCGGGGAGGTTATCCGCCGCGACCTGCTGGAGCTTGAGGACGGCCGCTTCATGCCGCCGGCTTTCATTTATTGCCGCTGGGTCGTGGCCTTCAAACAGCGCAAGGCTGGTGAAAATCCCGCGCTGACGCTGAAACTCACCGCCGATAATTTATTTCTTACGCTGGCTGACCCCGCGAATGAACCGAACGCTACGAACACGCCCTTGCTGCAGTTCCTCGCTCTCATGCTGGAGCGCAAGAAGCTGATTAAGCCTCGCGGTATCTCTGAGGATGGTCAGCGCCAAATTTACGAGCACATGGCGACCCACCAGCTTTACGAAGTCCCCCTTGGGGATTTGAATGCCGATTTTTTCCAAAAGATCCAAGAGCACCTCGGGGTGCTCGTGGGTACGCCGAAGCCCAAAGTTGAGCCGGTGATTGTGACGACCTAAAAAGTTGGGATCTTGCGCCCAGCGTGAGCTCGCCGAGCTTATTCGATGCAGTCAGGCTGGTGCGCAAAAATGTTTTTGTTTGTTAGTTGAGCGACCCGACGAATTGCTTTAACTTTGCGGGATGAAAGATCTCGCTCGGATTGCTGAAGAACTGGGTATCGCTTCGCAACATTTACTGTTTTACGGCCGCGACAAGGCGAAGGTCTCTTTGGCGGCTCTCGCGGGGCGACCAGCTCAAGGGCGTTTGATTTTAGTGTCAGCCATCACCCCGACGCCAGCAGGCGAGGGCAAAACCACTGTTTCGATTGGGCTGGCCCAAGGTTTAAAAAAAATCGGCCGAACCGTCGCCTTGGCGTTGCGGGAACCATCCATGGGCCCCGTCTTTGGTCGCAAGGGTGGCGCGACCGGCGGCGGTCGGAGCAGCCTGACCCCGGCGCAGGATATTAATCTGCATTTTACGGGTGATTTTCATGCGATCACCGCAGCTAATAACTTACTGGCCGCAGTATTGGACAATCATCTGCATTTTAAGACTGCCCGGTTGGCCCCAGCGGAGGTCCTCTGGAAACGCGTCCTTGACGTCAATGATCGGGCGCTGCGGAGCATTACGACCAGTCGGGCTGGCGCCACGGAGCGGTTATCCGGATTTAATATTACGGCGGCCTCTGAGATTATGGCGATCATCTGCCTCGCA
>Ga0049085_10000899_pt1 | contig 11718 bp, 10 predicted proteins | sample GreLakmeSU08MSRF_FD_66721 | JGI IMG/M metagenome (GOLD analysis project Ga0049085, IMG submission 66721) | Freshwater lentic microbial communities from great Laurentian Lakes, MI, USA - Great Lakes metaG SU08MSRF | ecosystem: Environmental > Aquatic > Freshwater > Lake | place: Great Lakes... | reverse complement strand
ACGGTCAGAGAAATCTGAAATTGGGGCCAACGGATCTGGAACAAACACTGCGGAGACCGACGAGACAAAGACCAACTGGGCCTGATAAAAAGCCCAGTTGGTCTTTGGTTGAGGTTAAGACAACTTGGTCTTGCCCGGAACCGGCAGCGGCTCGATCGGCAGCTTCATGTCCCAGGACAAGTTGTCCGGAACGAGCTTGATTTGAGAGTTCAGGGCCTGCTCCCAGGTCACTTCCTGACCGGTGTAGGCGGCCAAGCGTCCCATGATGCCAGCCAGCGTGCTGTTCACCATGCGGTCACCGTCATTGTGCAACTCACCGTTGCGGATGGCCTTGTAGAGGTGCTGGTGCTCGACCACATACATGTCGGGCTTCTCACCGCGATAACGCCACCCGTTCGAACCGTCGGCATTCTTGAAATACGAGTTGGACCATCCGTTCCATCCCTTGCCTTTGCCGCCGAGCAAGTAGTCGCTGTTGTCGCTGTAGCAGTTGGCGATCTGGCGCTGAGCGATGACACCCCGAGCACCATTGGCCCACTCGTAGGTGGCCGTCATGTGATCGAAAATGTTGCCCTCGTAGTTCGGGTGCACGCGCCCGCCGTTGGCGACAACCTTGGCCGGCGGCTTGTCACCGAAGGCCCACATCATCTTGTCTACGGTGTGGATGCACTGCTCGACGTAGCCGTCGCCGGCTAGCCAGGTGAAGTTCATCCAGTTGCGCATCTGCCACTCGAGATCGCCCACGCCGTCCTTGCGCTGCGCGGGAGACTGCATCGGCTTCACGGGGCCGGTCAGGTAGGTGCCGTACATGGCCAAGACCTCACCGATCTCGCCTTCGTTGATGCGCTTGAAGAACTCCTGCTGCGGGAAGGAATAGCGCCAGCAGTAGCCCGCCACCAAGTTGAGCTTGGCTTCCTTGGACATGCGGACCGACTCCATCACGTGACGAATGCCAGCGCTGTCGGTGGCCATCGGCTTTTCGCAGAAGATGTGCTTCTTTTTCTCGACCGCATAGCGGAGGTGGGCGGGACGGAATCCCGGAGGCGAGGCCAGCAACACCACGTCGACGCCGGCGTCGATCACCTTCTGGTAGGCGTCAAGACCGACAAAGCGCTTGGAGGGCTCCACCTGCACCCGACCCGGGAACTGCTTGTCCAGGCTGGAGTGGCTCTGCTTCATCTGGTCTTCAAAGGCGTCGCCCATGGCCACGAGGACCAAGTTCTTGTCGGCCTCCAGCGCGTTGCCGGCGGCACCGGTGCCCCGCCCGCCGCAGCCGACGAGGCCGATGCGAAGGGTGTCGGAGTTGGCGGCAAAGGCGCGATCTCGCATCAACAGGGCCGGTGCGGCAAAAGTCAGTGCGGCAGCGGTCGAACTGGACTTGAGAAAGTCCCGGCGGTTCTCGAGTGGTGAATTCATGACTGGGAAGTGACGACACTGTTGGTCCGAAATTCAGCCCTCTGCGTCAAGCTTGACGCCCAGAAACTCGGATAAATTTTATCATGAACCGTGCATCGCTCCCGGCATGGTGCCGAAGACCCCATCAGAAAACCGCACCCCAACCCTCGAAATCGCCCCTCCAACCGCCCGATATCCACCGCTTCACTGCAAAGTCTTCTGAAAAGACTCCTTGCCGCCGACACAAAGCCCGATACCTTGCGCATCCGCTTTATGGCGGGTCGGTAGCTCAGCGGTAGAGCAGCGGCCTTTTAAGCCGTTGGTCCAGGGTTCAAATCCCTGCCGACCCACCAGTTATTTATGGCGTTAATTGATAGCGTAATTTGATGGCGTAAAATTATAGCGTGACAATTATGGCGATAGTCTGCGAAAGACACGCCGCTCTTTTAGACCCCATCGTCTAGCGGTTAGGACACCGCCCTTTCACGGCAGTAACCGGGGTTCGATTCCCCGTGGGGTCGCCATTTAAAACCCTCGGAAACAGAACGTTTCCGAGGGTTTTTTGTTTTCCACCGGCCCATCCAACCCGTTTTAACCGGTTCTGAGCGAAACCACACCGGTCCAAACTTGGGCTAGGCCAGGATACGCCGGATGACCTCAGGCTCCACCACGCCGGTCAATTTTTGGTCGAGGCCGCCGTAAAAATACGTGAGCCGCTGAGGATCCAGCCCCATGAGGTGCAAGATGGTGGCATGCAAGTCGCGGATGTGGTGACGATCCACGGCGGCCTCATGACCGAGTTCGTCGGTCTCGCCGTAGCTCGTGCCGCCACGGACACCTCCGCCGGCCATCCAGTACGTGAAGCCTTTGGGATTGTGGTCGCGGCCGCCGTTGCCGCCCTGCGAAACAGCCTGCCGGCCAAACTCGCCACCCCAAACGATTAAGGTCGAATCGAGGAGCCCGCGTTGCTCGAGATCCGCCAAGAGGGCGGCGATCGGGCGGTCGATTTCCGGCCCATGGATGCGGAGGTTCTCTTCAACACCGTTGTGGGCATCCCAGTTCTGCTGCTGATGGCCGCCGCCGTGGTAAATCTGAATGAAGCGAACACCCCGCTCGACCAGGCGACGGGCGATGAGGCATTGGCGACCGAAGGGCGCGGGCCCGAGGGCTAGCGGGTGATCGTCAGGGCGCGACTGATTTACACCATAGCTCTCCAAAGTGGCGGTCGATTCCTGAGACAGGTCGAGGGCATCCGGTGCGCTGCGCTGAAGTTGGAAGGCCAGTTCGTAGCTAGCGATTCGAGCCTGCAATTCGCTGAAGCCGGGACGCGAGGCCAGATGTCCGGCGTTGAGCTCATTGAGCGTAGAAATGGTGTCGCGCTGGACCACGGAGGGCGAACCATCGGCCGGATCCAAGTTCAGGATCGAATTGCCTGAGGCTCGAAACACCGTCCCCTGATAAGCGGCCGGCATGAATCCGCTGGACCAATTGGCCGAACCACTAATGGGTCCGCCGCGCGGATCGAGCATGACCACGTAGCCCGGCAAGTTGGCGTTGGCTGAGCCCAGACCATAGGACATCCAGGAACCCATCGACGGCCACCCTTGCAAGACCCGCCCACTGTTCATCTGGATCATGGCCGAACCGTGGGCGAAGGAGTCGGCATACAGCGACTTAATGACGGCCAACTTGTCCATGTGAGCCGAGAGATGCGGCAACACGTCGCTGCACCATAACCCAGACTGGCCGCACTGACGAAAGGTCCGCTTGGAACCGAGCAAGGTTCCGGGCTTCACGTCGCGGCGACGCTGTTCGAGCGACGCGGTTTGCCCATGGCGACGGTTCAGCTCCGGCTTGTAGTCGAAGAGGTCCATTTGCGAGGGACCTCCGTACATGAAGAGGAAGATGCAGGCCTTGGCCTTCGTCGGAAGGTGGGGCGGTTTCACGCGCATCGGATCCATTGACGCGCTGGCAGCCACTTCGGGCCGCGCAAAGAAACCATCGGCCTCGAGCATTCCGGACAATGCCAAGCTGGTGAAACCCGCACCGAACTGCGCCAAGAAATCACGCCGGGAGGCATTCTTCAGTGAGGCTGGCAGCGGGGGAATTCCAGAAGAGTTCTCAGTCGACATAGGCCACTTCGTTGAGGTTGAGCAGGAGGAGGCAGGCACTCTCGAAAGCCCGGTAACGGGCCCAATCGTGCGGGAGTTCAGGCCAGAGGGGCCGGGTCACACCGCCCAAAGGCGTCCAACGGAATTGGTCGAGGCTGACACCCGATCCCCAGGCGCGGACACCCAGACGTCCGGAAGCCGGCCCTCCCGATCGGGCCATGGCCTGCAATGTCGGTGCGGGTTCGTCGCCCAGAAAAACTGCCAAACGATCCCCTTCAAGGCGGATGCGGACGGGCAATCGATCGCCCCGGAGGAAAACACCGCCGCAGGAGGCAATCGGGACAGCCGCGGAAGCGCTCAGTTGACGCACCACGAGGCGGCCCTCCCGGGGCTCGAAGATCAATTCCAACCCGCTCTCGGCAGCCTCGCCCGATGGAACTGAGCAACGCATCAGGAGGCTCACCTGCGAACAACCCACCTGAGGCACAAGGTCCACGGTCAGTTCTCCGTCGCTCATCGTGGTGCCGCGCCAAAGCGCGAAAGGCCCCCGCCCGGGCTCCAGAGCCTTGTTGCCCTCGTACTCGCGGGGCCAGCGGCCCTTGTAGGATTCCCACCCGGAACTGGGCGGCACCAGGAAGCGTTCGGCCGGAAGCGCGTTGAAATAAGGCACGGACAACGTGTCGGGCACATCGGGCCGGAACGACAGGCGGTGGCGCAGCCCCTCCCACACTGTGGTCTGACGGGACAGGAACTCGGACATCCGGGCCACCTCCTCGGGCTGGGGCGTTCGGCCTGTGACTCGAGTCCAAGCCTGCTGCAAGAGTAACCCATCGCTCGCGCCCGGTCCGACAGCCCTCCGCACCCGCTGGGCCAGCTCGCCGGCCTGCTCCTGAACGAAGGCGTCATTTAAGAGCATCAGGGCCTGCGGGGCTACCGTGGTAGTGGGGCGTTCGGACAACGGCGAGGTGGCGTTGCTGTAATCAAAAGCCTCGAACATAGGCACCATGGAGGTGCGTCGAATGTAAGCATAGACACTGCGTCGGGCTCGCTCGCCCGGGCCGGACACTTGCCAGTCGGTGCCCGGCCGTGAGCCGCCTGCCAACACCTCGCCACTGAGCGCCGGGAAAAACCCCCGCCCACCCGTCTCCAGATTCAACGAGCCGGAGACTGAAAGCAGCGTGTCTCGGAGGGCCTCGGCGTCGAGGCGTCGTAAGTTCTGGCGCCAAAGCAGTTCATTGGCCGGATCGGCCTCGAACGCGGCCGGATTTGGAATCCGCGACGATTGCATCCAGGTGGCCGAGGTCAGGATGAGTCGATGAAGCGCCTTAAGTGACCATCCCTGCCGAACGAACTCGACCGCCAACCAATCCAGCAACTCTGGGTGGGTCGGAAGGCTTCCCACGCGCCCGAAGTCCGTCGTGGTTCGGACCAACCCCCGACCGAAGTGGTGATGCCAAATCCGGTTCACCAGAACCCGGGCCGTCAGCGGGTTGGCAGGGCTGGCGATCCAGTCAGCCAAGGCCTGACGGCGGTTGGCCGTAGGCAATCCGGCCTTCCCGACCGGAGCATCCCCTCCACCCGCCGCCCTCAAAAATCCAGGCGACACCTCCGCTCCAGGAGACCGGGGGTTGCCGCGGGCCAGCACTTGCACGGGCGTCGCCGGTCCGGCCTGTTCACGGGCCGCCAGAGCCCATTCAAAGGGAGGTTCGGTCTTCGAGAGCGCCTCGAGGCGTCGGCTAAGAACCTTGCGGGCCGCCTCGTCGGTCGAAGCCGCTCGTTGGGTCTCCAAGTCGCGGCGCTGACGTTCCTGGGAAGCCTTCCAATCGGCAATTTGAGCCGGGGCGGCCAATGGGGCGAACAACGGTGATTCCAGGCCAGGCCCCCCGCTCACTCCGACATGAAGCGGGCGGAAGATGGCCAGCATCGCGTAGTAATCGCGCTGGGGAATGGGGTCAAATTTGTGGTCGTGGCATCGGGCGCACGCGACGGTCATCCCGAGGAACGCGGCTCCGGTGGTCCCAACAATGTCATCCAGTTCATCGAACTCGGCCTGGATCTTGTCATCCGGCTCGTCGTCATGGACACCCAGACGCAGAAATCCGGTGGCGACCACTGCGTCTTTCCAGGCGTCTCCCGCTCCACCGCTTTCAGTCACTAAGGCGGGCGCCCATTCATCACCGGCGATTTGTTCTCGGATGAAGCGGTCGTAGGGCTTGTCTTGGTTAAAGGCCCGGATGACGTAATCGCGGTAGCGCCAGGCCTCCCGCTTTTCACCATCCCGCTCATAGCCATTGCTCTGGGCAAATCGAACAACATCCAGCCAATGACGCCCCCATCGCTCCCCATAGCGAGGACTTGCCAGCAGGGCATCGACCCGTCGGGCCCAAGCCTCCGGAGAAAGGTCGCGCTCAAAGGCTGCCGTCTCCTCGGGCGTGGGAGGTAATCCAACCAGGTCGATGTGAAGGCGGCGCAGCAGTTCCCGTGGGCTGGCCTGCGGACTCAAACTCAGCGACTTGGCCGAGAGACTTCGGCGAACGAACGCATCAATCGGATTCTCAGGACCGAGGTTCTTCGGACTGGCCCCCTGAGGAACCGGCGGCGACGCCACAGGCCGGAAGGCCCACCACACTTCGGTCCCGCCCACTGGAACTTCGGCAGCCGACTTCATAGAAATGGCCGCGAGGCATGCACCGATCATCACCGTCTGAGCCCACCACAACCATCGATCCCATCGGGCACTGCCCCAGTGAAAACGCACTCCACCTCCTTTCAGAGTTTTTACTCCGGATTGGAAAATTGGGGGCGTCACGAGATGACGTTCTGGCTGAGACCCCAGTGAGTCAAGAATTCGGAGTGCCGTTCTCGAACCCACTCAAGTCTGGGAGCTCCAGCGCCAGTGAGCCAGGCATGACCACTATCACATCCATCTTCGGCACCAGAATCTGCGGCTCTCCTCGCGGCAGCAGCAGAACCGCACAGGATCCGACCACGTATTCCAACTGCCTCCTCTAAAAAGCCGCGACGGAAAGAACATGAGGCACGGTGCCTATCCCTTCTTCGGTGGCGGTCAGACCATGGTTTTTAACGGCGTCACCCGAACCCGGGCAGTTGGCTATGGCACCAATGGCGCTCCGGGCTTCGAGTCTGGATCGCAACCAACCATCACAGAGATAAGCTCCAGAAAGACCCCGTTCAGGATTGAATCAAACCCTCAACGGATTGCTTGCTGGATGAACGACTTCAACCGAGTGGCCGACATGGAGCCAGAGGTTCGGGCCATCTCGATCCGACGATGAAAGACCACGAAGGTCGGAATGCTCTCAATACGATGCTCCGAGGCGACCTCCGGCACCTCCTCCGTGTTGACCTTGATAATCAGTGCCTCGCGCTCCATCAGGCTGGCTAGTCGTTCAATTTCTGGGGCCACACTCCGACACGGTCCACACCAAGGTGCCCAAAAATCTACAAACACAGGGCCGGACACCTCAGCCACCAGAGCTCGGAAACTCAGCGGGTCACGAACCTCAATCACCGCGGGTGGCATCACCAACTCCCCCTTGCAACGACCACAGCGGATCGCCGCATCCCACTGGCGATAGACCTGCCGATTGGCCTGGGAACAGGACGGGCAGGAGAGAATCAAACCCCGGCTGTCTGCTGTCAGATGCGTCATGGTTCAACGTGCCTGATCCGATGGAGAGCAGCAACTACCTGAACCGATCCCCATTTTCTTGAGAACGATCCCCGCCGGACAGAATCCGGTGAGTGCAGACTGGATGAGATTGCCTCCCACGAAGCAGGTCATGAGCAACCAGCGCTGGCTGACGAAGTAGGCCAGGGCCACGCTGATCAGGATCATCGATCCGGCCAGCACACGAATGATCTTCTCGGTCGTCATAGGGATTTAAATTCGAGGCGGAGACTGTTTTTCTATTTATGAGTGTATGATCATCTTTTAAGAAATCAACACCTCTTTGAACTCAACGAGGCTGAAGGGCACACTAATAAAAAAGACGATATGAAGACCGCCCGATCCTTCGTCACCGTCTGGATGACCGTGCTCGGCAGACCTTTGGCCGTGAAACGGAGCCGACTGTCCGTGGAGTCGGGGCTCTCCGACTGCGCTCAGATCTCCGGACCTTTGGAGTCCATGGACCGCTGGCAGGGAGTTGAGGAGTCCGGGAAGCAATGGCGGGTGGTGTTCAAAACCCACTCCCGACTATTATCCAAGCGCGAAGCTTTGGTGATCGCCAACCACCCCGACGACACCCTTCAGTTCCTCGTGCGACCCATCGTGGCCGGTTCCAAAAAATATCTGGATTGGCTCGGCGAGTGCGCGGGCACACCCCAAAAATCCACCACCCGCAGACGTTCCAAAACACACTGATCCCATGGGTGTCAGCCCCAAACAATTCGCCGCCATGGAAGCCCGGCTGTCCGGCCGGGCGCCGAGCGCCTCCGGTGGATCCCCTGTGCTGCCCGAATCCGGTCTGCACCTCCCGGAAGGCTCCCGAGTGCTGGGCATTGATCCATCCTTGCGAGGGACAGGCTGGGGCGTGATCAGGATCGGAGCCCAAGGCCCCACCTTTGTGGAGGCCGGGACCATCCGTTGCCCGAAATCCTGGGAGCGCTCGCGTTGTTTGGGCGAAATCGGTCGCATCCTGACGGAAGTGGTCCAACGCCATCCCCCGGCCCTCTGCGCCTGCGAAGGCCTTTTCTTCGCCCAAAATCTCCAGACAGCCCTCATCATGGGAGAGGCTCGTGGGGCCGCACTCGCCGCTGTGGCACGAACGGGAATCCAAATCCATGAGATCTCCCCGAGGAAAGTGAAACTGGCGATGGTGGGCTATGGAGCCGCCCAGAAAATCGCTGTCGCCAAGATGGTACAACGGCAACTCGCGTTGGCCGAAATACCCGACCCCGATGCCGCCGATGCCCTGGCACTGGCCTTGGTTATGGTGCAAGAACTCCGAAACCCGCTTGGTCCGGCTTCGAAGCGAATTTGACGGTCCACGCCCTCCACGATTCTGGTGCTGCGAGGTTGGCCCGATCCGGCTTTCATCTCCCCATGCAACTCAACGTGGGCATCATCACCGTTTCCGATCGGGCCTCGAAGGGACTTTACGACGATCTGGGTGGCCCCGCCCTCCAAGAAGCTTCCGTGGGCTACGGATGGACTGTCCTTGAGAATGTCCTGGTGCCTGACGAGATCCAGGAAATCCAGCGGGCGATCCGTTCGCTCATCAGCAAGGGGTGTTCATTGGTGCTAACGACCGGGGGCACCGGGGTCGCGCTGCGCGATGTCACCCCAGAGGCGGTCCGCGAAATTGCCATCCGCGAACTTCCCGGGTTCGGCGAGCAAATGCGCATGGAAAGCCTGAAGTTCACCCCCAATGCCATCCTGTCTCGCAACCTGGCCGCGGTGGTCGATCACACCTTGGTGATTTGCCTGCCCGGCAAACCCAAGGGCGCGGTGGAATGCCTCAGCTTTGTGGTCAAGGCCATCCCCCACTGCGTGGAAGTGCTGCAAGAGGTCCCAACCAGTTGCTGACCGGGACCCCTTATTAGCAAAAATCTCTCAGCCTTGCAGACGAGCCGATTCAGCGCGAACCCAGGCAATCACCTCGGCCGCAGCATCCGCGATGGGCACCATGCGCAGCGTGCCGCCCCGCGGCTTGAGCTCAATTTCGCCCTTGGCCAGCGACTTCTCGCCCAGGTTCACCCGCAGAGGGAATCCCACCAATTCGCTGTCCTTGAACTTCACCCCCGGACGCTCGTCGCGATCATCTAGAATCGCCTCAATGCCCGCGGCCTCCAGCGTGGCCGCTAATTCGCGAGCCAGCGTCATCGGCTGACTCTCGGGCGCCACCGTCAGCGGCGTGATGCACACCGTGAAGGGGGCTACGCTCGCAGGCCAACAGATGCCGTCCTTGTCATTGCACTGCTCGATGACCGCCTGAAGCGTCCGGGTCACGCCAATGCCGTAGCAGCCCATCACCGCCGGATGGCGGGAACCATCCTCAGCTAAAAAGGTGGCGTTGAGCTTCTCCGAATACTTGGTGCCCAGCTTAAACACATGGCCCACTTCGATGGCGCGGCGGATCTTCAGCGGTTGAGCGGTCTCAACGCACAGTTCGCCCACCTTGACGGTGCGGAGGTCGTACCAGGCCGTGACCTTCAGATCGCGCTCCACCTCGACATGGCGCAGGTGGAAACCGTCCTCGTTGGCCCCAGTGGTCATTCCCCGGGCCCCGCGCAGGGCTTCGTCGGCATAGACGGGCACCACCGGCGTTTTGAGGGTGGCACTGACAGCGCCCAGAGAACCAGGGCGGGCACCAAGCAACTCCACGATCTCGTCGGCAGTCGCCTGACGAACTTGGACCGCACCCGTCTTGGCCATGAGCTTGGCCTCATTGAGCGAGTCATCTCCCCGGACGAGCACCAGGATGGGCTTCGAATCGGCGACCAACACCAAGGTCTTGACCTGGTGCCGGGCCGAAACTCCGTAAGGGGAAGCCGAGAGGGCTTCAATGGTGACCACGCCTGGGGTGGTAAACTTTTCGGGCGTCGCTCCGGTGGATTCCGAAGGAGTCGCCTCGGCGGGCCCGCGGCTAACGGCCTTCTCAATGTTGGCCGCATACTTGCCGGACTCGCAATAGACCACGTCGTTCTCGCCGGTCTCCGCGGGCACCATGAACTCGTGCGAGTAATTGCCACCGATGACGCCGGTGTCGGCCTCGACGGGGAAGGCTTGCAAACCGCAACGGGCGAAGATGCGGGTGTAGGCGTCGTACATCTTGTGGTAGCTCGTCATCGCCCCAGCATCGGTGGCGTCGAAGGAATAGGCGTCCTTCATGAGGAACTCCTTAGCGCGCATCAAGCCAAAGCGCGGGCGGATCTCGTCCCGGAACTTGGTCTGAATTTGGTAGAAATTCTTCGGGAGCTGCCGGTAGGAATTTAGTTCGTTGGCAGCCAGCGAGGTGATGACTTCTTCGTGGGTGGGCCCCAAGACCCACTCCTTGCGGGCCGAATCCCGCACCTTGAAGAGCACTCCGGAAGCCGTCTCATAGCGCCCGGACTGCTGCCAAATGTCGATGGGCTGCAAGGCGGGCATGAGCACCTCGATGCCGCCGGCCCGGTTCATTTCTTCGCGGATGATTTGCTCGATCTTGCGCAACACCTTCAGGCCAAGCGGCAGGAACGTGTACAAACCACTGGTGAGCTTTCGGACCAACCCTGCACGCAGCAGGAGTTGATGGGACACGATTTCTGCGTCCGCGGGGGTTTCCTTGAGGGTCGGAATGAACGTTTGAGACCAAAGCATAAAAAAGTCTGGGGGGGAGTGGGGTCGGGAGGCCAGTGGGAAAGAAAGAGGCCCCAAGGTTCACCCGAGGGGCCGATAGAGTCGGTGAGCGCCTCCGTCTAGGAGGCCTGTGCATGGGAAGCTCAGCTTGCGGACATCACTTCACCGTGTTGACCAGCGGAGCCATGCCCTGGATGCGGACCTCGAGTCGGTCGCCAGACTCGATGGTTCCCACACCGCTAGGCGTGCCTGTCAAGATCACGTCACCCGGGAGGAGGGTCATGTTGGTGGAGATGAAGCTCACCAGTTGGAAGCAGTTGAAGATCATCTGGCTCGTGTTGCCGTTCTGGCGCAACTGACCATTCTGGAAGAGCTGGATGCTCAGGTCATGCGGATCGATCTTGGTCTCGATGTAAGGCCCCAGCGGCGTGAACGTGTCGAAGGACTTCGACCGCGCAAACTGGCTCTCGCTGGCTTGGATCGTACGGTCGGTGATGTCTTGGGAAGCCGTATAACCAAAGATGTAACGAGCGGCCGCGGCCGGAGTGACATTGCGCATCTTGCGCCCGATGACCACGGCCAGCTCGGCCTCGAAATCATTGCGATGATTGGCAAACGGGATCTCGATCTTGGCGCCGTCGGGGATGAGCGACGTCGGGGCCTTGAGCCAGAAGAGCGGTTCCTTCGGCAACGCCATCCCGGCCTCCCGGGCATGATCGCCGTAATTCAGACCGACCGCTATAATCTTAGACGGTTGGACCGGGGTCAACGTCTTGACACCCTTGAGCGGAGTCGGTTTTTTCTCGAAGGATGGAGAGCCAAAGACATCACCCTGAAGCTTGAAAATCTCCCCGTCGACGACCTTGGCGTGGAAGATATCTTCACCCTTTTGGAACCGGCCGATGGCTG